>Ga0209212_1001366_pt1 | contig 40332 bp, 44 predicted proteins | sample RifGroC2_FD_183996 | JGI IMG/M metagenome (GOLD analysis project Ga0209212, IMG submission 183996) | Groundwater microbial communities from Rifle, Colorado, USA - Groundwater C2 (SPAdes) (version 2) | ecosystem: Environmental > Aquatic > Deep subsurface > Groundwater | place: Rifle, Colorado... | reverse complement strand
TGAATCCGAATGATACCTTCGGGTTATTGCCACCCATCGATGGCTACCACCGCCGCGTAGCGCCAGCGAAGTGGTCGGCTGTATGGCGGTGTTGGGAGGCGTAGCGTGAACGTTCCCATGACTAATGAGCCTTCTTGAGTTTTTTCACCTCATCGCGCTCTTGAGTCGCCCGCCCTGCAAAACTTTGGAGCGGGGTAACTTTCCATTTGAGGACGCCCCACGCAGGTATGCCGCGTAGGAGTCTATCAAGCTCTTCGTTGGACGCGGCCTCGGCGATGAACACAAACGACCGATCGCCAACCGGAAGACCACCCGCCACGATCTTTTTCTCCCTTTCAAGATTCATCAGCGAGTCGAAGGTGGGAAGAATACCCTTCTCCAAGACCTCGATTGCTTCCTCAGATGACCCGAACCCGGGCCCTTCTGATCCCATGACCAAATATCTCATTGTGTCCCTCCCTTTGACTCCGTAGTTATCCCACCAAGCGGGCCGCCAGCTTCAATCCGTAGAAGGAAGGCTTATCTGTCAATCTCCACTTTTTCGATCATTTCGGTCTGGCGAAGGATTCCCCTCTGCGCGGAATTATCGCAACTTCCGTTTCAGCTAAAGCATGGTCGGATCAGTACGGGGATGATTTCAGATGAAGTCATGTACTTAGGCCGAAACTCATAACCCGAAGGTCCCAGGTTCAAATCCTGGCCCCGCTACCAAATCAAATCAAGGGGTTGCGGGAAACCGTGACCCCTTTTCTTTTAACCCCGAAATAGTCGCGGCGCGCCCGAATCCATTGCGGCTTGTTCGACTTCCAACGGAATGGAGACAGCTTACGCGCTGAGAGCGTCGATTCGCCGCGTCCGGACGCCGGCAGCAGCGAAAAGGAGGTCGCTACGATGTTGGATTTGAGGTCAATCCTGGTTTTCTCAGCGGATCCCAAGAAACTCAGCGACTTTTATAAGAAGGTTTTTCAAAAGGACCCGGACTGGGTGATGGAAGGATACTATGGTTTTAATGCTGGAAAGACGTTCTTAACCTTTGGACCCCATGACAAAGTCAGAGGGAAGAACCCAAATCCGGATCGTATGATGTATAACTTCGAGACTCGGGATGTGAAGGGAGAATTTGAGAGGATAAAGGGACTTGGCGCCCAAGTTGTCGCCGAACCGTACCAAATGGGAGAGAATGCCGATGGATGGATTGCGACATTTGCGGATCCGGATGGCAACTATTTCCAACTCATGACCCCGTGGGAGGAAGAACATATAGAAAAGTAATACGCTCTCCATGGGCTGCTCCGTTATCGAATGATTTTACCAAGCACTTGCCACATTGAGCCGCTCGATGGAAGAAGGATCCAGCTCAAGCCTCGTCGCTTCGATCAGATCGGTCAACTGGTCCAGGCTCGTCGCGCTCGCGATGGGCGCGGTGATGCCGGGACGCGCGATCAGCCAGGCAAGGGCAACGACGGCGGGAACGGAATGGTATTGGGCTGCCTCCTGTTCCAGGGCATCAAGAATGCGAAACCCCCGGTCATTCAGGTATTTCTTGACGGATTCGCCTCGCGGCCGGTTCGCCAGATCCTTTTCCGACCGATATTTGCCGGTGAGAAATCCGCTGGCAAGCGAGGAGTAGGGGATCACGCCCACTCCCTTTTCCAGGCAAATTGGCTCAAGCTCCATTTCATATTCCGCACGATCGCAGAGGTTGTATAAAGGCTGCAGGCATTGGTAGGAGGGATATCCGGGCCGTGCGCCCACTTCCAATGCATGCGATAGCCGGTCCGCGGTGTAATTCGAAGCGCCGATCGCCCGAACCTTTCCCTGCCGGATCAATAGCCCATAGGCTTCCAGGGTTTCTTCCAATGGCGTCTCGGGGTCGTCGGCATGGGACTGGTACAGATCGATGCAGTCCGTCTGCAGGCGCCTCAGGGAGTCCTCCGCCGCGCGCAGGATATAGGATTTCGAGAGGCCTTTCCGGTCCGGTCCCATTTCCTTTTCGACCTTGGTGGCGATGAGGACCTTCCTTCGGTTACCGCTTCGCTTCAGCCACTTGCCAAGGATGGTCTCGGATTCGCCGCCCTTGTTCCCCGGGACCCACGTTGAGTAGACATCCGCCGTATCGATCAGATTGCATCCCGCCGCCGCGAACGAGTCCAATATTCTGAAGGACGTCGGTTCATCCGCAGTCCATCCGAAGACATTGCCTCCAAGAGCCAGTGGAGCGACCTCCAGCCCGGAATTTCCCAATTTGCGTTTCTTCATGGGATCGTTTCCCTCCGGTCACCGATCTGCACGGTCGTCATGAACCTGCTTTTGCCGCGACGGAGAACGTTTTCAGGAACGTCCGGATCCGGCGGGCGTTCGTGCCGATATCGCTCAATCCCACCCGGGAGACGGAGCGGATATCCAGGACGCTTCCCCCGTTTGGCACAGGGGAAATGCGGATTACGATGTCGTCCCTGAAGCCGAACCATCGGGTGGTGGCGACGGCCTCGATCCGCCGCTCCGACGGATTTCCATCGACGATCCGCCAGTTCATCCGCCTGGCCGTTGCGAGAGCGGCTTCGTAGCCCCGCGAAGGGGAGATGCCGACCGTGAGCGGCCGGATGTCGGGATACGCCGCGTGCTGTTTCGCAGCGATTTCCGGACCGCCGTACTCCGCCGGATTGGAGGCGTCTTTCCGCAGCGGGAGGATGGAGACGAATTCCGGCGGATTCTCCGTATCCGTCGTGATGTCGTGGATCATCGGGACCGCTTTCGCCATCCGGTACCAATTCACGGGGACGCCGAACGCCGCCGCTCCCAGGACGATCCCCGCGATCGCCAGCAGGAAACCCCCGCGCCGGCCGCCCGGCCGCGCGAAGATCCCTCCCGCGGCGGATATCGCCGTGCCCGCCGCTCCGAAGTAAGCCCCCCAGCGGAGGAACCGGAATCCTTCCCGGAAATTCCACCATCCGGCGCGGGTCCCGAGTCCTGCCCCCGCCGCCGCCGCGACGGCGATCGCGGAGACGACAAATCCCGCGAGGGCCAGGCGGGACAAGGGCGGCTTCGGCCCGATCGGTTTCGGCCATCTGCTTTCGCTCCAGCTCATTTCAGGCCGTTCTTATTCGCTTTCAAGGAGCCACCTCCGCGTGACAACTTCTCCGCGACGCGGTCCCGGTATTCAGGCAATACCTCAAGGTCGACGGGCCTCCGACGCATCATGTTGAGCTTCATCAGTTTGTAATCGAGTTCCCGGCGGCGTTCGCGACGACTTTCCTCATCGTGGATGGCGTCGAGCAGGTCCGTCAGCCGCAGGATCTCCTTGTGCAGCTCGACTTCGGGGGGAAGCAGGCCGGCGTTTTTCAGTATCCGATACGCCATCCGATGCTCTGCAGGGACCGTCCGGTCGTCCTCCCCGAGATCCAGGGGCTTCCCCTTACCCGGGAGGTCGTCGAACTCGCCGCGCTCGATCGCCTCCTGGATCCGACGCTCCGCGATGGCGGTCAACGGGTCCATATCATTTATGATACTTCCATGATGTGCGGCTTGGCGACTTCGTGCGCTCATCCATGGAAATTTAACGAGGGGAGGTGGAAGATGAAGAGCTTCCGGAAGGAGCTTTGGTTCGACATTCCGGGAAGACGGGCATTCGTCAACATCACGCCGCAAGTCGAATCATGCCTGCGGGATAGCGGAGTCAGGGAAGGCCTTCTGCTTTGCAACGCCATGCACATCACGGCCTCCGTCTTCATCAACGACGACGAGAGCGGTCTCCACGAAGATTATGAACGTTGGCTGGAGCGGCTCGCACCCCACGAGCCGGTCTCGCAGTACCTCCATAACAGGACGGGGGAGGACAACGGGGACGCGCACCTGAAGCGCCAGGTGATGGGGCGGGAGGTGGTGGTGGCGGTCACGGGCGGCAAGCTCGACTTCGGCCCGTGGGAGAAGATCTTCTATGGCGAGTTCGACGGGGGGCGGCGAAAGCGGGTTCTGGTCAAGGTCATCGGCGAGTAAAGCAGCGGGAAATCATGAACTCCAGGCATGGTGTACCGACCCGGGGAAATAGCCCTCTGTCAGAAATCATAAGGCCTTCTTTGCCTGGTTCCGGGTGGAGGTTTCGCATATGGTATATGATTTGGCAGGGGATCCGATCGTTCTGCAACCATTGAATTTGACAAAGTAACTCGATCATGAGTAAATTTACTCAAGACAGTGAGTAATTCGTATTTCGGAGACTCGTATGTATAAAAGGCCCTTGTTTCGAACATTACAAACGAGACTGAAAGAGCCTCGTCGTTTCTTGCAGGTTCTGGCCGGGCCCCGCCAGGTGGGGAAAACGACGTTGGCACGTCAGGCGATGGAGGGTGGCCGATTGCGGTCGCACTATGCATCGGCGGACGAGCCGACCTTGCAGAACCGCGCCTGGATCGAGCAGCAGTGGGATCTCGGGCGTCTGAAAGCGAAAGATGGTGGAGCTCTGCTGGTCCTAGATGAGGTTCAGAAGGTTCCAGGCTGGTCGGAAGTTGTGAAGCGATTGTGGGACGAGGACACAGCGAAGGGTGTCTCTTTAAAGTGTGTACTCTTAGGTTCTTCGCCTCTATTGATGCAGAGGGGGCTGACGGAGAGCCTTGCAGGAAGATTCGAGGTCCTCCACATTACCCATTGGTCGTTCGCCGAAATGAGGGATGCCTTCGGGTGGGACGTCGACCGGTATGTCTATTTCGGGGGGTATCCGGGAGCAGCGGCCTTGATCGAGGACCGACAACGGTGGGCCCGCTACATCGTAGAATCCCTGATCGAGACGACGCTCTCGCGGGATATTTTGTTGATGACACGGGTGGACAAACCGGCGCTCCTGCGACGCCTCTTTTTGCTGGGATGCGATTATTCCGGCCAGATCCTTTCCTATCAGAAGATGCTGGGGCAGCTCCAGGATGCAGGGAACACAACGACCTTGGCGCACTACCTGGAACTGCTTGCCGGCGCTGGAATGCTGAAAGGGATCTCGAAGTTCTCGGGAAGGAAAGTAATGCAACGAGGATCGAGCCCGAAACTGCAAGTGCTAAACACGGCACTGATGACCTCGCAATCCCGATTCAGTTACACGTCTGCCAAGAAGGATCGAGACTACTGGGGTCGACTCGTCGAATGCGCAGTTGGGGCGCACCTGCTAAATGGAGCCGAAGGAACCATGGTGGAAGTGAATTACTGGCGCGACCGGGGACATGAGGTTGATTTCGTCCTGCAAAGCGGCGAGCGGATCGTATCTCTCGAGGTCAAGAGCGGGCGGGCGCGATCGGACTATTCCGGCATGGATGCATTCGCAAAAAACTTTAAACCCTACAGAAAGCTTCTCGTCGGAGGGCAGGGAATTCCAATAGAGGAGTTTTTAGCTACGCCGATTATTAATTGGTTGGAGTAAGGAATCTCATTAGCGTTGTTAGCGATCGAGCAGATCGTCCTTCCGAGCGGGGTCATTAAAAAGCACAATATGGGCATCGACGGACCTTTCGGGTTTTTTAGCCACATCGATGCCCGATTGGCGCGGGTTTACGATGAGCGGTTTTTAGCGGGAAGGGGAGTCCCCAGGTTGGTGCTTCCCGAGGACTCCCCCGACTTGGCGGCTGTTTTTACGTTCGAGTGTTGTTTTATTTTAAGAAAAAGGTGTGCCCAAATTGTGCCCACGAGGAATAAAAGTTGTTCAAAGCCCTTCGTAAGCTATTATAATCATTGAAGAATTTTTTGGGAAAATTCTTCAATGAAGAGCGAAAAAGCTTATTATTTCAATAATTTCAAATACTTACTGTCGAAACTCATAACCCGAAGGTCCCAGGTTCAAATCCTGGCCCCGCCACCAAATCAAATCAAGGGGTTGCGGGAAACCGTGACCTCTTGTCCGCCTATGCCGCTTTATCTTTCTCGTACGCCTTCTTCAATCCCGCTATGTCGAGTTTTTTCATCTGAAGCAGCGCCTGCATTACCCTTTCCGACTTTACGGGATCGGGATCCGACATCAGCTCGCCGATGACCGCGGGAACGATCTGCCAGGATACGCCATACTTGTCCTTGAGCCAGCCGCACTCTTCCTTTTCTCCGCCCGCGGAAAGCTTCTCCCACAGTTCGTCTATTTCCTTTTGCGTCTCGCAGTTCACGACAAACGATACGGCGGGCGAGAAAGTGAACATCGGTCCGCCGTTCAACGCGACGAAAGGTTGTCCTTCAAGTTCGAATGCCACGGTCATCACGGTTCCCTTTTCCCTTCCGGAGACCTTTGACCCTGCATCGCCGTAGCGGGAAACGCCTACGATCCTCGAATTTCGAAAAATGGACACATAATGGTTCACCGCTTCTTCGGCTTTGTCGTCGAACCACAGAAACGGAGTGATTTTCTTCATATGGTTTCCTTTCGTTTCCGGACCGGGCCGGGGTGTCAGGCTGCGACCAGGATCCTGAATCCTCCGTAGACCATACGCGCGACGTCGAAAGGCATCGCCTTCGGGTCGCACATATCCGCGATTCGAGGATCCTTCATCACCTTTGCATTGACGCGATCCCGGTGCGCCCGCGACTTGTACACGATGTATGAGAACACCACCGTTTCGCCTGGCTTGATCTTCACCTGTCGTGGGAATGGAACCCCCATCTTGACGTCGAGGTCGTCGCCCACGCATTCCTTGTAGTCGACGGCGCCGTATTCGCGCCAGATCTTTCCCGCCTTTCGAGCCATCCGGGCATAAGCCTTCAGGTTTTTCTTCGGGATCGGCAGCACGAATCCATCAACGTAGGGCATATATCCTCCTCGGGATTCTGTTTTCTTCTGTCGATAGTCGTCCGGAATCAACGCTCACGCGTGTGTCCGCGTGTCGCAACAGGCCCGGTTCCCGAGTATTTGATGCGCCTCCCTTCCGACTGGTTGGTCGTTCGGGAAATTCGGGATTCGACACCGGCCGCATGAAGGATGATGTCCGCGCGCTGGCGGCGCGAAGCGCCCAGGTGCTCTACGTTACGGATCTGGCCCGTGATCTCGGCCTCGCGGTGAACGCGGTAAAGGCATGGATTTCCGTGTTGGTGGCGACCTACCAGATCATCACCCTCCGGTGGAAAGAATTGGTCGGTGCCTAACAACAGGCTGAGGCTGACGGCTCTCCTAGCGCAATTCCTGAGCGCACGCAGCTTAGCGGGAGCGTTAGGGAGCGGGATGAATACGGGGATTATTCTTGGTCGGGACGTTCGAGCAACGTACGCCCTGTGGAGGCACCTCGGCGTGACAGCTTCTCCTCGACGAGGGTCCTGTATTCGGGCAATCCTTCGAGGTTGACGGGCCTCCGACGCTCCGCGATGGCGGTCAACGGGTCCATATCATTTATGATACTTCCATGATGTGCGGCTTGGCGACTTCGTGCGCACATCCATGGAAATTTAACGAGGGGAGGTGGAAGATGAAGAGCTTCCGGAAGGAGCTTTGGTTCGACATTCCGGGAAGACGGGCATTCGTCAACATCACGCCGCAAGTCGAGCGGGAAAATCCTGCAGAGGATCTATAATATTTGTGCCGGATATCCAGCGTTCCTTGAGGAGGGGATCATGACCACCGTCACCGAGATCGCTCCGGACGTCTATCGCATTTCGATCTACGAATCCCAGATCAAACTTCAGTTCAACCATTTCCTCGTCAAGGACAAGGAACCGCTCCTCTTCCATGCCGGCATGAAGGGCATGTTCCCCCTCGTACGTGAAGCCGTGGCGCGGATCATCGACCCCGCAACGATCCGGTGGATCGGTTTCAGTCATTTCGAGTCGGACGAGTGCGGTTCACTGAACGAGTGGCTCGAGGTGGCCCCGCTTGCGCAACCGCTTTGTACGGTCGTGGCGGCACTCGTCAATGTTTCCGATTTCGCGTCCCGGGCGCCGCGCTGGATTCCGGAAGAGGACATTCTCGACACAGGGAAGTATCGGTTCCGACTCTATGCCACCCATCACCTGCCGCACTCCTGGGATGCAGGGATGCTATTCGAGGAGACGAACCGAACGCTGTTCATTTCGGACCTGTTCCTCCAGGGTGGAGATGTGGAACCGCTTGTCGAAACCGATGTGGTGGGGCGGGCCCGAAAGGCAATGATCGACTTTCAATCCACTCAATTGCTGAACGCCATCCCGTACAGTTCCACCACCGAGCGCCGGATGGCGAAGCTGGCCGCACTCCAGCCGAGGACCCTGGCAATCATGCATGGGTCCTCGTTTGCGGGCGATGGCGAAAAAGCGATCCGTAACCTGGCATCGGCCATGAAGGAGGTTCTCGGAAGAGAGCAATGATGTCCCCGAGCGACCGTCGGGATTGTTAAGATTGGGGCAAGATCGAAACCGGGGGGTGCTTCGTGGGCATTCTGCAAGGCAGGAAAGGTCTGATCCTCGGCGTCGCCAACGAGAAATCCATCGCATGGGGCGTGGCCAGGGCCTGTCATCGCGAGGGGGCCGAGCTCGGGTTCAACTATCTCGGCGAGGCGCTGAAGAAACGGGTTCATCCCCTGGCGGAATCGATCCGGTCGAGCTTCGTCGAACCGCTCGACGTCGGCGACGACGCCCAGATCGACGATTTCTTCGCCAAGGCCAAAGATCGGTGGGGGCGGCTCGACTTTATCGTGCACTCCATCGCCTTTGCCAACAGGGAATCGCTGAGCGGCAATTTCCGGGATACCTCGCGCGCCGACTTCCATCTCGCGCTGGATATTTCCGCCTACTCCTTCATTGCCTGCGCCCGGCGGGCGGCCCGGTTGATGGGACCGGGGGGGGCCATGGTGACGATGAGTTTCCTCGGGGCGGTGCGCGCCGTGCCGAACTACAACGTGATGGGTGTGGCGAAGGCCGCCCTCGAAGCGGCGACCCGTTACCTCGCCCACGACCTCGGGCCGGAAGGGATCCGCGTCAACGCCGTCTCGGCAGGGCCGATCCGCACGCTGGCCGCTTCCGGAGTGGGCGATTTCCGCAAGCTGATGGAGAAGAGCGCACGTGGCGCCTTGCTCCGACGGAACGTGACGCAGGACGAGGTGGGGAACGCCGCCGCGTACCTCCTTTCGGACTGGGCTTCCGGTGTGACGGGCGAAGTGCACTACGTCGACGCGGGGTTCAACATCGGCGGCGGCGACCCGGGCCCGGCGACCGGCTAGTATCCGGTTACTCCTGAAGCCTGAAGATCTCACGCACCTCCGCCAGGGCTTTATCGTGGTGCGTGCCCCTCCAGTAGACCCGGCCGCAGCGGCTGCACGTCCGGAAGTCGGGCTGTGTCTCGAATACGTAGGGGGGTACTCTGTCCCGGACCGCGGACCGATCGATGGCTTCGAGCGTCTCGTTGCACCGCAGGCATCGGGTCAGGATGCGGCCGGACGGAACGATGGAGAAGTGCTCCGCCACTTGCCGGAGTTGATCCCGATAGTCGTTTCCCCGCACGAAGAAATGGTTGCCCCGCGCTTCCCGACGCCGGATCAGTTCCGTATCACGCGTGAGGATCACCCGGCCGCTTCGTGACGCCCTTTCAACGAGATCGTCATCCGGTATCTTCGGGAAATATTCGACGTCGCATCCCAGGAGGCGCAGCCACGTGGCCAGCTTCCCGAGCATGACGTCCGCGATGAATCGGGTCTCCGCAGGCATACCGTGACATCCTTGGGTGAAGCACCCCGATGATGTCCAGTATACTGCAGCCGGGAAATGGACCGCCTGCCGGAAAGGGGGTCTCGATGAGTTCGGACGAGTTCGAAGCGTTTCTCTCGGAGGTTCTCCCGCCGATCGGCTTGAGTCCGTCCGCGTATCGGCGCCGGAACATCAAGAGGCGGATCGTCAGGAGGATGGAATCGGCGGGAATCCACGATTTTCCACGCTATCGGGACCTGGTACGGCGCGATCCGGCGGAGCAGGCGATTCTCCGCTCTCTCCTGGTCGTCACGATTTCCCGATTCTTCCGGAACAAGACGGTGTTCCAGGTCCTCTTCCGGGAGGTTCTCCCTCGGTTGGCCTCAAAAGGGATGCCCGCCGCCGTATGGTCCGCGGGATGCGCCGCCGGGGAAGAGCCGTACTCGCTCTGCATCGCCTGGGAGGAACTGCCCGGGAAAAAGCCGCGCCTCCGATTGCTTGCCACCGATATTGACCCGGTTTCCCTGGAGCGCGCCGCGTCAGGGAGCTATCCGGAAAGCAGCCTCCGGGAGGTTCCCGATGCGCTCCGGAGGAAATATTTCGAACGGGAGGGTGAATCGTATCGCGTCCGCGAGGAGGTGAGACGCTCGGTGTCATTCCGGAAGCTGGACATGCTGCGAGACGGCTCGCCGGGGCGGTTCGGCCTGATCCTGTGTCGTAACGCGGCATTCACGTACTTCGGGCCGGACCAACGGTTATCGGTCGCCGCGATGCTCGGCGCATCGTTGGAGGAGGGGGGATACCTCGTTCTGGGAAGAACGGAGACCTTGTCCAAAGAGGCCGCCGATCTCTTCGAGCTTGCCTTTCCCGCCGAAAGGATCTACAGACTCCGGGCGGGTTCTTAGGCTAAGCGCTGCCTCGAAGTCGCTGAAATCGTATCCGCGCGCCTTCTCCGCCGCCCAGGTTTTCCTCAACGCATCCAGCGGATTCCCTTTCCCCAGCCCCATGAGCCGGACTTCCAGGTCCCTCGGTCCGTCCGATCGGTCGTGGAGGACGTTCAGGTCTCCACGATATCGCTCGAGGATATCGCCCGCGATGGCAAGCAGCGCGGAAGATTTGCACGCGATCCGGTTCCGAGAGGTCGATCCCGAGCTCGCGGGAATACATGCCGCCGAGGAACTCGATCAGCCGCCTTGGCGACGCGGTGGTTTCCACGGAAAGACCTCCCTGGCGACAAGAATACAAAAGTTTAATATAGAGGAGGTGGTCTCCAGGGAGCGGTCCTCAGGTGGGCTCCTATCTCGTTGCGGTTCAGGATTCTCATGCGGAGGAAAGGAAAATGAACAAACTGCAGATCGCCAGCCCGGCTTTTTCCCATGACGGAATGATCCCGTCGAAGTTCACATGCGACGGGGCCGATGTCAGCCCGCCGCTTTCGATCGTCGACATCCCGGAGAAAACCGGGTCTCTCGCCCTGATCGTCGATGACCCGGACGCCCCCGCGGGAACGTGGGTTCACTGGGTTGCCTGGAACATCCTGCCCGGCACGAGGGAAATCCCGGAGCATTCGGTTCCGCGGGGAGCGATCCAGGGAACGAACGATTTCGGGACACAAAGATACGGGGGGCCTTGTCCGCCCTCCGGGACACACCGTTATTATTTCAAGCTGTACGCACTCGATGCCTCTCTTGCCTTGAAGCCCGGCGCAACGAAGGTCCAGGTCGAGGAGGCGATGAAAGGGCACGTCCTCGCGCAAGCTGAACTCGTAGGGCTTTACCGGCGGAAATAGGATGCGCGCCCCGAAGGTCCCCGTCTTCAACTAATTCCCACGAATGCCGGCGACAGGATTCGATCCACCGTCATGTTCCGCCGGCCTTGAGCTCCTCGTAGAACTTGGCGATCGAGGGCCCGATGCAGAAGGACCAGGCGAATATCGGGAATCCTGCCATGACCCTGCGGACCTGTTGCGGCCGTCCGACCTGGATGGGATTCCTTATGCCGATTTGATGACGGACAAGGGAAGGTTGGTTGCCCGGGAAAAGAAAAACGGCCTTCGCAAGCTTGCCCCTGTTTTGGCCGGTTCCACGTGTGTGGCGTCTATGCGCCGGTGGCGGCTTTCGCATGAGCGAGGTGTTCGCCGCCGGTACGAATGATGATGTTCGCGATCAGTTGTTCGGTGGTCATGTCGCCTCCTGCCGCAGCGATATGGCCGGTGCGATCCAGGTCGGTGTCACCGAGTCCAGCCACGTAATCGGCGACGGATGTGCCGTTCTCGCGCAGAGTCTTGAGCACCTCGTCCTTGGTGCAGTTGCGGTGTCTTTCAGCATGTTTGGAGTTCAACTGGTCGATCACGCCCTCGGTGAGTTCCGGCAAATTCTCCCCCGCGACCATCATCTTTGCCAAGCTTAACGCGCCGTAGTGACTTGCGGCAATGTGCCGCGCAACCACGCCCACCGGCCATTGTTCACCTGGACAAACCCTGCGCCAATCCTCGTCCGGGCAGTTCTTTACGAATGCGATCAATTCATTGTTGAAGGCCTTGAAGCGGTCGGCTAAATCGATGGCTCGTTTGCTCATAATCTCCTCCTTCTCCATTTCCAGGTAATTATTTTCCACAAGTATATCAGATAGATTATAAGTATCTATTCACAATAGCCATACTGCATTACAAATGGGGCAATTACGGCGTCGATACCCAATGGAACGAATTTTGCTTAGGAGGTAAACGAAGTAGAAGTATAACCAAAGGAATCGACAAATGTGAAGACGTATAGGGTCTATCGTATAGATTTTTTGAACAAGAAGAAAGTACCCATAGGGACGCTGGTCGAGCGTCGAGAGAAAGAGCGCAGAAATAATGAAACCGATTTATTGCGACTGGCCCAAAAATTATATGCGGAATCTTCCTTTGATAAAATGCACATCATCGTCAGGCCGGAATAAAAACGAAATCCACAAACTCGACGCAAGGTTGTTTCTCCCGCCCAAAACATCGGTTGATTTCCGGTCCCGGAGTGGCGATAATTTAATGGAGGGCGGAATGACCGCCCCCCCCCACGCGCCGTGGCGACCAGGAATTGGGTCCTGACCACCGCCCAGGCGCTGGACCAGGCGCTGCGTCAGGCCGAATTCGATGTTACGGCCATTGACTCGGCGCCTTTCTTTTTTCGTGATGCAGGCCAGGACCGGAGACTTGGCGTCACTTCCACATCCTTGGATCGAAACTGAACTTCTCGGCCGGGCCGATCCGGATCTTCGGGGCCTCCGGATGACGGGGGTTCAGGACGAGGTTTGCCGCGGCGGGAACCAGGACCGACGGGACCTTGAGGACGGCCGCCTTTCCCTCCCGGACCCACTTCTCTCCGACCGCCATCGTCCCGGGAGTTGGCGGCTCGTCACGCCAGCCGGGCGGCAGCGCGGCGACGGTCAGCTCAAGCACCGACACCTCGGCAGGGACCTCCACCCGGAACATCACGAATTCGATCTTCGTGGCCGCGCTCTTGAGATGGATGAACGTCTCCAGGGCCGCGAGAGCGGGATGATCGGACAGGTAGACGACGGCGACCCCCTTCGGGTTCCATCGGCCTCCCTCCACCCGCGCTCCCTCCCCATCGAAGGCGATCGCCGCAAGTCGGGCCTTGGTCAGGCGCCAGGCGACGATCACGACAGGACGCCGTGCTCGATGCGGACCAGGAGGCTTTCGACCTCGCGCGCGCCGGCCTCGGTGCGCATCAGATCGATCGGGGAGCGCCCGCCCAGCCCTGTTTGCTTGTCGTGCAGCCATTCCCGGGCCGCGTCCTTGTCCTCCAGGACGTGCCCGGCGAGTGCGAAGAGTCGCGCGAACCGGTAGATCCGGTCGCTGACGGAGGCGGGAAGCCGGGTTTTTTCGGCGTGCCGCCACCGCGAGGCGGTCTTGGCGCTTACGTCCAGGGCGTTGGAGATCTCGCGATCGCTCAGGTTCAAGGCCTCCTTGAGGCGCTCCAGCGCGTCGAAGGGAAACCCCCTCTCGATCTGCACGGTCCACAACAGGGAGGACCACACGGACTTCCCGAAGACCTTCCTGCCGCCCAGCACCTCGGCGATCTCCTTGTGCCCGATCGTTCCCATAAGGTCCTCCTGTATTTCCCTTTTGTCCATATTGTAACAGACATATGTCAACAAGAGGACGATGAATGTCCACTCGTCCGGTTGACCTAAACCCGGGGGGGCGGGTCATCGTCCCGCGCGTACCATCCGGAAGGGCGGAGATGTCGAAACAGGAAGCCAAGGGCGGGTAGTCATCATCGATAATGAAAGAAGAAAATCGGAACGATGAGCCGATGGCGAGGGAAGGGGGAGCCGACGATGATGCAACGACCTTCGGGAAGAGGCGGTCTGCCGGTGTCCAGGATGGGATTGGGATGCAAGGGATAGGGAAGGCCGCCATGAATACGTTACGAGTACGTACGCAGTCCCTCGGGGAGGAAATCGCAAACAGCGTCAGCCATGGTGTCGGCTTTCTGGCGGCGGTAGCTGCCGCCCCTGTTCTTGTTCTTTCTGCGGTCCGGCATGGCGACGCAGCTCGAATTGCAGGCGCGAGCGTCTTCGCTGCCACAATGGTGCTGCTGTACCTTGCATCCACGCTCTACCACGCGTTGCCGGGGAATCGTGCCAAGCGAGTATTTCAGGTCCTTGACCACGCTGCGATCTTCCTCATGATCGCCGGCACGTACACTCCGTTTACCCTCGGTGTGCTTCGCGGTACGTGGGGGTGGGCGCTGTTCGGGCTCGTTTGGAGTCTGGCCCTGGCCGGTGTCGTGCTTACGGCGGTGGGAGGGATGCGGTATCCGAAACTCACGACGGGACTGTATCTCGGCATGGGCTGGCTCATCCTGATCGCGGTAAAGCCGTTGTGGCTCCGAATGCCGCCGGAGGGTCTGCTCTGGCTGTTGGCGGGTGGTATCGCATATACGGTGGGTGTGGTGTTCTATGCGGCCAAGCGGGTCCGTTACGGCCACTTCATCTGGCACCTGTTCGTTATTACGGGCACCGCGTGTCATTTCATCGCGGTGCTGCGGTTCGCGGCCTAGCTGCCGGAAATATCACCGTCCGGTGATCAGTGATCAGGGGCGGGTCGCCGCGCTCCTACCGGTCCGGCGATGCGCCGGCTGCCTGGATCGCCTCGATCGTCGGGATCGCGGCACGCCCCCCCATTCCCTTGCAGGAGAGGCCGGCTGCGGTGTTGGCGAAGGCGAGGATCTCCCGGAAGGGAAGCCCTTCGAGGAGGGCGTACAGGAAGCCGGCGTGGAAAATGTCCCCGGCGCCCGTGGTGTCCACCGCCTCGACGCGGATGGAAGGCGAGAAGATCTCTTCCCGGCCGTCGCATCCGAACGCCCCGCGGGGGCCAAGCGTCACCGTGGCCGTCCTGGGAGCATAACGGCGCAGGATCTCCCGGGCGCCGTCTTCCGCCGAGGCCCCGGGCATGAGCACCCCCGGGAAGTGTCCCGCGGCAACGATGTGATCGGACAGGGACAGCAGTTCGTCCGTTCCCTCCTGCACCTTTTCCGCGTCGAGGACGACGGGGACGCCAGCGGCCCGGGCGGTCCTCGCCGCGATGATCGCCGGGGGGACGTCGTGACCGTCGAGAAGGAGCGCCCGCGCCCGCCGGATATCGTCAAGCGGCAGGTCTTCCGGTGATACCCGGATCCGCGGATCCCGGTCCCACAGGATGGTACGCTCACCCGTTTCTTCTTCCACGAGAATCACCGCGAACTGGGACGAGGCGCCGGGAACCGTCCGGACATGGGCGAGGTCGACTCCCTCCCGCGAAAGGAGCAGGGACGAAAGCCGTCCGTGCTCGTCGTCTCCCACGGTCCCTACATATTTGCACCGGCACCCCCAACGGGATAGCGCCACGAGGGCGGTTGCCACCTGGCCGCCGCCCTCTCGCGCGAAAGCGGACATCCTCAGCTTCTCGCCCGGCACCGGAAACCTCGGCAGGCCCACGAGGTAATCGATCGCGTTGAGTCCGATCCCGACAACGTCGAACATCGGTTGCCTCCGTTCATCCGCTTGGAGAACCGACCTGCCGTCAGAAGCTCTGCTTCGTCGTAACGAGGAACTGCACCTTGCTGATCGTCGGATCGCCGTCCAAGGGAAACGCCAGGTCGAGGTGGATGACGTTTCCCAATCCCGATCGGGTGATTCCGAGCCGGAGACCGACTCCGACGTTTCGCAGGACGCCGGGGTCCGGTGATTTCACGAAGCCCCCGCCCCAGGCCCTCCCCATGTCGTAGAAGACGGCCCCTCCGACGCGGATCAACCGGAAGGGATACAGGGAAGAGTAGTATCGCCCCTCCAGGGTGAAAAGGGCGCTTCTGTCCCCGGCCTGGTACCGGCGCGGATACCCTCGCAAGCCGTTTTCTCCGCCGAGCACCAGCTCATGGTCCTGGTCGAGGTTTACTCCCCGGCGGCCGGACAGCATGGAGAAGAGGAGCCACGCATCCGACAGGCGCAGGTACAGGCGGCCGTTGGCGCCCAGGGTCGTGTCGCGCATCGACCCGCCCTCGATCCGGCCGTCGGCCGCGCTATCCACGAGCAGGATGGAGGAGTCCGTGGTCTGGAAGCTTGTCCCGAACAGGCCGCCGAAGACGACCGCCTCGCGGTCGGCGCCGAATCGGTCACTCGAGTAACCCAGCGACGCGTGAAAGCGGGTCCCCAGGGAAAAATCCTCGGTCCGCTCGATCTGGTCGCGGTTTTTCGCCTTCTCGAATTCATCTTCCACGATCTCAACGCCGGCCCATGGGTACGCCAGGACCCGATCGGGCGGGACGGGGTCGGAGGGGAGGGTTCCCGGCGCGGGCGCAAACCGCGATTCGTCCTGAACGAACCCGATCCTGAAGCGCTTGGCCCAGCGGCCTTTCAGACCTTGCGACCATCCTCCCCACGCATTCCGTTTTTTCGCATCCGTCTGGAACTGCCCGGCAACGCCCGCGCGCCCGAAGAGAGTATCCACCCGTACGTCGTCCACGAAACTTCCGCCGGCGGCCCAGCGCGTGTCGAGAGCGTAAAAAGGCCGCTCGAGGAGGGCGCTCCGCTTCCGTCCGTCGCTGTTTTCGGCAAAGAGCAGCTCGGTCCGAAGCCGGGTGCCGCCGATGTGCGCAGAATCGAAATGCACGCTGTCCGAGCTCCGGTCAGGCGTCGAAGAACGTGCGATGCTGACACCGACGCCCGTCCCGAAAAGGTTCAACTCCGTGAAGTCGATGCTTGTCGTGTTCGCCCCTCCCTGTCGCTTGAAGGAAAACCCGGGCCTCAGGGTCCACACGTCGCGGGTGAGGACCTCGACGGTAACGCGGCCATCGTGAGATGCGATCGGCCGGATCCGGGCGTCGTAGAAATATCGGTTCGACCGCAAGATCCGCTCCGACTCATCGAGAACCCGCCTGTCATATGCGTCCCCGGTCCGGAACAGGAGCTGGTTTCGGATCAGCCAGGGGCGTGTCCTGGCATGGAGCTTGTTCGTCAGGCGAAAGAGCCAGTTGTTTTCCCTGGGATCGGAGATGTCGAAGATGTTCTCGTTGCGGATGACGATCTCGCCGATGACCGCGCCGCCGGCCGCCAGTTCCTCATCGGACGGAAGCCGTTCCTCCGGGGCGTTCGGCGGAAGGGACCCTGCGGCAGGCCCGGTTCGGGTAGGGGAGGTGTTGTCCGGACCCGCATGGACGGCGCCGACGGTACCGACCGCATGCATGTAAAACACGAGACAGAGCAAGCCCGCGTGACCGACATGGCGCGCAAGACCCTTTTTTATGCCCCGTTCTCCTTCGTCCGGAACGAAGCGCTCTGCCGCTGTATGTGCCATAACCTGTACATAAAGTCTGTATCATCGGCATCCGCTTGCCAACTCCTCCGGCGCGGGAACCTCGCAGAAGGTACACACGCCCAGAGGGGCCACCGCTTCCGCGCGGTATACGCCTTCCCGTCCGGCAACCTCAAGGACCGACGCGCGGGTTCCCTCCCGGAACACGGTGATCCCCTTGCAGCCGGATTCCCAAGCCTTCCGATACAGGGCATCGACTGCCGACAAGGGCGTCTCCGGGGGCAGGTTGACCGTCGACGAGATGCTCTGGTCCACGTGCCGCTGGACCATCGCCTGGAGCCGTACCCGCGCGTCGGGATCGATCCTGCGGGCGGTGGCGAAGGTCTCGGGAAGTGGGGCGGACGGGCCATGCCGCTCCCGATACAGCGCGCAGAGAGGGTGCTCCACCTTGTACGCCTGGCCCGCCACGTGGCGCAGGTAGGAAAGGGAAAAGATCGGTTCGATCCCGCTCGAGGCGCCGGCCAGGCACGAGATGGATCCGGTGGGCGCCACGGCCAGCAGAGCGCAGTTGCGGAGCCCTTTCGCCCGGATCCCGTTCCGGATCGGTTCCGGCAGCCGCCGGATGTATGGGCTTTCCAGGTGCCGAACCGGATCGAAGGCGGGAAACGGCCCCTTTTCCTCCGCAAGCCGGATGCTCTCCCCGTACGCCGCCTCCTTGATGGCGCCCATCAGGCGGTCCAGCGCCGAAAGGGACGGCCCGGATCCGTAGGCCAGGTTCAGCTCGGCGAGGCAGTCGGCCATCCCCAGGACGCCCAGCCCGATCCGGCGGGACCGCATCGACGCGCGACGCTGGTCTTTCAATGCGTGCCGGGGCGCTCCGACGTCGATGACGTCGTCCAGGAAGCGGACGGCAAGCCGCACCGCCTCGGTCAGGCCGTTCCAGTCCAGGTTCGCCCGTTCCGTGAACGGGTCCCTGACGAAGGCCGCCACGTTGACGCTCCCCAGGTTGCACGCCCCGTACGGCTCCATGGGGATCTCCCCGCAGACGTTCACCCCCTGGACCTCCATGCCGTTGTACTGCGTGGTGGAATCCCGAAGCACCGTGTCCCAGAACAGGACCCCCGGCTCCGCCGAGGCCCACGCGGACTCGACCAGCGTATGCCATATCCGGCGGGCCGGGACCGCCTGCTCGATCCGCTCGTGCGGGGTGGTAAACCACAGACGCACCTCTCCCCCCTCCCGCAGCGTTCGCATGAAATCGTCGGTGATCCGGACCGAGAGGTTGGCGTTTCGGACATGCCGCCGTTCGGGATCGCCCTTCGCCGTGATGAACTCCAGGATGTCGGGATGGTCGACCCGGGTCGTGATCATCAGCGCCCCGCGCCTGCCCCGGGAGCCCCCCATGACGCCGGTGACCGTCGAGAAGACTTCCATGAAGCTCGCGGAGCCGGAACTTTCCACACCGGCGGTCCGCACGAGCGCCCCCCGGGGACGCAGCACGTCGATGTTCGTGCCCACCCCCCCTCCCAGGGAAAAGGTCCTGGACGCCTCGTCGATCCACCGGGTGATCCCGTCGACGGAGTCCTCCCGGACCGGGATGAAGTAGCAGTTGAAGAGGGTGGCCGCCCTCGGGTTTTGCGCGCCGAAAAGGATCCGGCCGGAGGGAACGAACTTGAAATCCGTAAGGAGCTTGCGGAATTCCCGGCGCCAGAACGCACGGTCTTTTTCCGGGCGGGCCACCGTCCTGGCCACCCGGTCCCACATCCGGTCCGGCGTCGATTCCAGCCAGTGGCCGTCCAGCGCCCGCAGCGCATAGCGGGAAAGGAACACCTCGGTCCGCAGGTTGTCCCCCCGGAAGAAGGCTTCCGCGTCTTTCCGGGCTTCTTCGTAAGGTTTCGCCTGGCGAGTCATCGATCCGCTCCCCCAACCGGAGATTCCAGCATAGAATATATATTAATATAAGAATACGCAGATCACCGGGGGCGGGAACCGGCAGCCATGAGCCATCCAATGACCCTGTCGCAACGTGTCGCCATCGCCCGCGGCGACGAGCCGGCCGACCTGGTGTTGACGAACGCCCGCCTCGTCGACGTCCTTTCCGGGAGATCGGAGCCGACCGCAATCGCCATCGCCGGTCCGCTGGTCGTCGGCGTCGGGGGTGCCTATCGGGGGCGGGAGTCGGTCGATCTCGAAGGTCGTTACGTGTGCCCCGGCTTGATCGACGCCCACGTCCACCTGGAAAGCGCCCTGGTGCGGCCCCGGGAGTACGCCCGTGCCGTCGTCTCCCGGGGGGTGACGACGGTCATCACGAACCCTCATGAAATCGCCAATGTCCTCGGCATCGAGGGAATACGGTTCATGCTGGATGATGCGGAACGGGCCGCGATGGACATCTTCGTGATGGTCCCCTCCTGCGTGCCCGCGACCTCCATGGCGACCTCCGGCGCAGCCCTTTCGCTTGCCGATGTCCGGTCGCTCCTGGCGGAACGGCGCGTGATCGGCCTCGGGGAAGTCATGGACTTCCACGGGGTCGTCGCCGGCGATGCGCGGCTGCTCACGGAAATCGACGCCTTCCAGGGGTATCCGATCGACGGTCACTGCCCGGGACTGGGCGGCAAGGCCCTGAACGCCTACCTGGCGGCCGGGATCACTTCCGACCACGAGTGTACGGAGTCCGGAGAGGCCGAGGAGAAACTTCGCCGGGGGATGAAGATATTCATCCGTGAAGGGAGCGCCGCCCGCAACCTGAAGGCCCTGCTGCCGGTGATCACCCCGGCCAATGAGCGCTGGCTGTGTTTCTGCACCGATGACCGTCAGCCTCCGGACCTGCTGGAGGAAGGATCGATCGATCACCTGGTCCGGGAGGCCATCGCAGGGGGCATCGCACCGATCACGGCCATCCGGATGGCCACGTTGAATCCCGCGGAACATTTCCGCCTTCACGACCGTGGCGTCGTCGTCCCCGGCCGACGCGCCGACCTGGCGGTATTTCGCGACCTTGCCGTGCCCGTACCCGAGAGGGTCTACCAGGGGGGTATCCTGGTTGCGCTGGACGGAGCATTGGTTCCATCGGCAGGGGGGAGGGAAGCGACGGAACTTCCCCCGGGAGTCCGGAAAACCATTTTCCTGGACTGGTCGCGGGTGGACTTCCGCATCCCCGCCCGGGGGCGCCGGGTCCGCGTCATCGGAGCCGTGACGGGTCAGGTGATTACCGAATCCCTCGTGATGGAGCCGCTCGTGGTGGATGGGTGGGCCGTCGCCGACCCGGAGAGAGACCTCCTGAAGATCGCGGTCATCGAGCGCCACCATTCCTCCGGGCGGGTGGGGCTGGGTTTCGTGAAGGGGATCGGTTTGAAGAGGGGGGCCATCGCGAGCACGGTGGTTCACGACCACCACAACCTGATCGTGATCGGGGCCGACGACCGGTCCATGGAGACCGCGGCGAGGGCCGTGGCGGAGGAGGGGGGAGGGCAGGCCGCAGCCCTTGGAGACCGTGTGACGGCTCTGCTTCCGCTCCCGATTGCCGGCCTGATGTCGGAGGAGCCGATCGAGCGGGTGCGCGACCGGATGAACTCTCTCATCGCGGCTGCCGGAGCGCTGGGCTCGGCGTTGCCGGATCCTTTCGCGACCATGAGTTTCCTGGGGCTGGAGGTCATCCCGTCCCTCAAATTGACCGACCTTGGCCTGGTGGATGTAAACGCGATGGAGGTCGTTCCGCTTTTTCTGCCCGAGGGAGGGACGAAATGGTGACGGAGGAAGGGGATGTCCTGTTCAGCGAAGAGACGATCCGGAATCGCGTGGGGGACCTTGCGCTCCGGATCTCCGCGGATTATTCCCACGTCGACGACCTGCTCATGGTCGGCGTCCTCCGGGGGTGCTTCATCTTCCTGGCCGATCTGTCCCGGCGCCTCACGATCCCCCGGAGCATCGATTTCATCGCACTCGCCGCGTATGACCGGACGACGACGGCGACGGGGGCGGTGCGGCTCATCATGGACCTGCGGACCGATGTCCGGGGGAGACACGTACTGATCGTCGAAGACATCGTCGACACCGGGTACACGCTCGACTACCTCTACTCCCTGTTGCGGCCGCGGGAACCGGCCTCCCTGAAAACCTGCGCCTTCCTGCGGAAACCTGCCCGCCTGAAGATGAAGCTGCAAATCGATTACCTGGGTTTCGACATTCCGGACGTCTGGGTCGTCGGATACGGCCTGGATTTCCAGGACCGGGGTCGGGCCCTGCCGGATATCCGTACCCTTCCCGCTTGAAATGTGTCCAACGTCGGAGGAAGGCCCACTCATACCGGGATACGGGTGGACCGATCGCCAAAGGCCGGTCAGGAGGGTGTCATGGAGAAAACGTACAGATACATCCGCTGGTTCAAGGAACTTTCCCTGGACGACGTTCCCCTGGTGGGGGGGAAGAACGCCTCCCTCGGGGAGATGTACCGCGAACTGGTCCCCAAGGGAGTGAAGATTCCGAACGGTTTCGCCGTGACGGCCGAGGCGTACGGCGATCTCGTCCGCTCCGCGGGGATCCTCACGGAGATGAAGACGGTCGCCGCGGGCCTTTCGCGGGAGGACCTCGAGGACTTCGCCCGCAGGGGGCACCGGCTCCGCGAACTGGTCTACCAGGCCCCCCTCCCGGAGGGGCTTGCGGAGGAGATCGCATCCGCGTATCGGACGTTGTGCGCGGAGTACGGGGAGAACGCGGACGTGGCGGTCCGCTCCAGCGCCACCGCCGAGGACCTTCCCACGGCGTCCTTCGCCGGGCAGCAGGAGTCGTACCTGAACATCCGGGGGACGGCGCAGCTTCTGGACGCCTGCAGGCGCTGTCTTGCCTCCCTCTTCACGGACCGGGCCCTCTCCTACCGGATCGACCAGGGGTTCGACCATTTCCGGGTGGCCCTCTCCGTCGGGGTGATGAAGATGATCCGCTCGGATCTCGCCTCGAGCGGCGTGATCTTCACACTGGACACCGAGTCGGGGTTCCGGGACGTGGTCCTCATAAACGCCTCCTGGGGCCTGGGAGAGAACGTCGTCCAGGGGGCCGTCAACCCGGACGAGTTCTTCGTCTTCAAGCCGACCTTGAAGGAGGGGTTCCGGCCCGTCATAGGGAAGAAGCTCGGCGAGAAGAAGATCAAGATGATTTACGGGACCGGCACCACGAAGGTCCTGACCCGGAACGTGGAGGTCCCGAAGGAGGACCGGCGCCGCTTCTGCCTTACGGAAGAGGAGGTGCTGGCCCTGGCTCGGCACGCCGTTGCGATCGAGGAGTATTACACGAGGAAGGCGGGCCGGGACATGCCCATGGACATCGAGTGGGCCAAGGACGGCGTCACCGGGGAGATCTTCATCGTCCAGGCCCGCCCCGAGACAGTGCAGTCCCAAAAGCGGCTGGATTTCCTGGAGATCTACCGGCTGGCGGAGAAGGGTCCGGTTCTGGTCCGGGGAGTGAGCGTGGGGGAGAAGATCGCGGCGGGTCCGGCGCGGGTGATCACCGACGTGCACCGCCTCCAGGAGTTCCGGCCGGGGGAGATCCTGGTGGCCGACACCACCACACCGGACTGGGAGCCTGTGATGAAGAAGGCGGCGGCGATCGTGACGAACCGGGGCGGGCGGACCTGCCACGCCGCCATCGTGAGCCGCGAGCTGGGCGTCCCCTCCATCGTCGGCACGGGGGACGCCACCGTCAAGGTCGCCTCCGGCAGGAAGATCACGGTGTGCTGCGCGGAAGGGGAGACGGGGACGGTCTACGACGGCGCGTTGCCGTTCCGGGTGGAGAAGGTCGACCTCTCCGGCCTCCCGCGTCCCCGGACGAAGATCATGATGAACCTCGGGAACCCGGAGGAGGCGTTCGCCCTCTCCCGGATCCCCAACGACGGCGTGGGTCTCGCGCGGATGGAGTTCATCATCGGCAACCACATCAAGGTCCATCCCATGGCCCTCGTCCACCCGGAACGGATTGAGGAGGGGAAGGACCGGGAGGAGATCGAGGAACTCACCCGCGGCTATTCGGACAAGGGGAACTACTTCGTGGAACGTCTGGCGGAAGGGATCGCGACGATCGCCGCCGCCTTCCATCCCCGCCCCGTCGTGGTCCGCCTCTCCGATTTCAAGACGAACGAGTACGCTTCCCTCCTCGGCGGGAAAGCCTTCGAGCCCGTGGAGGAGAACCCGATGATCGGATTCCGGGGAGCCTCCCGCTACTACGACGATCGGTACCGGGAGGGATTCGCCCTGGAGTGCCGGGCGCTCCGCCGGGTGCGGGACGTCATGGGACTCCGGAACGTGATCCCCATGATCCCCTTCTGCCGTACCGTGGGGGAAGGGGAGAAGGTCCTCGCGGAGATGGCGAAGAACGGTCTCGTGCGCGGGGAGGGGGGACTGAAGGTGTACGTCATGTGCGAGATCCCGAACAACGTGATCCTCATCGATGCCTTCAGCCGCCTCTTCGACGGATTTTCCATCGGCTCGAACGACCTCACCCAGCTCACCCTCGGGGTGGACCGGGACTCGGCCCTGGTGGCCCACGTATTCGACGAGCGGGACCCGGGGGTGATGGCCCTGATCTCCCGGGTCATCGAGGGGGGGCGGAGGAACCGGGTCCACAGCGGGATCTGCGGACAGGCCCCGAGCGACTACCCCGACTTCGCCGCCTTCCTCGTCCGGGAGGGGATCGATTCCATCTCCCTCAACCCCGATTCCGTTCTGAAGATCACCGTGCGGGTCCTCGAGATGGAGAAGGAGCTCGGGAAGGCCCGGTGATCCGTCATGGTGGCCGGAGGAGTCAATACGGCACGGGCCGGCGTTGCTCCTTGTTCAGGTTGTGGGTGATGAACTTGATGATCTCGTCGGCGATGATCTCGACCGGCTTGTCCGTGACGTCGACCACGTAAAACCCGCCTTCCCGGTAGATCCTTTTTGCGACCTTGAGCTCCTCGAGGACCGCGGGGGGGCTGGAATAGGCAGTAGTGCCGACACTGCCCATGTGCTCCTCCCGCTTCGCCCTGTACTCCAACAGGCGCTTGTACTCGATTCTCAGGCCGATCACCCTGCTCCGGTCTATCCGGAAGAGCTCCCCCGGCAGCGGGATGTCCTTGATGATCGGGATGTTCGCCACTTTCCACCCGTGCACCGCCAGGTACATGCTTAAGGGGGTCTTTCCGCACCGCGAGACGCCGATAATGACGACTTCGGCGGAGGGAATTTCTTCGGGCCTGCTCCCGTCGTCGTGGGACACGGCGAAATCGATGGCCTCGATCCGGTCGAAGTAATCCTTGCGGAGCTTCCGGTACAGGCCGGGGTGCTCGAGGGGCTTCGCGCCGGTCCGCCTCTCGACCTGTTCGAGCAGGGGTCCCATGAGATCGAACGTAACGACTCCGTGCTTCCTGCCGAGGCGGATGAGCGCCTCTCTCAGGCCGCCGTCCACGAGCGTGTGCACCACGGTGCCGCCGTCGGCCTCGGCCTCCTTCACGGCGATCTCCACCTGCTTGAGACTCCGGACGTGGTTCCTGAGGATGACCGGTACCCGGAGCGCAGGGAACTGCGCGAGCGCGGTCTCCGCGATCTGCCGCCCGCTTGCCCCCGAACCGCCGGAGACGATGTAGACCGGCGGCGGGGTGCCCTTCTTCCGGGCCTTTTTCGTGCTCACAGTTGCCGTTCTTCCGCCGGAATTGGATGGAATGGTCCGCATCGTCGTTCAAGTATAATCCCCCGGGACGCCGATCATCCATTGCCCCGACCGGGGGCCATAATATTCGTGTCCTCCCGCATTATGCGCCGGCCGGAAATCCAACGTTCCTCCTGGAATTGCCCAGGAAACGGGGAGTGGGCGGGTTCCTTACCGGTCGGCCAGGTCGAACGTCCAGTACCGGGCGTCCGGGTCGCCTCCGAACGGACCGGTGGCATACCCCGCACCGATCTCGGTGAAGGCGGGGTTCATCATGTTCCGGCAGTGCCCTTCGCTTCCGAGCCATCCCTGGATGACGGACGAGACCGTCGGATACGCGACGGCGATATTCTCCCCGTACGTTCTCCACGGATACCCTTGCCGCGAAATCCGCAGGCCCGCCGAGCTGCCGTCCGACCCCGTATGGCTGAAGAAGTCGTTCAGCGCCATGTCCTCGGAATGAAGGTAGGCGGCCATCGCGAGGTCGTCGGACCAGGAGACCGGCGGAGCGGGACCGTAGGGAGTACTCCCGCATACCTGGTCGACGGACCGGGCCTGGTTGACGGCGGCAAGGAACTCGTCACGGATGTCGGCGACGCCCGGATCGGGATCGTTCCCGCCTTGCGGAGGGATTACGGAACCGCCCGGAGCGGTTACGATTCCGTCCCCGCTCCCCCCCCCACCGCACGCGGGCAGGAGAAGGATCGAGAAAATCGTCAGGACGGCAAGGTACCTGCAATGCACTGCTTTTCCATGGGAAAACGCTTTCATGTCGACCCGGTATTCCTTTTCCGTATCGGAGATCTCCTCTATCGTGCGGTGAGCGATCAGAACCTTATTCAAAAAGTTTGCCGGAATCGTGTCTCCCGGCTTCCACCCGGAAAGACGGGTCGGAAATCGCTTCTCCCTTGCAGACGGGACATCGGCTCGGCGCTTTGAGACGGTCCCGCTTCCGGAACACGAACCCGCACTCCCGGCATTCGGCCGGAACCTGCGACAGACGGCGCCCCTCGGAATGGAGGCTTTTCCGAAGGTGTTCCAGGTGATTCGCGATCTCTTTTTCCGGCCTTCGGACGGCGGAGGAGATTTCCTTCGCCGTAAGCGGGCCTTCCTCCAGGAGGGTGCGGATCTGTTGCCGTACGGTCTCCGTTTCTTCCGGCACCTTGACGTCGGCCATGGTTTCTCCCTTGCTGCGGCCTGCGTTACGGAAGCGGCGATTTCTCCCGATCATCGCACGCCTTCCCTCGGTTGACATCGGGGAACGGAAGGATTTAGATGAAGCGTAGACAGCTCGACGCCCACCCTTCACTCGACGATCGACGGCATGGAGGTTGATGACAGTGCGAAGAGTCGTCTACGATCCCTCGAAATGCGCCGCCTGCAAGACCTGCGAAATCCAATGCTCCGTCAGCCACTCGCGATCGGGAGAACTCCTCGCCGCCCTCTTCGAATCGCCTCCGCCCCTTCCTCGCCTCGCCATCGCGTGGACCCCGGGGTTGAATGTCCCGGTCATGTGCGCCCACTGCGAGACGGCGCCTTGCCTGCTGGGATGCCCGGTGGGAGCCATCCGGAGGGACAGGGTGACCGACGCCGTCCTGGTCGACGACCAGCGGTGCATCGGTTGCTTCTCCTGCGTCCTGGTCTGCCCGTACGGGGCGATCCGTCTTTCCCACGACCGCAAGCGGGTCCACAAATGCGACAGTTGCGTAGATCGGCTCGCGGAGGAGGAGGAGCCGGCTTGCTCCGCCTCCTGCCCGACGAAGGCCCTTGCCTTCCGGGAGGTCGAGGAACTGGCGAGGGAGAAGACCGCCGCGATCGCGGTGCGGGAAGCCGCGGCGCTCCGGCGCGAGAGGGAACTCGAAGGAGGGGCGCCGTCCCCCATGGAAACGATCCTGAAAATGAGGGAGGAGATGACCCGTGGATAAGACGATGGAGCGGCCCCCCTACAGGAATCCCGGCGACGTGGAACTCGCACGCAAGGCGGAGAACGACCGTGTCGAGCTCGTCTCGGACCGCCTGCGGAAGATGATGCCCGAGTGCGCGTTCGGGGAGCTCGGCACCTGCTGCGTGATGTGCTACATGGGGCCGTGCCGGATCGACCCGTTCGGCCAGGGGCCGCAATCGGGCGTCTGCGGGGCGACCCCCGACGTCATCGCGGCGCGGAATTTCCTCCGGGCGGCGACGGGCGGCGCCGCCTCTCACGCCGGCCACGCGAGGGAGTTGGCGATCCTCCTGCTCGAGATCGCGGAGGGCAAGGCGCCGGGGTACAAGGTCCGGGAGGAGGGGAAACTCCTGGCCCTGGCGGGGAAACTGGGGGTGCCGGTCGACGGCCGCCCCGTGAACGCCGTGGCCGCCGACGTGGCGAGGAAGGCGCTCGAGGATTTCGGCAGGCAGGACGGCCAGCCGATGAACTGGATCCGCGCCCGGGCCTCGAAAACGGAGTACGACAAGTGGGAGAGGCTGGGGCTGATCGTCTCCAACCCCCACAACGAGATCGAGACGGCGATGCATCGGACGTCGATGGGGAACGACGCGGACCCCCTCAATCTATGGGTCGCCACCCTCCGCATGGGGATGGTGGACAACTTCGCGGGCCTCATGCTGGCCACCGACCTGTCCGACGTCATCTTCGGGATCCCCACCCCCAAGGTCGTCTCGGCGAACTACTCCGTCGTCAAGGAGGGGCAGGTCAACATCGCCTGCCACGGGCACAACCCGATCATGGCCTCCAAGGTGGCGGAGTGGGCCGACCGGCTCGAGGGGGAAGCGAAGGCGGCGGGCGCCGAGCGGATCAACGTGGTGGGAATCTGCTGCATCGGGAACGAGATGGCCATGAGGTACGGGGTACCGTACGCCGGGCACGAAGCGCAGACGGAGCTGTTCCTCGCCACCGGCGCCATCGATGCGATGGTGGTCGACGTGCAGTGCATCTGGCCGTCCCTCCCCGTCATCGCGAAGTGCTACAAGACCCGGTTCATCACCACCGTCCCGTTCGTGAAGCACCCGGAGGCCATCCACGTGGAGTTCCACGCGGACCGGGCGGACGAGAAGGCGCAGGAAATCGTGCGGCACGCCGTCGCCGCGTACCGGGACCGCAAGGCCGCGGGGATCCGTGTACTGATCCCGGAGGCATCCGCCACCCTCCTGACCGGGATCTCGGTCGAGTCGCTGGTCGCCGTCCTGTCCACCGTGAACCCGGCGGATCCCCTGAAGCCGGTCATCGACGCGATCGCCTCCGGGGACATCGCGGGGGCGGTGGGGGTCGTCGGCTGCCCGAACCCGAAACTGCGCGACAGCGCGATGACCGAGAAGATGGTCGCGGAGCTGCTCCGGAACAACGTGCTCATCGTGACCACGGGGTGCGTGAACCACATTCTCGCCCAGGCAGGTTTCCTGACCGGCGAGGCGACGGAGAAGTACGCGGGACCGCGCCTGAAAAAGGTGCTCACCGCCATCGGGCAGGCGGCGGGGCTGGGCGGCCCCCTGCCGCCGGTGCTCCACATGGGGTCGTGCGTGGACAACTCCCGGATCTACGATCTGCTGGCCGCCCTGGCGGGGAAGCTGGGCGTGGAGATCAGCCAGCTCCCCGTGGCCGGCTCCGCGCCGGAGTTCATCACGGAGAAGGCGATCTCCATCGGGAGCTTCTTCCTCTCGGCGGGCATCCTCGTTCACGTCGCGCCCGCGCCGAGGGTCTTCGGGAGCCCCTTCGCCGTCTCGCTCCTGACGGAGAAGCTTCCCGGGTTCAACGGCGGGAAAGCCCTGGTGGCCGTCACGCCGGAAGGCGCCTCGGCCGGCATCCTCGCCCACATCCGGGAGAAGCGCCAGGCGCTGGGCCTTCCGCGGGCCTGACGGGGGAAAGGAGGGAGGGGAACCGGATGGAACGGGTCCTGATCGTCGGGAACGGGTACGCCGGCTCCCAGGCGGCCGAACTGCTCGCCGGGCTCGGGCGATTCAATGTGATCCGCGTCTCCGACGAGGAGCATCCGGCGTACTGCCGCCACCTTCTTCCGGAACTTGCGGCGGGGGAGAGGAACCCGGTGGATCTCTACCTCCCCGCCGGGAATGGGGGCGGGCAGGCCGTACCCGTTCGGTGCGGCTCCGCGGTCGCACGGCTCTCCCCGGATGCGCGCAAGGCGGTCCTTGCGAGCGGGGAGGAGATCCGTTTCGACAAAGCGCTGATCGCCACGGGGGCCCGCGTGTTCATCCCCGGGAAGCTCCGCGACATGTTCGGGCGGTGCGGGAACGTACGCTCCATGCGGCGGATGGAAGACGCCTTGTCGCTGCGCGGGGCATTGGGGAGGAAAGGCGCCCGCGTCGTGATCGTCGGCGCGGGGCGGATCGGCGTGCTCCTCTCGGAGGCGTTGAAGCGATCGGGCGCCCGGATCACGGTGGTGGACATCGCCCCGGAGATCCTCCCCACGATGCTCCAGCCCGACGTGGCCGCGAAGCTTCGTCCCCACCTCGAGTCCGACGGCGACCTCACCGTCCTCGCCGGGCGGACCGTCGACCGTGTGGTCGCGAACGGCGGGAACGCCGAGGCGCTGCACCTCTCCGACGGAAGCCTCCTGCCCTGCGACTTCGTGGTGCTCGCCACCGGCGTCGTTCCCAACACGGAATTCCTCGAAGGGGATTGGGGCGACCGGACGGACGGGATCCCCGTGGACTCCGGGTTGGAAACCCGGGTCCCCGGCGTATACGCCGCCGGCGACGTGATCCGGTTCGCGACGCCGACCGGGAAGATGGAGCCCGGCCAGTTGATCCTGAACGCCCGCCTCCAGGCGGAGGTCGCGGCGCGGAACATCGCGGGGGACGACGCTTCCTGTCCCCCCCTTTTCGTGGGGAACGTGGTGAAGATCGGGCCGGTCCTCGGGGCGGTGGCGGGCGATGTCGGAGGGGAGGGGCACGAGGACTTCCGGGTCGGGGACAGCTTCCTTCGTGTGACGATGGAGCGGTCGGGCATGGCGGGGTTCCAGTTCGTCGGCCGGCCCGGTGATCTCCGCGGCCTCGTACCCGGTGTGCTCAAGAGAGTCGACGCCGCGTGGCTCCGTCGGGCTCTTTGCGTCCCCACCGGCCTTGGCTTGGTTCCTCCGCTGCTCGCCGAGGCGTGGGCGTGGGCCTGAGGATCGCCGTAGCGGGAAAGGGCGGGGCTGGGAAAACCCCCGTCTGCGCCCTTCTGGCAGGGATCCTGTCCCGCGCCGGGCACAGGGTCCTCCTGGTGGACCTCGACTCCGACCCGAACCTGGCGGCCGCACTCGGGTTTCCTCCGGAGGCCGGGCGGCCGATCGTCCACCGGAAGGAGTTGATCGCCGAGCGGACCGGCTCCACCGGGGAGCCGGGGGGAATGTTTCTCCTCAACCCCAACGTCTCCGACATCGCGGAAAAGTTCGCCCTCCGCCGGACGGAGGGGGTCTACCTCCTCCCCGTCGGCACGATCGAGGCGGCGGGGGAGGGGTGCTTCTGCCCCCAGGCCGCGTTCGTAAAGGCGCTCGTGCGCCGGTTGGTCCTCGGCAAGGAAGAGGACCTGGTCCTGGACCTCGAGGCGGGGCTCGAATCGTTCGGGCGAGCGGTCGTGGAGGGGCTGGACCTGTTGTGGATCGTGGTCGAGCCGGGGATGCGGTCGCTGGATACGGCGCGCCGGATCCTCGGCATGGCCTCTTCCCTCGGAGTGCGGAACGTCCGGGTGGTCGCCAACAAGGTCCGCCCGGAAAGCCGCGATGCGGTCGCGCGGGCTCTGCGCGAGACCGGCATTGCCATGGATCTTGTCCTCCCGTTCCGGGAGGAACTGGCGCGGAGGGACCTGGAGGGGATCGGGGTGTTCGACTTCACGGACCCGGTGTTCGAGGCGGAGGCCCTGCAGGCGATCCGGTCGATCTGAACTACCGGGAAATCCCGGTCGGCCATTCCTCTTTCTTCCAGCTCATGTCGAAGAACAGGTACTCGAAGCGGGTGCTCGACTCGTAGAGCCGAAACAGATATTCCTTTCGACGACCGGAGTCCTCCCCGGCATGGGCGTTCATTTTTTCGATGAGCCAGTCGCTCAGATCGAGAAATTCCCGGGAGGAATAGGTATCGATCCAGTCCCGGTAAAACCGGTTCTCGGGGAGACCCTGCGATTTGAGTCTCCGCCCGATCTCCGCATAGCCGCATGCACAGGGCAGCAGCACCGCCAGGATCTCCGGCAGGCCGCCCTCGTAGCAGGTCCGCACCAATAGATCCGTGTAGGCGGACGTGATCATGCTCTTGCGGGTCCTCGGAAGTTCCCGGGCCGGAATTCCGAAGGCGGCGCAGGTTTTCCGATGGAGCTCCATCTCCATGTTGAGGGTGGAGGAAAGCAGCGTGGCGAAGGCTCCCATATCCACGAGATCCCGGGACTTGGCGCAAGCGAGCGCGAAGACCCGGCTGAAATCGATCAGGTACAGGTAATCCTGTTTCAGATAGAATTCGAATCGGTCCCTGGAGAGGCTTCCGTCCCCGATCCCTTTCACGAAAGCGTGTGCGAAAATGGCCTGCCAGAGGGGATCGGCCTTCCGCCGCATTTCCTGGTACAGCGGGACGTTCGACATCCGTCGATCCATTGATCTCACCCACTATGCCGGCGCGATGATTCCGGTGGAATTATATCCCGGATGAGTCCTCAAGGACGGAAAACTGTACTAAAATGGTACTGTATTGGAGGGAGGGCGGAGCATGATCCGGTTGAGCAAGCTGGCGGATTACGGAACGGTGGCGATGAGCTACATGGCATTGAAGCCGGAGGAATTGCACACCGCCCCCGAAATCGCCGCGGCGATCCGACTCGCGGTGCCCACGGTCAGCAAGCTCCTCAAGATCATGGGCCGGAAAGGGCTCCTGGTTTCCCAGCGTGGTTCCAAGGGGGGCTACCGCCTGGCGCACCGTCCGGACCGGATCACCGTGGCGCAAGTGGTCGAGGCGGTGGACGGCCCGTTCACCGTTACGGAGTGCACCGAAGCATCATGCCGTTGCAGCCTGGAGCCGGATTGCCCCATCCAACGGAATTGGCGAAGGATCAACCGGCAGCTTCGCGACGTGCTGGACGGGGTAACGGTGGCGGATCTTGCACGGCGGGGGAGTGGCGTGAGGGCGGCGGCTCCAGGGTCTCCTGCCACGGAAGCGGCGCTATAGGCGGAGGGGACATGGGAAACGCGGCGGATCAGGTCAAGGGATGGGTGGACCAGGAATATCGCTGGGGGTTCGTCACCACGGTGGAGGCGGACACCATCCCGAAGGGGTTGAACGAGGACGTCATCCGGGCGATATCGGCGCGGAAAGGCGAGCCGGAGTTTCTCCTCGAGCGCCGCCTCAAGGCGTACCGCCACTGGCTCATCATGATCGAGCCGAAATGGTCCACCGTGTGCTACTCCCCCATCGATTTCCAGGGCATCAGCTACTATTCGGCTCCGAAGTCCTTGAAGGACCGTCCCGGGAAGCTCGACGAGGTGGACCCGGAAGTGCTCAGGACCTACGAACGGCTGGGGATACCCCTTCTGGAGCAGAAGCGCCTCGCGGGCGTGGCCGTGGACGCGGTCTTCGACAGCGTCTCGGTGGCGACCACCTACCAGAAGGAGCTGGCGAACATGGGGATCCTTTTCTGCTCCTTCTCCGAGGCGGTGCGGAAGTACCCCCACCTCGTGGAGAAGTACCTGGGAACCGTGGTTCCCTACAACGACAATTTCTTCGCCTCCCTGAACTCCGCCGTCTTCACCGACGGGTCGTTCTGCTACGTCCCCCCGGGGGTGCGGTGCCCGGTCGAGCTGTCCACCTATTTCCGGATCAACGCGGAGAACACCGGCCAGTTCGAGCGGACCCTGATCATCGCGGACGCGGGGTCCTACGTCAGCTACCTGGAGGGGTGCACGGCGCCGCGCCGCGACACGAACCAGCTCCACGCCGCGGTGGTGGAGCTGATCGCCCTCGAGGACGCGGAGATACGGTACGCCACGGTGCAGAACTGGTACCCGGGCGACCGGGAAGGCAGGGGTGGGATCTATAATTTCGTCACGAAGCGCGGGCTGTGCGCCGGGAACCGTTCCCGGATCTCCTGGACGCAGGTGGAGACGGGTTCCGCGATCACATGGAAGTATCCCAGCGTGATCCTGAAAGGGGACCACTCCGTCGGGCAGTTTCACGGAGTGGCGCTCACGACCAACTTCCAGCAGGCCGACACGGGCACCAAGATGACCCACATCGGCAAAAACACCCGCAGCACCATCGTGAACAAGGGGATCGCCGGCGGGCGCGGACAGAACACCTACCGGGGCCTGGTGAAGGTGCTTGCGGGCGCGGAGAACAGCCGCAACTTCACCCAGTGCGACTCCCTCCTGCTGGGTGACCGGTGCGGGGCTCACACCTTCCCCTACATCGAGGTGAAGAACCGGACGGCGCAGGTGGAGCACGAGGCGTCCACGTCCAAGATCGGGGAAGACCAGCTGTTCTACTGCCAGCAGCGCGGCCTCTCCCGGGAAGACGCGGTCTCGATGATCGTGAACGGCTTCTGCCGGGAGGTGATCCGGAACCTCCCCATGGAGTTCGCGGTGGAGGCCCAGAAGCTGCTGGAAATCAGCCTGGAAGGGAGCGTCGGATGAGCGGGAACCCCATGCTGTCCATAGAGAACCTGCACGCGGCCATCGACGGCAAACCGATCCTGCGGGGGGTGAACCTTTCCGTACGGGCCGGCGAGGTGCACGCCATCATGGGCCCGAACGGGTCGGGCAAGAGCACCCTGGCGAACGTCGTCGCCGGGCGCGAGCGGTACGAGGTGCGTGCGGGCTCGGTCCGCTACGAGGGGAGAGATCTGCTTTCGATGCCGCCGGAGGAGCGGGCGAAGGAAGGGATCTTCCTCGCCTTCCAGCACCCGGTGGAGATCCCCGGCGTGACCAACCTCTCCTTCCTGAAGGCGGCCCTCAACGCCGTCCGGAAGCATCGAGGGCTACAGGAGCTCGACGTGGTGGAATTCCGCGGGATGGTCCTCGAGCGGATCCGCCTCGTCGAGATGGACGAGGAGCTGCTTCTCCGGGCGGTGAACGACGGGTTTTCCGGGGGGGAGAAGAAGCGGAACGAGATCCTCCAGCTCGCGGTGCTCGAGCCGAAGCTGGCGATCCTGGACGAGACCGACTCCGGGCTGGACATCGACGCGCTGAAAGTCGTGGCGAAGGGTGTGAACCGTCTCCGGAGCCCGGAACGGGGGATTATCGTCGTGACCCACTACCAACGGCTGCTGAACTACATCGTTCCCGACTTCGTCCACGTTCTCTCCGAGGGGCAGATCGTCCGATCCGGGGGGCGCGAACTCGCGCTGGAGCTCGAAGAACGCGGGTATGGTTGGGTCCACGCGCCGGACACGGCGAACGGAGGGGAGGCGCGGCCATGACCTTGCCCGCCGGAACCAGGGACCGGTACCTCGCCGAGTTCGAACGCGTCGGGGGGAGCCGGAAGGGAAGGCCTGCCTGGCTGCGGAGGTTGAGGGACGAGGCGCTGGCCCGCTTTCTCGCTTCAGGTTTCCCGACCGTGAAGCACGAGGACTGGAAGTACACCGGCCTGGCCGCCATCGAGCAGGGGGAGTTCGAGGCGGCCGGCGCGGACGGGGGAGACCTCTCTCCGGCGGACATCGCCGGAATCCTTCCCGGGGAAGAAGCGGACCGGCATGTTCTCGTGTTTCTCGACGGCCGGTACCGCCCCGAACTGTCCACCCGGCGGGACCTTCCTTCGGGGGCGCACCTGGGGAGCCTTACCGGGGCCCTCGGAGGGGAGTTCGACGGCCTCGTGCCGTACTTCTCACGGTCCGCGGAAACCGCCTTCACCGATCTCAACACGATGCTGATGGAGGACGGGGTCTTCCTCCACCTCGCAAAGGACGTCCGGGTCCCGGAACCGATCTACCTCCTCTTCCTGATGTCGCCGGCCGCGCGCCCCGTCATGGCGCACCCGAGGAATCTGATCATCGCCGGGGAGAATTCCGGGGTCACGGTCGTGGAGCAGTACGCGGGCCGGGGGGATTCCGGGTATTTCGTGAATTCCGTGACCGACATCTCCGCCGGCCGGGACGCGACGGTCTCGCATTTCCGGTTCCAGGAGGAGGGACCTTCCGCCTGTCATGTGGCGGCATTGCGGGCCCGCCAGGGGGCGGGAAGCCGGTTCGCCGCCCATTCCGCCTCGTTCGGGGCCCTTCTTTCACGGCACGACGTCCACGCCGTGCTGGACGGCGAGGGGGCGGAGTGCCTGCTGAACGGCCTCTATCTCGGGAACGGGCGTCAGCACGTGGATCACTTCACCACGATCGACCACGCCAAGCCCTCCTGCGCGAGCCGGGAGTATTTCCACGGGATCCTGAACGACCGCGCCCGCGGAGTGTTTCGCGGCCGGGTGATCGTCCGCAAAGACGCGCAGAAGACGGACGCCCGGCAAACCAACAGGAACCTTCTGCTGTCGAAGGAATCCGAAGCGGACAGCCGCCCCCAGCTGGAGATCCACGCCGACGACGTAAAGTGCACCCACGGCGCGACGACGGGGCCGCTGGACGAGGAAAAACTGTTCTACATGCGCTCCCGGGGAATCGACGAGGCGTCCGCGAAAGGGCTTCTCACCTATGCGTTCGCCGACGAGGTTCTCCGGCGGTTCGACCTTCCCGTGCTGCGGAGCGCCCTCGAAGAGAAACTGCTCGCGTGGATTCCCGAGACGCGGCGGGTCCAGGAGTTCCTCCGTGAAACGGGGCAATGAGATCCTGGCGCTGGAAGCGATCCGCCCGTCCCTCGACGTCGAGCGGTTGCGGGAGGATTTCCCGATCTTGAGGCGGAAGGTCGGGGGGAAGTCCCTGGTCTACCTGGACAACGCGGCCACGACGCAAAAGCCGCGGGCCGTGATCGAGACGATCCGGCGGTACTACGCGACCTCCAACGCCAACGTACACCGCGGCGTCCACACCTTGTCCGATCGGGCCACGAGAGGGTACGAGGAGGCCCGGGTCAGGGTGGCGCGGTTCCTCAACGCCCGCGAGGACCGGGAGATCGTCTTCGTGCGGGGCGCGACCGAGGCGATCAACCTGGTGGCGCAATCGTTCGGTCGTCCCCGCCTCCGGCGCGGGGACGAGATGCTGATCACCGTCATGGAGCACCACTCCAACATCGTTCCCTGGCAGATGGTGTGCGCCGCCACCGGAGCGGCCCTCAAGGTCGTGCCCGTCCATGGCGACGGGGAACTCGACATCGTGGCGTACGGGGAGCGGCTTTCCCACCGCACCCGCCTGGTCGCCGTGACCCACGTGTCCAACGCGCTCGGGACGGTCAACCCGATCCGGGAGATGATCGGGATGGCGCACGGGCGGAACATCCCCGTCCTCGTCGACGGGGCCCAGGCGGCCCCGCACGTGAAGGTGGACGTCCGCGAGCTGGGGTGCGACTTCTACGCATTCTCCGGCCATAAGGTGTACGGCCCCACGGGGATCGGCGTGCTTTACGGAAAGAGGGAGCACCTGGAAGCCATGCCGCCGTACCAGGGTGGGGGGGACATGATCCTCCGGGTGACCATCGAGAGGACCACCTACAACGAGATCCCCTACAAGTTCGAGGCGGGTACCCCCAACATCGCCGGAGCGATCGGACTTTGCGCCGCCCTCGGCTACCTCGACGACATCGGACGGGAGGCCGTGGCCGCCCACGAGCGGGAATTGCTCGATTACGCCACGGAGACGGTCGGCGAGATCCCCGGGGTACGGCTGGTCGGGACCGCGCGGGAGAAGGCGGGCATTCTCTCCTTCGTGATGGAAGGGGTGCATCCCCACGACCTCGGCACGGTTCTGGACCACGAGGGGGTTGCGATCCGGACGGGCCACCACTGCGCCATGCCGCTCATGGACGCCCTCGGGTTGCCGGCCACCGCCCGCGCCTCGTTCGGCATGTACAATACCCGGGCCGAGGTGGATGCCCTCGTCGAAGGGATATGGAAAGCCCGGGAGGTCCTTCTCTGATGTCCGACCTCCGCTCCCTGTACCAGGAAATCATCGTCGACCACAACAAGCATCCGCGGAACTTCCACAGGCTCCCGGATGCCAACCGGGCAGCGGAAGGCGACAATCCTCTGTGCGGGGACCGCCTGACCGTGTACGTGAAGATGGCGGACGGGGTGATCCGGGAGATCGGATTCGTGGGGACCGGATGCGCCATCTCCAAGGCCTCCGCTTCCCTGATGACGGAATCGATGGCGGGGAAGACCGAACAGGAGGCGGATGCCCTGTTCGAGAGATTCCACGCCATGGTCGTCGGGTCCGATCGGCAGATCCGTTCGGGCCTCGGCAAACTGGAGGCGCTTGCAGGGGTCAGGGAATTTCCCGTACGGGTGAAATGCGCCACGCTGGCGTGGCATACCCTGCGGACCGCGCTGAAAACGCCGGGCGGTACCGTCTCGACGGAGTGACCGGGATCCCGGGTGCACCCCCCGATATAATTTTGGATAGGGGTGGAGCGGACATGGAACGCGAATCGGCCAGGACCGTCATGGAACGGCGGTATGGCGAGTTGGACTCCGGTCGAACCACCCTCCGGATCGCAGGGAGGGAGTACCGGCTGAGGGAGATCCTTGCCCGTTGGATGCTGGACGTGGAGGGTGTCCTGTCGATCGACGGCGGGGAACTGGGTGGCGGCCGCTACTGGATCCGCTTCCTCGACGGCGACGACCGCCGGTACGTCGTGTTCGAGTTCGACACCGGCTTCGATATCCTGTCGGAGATGCGGGCCGACTCCCTGTTGTGGGAAGGGGACGACTTCTTCTTCTCGAGGAGCTGACCGTCGCCGGGTATTCTTGAGCCCGCTGCGTTTCTTTTAATATTCATTTTCAAAATCAATATCTTGCATGCGTTTTGGTGCTTCTGCCAACCCGGGGGGCCCCAGGAGGGAATCCAACCCCCGGTCCCATACCGGACTTACCCCTGAAATATTATTTTAGAGGTTCTTAAATTGTTAATTATCCCTTTATTATCGTCTACATATGCGCGTTTCTTCGTGTTGGTTTCTACGACTGGATGGTGATCCCGACGTCCCGGCTGGTACCCGCAGGATACGGTCCGTGGGGTATAATACTCGCCATGCGGGAGAGAAACGGGGTCCGGTACATCATCAAGGTATTCGAGGCGCAGTGGGACCAGCTTCACGACGAAACCGTCAAGCCCTTCTTCGAGCAATTGAAGCGGGACGCGAACGAGACCTACATGCGGCGCAACGGGGTGCATCATGACGTGCCCGGGCATGATGCGCTGTTCAGCTACGTCGTCTTCCAGAACGCGGAGGGATTGAAGGACGCGCTGTACCGGTACGACCAGGGGGTGGACCAGCGCAGGAAGATCGCCTATTTCGCCTGCCACGGGAAGCGGGGGGTCATCAGCGCGGTCCAGGACATCGGCCGCCGGCGTCTTAAAAACATACTTGCGCCCTTGACGAGCTACGACGGGCTGTACTTCGGAGCCTGCGATTTCGTCAACAGGAAGACGGCCGAGGTGCTGCTCGGTGGATCGCAATCCACCTGGATCGCCGGTTACGAGAGCTGGACTCCATGGCTGGAGGGGATGTTGTGCGACACGATGTTTTTCCGGCTCCTGCTGAGCGGGCGGTTCGTACGCCCGAAGACGAACGCCCGGTGGGAGCCGATCAAGCGGCCGGACGAAGTGGCGCGCCGATTGTATGAGCAGTTTCCACAGGCCGTGGACCTGCGTTTTTCGTTGTTCTACCGGAAGCCGGACCGGATCTGCTCCACGTTGGAGGAGCGTCTCGGAAAGGAATGCTGACCGCCGGGCCGGATGAGTTCACGCCGTGACGACGATCTTCCCGTTCTGCCGGTTGGACTCCATGTAGCGGTGGGCCTCGACGGTCCCCGACGCCTCGTATCCGGGCGGGATGGGGGGGGTAGGGGCTTCGAGATACGTCCCTTGTCTGATGAAAACGGACGATTCTCGCCATCGGTCGCTACTTCCCCGCGGTTCGCGCTACGGTCGATCCCTGCCCATGCTCCCGCCCGATGCCTTTTTCGCCGCCTCGCGCAGCATCTCCACCGGGACGGCGCCTTCGATGATCCACCGGTCGTCGACGATGAAGGTTGGGATCCCCGTGATGCCGATCCGCGCCGCCGCGTCGTGATCGCGGGTCAATCGCCCCTCGTAGGCTTCTTCGGACCAGGCCCGGGCGATCCGGCCGGCGGAGACGCCCGCCGCCTGCGCCACGTCCCGGAGAACCTGCGGGTCCCCGATATTCTTCCGCTCGGTGAAGTAGGCACGGAACAGCCCTTCGTTCAGCGCCTCGAACACCTCCGGTCCCTCTTCCTTCGCCGCCACGGCGAGGAGGAGCGCCTTGTGGGAATTCGTCGTGAAGGACCTTTCCGAGAAAACGATCCCCTCCGCCTTCCCCATCCGGGTGAGGTCCTCCATCATCCGGGCCCACTGCTCCGGGGGGTAACCCAGCTCGGAAACGGGTCTGCCCTCCGCCGGGGTCTCCGGGTGGATCTCCAGGAACCGGCGTTCCACGCGCACGTCGAATTCCTCGCCAAGACGGGCGAGACGCCTCTCGCCCACGTAGCAGAACGGTCAGATGTAGTCGGTGAACACGGTCACCGGCAGCACGGGTCTTCTCCCGGCGGGCATGGTCGGCGGACCTCCTCGTCCGCGATCCGGAGATCGTCGGTTTGGATCAGCGGAATATCAACGGTTCCGGCCGGATCCCCTGTGGCCCCGGCTGGAACCGCTGTTGAACCCACCCTTGAAACCCCTGTTCGCGCCGCCGGCGGAGTGACGGAAAGAACCTGCGTCCCCGCGGCTACGCATCGTCTTATATCCATCGAATCCCCCTCCTTGCCGCCGAGGGAGTAATTTTCCCCTAACAGGTCATTGGATGGTCCCATCCGTCATAAATATTCCCGTTCCCTGGATTTTGCCTCTCCCCGTTTCCGGGGCGGCTCCTACGGGAAACGGATCACCACGAGCCGGTCGGCGCCCGATTCGGCGCCCCAGACCTCTCCCTTGCGGCCGAGGATCTGGCGGACGCGAGCCCCCCGGGATGGAAGCGGGAAGGTCCGGAAGGACTCCTTTTCCGGGTCGAACCGGACGAGGGCGTTCGCTCCGAAGTCGCTCACCCAGACCCGTCCCTTCGAATCGGACCAGACCCGGCGGGCGCCCTGCCGGGAAGTGGGAGGATCGATCACCGTGGCGGCCCCCGTCGCCGTGTCGATCCGGGCCACGTGGTTCCCTGCGAGGGAGG
>Ga0209212_1001365_pt1 | contig 40365 bp, 29 predicted proteins | sample RifGroC2_FD_183996 | JGI IMG/M metagenome (GOLD analysis project Ga0209212, IMG submission 183996) | Groundwater microbial communities from Rifle, Colorado, USA - Groundwater C2 (SPAdes) (version 2) | ecosystem: Environmental > Aquatic > Deep subsurface > Groundwater | place: Rifle, Colorado... | reverse complement strand
ATAAATTCGGCAAAGAGACCAATTATTACGGAAATTACATAGAAGGCCTCATCGATTTCAATTTTATTCTGGCAGCGCTGTTTTTGCTGATATCGAAATGGACGCTGATATTATTTTAGTTTAACTGTATTAAGAGGATGAAGATAAATAATAAAAATGGCTCTTATTCATTTTGTTTTAGTAATTAAAAGAGAACCATAAGAATTAAATATCGATAGTTCAAAAAATAAAATCTGAAAATTTAGAGTATTATTTATGAAAAAAAATATGGACAGGTTAATATCGGTGATCGCCGCCGCGGCTTTTATTTCAATAATTGCGGCCGCCGCGTATTTCCACGGCCAGTATTTAAATAATATGGCCGCCGGCGCGCTCGAAAAAACGGCGGTCGAAGCGCGCGCGCTCATCGCCGGCGAGATTCGAAGATCGGCCATGGACGCAAATTACAGAAGCGCGATATTCCGCGATCCGCTGATATGCCTCGACCTTTCGGACATGAGCGTCCGCCCGCCCGAATACAGGGCCGGCGTGCTTTCAGAGCTTGAGCTCAAGCACCGCTATTTCGGCGCCGATATTTTAGAAATACTCAAAACGACCGTAAAAACAAGCCCGCCCGAAGCAGCGGTTTCAATGCTGTCATATTATCTTAACGACCATAACGATCAATATACGCTTGAGAAAGCCGTTTTATATATTTACCTCATCAAGTTAAAAAACGATCTGAATATGCCGTTCGACAACGATCTGAAATCGTTCAGAAATCTGGCCGAGGCCGTCGATAGCGGCGCCGAAACAAAATTTTTATACGACAAATTAAAAGAGGCGATAGTATCGTCAAAAAATTTATCCGGCGACGCCCTGGCCGATCTATTGAGCGGCGGCGGCGGAACTAAAAATAATGGTCCGGATAAAAAAGACGGCGCGGCGGCGAAAGAAAATATACAGGCGCTGTTTTTAAGCGTTAAAAACGAGGCGCTGTCGGTAAATTCCGGTGAAAATCTAAATATAAGCCCGCTTTTAACCGGCGAAAATAAAAATCAAATAATAGTTTCAATAAGCGTCGAAACCTTTAAAAGCTCCGCAGCGGCAGGCGTGCCCGAAAACGCGGCGGCCCGGAAAATAGCCGCGGCGGCTATCATAAATATCGACGCTCTTAACGATATTCTAAAAAATAAATATGGCGCGGCCGTCGAAGAAAGCATAACAGGAAAGTATTTTTCCGATTTTTGCGGTCATTATAAAATATCATCGGCGGCGGTTAATTTCGGAAGGAATTATACGGCAGAGGCCGCGTTTTACCTGCCGGTCATGATAATACTCGCCGTCTTCTACGCTCTTAAGCGGCGTGAAAACGAAGCATACAGGCTCAGCCTGAATATGACCGATTTCGTTTCTAAAATATCGCATCAGCTTAAAACTCCGCTTTCGTCGTCGCTATTGCATCTGGAGCTGGCCGAAAAGCATCTGGAAACCGGTGAATCTGAAAAAGCTCAGGGCGATATAGCGCTCGCGCATGAAGAGGCCAGGTCGCTCGCGTTCCTCTTCGAAAATTATTCAGTGCTGAACCGCATTTTTTCAGACAGCGTCGTATTGAACATAGAGGAGTGCGACTTAGAGCAGGAGCTTCTGCTGCATTTAAGATCGTATAAAACCCGCATGGACGCCGGTTCGCTTAAAGTATCGTTCGGCTCTCTGGCTGAGGCTTCCGCGCTGATCGATAAGTGGGCGTTCTATAATATCATCGCCAATTTAATTTCGAACAGCCTTAAATACGTTAAAAAACCTGTCGTAGAGATAAATTTTGCGTCAAAGACCGCGAACGGCCGCCTCACGCTTTCCATTTCGGACAACGGGCCGGGCATAAGCGAAGCCGACGCCCCGAAAATATTCGACAAATTTTATAAAGGCTCGGAGGCGGGAGGCGAATTCCGCTCGAGCGGCCTGGGATTATTTATCGCAAGAACCCTGGCTCAAAAAATGGACGCGGAGCTCGCGCTGAACCGCGAATACAAGAGCGGCGCCATGTTCGATCTTCACATGCGCATGAAATGAAAACGGAAACAAATTAATAATCAATGAAATCGCTTATGGCATTCTGAAAAAGAAAGATAAATCATGAACGACGAATATTCAAAAATCAAAATATTACTCGTAGAGGACGACGAAGCGCTCGCCTCCGGTTTGAAAGAGGCGCTCGCGCTCGAAAATATGGAAGTGCAGACCGCGGGCACCGTAAAGGACGCTAAGCGGCTGATCGGCGAAAATAAATTATCGGCGTTCGACCTTCTGGTGCTCGATCTGACGCTTCCAGACGGCTCGGGGCTCGAAATACTCAAAAAAGTGAGGAGCGAATCGTGCGAGTTCGCCGTGATAATACTTTCGGCAAAATCCTCGGAACTCGATAAGGTCGTGGGGTTGGAGCTCGGCGCGGACGATTATCTGTGCAAGCCTTTCTCGCTCAGGGAACTTCACGCCCGTATTAAAGCGCTGATAAGGCGTTCTAAAAGAAATTCAGCCGAAAAAGCGCCTGAAGTCTTTAAATATGAAGGGTTAACCGTGAATTTAGGCGCGCGCGAAGCGTTCGTCGGCGAAGTTTCGCTGAAACTGAGTTTTACCGAATTCGAAATATTGAAACTGCTGATAACAAATAAAAATTTCGTGGTGGAAAGGGAAACATTGATAGAGCGCGTCTGGAACGGAGTATTCATAGATCTCAGAAGCGTCGACCCGCACATATCCAGGCTGCGCAAAAAGATAGCGCCCTACGGCGCGCTTATAGAAACCCTTCCTAATATAGGTTATAAGTTGAAAATTTAGAAAAAAGAAAAAAACAAGGCGATCGTAATCTGAACGCAACAGCATTGCAAGGTCCCTGACGGATAATAAGATCAGGAAGTAAAAAATCTGATTTTAAATCGAGGGGGAGTAATTATGAAAAAAAATTTCAGTTCAAATTCTAAAAACTTCAAATTCTTCGCGTCAATCATCGGTGTTTTAATTTTCGCGGCCTTTCTGGCGCTCGCTCCGGCCGGCTATCTTTCAGCACAGACACTCTCTGAAGGCCTATGGAAGGAATTCGTCGACGGCGACCCGGCCGCCGCTAAAACCGTATATGAAAATATAATCAAGGGCTCGGCAAACGCGGAATCGACCGGCGAGGCTATATTGAAAAAAGCCGAATTACGGCTTAAAGCGCTCGGCGAAAGTAAAGCCGTCGAAAACGGCGAACCCGTAAATCCTCATAAATTTTCGATCTTAAAGGCCAATCTCAAATTCCTGTTCAATCATCGGTTTAACTCTTCATTGAATAAAGAATTCGATGAAAACCTCAAAACTCTCAGGGAAAACATTAAAAGCGAACTTTCTAATTTCATCAAAGAGGACCTTGAAAAACATTCCCTGCCTACAATTTTCATTATAAGCAGGAATTCCGAACTTAATTTGAAAAATACGGATATAATATTATCTTTCGATAAAGACGTCACTTTTAAAAACGACGAAAATTCGGCGGCGAATAATATTTACGGTTATAATATTAACTGGAACACCTTATTCATCACCTCGATCAAAAGCGAAAAAGAGATCATCGACGAATACAAAAAAAACGGCTTATGGCTTGCCGATAAAAATAACGCAGGCAGTGACGCAGACCGGCTCGACTCTATTTATTTATATTGCTACAATAAAGCCTGGGCGGATTTTTCCTTTGATACCAACGATATGGAGCACTTTATTACCGTCAATAAAATATTACCCGCGAATCTTGAAAAGGCCCCCCGCATCAAAGACGCAAAAATTCATTTAGACGACAAGAAAAGGATTTTGCTCGAAACCGAAGCTGAAATTGAGCAGGTAAATTATCTGCTTGGCGCGCTGGAATCGGCCACGGGCTTGAAAATATTGCCTACGAGCGTAGTTAAGAACAGGAACGGTTTAAGCGGATATCAGGTAAAATTATCAACGCTCTCCGAATTAAGCGAATTATTATCCGCCGCCATGCCCGCTATTAATAATAATTTCATCGGCGCCAGGCGGCTCGCGTCTTATAAATCGTGCATGGCTAATTTAAGAAATATAACCTCCGTAACGGAACTCTATCTTATGGAAAATGAAAAATTCAAAAGGGAAAATATCGATGAAAAATTCATCGGCGAGCTTTACGGTAAAAAATACTTGAAAGCCGAACCAGTTTGCGCGGCCGGCGGAAAGTATATTTTAAAAAATGCCGACTTCGTCTGCTCGCTCCACGGCTCTAACTCTAAAACTATCGAATTTAAAATAGTTAAAATCACCGACGGTAAAGAAAAAACAATATCCGCGCCTAAATTAAAAACTCTCATTTATCACGAAGCCGTCGTAACGGTCGATTCTCGTAAAAATTCCGCCGATACGGACGAAAACAGCATAAAAACCCCGAACCAGAACAAACCGGCCGAAGAATTAAAATTCTTAAAACTCGGGGTAAAACTCTCAAAAGACGGCGAAACCGCTGAAACTAATGATATCATCGCCGGCGTCGCCGTCAGCGTGATCTTATCCGCGGGCGAAAATAAAGAGCGCAGCATGCAGTTCAACGCTAAATATAAGTTCGGAAGCGGCGGGAACGCCTGGAATGAGATCAGCGGCCCGCGCAGCGAAGAGTTAAAAGACTATAAAATTTATATGAAAATTTATTAACATAACTGAATTCGGGAATAATTAATCAGGAATTAAAATAATCACTAATTACTTAATTTTCTAAAAATATCTTAAATAATAATTTAAGATGATTCACAGTTTTAAAGAAAAAAAGCGGCTCCATAAACAGGATGCCGCTTTTTTTGTTTATATATATATATTATTCTGATTGATCAATTTGTTTGTTCGATATTTAAACACTTATTTATTTCTGAAATTAAAATATTAACGTCCCATGGTTTTGTAATAAATGCGCTCAATTTCAATTTTTCGCTTATATTTTCAATGACCTGCTGAGAGGCATAACCTGATATCATTATAGTTTTGATTTCCGGATGATTTTCATGGACCTTTAAAATAAATTCGTCGCCTTTCATTTCAGGCATCAGCCAGTCTGTAACAATTAACGCTACCTCAACACCCGCGCTATAAAGTTTTTCAATATCTTTAAGGGCTTCAGCAGCGCTTAAAGCCGTAGCGTATAAAAAATCATCTTTATAAGTGGCCGATAACGTATTTTTCAAAAGTTTTACCATGATCAAATCGTCATCGACGAAAAGCATGACTCTTTTATTGCTCAATTAAAAGCCTCCGAAAAAAGTGCGACAATAACATAAAATTTAGATTAATTATTAAACAAATTATAAAAAAAATTATAATATCACGGTTTATAATATCACATTAATTTTATAATTTCAACAACAATATAATAAATATTTCAATCGCCCGGCCGATATTAAAAACGTGTATTAATATTGTTTGAGTATTAAATTATGGAATTATCATTTAAAACAATTAAAAAATTTGGCTTTTTAGCGGTTATAGCGGCGTTAGCCGCACTGGCCGCATTCTATGTTCCTTACGCGGCGGCCGCTCCCTTCAACGACGTCCCGAAGGATCACTGGGCATATGAGGCCATCGACAAGCTCGTCCAGAACGGGTATATGGACGGTTTCGCCGACGACACCTTCAGGGGTAGAAAGGTCATAACGCGCTACGAGATTGCCCTGACGCTCGCTAAGATCCTCACTAAAGTAGAGGACGTCGAATCGAGCGGCGGCATTATTTCGCCCAAGGACGCTGAGATCATCAAAAGCCTCTCAACAGAATTCCGCGAAGAGCTCAACACCCTCGGCGCGAAGGTAAATACGCTCGACCAGAGAGTAACCGAACTCGAAAAATACAAGAAAAACGCCGAAAAGATCAAATGGGCCGGCTATTATAAAGTATCCGACGTAGCCGTATGGGACAGGCTGACCACCATCAACGACGGCGACAACAATGACGACAATTTTGACGAAGGCGACGCCAACGGCATCGGCAAACTTAAAAACCAGGTCAACCTCAAACTCACCGGAAAACCTTTCGATAATGTCGAAACTTACACTGAAATTAAAGCGTTCATAAATTCATCCAAGGGCCCTTCCAAATCTTACGTCTATAAAAGTGACAACACCGTCAGGCCGTATCTCGAAAAATACATGAGCGATTTTTATAACGACCGCGATCTTATTATGGATAAAATGCATCTTAAGATCGACAGCCAGTACGCTAACGTCAGGGCGTTCAACAACGAAAGCATAACCAAACTAAACGACCCGGTCATACTGCTTAACAGCTACGGCAAAAATGTGTTCAACGGCAAATCCAGCGACCCCTTCTCGGGCATTGAAACCCGCGGAACTATCAAGGACGTGACATACAACGTGTCCGCGATCAAGGATTGGAATAATACCATGGACATTTACGCCGGACGAATGGTATATATGATGCCAGAGCGCATATTGAAAACGACGACCGCCGAAGTCATATTCGGCGTATCTTTCGTTGAAAAAGCAATGGATTATACCAGAAGAGGTAATTTTTCGCAGGTAAACGGCGTTGACCTGAGTTTCAAATTCACAGATATTGGCACGCTCAAGGTCATGACCGAATATATGGAATCCCGTAACGGCGACAGCGTCCTTTACGGCGGCTCGAGCACAGAAATACTCAAAGACGACGGCGTAAAACTCGACCTGGAATATCAGCTGGAAAACCTGACCATGATATTCAATCATTACAGATACGGCAAGAATTTCGCCGTTTCGACCGCCAGATACGACACCCTATATATGGATACCGAGTTCCAGGATACCGAATCCGACGTACACGATAACTACGGAAGAAAAAGTGTGTTCGGCGAACGCTTTTCAAGACTGACGCTCAAATACAACATCCCGTTCACCGACGAACAGGCGCTCCGGCTCGAAGGCATTATCCAGAACAAAAAATGGGAATATAATGAGAGAGAACCTCACGAAACCGACGGTTACGAAGGCCAGAAATTTTCGTTCCAGGCCGACGCCGATATGGCGAAGGACATGACCTCGAAGTTTTATACCGAACTTCACAAGCACGCGTTCAAAGACGAAGTCGGTAAAACATACACCGAAATATCGCTCAACGCCAAACTGAATGAAAGAATATCTTCCTCGGCGAGCTTTTCCAACTCGCAGGATATGGATTATATAAATAAGGAAAGCAAGTCATACAAGGAAAATTCATTCTACGGCGAGCTGTCATCACAGCTGCTCAAAAACATATGGGGAAAAGTATTCGGCGAACGCAGGATAAAATATATCGGCTGGCACGACGCCAATACTGAAAATCCTTCTATAGACAATACCGAAAAATTGATCGATCAGACCGGATTTGAAACTAATTTTACGCTCACCCCATCGCTCACGCTGAAGCTGACGACGGCCGCGCAGCATAACGTATATAACGCCTACACGCTGCAGAACGAGAAATTTAACTGGTTCACCACCGAACTGACCGAAGTTTTCACCGATAAACTCAAGGGCAGGATACTTTACTGGTGGAAGAATCCCCAGAACCATGAAGGCAAGTCGAACGACAATTTTAGAAATCTGGTGGCCGAGGTCGCATACGATCCGACCGATAAAACCAGAATGCGCGTCAGATACGGCGATTTCATAGATTCCGGCCAGGACGCCAAAAATACCGACGGCGACTATAAAGACATAGAAACCGAAAAGAAATTGACATTTGAAGCGTCGACAGACTTTTAGCAGAGAACAGTGAATAGAGAATAGAGAACAGTTAAGGAAAAATAACAATAAATATACAAAGTCAGGCAATATGTTATCCGATGGAGATTGAATTATGAGAAAAACAGGTAATAAACAAAAAGAAATATTCAGAAAGAAATTGTTCACGCTGATTTTTTCATTCGCGCTATTTTTCGCCACCGGCTGCATTCAGGAAAAACTGGCGGAAAAAGCGCTTCCGCCGACCGCACCCACTCAGCACGAGCGCTGGACATGCACGGTCAGGGCGCCGATAGGCACATGGAAATATAAGATCGGACTCAACTCGAAACTCGTTAATAACACATGGGTAACCAAGGAATGGGATATTTCGTCATCGGTCGATCCTCTGCTTCCGGCAACGTCGGTCAAGGTAGATCCCACTTACACGGCACCGGCGACAGGCGAAGTCACGCTTTACGGCAATAAAACCTTCAGGTTTTATACCGACGACGCCAAAAAGAACCTGGTTTCGGGCGAAGCGCTCACTTCTTCGTCTCTGCTGTTCGAGCCGTTCAATTACAACATCGGAAAAGATTTTTTCATAAATCAGATGGTAGTAAGATTTTATATGGTCAAATCCGTCTATGAAGGCGAATACGGGCCGGTCACGAACGCGGCTGTCGCGGGCGAATTCAACCAGTTCGGCGCTGGCGGCGAGCGCAACCGCCACGAATTCAAGGACGACGGCGTATGGCCCGACAAAACCGCTAACGACGGCACGTGGACCGTCGAAGTGCCTGTGGAATCCACTATCACCTATAAATATCAAATATATCTGAACCCGCAGTGGGACGCGGCCGCCGGCAAGTGGGTGGACGACTCTTACACGACCGTTTATGACATGTCAAACGCCAAAAATGAAAAAGAAGATATGTCCGGAAAATCTATAATCACCATTAAATAAATTCAACCAGGCAAACTAAAAAAAGCAAATTCAAAGTATAAAATAAAGGGATTTAGGAATATTCTGATATGTTAAAACACATGAGTTTAAACGAAAATAATAATAAAGAAGCGAAATCCGGATCAAAAACGAAATTTATAATTTCGCTGATACTGCCCACCGTGGTTGCCGTTTTAATATCGATAGCGGCGCCGCTGGTCCCGCAGGCCTTTGCCATCGACGGACCCAAAAACGGCAGACTGGTATTTTCTTACGATGACGCCAAAAACGACGATTATGGCCCCGGATCGTACAGTTATCCGCTCGGGCAGGCATTCAAGGCCAACGCATTTATGTTCGATCTGAGAAGGATCAGGATCTACGAGATCGGCAAATTCTACCGCTTCGACATCGAATACAAGGGAAAGATAGTCCGCTCCTGGCCTGGTTATACGGGGCACCGCAACGGCTGGCTGTTCAATATAGCCGAAATTTATATAGACACCGACAACAGGTGGGGGTCGGGCCATAAAAAGGCGGTGCTCGGCCGCAACGTGGCATTTCCGCCCGAGTCATGCTGGGAAAAGGTAGTTTTTATAGGGCCGGTTGCCAACGATTTAATGGTGAATGAAATAAGGGATAAAACCGAAGACCTCGAATTCGCGGCATCACTGAATGATTTCGTGTTTCCGTCCAATATAGACGTTTACGACTACACGCTATCGGCGACTATAAACAGGTCCGAAATAGGCGAGTTCAGCGACAAATGGGGCATTCAGGTGCTTTCAACCGTTTTCGACAATTCATCGTCATCGGCGACGTTCTATAACAAGCGGGTTTACAAAAGCTCTTCAGACAACGAATTCGGCGGCGCGTCCGATCTGTTCGGCTCGCCAAACGTTTTAGACATAATAGTTCCGCAAGGCATGTCGCAGAAGGACATTCTGTCAAAATACCGGGTGCATCCCAATTATACCAACGCGCAGTTCGCGGTGGTTCCGATGGTTTACGCCGGCGGCGTTTCAGCTGCCTCGAGGGGATCGCTGGTGGCTAAAGCCGACGACTCGTTCTCTAAAAATGTGAAAAGCGCGGACGAAAAACTGGAACTTAAGGAAATAAATGCCAGGGACAGCGCATTCGAAGTCAAAGAAAGAGATTTCGAAGAATTCAAAAACGAAAAGGAAAAAGAACGCGAAAAGATCAATGCCGCCGCGAAAACCGTTTTACCGGAGAGCGACAGCGCTTTTGCGGCTAATAAAAACGGCGGCACCGAAGAAGAAATTTCCGACGAAGCCGCTTCAATCGAAGAAACCGGCAACGGCACGAAACCCTTAAGGTCCAAAAATTCAGAAAATATTGAAAATAATAAAGACGGCGAGTATAAAATAAATAAAAGTAAATCCGATACTAAAAAAGAGGACGGAGCTAAAAAGCTCGCCGTCGCTAAAAAAAATTCGCCTAAAAAGAAAAACCTCGACAAATACGACGAATTCATGGCCAAACTGGAAGGCCAGAAACTTAAAATCCGCGACGACGATGAGGAAGAGGCTTTCAATGACGTCGAAAAATTTTTGACGAAGCAGAACGCGTCCGTGTATAAAAAGAACACCGGCAGCGGCGAAAAAATGAAGGATTTCGACCCCGACGTTTACGAAATGGCTAAGATAGACGACAGCAAAAAGAATAAAGCGGCGGTAAATAAAACCGCAGCCGCCCCTAAAAAAGACGATAAATTGAAAACTCAGGCTGCGGACGGCACGGCCGATAAAACCGAAACGCTCAAACCGCTTATAGAAGACCAGAATGAAACGGCGGTAAGCGAGCCTGAAGATAAAAGCGTGCTGGGAAGACTTTTCGGCCAGATCAAAAAGAACAGAAAACGCAGCGCGAAGCACGCGGTAAGCGATGAAACAAAAGTGGTCAGCGAAGAGGCTATGGTCGGCATCGCCAAAAACGAACTGCCCGACAATTCACCTAAAAAGAGCGGAACCGGAACGCAGGCCCCCGCGTTAGTAATGGCAGCTGAAGACGAAAAATGCGCCGGCAATATGAAAAAATTATACGAGATCAGCGTTAAATACATAGAGCAGAACCCTGAAGCCCAGAAAATTTCGATGAATATGCTCATAACGGCGGGCCTGCTCGATAAGCCCCTTAAATGCGAGGACGGCGGAAGATATTTGATCGAAGTAAAGAACTCCAAACCAAGAATAAACTGCATTAACGTAAACAACAGCGGACACGGCAGTTATACCAGATAATAAAATAAGACAAAATAACATAAACATCGACAGCAATAGCAATAGTAACATCGACAGCAATAGCAGCAGAAACAGAAACACTAACAGCGACATCACCAGCAGCGGTAATTAATTTATTTATATATTACATGACAAGACCGATCAGGAGGTTCTTATGCAAGCCGTAACACTCAGCCGCAGCACTTTAAAAGCTCCACCCGCCCTACTAAAAGCCGTTCTTCTAATATCTTTGATCGTAGTGGCGTGCGCGTCGAACGCGGCATTCGCCGCCACCTCGAGCACTATCATACCGACCCTTCCGGAGCAGCGCGGAGTGCGCCCCTCGGGTTTCGGCGAAGCCGGTACGCGCCCCATAGGCATGGGCGAAGCGTACGTCGCCATATCCGACGACGCGTCGGGCTTCTTCTGGAACCCGGCCGGCCTCGCTTTTTTAAAGCAGGGAAAGCGCGTCGCCGAAGTTATGGTAAAGGCCAACGACAGGAATTCGACGACCTACGACTCGATAGCCCTTACCGGTTCGGTTTATTCGGACGCCAAAAAATCCGAGTTCTCGATCCAGCAGTATCTTGAAAGCAACCTTAAATCGCCGGTTTACGATAAACAGTTAAATTACAATTACGGCGTCGGCGGCATCTTCACCAATCAGTACGGCGGAGTCAGGATCAATAATTTCGTATTCGGCGTCGGCAAGAAGATCGATAAGGTCAAAGGCCTCGCCACCGGCACTAAAATAAGAGTGGCAAGTTACACCGATTATATGAACGCCCAGAACCAGATGGAAGCTTTCACCGAATTTTCGGCCGGCGTCGGCGCGATATACGAGGTCAATAAATACCTGAAGGCGGGCGTCAACATAGACAATATAATTAAAAACAGCCGCTACGAGCTGCCAGCATGCTTCACGATGGGCCTGGCATTAAATATCGCCGAAGGCACGGTCATCGCCATGGACGGATATAACCTCATCGATACCAAGAACATTCTCGGAAAAACGGAATTCCGCGCAGGCGTTGAAAAATCGTTCATGGATAACGCCTTCACGATAAGGCTAGGCACCAAGAATGGAAACCTGAACCTCGGCTTCGGCATGCAGTTCACTCCGGAATTCCATTTCGACTACGCCTTCATGGGCGATTACGACACCAATATCCAGCAGCACTTCGTTTCGGGCAATATAAGATTTTAATAATATGCCTCCGCGGGCCGGAATTGCATAAGTAAATAAAATCCTGATATGATCGATATAAAGAAAAAACCGTAAAACTCTCCTGAACAAAATAAAAAAAACGCCGCTTCGTAAATGAAACGGCGTTTTTTTATATTTATATTTATTTACCTGAATTTACTTAACTTACTGAACTTTGAATGTACGGTAATTGGTGAATGAAACGTTATCAGAGCCGGACATCTTAGTTGCGACGCACCACATATATGTTCCGGGCGGTAAATTTTCGGTATAGGTCGAGCTTGTCGATGTTCTGTCGCCTTCGCCGTTCCATATATTTTTATAGCTCTGATCCACTATTTCGACATGGTAAACCGCGCCCGAAAAACTTACGGGACTCCATGTGAACGTGGGCTTCGACGATACGACCGCCTGATCGGCCGGAGAAGTCGGCGCCGGTATCTCGTCTATGAAATCGCTTCCAAGGTCGAGCTTTTCAGTATAGGTAATTCCGTTCGACACTATGCTCAGATCGTATGCCGCGGGCGTCGAGGGCTTCGAAGCGCCGAAGGTCGGCATCGGATTAGGCGCCCACCTGGCGGGCATCCATGAATAAAATCCGTAAACAAGCGATGAATTGATAACCCCGGGGCCGTTCACGGTTACCGAGGTTATTTTATGCTCCGGATCGTCGACGTAAAGCTCGACGAAGTAATTGTTCGGAAAATGCGCTGTAAAACCGCTTATATTCCATTGTTTCTGATTTCCGGCTATCAGCCATTTTCCATTTTCCTTGACAATATAGCAAGTTCCGTCGTCGGTATAGGTCGCGTCCTCCATGATCGTTCCGTCGAGGACGGTTTTGCAGTGAACGGCCACCCTGGCCGAAGACGCGGATATCTTCATTGAAACGATGTCCCAGGCGGTGCCTTCAGCGCTCGCAAAATTTAAACCCGACATCATAGCCTGGCGGGCGGCTTTATTTTGCAGTCCGTCCCCGTTAAGATTAAGATAATTATCTGAATATAAAGCCATGATCGAGGAAATATTTTTAGTTTTAATTCCATTTACGTGCTGCGTGTAAATATTTCTGATAGCCTCTTCGTCCGAGGCAGTGGCTGAATTAAAAGACAGATAGCCGTTGTCGCAGTTGAAGGACGAGTCGGAATCCATATTCAAAAAATAAGACTGGCCGCTCGAAATTAACGGATCGACACCGTCGAGCTGATAAACTCCGGCTGCGCTTTTAACGACCTGAATGAACGAACCGGACGCGGTGTTCCATTTATACAGGCCTTTTACCGAAGAATTATTCAAAATGAGCTCGCTGAATTTAACGCTGCTCAAAGTTTTTGAAATGCCTATCAGATTGAATCCGGCCTTCAGATTCATAGTTCCGGCCGCCGTCACGGCGGTGCCTGAAACGGTTATCGACGCGACTGAATTCGCGTATATAATATACCCTTTTCCGGCGTTGATCGAGGCGAGAGTGCCGTCGAGCGTGCTCAAAAAACTTCCGGCCGCCGCGCTGTATAAATAAATTTCGCCTATCGCGGCGTTCTGCTGTTTAAGCCCGGCCGGAGTGGCGTCAGGGGCCACCGTGAAGCTCACGAAATTAAAACCCTGCTTGAGCGAAATGATCTGCTGATCGGCATGTGCGATACCAGCCGCGCATATCAAAATTGACATTGACAAAAAAACTCTCATAAATAGGCTTCTCATTATAAATTCCTCCAGTAAACTACGATCGGCGCGCCACGCTATAGCGGACGCGCCGGTTATTATATCAAAAAAATGTAATATTGTAAACGAAAAAATAAACTATATGTTTATTAAATTATTCTCCGACGGATGCGGGGTCGTCTGATAATTTGTAAACTTCTTCTTTTATAAAAAGATCGAGCAGGTCCTGATCAAGCTTTCCGCCGGCGGCCTCTTCTTTGAGTATTTTAAGCGCGACCTCGGCCGGCATGGCTTTTTTATAGGGCCTGTCCTGCGCCGTCAGAGCGTCGTAAATATCGGCAATCGATATTATGCGCACCTGCACGGGAATATTCGCGGCCGGCAGGCGGTTCGGATAACCCGTGCCGTCGAGTTTTTCATGGTGCTTGCTGGCGAATTCCGGAACGTTTTTAAGTTCGCGCGTGAAAGGAATGTGTTTGAGAATTTCAAAGGTCTTCGTCACGTGCGATTCTATTTCCATGCGCTCGAAATTGGTCAGGTTGCCTCTTACGACCATAAGGTTTTCATATTCGAAATGGCTTAAAAATTCGAAAGACTGGCCCTGCGTATTGATATATTTTTTATTGCGGATGGCTTCTAGGCGCCTTATCTTTTCGTCAGTCATAAAACTCGGAACGTTGATCTGCACTATAAAATCGTAATCGGCGTTGACCTCGTCCCTGAATCTTGTGACGTTTTCTTTGAGTGATTGCAGTATCATGCTGTCGCATCCGGAGGATTTGCTCGCCATAAGCTGCAGCGCCTGGTTGTAGGCATCCTTCTGCATCATTTCGCATATCATGCTCAGGCGGCATTTGACCACCTCGAGCTGGGTGGCGGTGAGTTTGTTTTCTTTGCTTAAGACCGCTTCGCGAACGCCAATTTTACCAATATCGTGAAGCCATGCGGCGTATTTGATCTCTTTGATCTGGGCCTGTGAGAACGTGCCCAGCGCCGCGGCCAGGCCTACCGAATACAGAACCACGCGACGCGAATGGCCGCCGGTGCAAGGATCTCGTTCGTCTATCGCGGTCGCGGAGTAGCGTACAAAACCTTCGAAGAGGCTTTCAATCTCTTTATATAGCAGCGCGTTTTCAATTGAAACAGCGGCGAGCGAGCCGACTGCGTTGATCAATTCGAGGTCGGTATTGTTATAGCCGATAATTTCGTTTCCGTCTTCTTTATTTATAAGCTGCAGTATGCCGATAATTTCGTTTTTATGCGACGACAGCGGCACTACGAGCATCGACTTGGTGCGGAACCCCGTGCGCTGGTCGAAAGATTTATTGAATTTATAAGGAAGTTCTTCGGAAAGTTCGTAAACGTCGTCGAGCCTGAGCGTTTCGCCGGTGACGCCGACGTAGCCGGCTATCGATTCGGGCGTTATCGGAATGGTTATTTCGTTGAAGCTCAACTGGTTGGTCACGTAAAAAATAAGTTTATGGCGCTCGCGGTCGACAAGATAAAGCGTGCCGCGCGCCGAAGACGTAAGCTGCATCGCTTCGTTGGTGATCAGGTTCATCAGTTTTTTAAGGTCTTTTTCCTGGGAGAGGTTGACGGCTATTTTAATGAAACGCATGGAGGTTTCATCGAACAATGCGTCGTTTCTTTTGCTTATATTGTTGATAACTATATCTTGCGCCGGAACGGCTATTTTATTTGGTTTGCTTTCGCTGCCTAACGAGCCCATCGATACTCCATACTAAAAAAAATCAGTTAAACTAATCGATTTGTATTTATTTTTTTATGAGCATATCTATTATACCACTTTAACCATGTTATTTCAACACTTTCACTTAAATTTATCTTAAAAGTTTTATCTTAAAAGGCCAAACAGCTTCAAATCAGGCAATTATCAGACTAATTTAAAACCGGCATTAAATTTAAAGACATTAAAAACCGGAAAAACGGCCTTTAATGTCTTTGATTAATTATGTCTCGGTATGAGTTATTATATATGCGTTTATGCTGCCTGTTTATTTGAGCCAGAACTTTTATTTCTTTTTGGCGTTCTTAGAAATTTTTTCGATGCGTTCGCTCATGCTTCCGCCTTCTTTTAATTTGTTCTTAAGTTCGCCTATTTTAATATAAAAATCGCTGTGTTTGATCTTTTTGAATTTAAGGACGAGTTCTGATTTGTCGGCGTCTGATTTCGCCTTTTTTATGCTTTTAAGAATATCGGCCGACGGTATCAATAAAATGTCGCCGTCTTTGAAGCCAAGGTCTTTGAATTTTGTTTTGTTTTCGTCGATGCCGGCTGCGCTGATATCGTTGAATTTTAAAAATTCGGCCAGGTAATCTTGATCGCCGAGGTTTTGTTTGGCGAAGCGATAAAGGACCTCGTCCGCTTTTACAACGTAGTTTTTAAATATGTCTTCTGAATAAGAATTCTGGCTGAGACCGCATAATAAAATCATAAGGCATGAAAACGCCAATAAGGTAATTTTTGCAGTGATCTTCATAAGTATCATCTCCTCGATTTTGATTATATTGTTTTAATTTTTTTTTATAAGCCGGTTCGAATAATTTTCGAACGCGATAATTTTGACATCTGTATGGTGCCCACTATATTTTACTACAAAAACAGGATTTTGTTTCAAATTTTATAAAAATAATTAAAATTCTTTTTCTTTCAGCTGCAGATTTTTATTCAAAACCCTGGGATAAATGGTATATTGCACTTCTACCTTCGAGAAATTCTGGTCGATAGTTTTTATCTTGATCAGAAAATATACCGGAAATTCGGGATTTTTAGGATCGTAGTTATGCTTTATCCCGAAATCTTCAATCCTTCCGCGGCCGAATTTCTGTATGGCGCCGTCTAAAGATTTAACGACTTCCTTTTTGTCCTTATCAAATTTATATTCTATAGTGCTTAATTTCTGGAAATTAATATTGCTCTTCGCGAGCGCGTCGACCGCCGTGACACCTTCATCCCATTTGACCTTGTTATATGAAAATTTAGTTATCCAGTTGCCTTTTTCAGCCAGGAATGAAGCCGAATCGCCAAAATTGTTGAAATCGGGAAGAGAGGACAGCTCATAGCGGAGCCCTTCCATTAAAACCGATACCGCATGAACATTTTGAAGTTTATCTTCGGAGGTGCGCACAAAGAAATAGCTGCTGGTAAAAAGCCTGTAGCCGGCGAAAGTAACTATCGTGACCAGAACTATCGTAACCAGGACCTCGACTATGGTAAAAGCCTTATTTAAATTTTTTTTCGTCATTAATAATTCACCAATTTCCTGACCAGTGTATTTAATTTAACGGACACGGGCCTGGTAATAATTTTACCCTTGTCGTCAGCGTTAGATACGGTCCATTTAACTTCGACGTTGACTTTTTTTATCTTGAAATCGTCTTTTTTGTTGAATTCCTGCTTTTCTTCGGTGATAGTGACCCTGCGTTCGTAAGGTTTCTGGACGCTGACCATTTCATCTTTACCGATTTTGAGTTTGCTGAACGACTCAGTGTCGTCACTCGCGCTCAATATAGGGATATCGCTGTAAGGCGTGGTTTTGATGCGGTCGATCATGTCGGCCGCGTAAGCGATGCCCTTCATTTGGTCGAAAGTGGCCTGCGCGCCGCGCCTGGTCGTAAGAACCTGAGTGGATATGCCCACGAAGGCTATCGATAATATAACCAGCGCGACTATGATCTCGATCAGAGTAAAACCTTTTTGACGGTCCGCGGTAATTAGCGGTTTTAAAGAAACCAGGCGGCTTTTTACCATTCCGAGGTCACCGTCCATTCTTCGATCGTCGGCATCAGATTGATGGCGTAAGCGTATTCGTTCGACAGATAACTGCCGCGCCCGGCCGCGTCCGGATTGGGATAAAACATCGGGTTATATTCTATAGACGGTAAATTGCCGTCGGCTTTTTTCTGCATATTCATAAAATCGGCCAGTTTGATCTTGTTTGTGACCATGCCGCCGAATATATCGAGCGCCTTGGTTTCGACCAGTATTTCGCCGTTTATGGCGTTTCCGGAAGCGTCCTTCTGCAGCGAAACGAGCTGCGCGCAAACAGGGCCGCCTTTGATGGTGATCTTGCCGCCGAGGCTGACGATCGTCAAAAGGCCGAGGGCCAGTTTATCTTTCTGCGAGAGGTCTTTGCGGCCTTTGAAATCGATCTTTTGAATGGTAATATCTTTTTCGCACACTATGACGCCACCGCGTTCGATATCGCTTATGGCTGGTATCGTGAGATCGTCGGCGAAAACTACGACTTTACCAAGTTTCAAAGTGCCGCCCTGGATACATTCTTTCCAGAGTTCGTCGGCTTCTGCCTTTTTGGTTATGCGCATGGTCATGCGGCCGATCGAGCTGAAATAGCGGCTGGTGAACCCAAAATCGTTGAGCGACTGATCTTCGGCATAGTCCTGATATTTGACCACGTTTTTGAAAAATTCGGAATTGGCCTTCTGGCTGGGTATAACCGAGCAGTAATGGTTCTTATCTTCGGGTTTGAGGACCTCTTTATAGTTATCGAGCAGTTCGCCCGATTCGAAATAGTTATCGACTTTTATCTGCGACATCGCGTTGCAGTATTCCTGATAGGTTTTGGTGTCGAATTTCCACATAGCGTATTGTTCGGTCGTAAGCGCATAGTGGCTGTTCGGAGGCCAGGGATCGGTGGTAAGCATGGAGGTCGGTTTAGGCGGGTTCGCATTTCCGCTGGCGATGACCTCCTGGCAGAAGTTGCAGCCGCAGGGGCCGTTTTTAGCGACGTTCCATTCGTTGGTGTAATCGGTGTTGCCAAGGCATTTGAAAAATCCGGCATTGGCGAAGCCGCTGCCCTGTTTGTCGCATCTGAAAATGCCGAGCACGCCGTAAGCGCGCCATACGTTTCCGAGCATGATATTGTTTTTATTGTTGTCGTCTTTGGCCGAGCCGAAAAAGTGCAGGACTGAAGAATAGGCTTTATCGTTCGCCGTCGCCGACTGAGGCTTAAATTCGTTGATAAGCGTATTGAGGTTGACCAGGTTATCGCAGTTTATAATGTCGTCAGAAAAACCTACATCGTAAAAGGCCGCTTCATCGGCCGCGGGGTTGTTGCCTTTGAAGCCGTGACCGTTGTTGCCGGCATTCTTATTCAAATAGCATGAGGCCGGCGGCGGACCGTTGGCCCTGAAAAGATGATGGTCTTCGCCGAACTCGGTGGCGCCGCCCGCGATGTTTATCAATACCGGGTCTTCGGGTTTCGCGCCGTTGGCCTTTCCGCCAAGAAATACCCAGCCGTGCTCGCCGGCCGCGGTGTTTTTTACTATGACGGGATTGCCGTTGAGCGAGCCGCTGCCGTTTTCTTTAACTTCGATCAGATTGAACGCGGACGAAGGTTTTTTATTGGCGCCGTTGATGGTCAGCGGCACTTTCTGGTTGAGAGGCGTAATGTTGGCTTCCCTTAAATAAAACGAAAAACGCGACACGACCGGAAGCGCACTGCATGTGACCTTTATGTTGCGCTTTTCGCGTATGGTCTGGGATACCAGCGAGTTGGTCGCCTTTGAAACTACTTCGGCGACGCCGATCTTTTCGCGGTCGTTGTTTATTATGTGCCCGTCCGGAAGGAATTCGCGGAGGTATCTGATCTCGATGGCGATCTTTACGCTCGCGCCGGGAACGTCTTTGACAATATCGTCGAGCTCTTTGAAGTCTTTATGAGTGAATTCTATCTTCTTGCCTGTTTTTTCGGATAATTTCGATACCACTTTTCCTTTGGTGTCCAGCGAGTAAAGCGCCTGGAAAACGTCGGATTTCTGGTCATTGAGCTGGGCCTCGAGCTCGTTGAGCCCCATCGCGCAGCCGGCGTCGGCGAGATTAGCCATCACGGATATCTGTGAAAAACGGCCGGTTGTGAATGCCTGCTGTCTGAGCATATTCGAAAGGCTGTAAAACAAAATAAAGATAACCATGAAAAGACCTATGACAATAGCCGTCGTCATGGCCTTTCTGCTGCGCGCGCAGCGTATTAAAATATTTTTTTCGTCTACGGCGACAATCGATTTCAGCATAAATTCGCCTTTATCTTTCCTTCGGGTCGTTCCGAAAATCAAACGCTTAAAATAAAAATAACACCGATAGAATAATTATATCCGTTATCAGTGTTATTATATATAATTTTCAATTATTTTGCAATATTTTTTAGATATTTTTATTTTATTTGTCTTTAATTAACCTCACCGTTTAAATTGCTTTCGTTGTTATTTGCCGGGATTGACGTTCTCGTTTTTAAAGCTGTCCATGATCTGCTTGATATTTGCGCCCTGTATTTCGGCCGGCGCGGTGCCGGTTTCGGCCGCGTGGCTTACTTCGGATGTGGATGCGGCCGCGCCTGACGCGATCGTTTTTACGTTGACAACCGGTGTATTAGAGTCGGGCTGTATAACTACAGGCGCCGTATCAATTTTCGAGTCGTCTAAAGCTGAAACCGTTTTCGAGTCGCCGGCGTTAAGGGTATGGGTCTCTTTCGTTTTTGAATCGGTTATTTTTACGCAGCCTCTTTTAACGCTGACCTCGGTTTTATTGTCAGATGAAGACACGCTGAATACGGTTCCGACGACCTCTACGACGCTCTCGGGAGTGACCACTTTAAAACCGGCGAGCGATTTGGGTTTTAGATCGACCGACACCATGCCTGATTCGAGTATTATGCCTTCGTCGTTCACTTTGAATTTAGAGTTGGTTTTGATTATTATCTGAGCTACTTCTTTATAGTTTATGTTTAGATCTTCGTCCTGCTTTACCTGGTAGAGCTCGTCGAGTTTGTATTCGCCGGTTAAATTAGCCACGGCGCCGCTTTCTACCGTAAAAATAGACTTTTTGAATTTCTTATCGATTTGCTCGTCTTTGGATGCGACATTTTTCGGGTCGGCATCTTCTATTTTCTTGAATTTTTTATCGACGGGGTCTTTTATTATGTTTTCGTTTATTTCGATATTTTTATTGTCGGCTATTTTGCCGCTCTGGTCGCCGGCTTTCATTCCGTAATTATATAGCAGGAGGCTTACGGCGATAATGCCGATAAACACCGCGGACATGTTGAACGCAAAATTTTTAGGCGACATGCCGAGCAGTTCGGCCAGTTTATCGATAAAACTTATTTCGGGCTGAGCGAACGCTTTGATCTTCGGACGAGCCTGCTCCGCGGAAGGAATTACGCGGCTTATGATATCGGCCGCGAGGTTGGCGGGAACTTCGACCCTGTCGACGGCTATCTTCGCGGTCATTTCGGTCATGCGTTCTTTAGCGAGCGCACACTTTTTGCACGAAGCGAGGTGCGATTTCACTTCGGAGAGAACTTCAGGCTTAAGCTTCGCGCTTTCGAGTTTGCCGTTATATTCAATTATGATGTCTCTGATTTCGCCGCAGTTCATGATTCTCACTTCCATTTCTCGAGCATCCTGCTGTAATTTTCAAGCAGATAGCCCTTCGCTCTTTTCAATCTGCTTTTAACCGTTCCGACCGGGATCTCCATTATTTCCGCTATTTCTTCGTATGAATGATCGCCCCAGAAATAAAGGGTTATAACCATTTTGTAGTTGGCCGGAAGCCTGTTTATTATATTAATTATCTGTTCTGACTTGACTTTGTTTTCTATTTTTTCGTCCGGTCTCGGCGAGGTGTCTATGAATTGATCTTCGTAATTTTTATTCGACTCGTCGTCGCCCGACAGAACCTGATGGACTATATGTATTTTTTTGGTTTTAAATCTGTCTTTATAAAGGTTATATGCTATTCTGACCAGCCAGGTCGAGAGTTTGAACTCGGGATTGTATTTGTTAATGAAGCGAAACGCCCTTAAAAAAACATCCTGTGAAAGGTCGCGCGCCTCTTCGGAATCACGCAGCAATCTGTATGTTATTGAATAGATCATCTTCGAATATTTCGTGATGATCTTTTCGAACTCGGCAGAATTGCCTTCTTTTACCTTTTCTATTATTTCTATGTCGTTTACGCCGTTAATTTCCATTAAACCACGCTTATCTTACGCGTCAACCGCGCACATATTGTATTACGGAGATATTAAAATAAAAGTTCCATATTAATTTAAAAAATTTCAATTATTTAATAAAAAACTTTTAAACACACTTTAAACTTAAACCTTAAACTTAAACAGGGCGCCTGTAAAAAATTATCTAATTTTATCATAAAAATCTTTTTTATTCAAGTTTGAAAATAAATGCGGCAATTATTTATTTTTAACGGGTTTTATGTTAGAATTAAATATATTCCTTTAAAAAACAAAATATTCTAAAAATAAAAAATGTTAATATGGAGGGTCTATGAGAAGTTACTTATCGCGATTTTTTTTACTGCCGGCGGCCGCTTTATTTATATTATCAGCGGCTTCTCATGCCACGGCCGGACCGATCAGCGACGTTCAGAATAACGTGAAAAACGCTTCAGATATATCAGAACCGACTGCGACTGCCGGACCGGATACAGCGGCCGGCGAAAGCAATGCAAAAACAGGGCAGGTTTTCACGGCCGTTCCGAAAAGTTCAGGAAGAAACAGCCGCGTCGAAGAAACGCCATATAACAGGCTCCAGTTCAAATTCGCTCATAATTCCTACGAGCGCAACGAAACCATACCCGAAATGCTCGAATTCAACGATAGATTCAAATTCCAGGCCGGATGCCGCGGCGTCGAGTTCGACTGCCATCAAGACAGCGGAAGAACCGGCGAAAAAGACGCATGGCGCTGGTCGGTACATCACGACGGAGAATATTCGGCTGAAAAGCCTCAGCTCGAGCTTTATCTGGCCCAGCTCAGGTCCTGGTCGGAACGCAACCCCGGCCACGATCCTATCGCCGTGTACGTTGAATTTAAAGACGCCGACGGAAACGACGAAATATTCGCTAAAAAATTCGACGAAATCATATTGAAAAAACTGGCCGGAAACAAGCGCGAAAAACTTTTCACCCCTGCGGACATGATGGCGCGCGCCGGCGGAAGCGCCAAAAGCCTCGCGGCCGCGGCTCAAAAAGCCGGATGGCCCGTCATACGCGAACTTCGCGGCAAATTCATAGTCGTTATAACCGGGGGCGACGGCGAACGCAAAGAATTTTATTCACGCGACCCTGAAAAAAGGCTCGCATTCGCAGATAGAGACTGCGGTGAAGGCGACGTTAAAAAAATTCCGTCGATCGAAAGCGGAAATCGGATATTTTTAAATATTCACGTTTATCATAAAAATAAAGGGTGGCATGAATTCTGCCGGAAGGCGGCTTCTTATAAAGCTTTCGTGGTAAGGGGCTGGAAGGTCAACGCTCCGCCGTTATGGAGCGACTGCGTTAAATACGGCATGAACATGCTCGCCACCGACAAGGTTAAAAACCATCCGTGGGCTTACATAGGCGGCGGCACTGGCGTGTTCCGCGTCATAGGCGATTAGTCGCTAATATATTTTCTTAAAATTTCAATCAGTATTTTTTCATTCTGCACCGGCTTGGATATATAGTCGTCCATGCCGGCCGATATGAATTTATCACGATCGCCTTTCATCGCATACGCGGTCAGGGCTATTATGGGCACGCGGCCGGCGCCGCGAGTCTTTTCTATTTCACGTATCGCCGTAGTGGCTTCGAAACCGCTCATTTCAGGCATCTGACCGTCCATTATCACCGCGTCGAAACGGCCCGGTTCATATAAATTGACCGCTTCCCTGCCGTTATTGGCCGTCTGAATTTTCCAGCCTATACGCGTAAGAAGGACTTTCATGAATTTCTGATTTATCACATCGTCCTCGACCAGAAGCACGTTCAGCGGCCTTATGAAGTTTCCGGCCTGAATTGAATTATTCGCGGCGGTCGGGGCGGGCTCCTTTATAGCGGCCGGCTCCGAAAAAATATCGAAAGGTATTTCAACCGTAAAAACGCTGCCTTTATTAACTTCGCTTTCAGCCGACACTTTACCGCCCATCGCTTCGGCGAGACCCTTGACTATGGAAAGCCCGAGGCCGGCGCCGCCGTGTTTTTTCGATGCGGAATCGTCCAACTGTATGAACATTTCAAAAATTTTGCCGAGACTCTTCGGCGGTATGCCTATACCGGTGTCGCTGACTTTGATCACTATCAGCGATCTTGTCACTGATCTTTCTTTTTCTTCGAGCGAAAGCGTGACCGACCCGGAAGACGTGAATTTAACGGCGTTAGAAAGCAGGTTTATGATTATCTGCTTTATTCTTAACCTGTCACCCGTCACCCTGTAGCCGATCTCGGTTTTTAATTCCAGGCCAAGATTGAGTTTTTTCTTTTCAGCCTGCTGAATTATCATATCTATGGCGCCTTTAGCCGTCTGTACCAGATCGAAGGGCGCGCGTTCGAGTTTTAATTTTTTAGACTCGAGCCGTGAAAAATCAAGAACGTCGTTAATCAGTTCAAGAAGATGATTGGCGGACTCTTTTATCATTTCGTTATATTCGGCCTGCTTTTCATTCAAACCGCTGGTCGCCATGAGGCTGGCAAATCCCATAATGCCGTTCATCGGCGTTCTCAGTTCGTGGCTCATATTGGCCAGAAATATGTCCTTTGCTTCGTTTGCTGCCTCGGCCTGCTGTTTTGCTATCAGAATATCGTTTTCTATTTTTTTCTGGTCGGTTATATCTATGGTGAAGCCGGCCATCAGTTTGGTTTTATCGGCTCTTTTGATAGGAAATTTCAGCGTGATATAGGTGCGGCCGTTAAACTGCTCTATCAGCTTGACCGGAAGTTCTTCTTTCAATATTTTAATGTCGTCCTGAATCATTTTCTTGGCGAAATCGGACGGGAAAAGATCGTCCATAGTTTTTCCGATGGCTTCACTCGCCGGCATGCCGAGCATATCTTTATAGTTACGGCTTAATTTGACCGGCCTTATGTTTTCATCTTTGAAAAATATGTATATGGGGCTGAATTCCATCAGAAGATCGAAGATCTCCTGCTGCTCTTTAAGCGATTCGAGGGTCTTATCACAATTTATCCTGAGCGTTTTAATTTCACGGTAGGAATAATAAAGTACCGCGGCAAGCATGGCTATCGCAATTAAAAATATGCTCAATTCCAGCCTGTGCGCTGCAAAAGCGCTCGAGATCGGAATTAAATAAATTCCGGCGGCATACGATTCGGAAGGGACGAAAAAAACGAGTGAAAGCAGCGTTAAATTAAAATAACGGGTTTTTAAAAATTTAACGTAATTAAAAAGGATAAGATCGGACATAATTTATTATCTCCGTGTTTAAAACAATTTAACACATTTTAAATTAAAAACTGTTTTTTTTCAACTTAAATATATATTGACCTTAAATTATTTTTTTATTGAGGCTTTATTAAAGATAATTTCAGCCCGCCGCAAAAAAAACTTGAAAACGGCAATATAATGTATTATAATGTAACGCAATAATAATAAGAAACTCGAAAAACTTAAATTATGAAACTGGAGATGAGTGAAAATGAATCCGCCGAGAGTCGTGCTGTCTTCTTTAAAAGCCCAGATAAAAAGAAGGTTTTATTATTATTTTTCGCCCCAGAAGGTTAAGGAAGACCTTAAAAAAAGGCGCGGAGAATGCCTGAGCTGCGGAAAATGCTGCCAGGCCGTGGCACCCTGCCCGATGCTGTTCAAGATCGGTGAGAAGCTGCTGTGCAAGATACATCAGCATAAGCCTTACCCCTGCCATCTTTACCCCGTCAATAACAAGGATTTTTTCAAGCATTTGAAAACATCCTGCGGATACTGGTTCGTTGATGATAACGACGAAAAGGAGATATAAGACATTTGGAAAAAATAACCGCCGTTAAAGGCATGCAGGACATATTCCAGCCCGAAGTGAGGCTGTGGCAGCATATCGAAGCGCTCATACGCTCCGAAATGGAAACTTTCGCCTACCGCGAAATAAGGACGCCCGTGCTTGAAAAGACGGAGCTATTCGTCCGGGGCGTGGGCGGCGGCACCGACATAGTAAAAAAAGAGATGTACACGTTTTCGGATAAAGGCGACCGCTCGGTAACGATGCGCCCCGAAGGCACCGCGTCAGTGGTCCGGGCCGTTAACGAGCACGGGCTTTTGAACGCGGGCGAGCCCGTATCGAAATATTATTACATAGGCCCCATGTTCCGCTATGAACGCCCGCAAAAGGGCCGCCTCAGGCAATTTCACCAGTTCGGAGTGGAATGTTTCGGATCCGATTCGCCGTTCGTGGACGCCGAAGTTATTCAAATTTTATATAATATTCTGACCAAATTGAAATTATCCGATATCAGCGTAAAATTAAATTCGATCGGCTGCCCAGAATGCAGGCCTGTTTTCAGGCAGAACGCAGAAAAATACTTCGGAGCGGTGAAAGATAAATTATGCGTCGAATGCAACGAGCGCATAAACACGAACCCGCTCAGAATTTACGACTGCAAAACGCCTTCGTGCAAAGAAAATATAACGGGGGCGCCGGTGATCCTCGATCACCTCTGCGAAGGCTGCTCTCAGCATTTTGAAAGCGTCAAAAGAGCCCTGGCGCAGATAGGCGTTCCTTTCGTCATCGATGCGCGGCTCGTACGCGGCCTCGATTATTATACCCGCACGGCGTTCGAAGTTACTTCGAAACATCTGGGGGCGCAGGACGCTCTCGGCGGCGGCGGGCGCTACGACGACCTCGTCTCGGAGCTGGGCGGCCAGAAAACGCCCGCCATAGGCTTCGGCATGGGCATCGAGCGCGTCGTTATCGCCGTCAAAACCCAGAATATCGATCTGGGGCTCGGCTCGGGTCTGCGCGCCTATGTCGTCCCGCTTTCAAGAAACGAAGCCGAATACGCTTTCAAGCTGCTCGATATATTAAGAAAAGCTGATATTTCGGCTCAGATGGCCGTTTCAGAAAAAAAGACGGGGGTGCATTTTAAAGACGCCGAAAAGGCGGGCGCGGATTTCGCCGTTATTATAGGCGAAGACGAGATAAAAAACGGAACGCTCACCGTAAAAGACCTGCGAAAACGCAGTCAGCAAAGCGTTTCAGAAGCGGAACTCGCGGCATATATTAAAAATAACTGATATTCATAAAACGATAATCATAATAAGAGAACAGTGAAAAGAGAATAGAGAACAGTTAAGGCATTTTGATAAAATAAATGAAAAACACTATTTTAAAAATTGAACGCAAAGTATTTTCAAAATAAATACATTTAAGCATATATTTAATTAATATTCGAGGAGAAAACTGATTTATGTTAGACAAGTACGAAGGGTTTTCAAGGACGCACGGCGCGGGCCACCTGAACGATAAAAACATAGGCGAAACCGTCAGCTTATGCGGCTGGGTCCACAGAAGGCGCGACCACGGCGACCTCACCTTTTTAGATATCCGCGACCGCTACGGCCTCTGCCAGATCGTCCTCGATCCTAAAATATCGAAAGCGGCGTTCGAAAGAGCCGTGACTATAAGAAAAGAATTCGTGGTCGGCGTCAAAGGAAAGATCGTCGCGCGCGCGAATAACGCTATCAATCCCAATCTGAACACCGGCAAGATCGAGCTTCTCGCTGAAGAAATAAAAATATTCAACGAAGCGAAGACCACGCCGTTTTTCATAGAAGAAAATATCACGGCCGACGAAAATCTGAGGATGAAATACCGCTATCTCGACCTGCGCACGCAGCACATGACGCGCAATATGGAAATGCGCCACAAACTGATCAAGTGCGTCCGCGACTATCTTAGCGACAATAATTTCCTCGAGATAGACACGCCCATACTCTGCAAGAGCACACCCGAAGGCGCAAGAGATTATTTAGTTCCATCGCGCGTCCAGAAGGGTAAATTCTTCGCGCTGCCGCAGTCACCGCAGCTTTTCAAACAGCTTCTGATGGTGGCCGGCATGGACCGCTATTTCCAGATAGCCAAATGTTTCCGCGACGAAGATCTCAGGCTCGACCGCCAGCCGGAATTCACGCAGATAGATATCGAAATGTCTTTCGTGCGCCAGGACGACGTTATGTCGATGGTCGAAAGCCTTACCACATATATGTTCGAAAAAACGGCCGGAGTAAAATTCGACACGCCATTCTTAAGAATATCCTACGACGAGGCAATGGAATTATACGGTTCCGATAAGCCCGACCTGCGCTACGATCTGAAGATCACCGATCTCACTGAGCAGTTCAGCAACGCCGGATTCGGCGTATTTAAAGGCGCCGTAGCCGAAGGCTCGGTCGTAAAAGGCCTTAAAATGGAAGGCTGCGCCGGATATTCGCGCTCGGAAACGGACGCTATTATCGAAATGGGAAAATCATTCGGCCTGAAGGGCATCGTGACCGTTCAGTTCAAGGCCGACGGAATAAAATCGCAGCTCACCAAAGCCATGAGCGAAGAAGAAATCAAAAAGGCGCTCGCGCCTCTGGCGCCTAAGGAAGGCGACCTCCTGCTTCTGGCGACCGATAAAAAAGATATAATACTCAACGCTTACGGCCGCATCAGATGCGAAATAGCCAAAAAGCTCAACCTCATCGACTCGAAGAAATTCGCGATCCTCTGGGTCACCGATTTTCCGATGTTCGAATACAACGACGAAGAAAAACGCTTCGTGGCAAAGCACCATCCGTTCACCTCGCCGTTTCTGTCGGATCTTAAATATTTCGATTCGGGCGAACTCGATAACGTGCGGGCGTCGGCGTACGACCTTGTGCTCAACGGCTGCGAAATAGCGGGCGGCTCAATAAGGATACACGACCGTTCGATCCAGGAAAAAGTATTCGCTGCTCTCGGATTTTCAAAAGAGGCCGCCAACGATAAATTCGGATTTTTAATGGAGGCCTTCGAGTACGGCGCGCCGCCCCACGGCGGAATAGCGTTCGGCCTGGACCGCCTGCTCATGCTCATAACCGATTCGCCGTCGATACGCGACGTGATACCGTTCCCGAAAACCGCTTCGGCATCGTGCCTTATGACGGGAGCTCCGAACGTGGTGGACGAAAAGCAGCTTAAAGAGCTCGCCATAAAGCAGATAGCGGCTGAAATAGCCAACGCACAGTAAAAAGGAGAAATATATGCGCAGATTCATAACCGCGGATGAAGTAAGAAAAGCGGCCAGGGAAGCGTCGGGCGGAGAAAAGGCGTTCATATACGCCGAAAAGGAAGACGTCGTGACGGACGAGGCGCGCGATATGGCGCGCACGCTGGGCGTAGTAATAAGCTCCGAAATAACGCGCAGGCCCTGCATATGCGCTAATTTTAAAATGAACGGCGGACCGGGCTTCATGGATAAATACGCGGCCGAGCTCGCCTCATGCCTGGCGCAGTTCTATCCGGAATATGCCGCTGAAACCGACGTGATCGTAGCACCGCCGGCGCCGCTGGTGCCCGTGGCGCTCGCGCTTTCTAATAAAAAGGCCATATATTCAGTGGCCGGACAGAATTGTTACATAAAAGAATCAGGCGCATTCACGGGCGAGGTTTCGCCTTATCTGCTAAGGGAATGCGGCGCGGATTACGTCATAATAGGCCACTCCGAACGCAGAAAACTTTTCGCTGAAACCGACGCGCTGGTCGCCCAGAAACTTAAAATAGCCATAGACGCGGGGTTAACGCCTATAATGTGCCTCGGCGAAAATATAGACGACCGAAAAACCGCAAAAACCTTCGCGGTTATAGCGCAGATGCTCACGGCGCTTTATTCCATTCCAATAGAATATTCGAAGAAAGTAATACTCGCCTATGAACCTGTATGGGCCATAGGCACCGGAATGAACGCGTCGAGCGAACAGATAGCCGAGGTATGCGCTTTTATCAGAAAAAATATAATGGTAAAATTAGGGGTAGATTTTTCGAACGCTATCAGAATTTTATACGGCGGATCGGTCAACGAGACCAACGCGTTGGAAATAGCCGTCATCAAAGGTATCGACGGCGCCCTGGTCGGCGGCGCATCGCTTAAGGCGGTAAATTTCGCAAAAATCATCGCGGCATTCAAAACGGACGCGCGTTCGAATTAATCCTGATAATAATACAGAAATAAGGTGGTAACATGTCTTTTCAAAATTTCATAGACACCCTGCTCGAAAAAATGAAAACGACGATCAAAACCGAATCGGTCGTCGGCGATCCGATCACCGTCGGCGAGATCACTATAGTTCCGATCGCTAAGGTCACATTCGGCTTCGGCGCAGGCGGCGAAGACCTCGATACTAAAAACAAGGGCTTCGGCGGCGGTTCGGGCGGCGGCGCGACCATCACGCCTATCGGATTTTTAGTGATCAAAAACGGCGATGTCAGCCTCGTGCCGGTACACGACAAAGAGACGCTGTTCGATAAACTCATAGACCCCGCATCCTACGACAAACTCGAAAAAGTATTCGACAAACTCAAGGACAAGGTCAAAAAAGAGATGAAAAAGCCGAAAAAAGCGGACGACGGCGACATAAAAGATATTGACGGCAAATAATTTTATAGGTTGTAATAAATAAATAATAGTGGAGAACGGAGAGTTAAGAGTGGAGAGTTGATGATTTTTGATATTAAAGAAATGTTTTTAATTATATAACCGTTTTATTATAATTATCAAAAATCCTTTAGTTCTCCACTCTCCGTTCTCAACTCTCCACTATTATACATTATGCAATATCACTATATTTTGTTCAAGTAAATAAGAGCAAAGAGCGGTTTTAAGTGAAAATCATAACCACCCATCAGAATCCTACATTTGATTCCATAGCGGGAGTTTTCGCCGCCTCTTTACTCGACAGGGACGCGGTCGTGGTTCTGCCTAAAAAACTCGAGCGCGTTCAGAAAAATTTTTTATCGCTGCATTTCAAGCCCGGCGATTTCATCTACGACGACGAACTCGACTGCTCGAAAGTGAGAGGGGCTATGCTCATCTGCGTAAAGAGCGCCCACCGCATAGCGCCCATCTCAAAAATATTAGATAATCCGAATATTCTCGTGGCCGTCATCGACAAATCTCCCGCCATAAAGTGCGAAATACAGGCCGATTCGGTCATAGAAGCCGAAAGCGGGTCCGTCACGGCGCTTATCTGCAAAAAACTCTTCGAAGATAACATAACCATAAGTCCTGTGTACGCAACTCTTTTCGCCCTCGGCATCCACGAGATCACCGGCTCGCTTTTATACCCTAACACGAGCGAAGCTGACATAAGCTGCCTGGCTGAACTTTTCAGGCGCGGCGTCAACCTTAAGACGGTGAACCTGTTCCTGAAGGAAGACGGGCTTTCCAATATTCAAAAGAGCGTGCTGGACGAGCTGGTAAAATCACGCGAGATCGTCAATCTTAACGGGTTCGAGATCAACTTCTACTTCGCCGAGAACAATAAATTCGTCTATAAATTCGACAGCATAATACAGCGCATCGTCGACACCGACAAATTCAATATCGCCATTTTCATCGCCAGAATGGGTTCGAGCGTTCACGTGCTCGCACGCAGCAACGTCGAGCAGATAAACCTCGGTGAGATATTCGCGAAAGCCGGCGGCGGCGGGCCGAAATACGCGGCTTACGCGACGCTTGCCGATTTTTCTTTAAAACAGGCCTATGAAAAAGTAAAGACTGTCCTGAAAAAGAATTTAAAACCTGCCGTCACGGCGCGCGACATAATGGGGCCGAGCGTGCTGTTCCTCAATCCGGAGGTAATAATAAGCGAGGCCGAAAAAATAATGTTCCGCTACGCCTATACGGCGGCGCCTGTCACCGACGGCAATAAGATCATCGGCTTCATCAGAAAGATCGATATCGACAGGGCCGTTCATCACGGGCTCTCGCACGCGCCCATATCGGGTTTTCTGTGCCGCGAAACGATATACTCGCAGCCGAACGAACCCTTTGAGACCGTCGTCGAAAAGATCGCACGCAGCGAGACCAAAACCATTCTGGTCGGAAGCGAAAACAAGGTCGCAGGAATAATAACGGCGAACGACATATTAAACCATACTTTTACTAAAAGCAAAAATAAATCGGGCGGTCAGGCAGGATCATTCTCGGCCGCCCCCGCGGCTGAGACTTTTAAAAAAACCGGCGGTCCCGGGAAGCTCAAAACTGCCACGGGCGGTGGAGCGCTTAAAGTATCTCTGAGTGAATATTTCAGCAAGCCAATATTTAAAATGCTTAAAGAGGTCTCAAAAAAAGCCGGCGAGTTGAAGGTTTCGGCATATATAGTCGGCGGGATAGTCCGCGACATGATATTAAAAAAACCAAGCGCCGACATAGACATAGTTATCGAGGGAATGTCGGCAATAGAATTTGCCGAGGCCCTCGCCGGATCGAAAGAATTTATAACCAGCCGGCACGAGCGTTTTAAAACCGCCGCAATATCGATGCCCGGACTTCCCAAGATAGATTTCGCGACGGCGCGCGCCGAGTTTTACGAATCGCCCGCCGCCCTGCCCGATGTATTCCAGGGAAATTTATATCAGGACCTGCTCAGGCGCGATTTCACCGTCAACGCCATGGCGGTTTCGCTGTGCGCTCATAATTTCGGCGAGATCATAGATTATTACGGCGGCTTCGGCGACATCGAAAAAAAGGTCATTAAACCTCTTCACAGCCTCAGTTTCATAGAGGACCCGACGCGCATATTCCGCGCCCTCAGATTCAAGACCAGGCTCGGCTTCACCATCGACAGGCACGCGTCGGCCGGCATAAAAGAGGCGCTTAAATTCGACATTTCCAAAAAGATCGAACCTATAAGGATCTTCAACGAACTCGAAAATATCTTCAGCGAGCCGGCCGTCCACGAAACCATGCGCGAGATAAATAAATACGGCCTTTTCGATTTTATTTCCGAAGATATAATATTCACCGATATCATCGATAAAATGATCAAAACCGCCGCGATATATCTTGGCAAAACCGAAAAATTATTCGCCGGCGGGCCGCGTCCCGATAAAACCGCGATATTCTTTTCCATATTGCTTTTGAACAAATCGGGTGAAAAGGCGAGCGCGCTCGCGACCAGAATGAACGTCTCGAGGCACGTCCGCGACGTTATAAACGAAACCTGCGAATTTTTGCTGATAACCAGGACCGAATTTGAAAAACTCGCCGCGGCCGTCTGCGGCGGAAAACGCGTAAAAAAAACCGCTGCAATTTCCGATCTTGATATTTACAGGCTTTTCAAAAACCGTTCGCGCGAATTTTTAATTACGCTTCTCGCCTCGCTGGACAGCAAAATCGCTTATGACGCCGTCATAAAGTATATATTCAAATTATCGAATATTTTACCTACCATAAACGGAAATATTCTTAAAAATATGGGCGTCAAGCCCGGCCCGGCGTTTCGGACAATACTCGACAGGGTGACCGAAATGAAAGCCGTCGGCAAATTGAAAACTCATATCGACGAGATAGCTTACGCGAAAGAACTTATCGAAAAACTTGGGCGCGGAATCAGTGTATAACGCATAGTGCATAGTGCATAGTAATAGTAATAGTATATATAACATAAAATGTATAACATAGAACTTATATTATATGTACATAGTTATAAATTGAGTATAAATATTATGTGTTTAATATATTCAAAAAAAAGAATATTTTCCGCCTGGCTTGCCTTAATTATAATCTTATTTATAATTTTACCGGCGGCGCCGGCGCTTGCTATCGATTACGATGAAAATTTCACTCAGAAGATCGGAGCTAACTTTTCTAATTCGCTTATCAGTCGCGAAGGGGAGCCGCGTGCTGTCTTCGCTGAGTGCCCCGCAGCCGGAAAAAACATCGTCATATACGCACGCTTCGTGAAACCGCATTTTATATTAACGGCGAAAATACCGGCGGCCGTTGAAAATTTTGTCGATCCGGCTATCTTTTCGGCCGGAAGCGCCGAATTTAAAACTTATAAAAAGAGCGGCGGCATATTTTATTCGCGCGGCAAGTCATTCAATTTCAACTTCAAAGCAGAGGCAGACGCTTTGTGCGAGATTACATATATCCCATATAAAATTAACGGCCTTGAAAATGACGCATTCATAAGCGATAAAGGGTTTTTAAAATTAATCGTCAAAAGCTCGCCGGCTGCAGGTTCCGCGCAATTGTCGAACGATATGCTCAACCGTCTGCTCGGCCGGGTATTTAAGGACCGCGCCGTCCGCCTTAAAAGTATAGTTAAATATAATCAGTATTATCACGACCGCTGCGATTACTTCGGATACGTCAACCGCATGATCCCGGCGGGCCTTAACACCGCGCCCGGCGACTTCCTGCTTTATCCGACCCACAAGATAACCTATAACCGCAATATATCGGGCCGTTCCGAAAAACATTTGCTCGACATGCGCCTGGCGGTATCATTTTTAAGAAAAGATTATCCGCTGATATCGCAGGATATCAGGGCAAAAAATTCGCTCGTCGAAGATCATATATCTCTGGATATTGCTAAATTACCGCAAACCGACATAGGCTCCGGCCAGAACACTTTTATCTACCTTTCATACGGCCCGGGAATCAATTATTACGACAGCCCTTACCTTAAAACCAACGATAACTTTCCTTCGCCGCGCTTCATTTTCGACAGGAATGAATTATCGCGCGAAGACGCTCAGTTCTATCCTAAAAACAGCTGGGAAAGTTTCGGAACGGGAATTTCGAGGTTCAACGAAATAAATTATTTCCAGGATTTTCTTTCAGTGGAGCCTCCAGGCGGGCCGGGCGCGTTTGAAAATTATCCGCGATACGACGAACCTGTTTTCATGAACCCCGATAAAAGGCTTGCTTATCTAAGCGAATTGAACGATAAAATAATCGATTACGGCCTGATTAACGACACAGGAGAACTCATATTCAATTTCGATTTTTTCTCGCAGGATCATCGGGGAAACGTCATTAACAACGAATTAAGAACGGCCGGCGCCGTATATCCTGCATTTTCGTCGGCGGCGCTCATCGTCGCGCCGGGAACGGGCCGCGAATATATTAAAACTTATGAAGAATTTATGAAAAAATACGGCCTGCCGGAATATATCGGAGGCACCCACTACCGCGACTATTTCATCGAAGCCGATGAATGCTCCGACTACGGAATGCGCGCCGCTTATCTGAAATATTTAATATCCAGGACGGATCCGAATCTCAACAGGCTCGCCAACTTGTTCGCAGCGCATGAAAGAAGCGCCGACGCCAGCAAAAAGCAATACGGCTACCGCATTTTTATGAACGCCTGTGAAAATATCATAAAAAAAGATAAAAACGGATTTTTCAGCAGCGCCGCCGCGAAGAGCGCAGGCCGCATGCACAATGAGTTGAAAGAAACTTTTTACGATTACCTTTACTCTGTAAGAACTGATAAACCTAAAAACATTCAGAAGTCTGAATATTCAAAATTCGTGAATCTTTATAAAAAACACAGGCTGATATTCGATTCGCGTATAAATTAATCTTATTTATAAAAATCACTTTAAAATTATTTCCGCTATATCCAGCTCTTTTATTATCATATCGAGGATCTTCATCTGCGCCCTTATGTAGCCGTCATTTTCACGTTCCCAGCTTTCGATCGTCGAATCGGTGCCCGGAAAATCAGAGGCGATGAATACGGCCGAACGCTCAGTGTCCGCGCAAGCAGGCGCCGCGAATACATGGGCGGCTTCACAATCTACGCTGTCGACGCCGTTCTTAGTGAATTCATTTATGACGCGCCATGTTTCGGTCAGAGGTGAAAAGACCGAGGCGTGCTTTCCGGTTAAAACGACGGCCGGTCCGCCCGTATGAATATTTTTGCCGGTTTCATGTCCGGCGGAGGCTTCATATCCGTCATAAAGCGGATTACCGTAATCGCGGCCGTCAGGGCCGATTATCGCGCCCGGAATTATAACGCTGTATTTGGGCAATTTAACGAACGAGCCGCAGGTGCCGTAAAAAATTATCTTTTTAATTCCGCGCCGGCCCATAGCTGAAGCCATCGCCATGGCGCTTCCGCCGTAAGGATGCTCGCAGGCGAGAAGCGATCTGACGCGGCCTTCGCTGTCTTTAAATGTAACGCGCCTCACGTCGAAGGGAATATCGTCGAAATATTCGCCGGCCTTGCCTTCGAGTGCCTTGAATTTAAAACCGTTTTCATCGAAGCACGCCGCGAAGAGTCCGGTAGTTTTAAGCGCCCGGGGCGATCTCTTATATAAACCGGCCGCGGCTTTATCGACATCATCGATCTCATAAAAATCGGAAGAGTTCAAAAAATATTTTTTCAGATCGCTTTCTTTTTCGATCAACCTGAAAAAATCTGATATCTGCCTTATAAATTTAGCGTTTTCAAAATAAAATCTCATGCCGGCCGACTTGATCATCTCGACTTTAATGCCCGCCGACGCTTTTTCCGCGCCGCCCGCGGCCGCCACAAATTCCTTGACCGCAGCCGCTTTTCTGTGGGCGTTTATCCTCCAGTAAATGTGGCGGACGACCGCCCTGCGATATCCTATTATTCCATAATCCGCTGTGCCGGCCATTTTCAGACTTTTATAAAAGTCCAGATAAATTTTATCGAAACTGTCGTTTCTTAAAATCCCAAATATCCGGCGGGCGTCGATATTTCTGAACGAATAGCACAGCATGATGTGCCTGAGCATATCTTCGCCGAACACGTGATATTCGCACGCCGCTTTTTCCCCGCCGATCGAGCATTCGAAGTAATCCCATTTTTCACCGCGCAAATTCTGCGATTCGATTTTTTTAACGGCCGCGGCGCCTGATCTTTCCAAAAACGCCCTGGCGGCATCTTCTCCGCCTTCTATTACATATATTTTTTCGTACTCGCCGCTTCCGGCCTTCCGCGCTATTGCATCGAGCGTTTTAACAGCGGCATATCCTGAAGGATCGTGCATTGAATGGCGGGCGTTAATATATTCTCCGGCGAAATCTTCAGCGCGAATTACACTCTGAGCTGCGCTTTCGAAAGGAAACCCAATAACAATTAAAACGAAAAACATCGCCGCGATTGAATATTTAAATCTGATCTTTGCTCTCATAAACTTCATAACGGCCGGCCTATTTCGACAATGTTAATAAAACGCTTTCGCACCCTGCCTGCGTATTTAGAGTTAATAAGAGATCTCAATTCTTCATAAAACATTGTTTTTTCAGGTTCTTTCATGGCTATATGATCGGAATAGGTAAAAATCAGGCGTAAATATTCATCGGTTTCGTACTCGATCTCCCGCGGGTATTCGCATTTGCCAAGCATTTCAAATTTTTCTGTGTTCATAACGAAATCGCGGGATTTTTTCGGCTTTTCTTCATTAAAATATTTTTTGTAAATCCGCCGTGATTCAATAAAAAAATCATTTCCCTCATCGTCCTGAAATTTTCGCACAATGACGAAAATTCCGTCCGGGCGAAGTAGTTTTTTAACGTTTTCATCGCCCTGCGGCTGTTTTATCCAATGATAAGCCGAAGCGGTAATTATCATGTCGTATTTTATATCGCTTTGGAAATTTTCAAATTCAGCCTTCGTGAATTCTATATTTTTATGGCTTTTGAATTTTTCGGCGGCTATTTTGATCATATTTTCGCCTATATCCAGGCATATTATACGGCATGAAAACCCTGCCAGCAGTTCCGTAGCTTTTCCGGTGCCGCAGCCTATTTCGAGAATATTGCAGGACCCATCCAGACGTTTGTACTTAAAAATCGCATCCAGGATTTCGCCGTTGTAACCGGGCCTGAATTTTTCATATTGCCCGGCTATCGTATTGAAAGTTTCCCTGAGTTCCATTTTGATATCTCCGTTTCTGCTTCTTCCGATTAAGAAGCCGTGAATGAATTATTCAAATATGTCTGGCGAATATTACTAATTTTATTATATTTGATTTTATCTAAAAATTCAAGGCAAAATACCAAACAACGTTTTTTAATATCGGGAAGCGGCAAATAATCGTGGTTCTCTTTACATACGGAAAAGCGGATAATTTACATTTTCATCAATTAATGTTATTATACTATAGTAAACGAAATTAATTGGTTGACATGTAAGGCCGGCAAAAATTTTTCGGAGCGAAGCCTCCGCAGGCGCCTAAGGCGCCGAGGACCAGCGAGCGGAGAAAAGATTTTTGTCGGCCGCAATAATTAATCGAAAATAATTGAATGCCGCCGTCGAAACCGTTTCCTGAAGGCATTTAAATTCAAATTAAACGGAGGAAATATGTTCAAAAATATTGTTATATCTGTTATTTGCCTGTTACTGTTCGCGCCCGAGTGTTTCGCTCAATATACGCGTACTGAAAAAACTATGAAGATCCAGCTCATCAGAAACGCCACCATGAAAATAACATACGCGGGACGCACAATTCTGGCGGACCCGATGCTCTCGCCGAAAGGCGCCATGGACCCGTTCGCCGGGATAGCGCGCAATCCGACCATCGATCTGACAATGAAAACAGAAGAAATTTTAAGCAGCGTCGAATGCGTTCTGATCACGCACAACCATCCCGACCATTTCGATACCGCCGCTATCGGCATAATCTCAAAAGAAATGCCGATCTTCTGCCAGGGCGGCGACGAAGAAAAAATAAAAGAAGCCGGATTTACCAGCGTCACGCCCGTTGAAACTTCGCGCGAGTGGAATAATATCAAAATTATCCGCACCGGCGGAAAGCACGGCAGCGGAAAAGTACTCGAACACATGGGAAAAGTATCGGGATTCATACTCACGGCGAAGGGCGAGCCGATCGTTTACTGGGTCGGCGACAGCATATGGTGCGTTGAAGTCAAAGAGGCTATTGAAAAATACAGGCCGGACATAATAATAACCCATTCCGGCGGAGCGAAAGTACCCGGATTCGAACCCATACTCATGGACGCGGCGCAGACAGCCGGCCTGGCAAAATACGCTCCAAAATCCTCTATAGTGGCCATACACATGGAATCGCTGGACCACTGCACGGTTACGCGCGAAAGCCTTCGGTTCGAGGCCGATAAAGCCGGCATATCGGCGTCAAGGCTCGTAATACCGAAAGATGGAGAAATCCTTTCGTTTTAAAGGAAATTTAAAAATGAAGATCAGAAAAGAATATACCTGCCCGCTGGAAATAACGCAGGAGGTAGGAAGGGAATATATCGAGGAGGCCTCGAAACGCTGACATAGTCTGCACAGGCGGCTGAACCTGCTATTCAAACCATCTGAAGCCTGATTTGCCGGACATTTTAATATAATTTTCGTTATTTGCGGACATTTCATCGGCCCTGTAATGCAGGCCGAAATATCTTTGCACGGGATTGTAATATCCTTTTTTTCTGACGTCGTCCGCGCATGCGGCGGCATATTTTTTTCCTGACACGGCTTCGCAAACCTTTTTGAAAATTTTAAAATTCTCATCGGAAACCGGTATCTTCTGCCCTTCGTATTTTTTCGCGAACGCTTTCAGCAGGGCGTCATCTTCCATGTCGCTATATTTTTCATCATGCACTATATTTTCTATTCCGAGCTTCCGGCGCGGCGCGATCCTGGCCTTCGGATATCCAAGACACAGCAGCACTACCGGAAATACGAGATCCGGAAGTTCGAACATTTTTTTCGTCTCGTCAATGAAATCTATGACGGTGCCTATATAAACCGAGCCGAGTCCCATCGAATCCGCCGCCGTGCATATATTTTGCGCGCAGGCGATCACGTCCTGAAAAGAAATCCAGAAGTGAAGGAACGATTTTTCGGCGGCGAACGGCGCGTGTTCGAGTTTCGACCATCTTTGCAGGCGCCTCCAGTCGATGCAGAAAAGAAGGTGCATGGGGGCTTCCGCCATGAATTTTTGCCCGCAGAATCCGGCGAGTTTCGAACGGCTGTCTTCACGCGTTATTTTAATAATCGAATACGGCTGAAGATTTCCGCCGGTAGGAGCGTGATCTCCGGCCTCTAAAATTAATTTTTCGACGCGGCGCGGTATTTTTTTATTTTCAAACGACCGGCAGCTCGATCTTTCATGCAAAAGCCGGATAGTATCGTTAGGATAATTCACTATTTTATCCGCATCTAAAACACCGTGATGGGATAAATTTTCTTTTTTATCTATGCCGCGAGCCATGCTTATTCACCTTTCTTTTAAATCAATTAAATAAAATTTTGACGATAATCAAAATTATTACAAATTATAACACAAAACCGTTTTAGTGTTAATAATTTTTTAGTTGTTTATTTTCCAATGCCATTGAGTGTTTCATCGATCGTCATATAAAGGATTGTTTTTCTCAAAATTACTCTGCCTGTAAGAATATTAATAAAAATTAATATAATAAATTGACAAGCACTTTTTAATTTGGTACAATTTATTTACCGGCGTTGTTAATTCTTGAAAAATATTTCAACTCATACAGGTTAAAATAAGTATTTGATGTATCAGTATGAAAAAAATGAAAGAAACGTCCGAAATCAATTCTTTATTAAATGAAATCAATGAGCTTAAAAAACGCATAAAAGAGCTTGAAAGTGCGGCCGCCCCGGTGACGGCCTCAAACGGATCCATCCCCTTCTCCTCCTCATCCCGAAAAGATGCTTATTCATCAGGCTTTCTGCAAATCATTATCGACTCGATCCCCGCGCCTCTATTTTTCAAAAACGCAAAAGGCGTTTATGAATTATGCAATTCGGCTTTCGAAGATTATCACGGATTATC
>Ga0209212_1001364_pt1 | contig 40375 bp, 2 predicted proteins | sample RifGroC2_FD_183996 | JGI IMG/M metagenome (GOLD analysis project Ga0209212, IMG submission 183996) | Groundwater microbial communities from Rifle, Colorado, USA - Groundwater C2 (SPAdes) (version 2) | ecosystem: Environmental > Aquatic > Deep subsurface > Groundwater | place: Rifle, Colorado... | reverse complement strand
TCGGTGCTGGTGGCAAGTTTCGGAACCGTACTGTCGAAGTCGATGGCGTCTATCACCAGGTTGGAGGTGGCGGCGCTCGGGACGAAGCCGTTCCCGCTCGCGATGTCGAATTCGGCTATGCCGCCGTCCAGCGACAGCTCGGGCGGGTGCACGGCGTAAATGTCGTTGGAGAGCAGTTTCACTTTGCGGGTGTCGTTGGCGAGGTTGCCGAAGATGTCCACCGACATCACTGTGATGGTATAAGTGGTGCCCGCCGTCAGCGGCCCGGCCGAGCCGGTTTTGCCGCCGCCGACGCCTTCGGCGACCGTCTCGCCCGGAGTGCCGGGCACCAATATCAGAAGTTTCTTGGCCGGGGCCGGGTTCACGATTATCCCGCTGACCGTATCAGTGCTGAAGAGTATCCCGGTAGTGCCCTTTCCCGAGACCTGCACCGAGAGGCCGGCGGACTGGTTGCGGGTGACGGGGATAACGGTGAAATTGGTGGTCCCGTCCACCAGGCCCAGCTGGTAGGGGACAGGGTGCATGCCGCGCGCCTGTATATTGGCGTCGTTGGGGAAATCTATCTGCACCAGCGGCGTGTTGGAGGAGACGGCCAGGAAAGGCGTGGTCCCCTTCACCACGTTATAATACTGGTCCACCAGGTAGACGGACATCTGCGCGGTGTTGCCGGCCGTCAGCGCCGCGGGCGCGCCGGACTTGCCGCCGGGCGAGGGATTGGCTCCGTAAGGAGGCAGGCCGGGCTTCAGCCCCTGGCCGGGAGGAGCGATAAGGTGCAGCTTGACCGGGCGGTTCCACCAGACCGTGACCGGGTCCGGCGTATAGTACACGGAAGTGGCGGACGGCAGGGAGTCGCTCTCGGCCTTTATAGTCTGCGTTCCGGCCACCACCGGGTTGAAGCTGACCGTGGTGCTGCCGCCCACGAGGGTATAAGAGGACGGATTGATATCGTAGGGGTCCGTCGGGATGGAGGCGTAGATCTTGAAGACGGCCGAAGTGTCTGTATTATAGTACTCGTCGACGGCGAAGACCTTGGTCTGGAAGGTGGCGCCGGCCAGGAGGTCGGGCAGGGTCCCGGTTTTGCCGTAAGGCTGCACGTCCCACTTGCCCTGCACGCGGTCCTCGCCCGGGAACAGGGCCAGCAGGCGGTCGGCCGCGTTCGGGAACACCGGCACGCTGGAGGACGGGTTGCGGGAGTTGGTGTAAACGCCCTGGCCCGTGGCCGAAACGCTCCAGCCGGAGGAATTGGCGGAAACGAACTTCCTGTAGATGGTCGTGGAGCCGACGAAGTTAACGTAGCCGTCAGGAGCGACGCTGGCGTTGTTCGGATCATTATCCGAGATCCAGACCTGGGCGGCGGAAGAGACCACCAGGTTCCAGTACTTGTCGGTGACCTGCAGCAGGTACTGCGGGCTGGCGCCGGCCGGCTTGGTGCGCGGAGTGCCGGTGCTGCCTTCCACCCCGGCCGCGGTGCGGCCAGGGGCCGGCAGCTGACCGGCCGGATCGTAATCGGCTATCACCTGCACGCGGTCCGCGACGGTCGGGTTCACGGTCACGCTGCGCGAACCGTTGATGCCGGAGTTGCTGTTGTCTTCCACGCGCAGGGTGCGGGAAGCGGCCTTGCGCAGGCGGACCTGGAAGGTCTGGGTACCGTACTTATCCGCCGGGAAGGTATAGCGCTTCGGCAGGCCGTAAGTATTGTCCATCGTGGCCGGGTAGTCGTCCGTGTCCATGAGCTCGGGCCCGCCTGGCACCCCGTCCACGTAGAAGTTGACCGTGCCCTGGTAGGAAGCGGCGGTATTGCCGGAGCCGCCGATACCGTCCATGGCGGTCACGGTCATATTATAGTCGGAGCCGGCCGTCATCGGGTTTACGTCCACGGTGACGAGGAAGCTCTGGGCCGGGGCGGCGATGTAGAACTTGGGGCCCTGGTCGATGATGGTCTCGAGATTGCCGGCATTGTCGGTCACGCGCACCCAGGAGACGTAAGGCTCGCCGCGGACCCAGCAGGTATGGGCGGCGCGCTCGGCCGCGTTGTCGCAGACCAGGCCGGTGTACTGCCAGTTGCCCAGGGTGTCGGTGAACTGGGCCGGGACCCAGACCGGAGCGCCGGAGGAGGGCGTCCAGGTGGAGCCGTTCCAGAAGAACCCGGAGGCGTCGAAGCCGCCGTCGTTTATGGGTCCGGCCGCGATGAAGGGGGAGGTGTCCCTGAAGACCAGCGTCTCGATCTTGCCGCGGTGCCAAGGGAGGCTGGGATAGACTCCGGAGCCGGTGCCGTTTATGCCGTTGGTAAAGCCGAGGTCGGAAGCGTTGCCCAGTATAGCCTTGTTATCGTTGTACACCATCGTATTCAGGGGGCTTATCACGGCGGACTGCGGCTCCTGCTGGTCGTACAGGAAGCGCGAGGCGCCGGACACGTTCTGCACGTTCCCGACGAAATCGGTGGCGGAGGACTTGACGACGTAATGCTGGCCGGTGGTGAAGGTCATCAGGGTGGGCGTGTAAGTCCACGACGAAGGGAAAAGGTTGGCCGGCAGGATCGGCAGCCAGGTCTCGTTGACGTTCACGAAGGCCGAGCCGTCGGAGTACCTGGGGCCGGCGGCCTCGTTCTGGCTGAGCACGGAGATCCAGGCGCTGACCACGGAGGTGGAGGCGTCCACCGAGGTGCCGTAGATTATAGGCAGGCTGTTGTAAGCGGTATCGATGCCGGGCTGCTCCGGCGCCGACACGGGCGGCACGTTGTCGAACACGAAGGTGCGGGTGCTCAGCGTGGTCTCCTGGTTGGTGGTGGCGTCCACGGCCTTCGTCACGATGTAGAAAGTCTTGCCGTTGCCGGTGTCGCCGCCGCCGAGGCCGTCATGGGTGCCCTCTTTCCAGGCGAAGTTATTGGCGCCGGGGTTGGTGAAGTCGGCGTTAGTATAGCTCCAGTTGTTCGTAAAGTCCTTGGAGCCCGGGCCGTTCGCTATGGACCACCAGCCGGTATCGGAGGCGGACCAGTGCGGGGCGGTGGGGTCCCAGTAATAGGTAGCCGGGCCGGCCAGGTACCAGATGCGGATGCGCACGTCGTTTATGGCCGAGGTCAGGTCATAAGAGGTCCCGGTTATGGTCGTCATCGAGGAATAGAAAGTGCCGTTGGCCGGCGGATAGGTTATGCGCGAGGCGGGCAGCACATTGTCAAAGCTGAACGTGGAGGAGGCAGTGGAATAGTTGCCGGCGCGGTCCGTGACCCTGACGTCCACGCGCAGCTCATTGTCGCGGTTGGGCCACGACAGGGAGGACGAGTCGTAGGTCCAGTTAAAGCTCCCGCCGGCGGAGGAGGAACCCAGCGCCACGTTCCAGATATTCGGGTGGGCGGGACACTCGGTGCCTACCCAGTTGGGCAGCGCCGTACCGCCGCAATCGCCGGCCCCGTCCATCCAGTATTTGGCCTGGCCGTTATAGATACGGATCTGCGGGAAATTCACGTTGAAGGCGTCGGACGCGGTCCCGGAGATCTGCGGCAGGGAGATCTTCCTGGAAGCGTTCAGCGGCAGCCCGATGAAAGCGGTAGGGCTGGAAACGTCGAACCTGAAGGAATTGCCGGCCAGGTAGACGGTCTGCGTATTGGCGGCCACGTCGTAGGAGCGGGTCTGTATCGTATAGAGGACACCGTCCTGCAGCGTGTCGGAAGTATTGGTAGAGGGCGGAAGCTGGTCGTTCTTGGTCCAGGCGCCGCCGGCCACGCCGCCCAGCCAGATCTCGGGGGAGCCCCAGGAAGAGCCGTTCCAATATTCGCCGTTGGAGCGCTGGATCTTAACCTGCGAGCCGGCCACGGTGGACTCGTTAGGTACGGGGTCCAGCGCGGTGCCGGTGATGGAATTCAGTTCCTTGAGGAAAGTCCCGTCCGCGGGAGTTACGGCCCCGGAGAGAGGAGGCGTATTGTCGAACCTGACCGTGGTGGCCGTGGGAGGAACAAGGGTATTGCCGGCCAGGTCGTCGGCGATCACCTGTATGTCATAGCTCTTATGGTCCGTCAGCGTGGGCGCCGCGGCGGACCAGGCATAATTGGGGCCGGTGCCGGAGATAGTGGCGGTGATCCACTTCTGCGTGGGAGAGCTGAAGGTGGCGGAAGGCACGGCGTAAGGGTCGTAATAAGGTCCGCCTACCTCCTGCACTGAAATAGACGCCGACTTAATGCCGAAGGCCTCGAAGGCGGTGCCGGAAACCGTCGGCAGGGCTTTGAGGTTGGCCCTCGTGTCCGGCATGCCTATCGGATAGGTTATAGCGGCGAGCGGGGCTGTAATATCGTAAACGAAGGTAATGGAGGAGATCTCCACCTCCACATTGCCTCCGGGCTGGGCATTGTCGGTGGCCTGCACCCGCACCCTGTACCTGTAGCCGTCCTGCAGCGCGGGGGCGCTTATGGTCCAATTGATCCCGGCATAGGTGCCGTTCCTGGCCGGCGTCAGCGGGTAGAAGATCTCGGAGCCGGGGGCGAAGCCGCCGCCAGCCACGCCGCTCCACCAGTCGGTGCCAGGGGAAACCTGCTGCACACTGACCCCTATCTGTCCCATCAGAGCTATGCCGCTCAGCGCGTCCGCCGCCGTGCCGGTGACAGTGTTCATGACCATCAGGCGGGCGTCGTCTTTCGGGAAAGTGATCCGCGATACCGGCTCCAGCTTGTCCGCGGTGAAGGTAACGGAGTCCTTAGCCAGCGTAAAGTCGGCGACCAAGCCATTGGTGGAGGGCCCCAGGTTAGGGGGCGTAGACACGTCCTTGCCCCTGTACTGCGCCAGGTAGTTCCTGCCGGTGACCAGCTGTCCGTTCAGGGAACCGTGCGTGTAGGTCCACAGCGCCGAGCTTCCGCCGAGGTTGAGGATGGTCCAGGCGGCGTTGCCGTCCGAGAGGTTGAAGGTCCCGCCGGTATCGTCCCACCATTTGCCGGTCTCGACCTCGAGGAGGCGCACCTGCACGCCGCCGGCGTTCAGCAGGGCCAGGCCGGCGTTGCCGCCGGTGGTGGCGTCGGTGCCCGAGCCGGAAAGCGGGCTCACCTGCCGCTGGTAAAGCCAGGGCGCGGAACCGGCGAAGCCGGTCACCGCCCCGGTGGGCTTGTGGATATCGTAAGTGATGGTCCTGGTGGAGAACAGGGAACTGTAGTTGCCGGCTTTGTCCAGGGTCCGGGAATTTATCTCATAGGTGCTGCCGCTCACCAGGTTCACGCCGGCCGGGCCGCCCGGGGAGGTTCCGGTGCTGGACCACTTGGCGAAGGGGAACGGGACGGTCTCGGTGGCGGAGACGACGAACCAGGCGGCGTTCTCCGAAGACTCGGTATAATTATTGTCGGCCCATTTCCAGTACTGGCTGTTGGCCAGGTTCTTGACGCGGAGCTGGACTTCGCGGATCTCGCCGAGGGCGTTGGAATCCGCCGAGGTGCCCTGTATATACATCAGGCTGCCAAGGTGGGTCAGCAGGCCGGAAGGCTCGGTGAGCAGCACGTCCGGGACCTGCGTATCGTAAACGAAGTCCTGCGTGACGATGGTGGAGGTGTTGCGCGCCACGTCCATGGCCCGCGCTTCGATATGGTATTTAGTGTCGGTCGCCCACGTGGGCGTGGAAATCCCGCTCAGGGTCCAGTTCGGCCAGGGGTGGGTGGTGTCCGTCAGCCACACCGGGTCGGAGGAGGTGAAGGAGGCGCCGGTCCACCACTTGTCTCCGGTGTCGATATACTTCTTTATGGCCACCTCCACCTTGTGCCTGTCGGACTTATACGCTCCCCCGCCCGCGGGATCCGCGGCGGTGCCGCCCAGCTGCGGCAGGCTGTTATAGAAACCGGTAAGGCCGGGCGCCGTTATGCCGGCCACGGGCGCCGAGGAGTCGTAGTAGAAGTAATTGGTCGCGTAGGCGCTCATGTTCCCCGCTATATCGAAGGCGCGGGCCTCGAGGCGGTACTGGTAGCCGTCCCTGAGGGCCGGCGGCGTATAGTTCCAGGCAAGGGCGCCGGCGTAATGCCAGCTGCTGACGTTCACCGTCCAGCCGGTGGTATGCCAGTAGGAGCTGGACTGCACGTCGTAGAGCTGCACCTCGGCGCGGGCGATGTCGAACAGGTCGGCGGAAGAGCCGTCCATCAGGTCCAGGTAATAAGCCGCCTCGCCCGCCGCGGCCGGGTTGGCGCCGTAATAGCGCTCCGGGACAGGCCGCGACACCAGGACGGTGGGGGGCGTGGCGTCGTAAACGAAAGTCAGCGTGGAATAGATCACGGACCAGTTATTGGACAGGTCCTGCGCCCTGGCCGTTACCTGGTAGGTGGTGTTGGTGACGAGGCCGGACAGCGTGGTCCAGGACCAGGAACTGGACCAGATCTGGTTGGCCTGGTTATTCGCGCTGACCGGCTGCCAGGTCCCGGCGGTAAAAGCGTTGACGTTCAGCCGCACGTCCCTGAGGCCGGCCAGGTCGGCGTTGGCCGTGCCGGAAATGACCGGGATAGCTTTCAGTCTCGAGGCCTCCGTTGGCGAGGTTATCAGAACGCTCGGCGGCGTGGTATCGAAGACCACGCCGTAGACCCCGGAAAGATTGTCGTTCAGGACAGCCGGGTTGGCAAGGGGAATGGCGTTATCCTGCGTCCTGACCTTTATGGAATAGGTCCGGTCCGAGATCATCGCTGCGGCCAGACCGGCCGGGGTATAGGACCAGGTCCCGGAGGAAAGCCCCTGCGGGGCCCAGGCATTCGCCGGCCACCAGGAGTTGGCGTCCGTAAGTCCTGAGGAGAAGGTATTGAAATTGTCGTAATAATAAGTGACCGTGGCCAGCAGGAAAGAGACCTGCACCTGGGTGTTGGCGGCCCCGGCTATACCCGAGTTGGTCAGCCAGTCGGCGTCGTTGGCCGTGCCGGAAACGGAGGCCAGGACGGCGATCCTGGTGCTGGTTTCCACCGAGGTGACGGCGGCCGTGGGCGCCTCTTCGTCGGAAGTGAAGGTCACGGAGGAGAAATTGCCGGAGAAGTTGGCCTGGACATTGCCGGCCTTGTCCGTGGCCTCCGCCCAGAGAGTATAGGAGTCGCCGTCCGTCCAGTTGGGCATGACGCCGTACGACCAGGAGGACTGGTACACCGCGGCGGCCGAGTAGGTGGAAGCGTCGGTGCTCCAGCCGGAGCCGTACCAGTACTGGTTGATATTGTTCCACTTCAGGCGCGCCTGCACGCTCTGGATCTGCAGGCCGGGCTGCTGGCCGACGTTGACCAGCACCATGTCCTCGGCGAGCGTGCCGCTGGCCACGCTGACCGCGGAGCGGGCCTGCCCGGAGTACACGGAAGAGACCGCGGCGGTGGGCAGGCTGATGTCGTAGTCGAAAGTTATGGCCGGGGAGGGGTCCGAATCCGTGCCTATCAGGGCCGCGTTATTATAGGTGATGTCGCGCACCCGGGAGAGGACCTGGTAGCGCACGCCGTTGACGAAGGCCGCGGTCGGATAGGAGACCACATAGGTCCAGGAAGAGGCCACCGGGTAATAGGTACCGACATTGTCCGCCTGTACCCAGCCGGCCGTGTAAGTGGAAGTGACATTGCTCCAGAACTTGTTGGCATGCGGCCCGTTGAAGGCCTTGAGCTCGGCCCAGACATTGTTCGCGCTGATGCCCGAGGCCGGCGGGGTGCCGCCGGCGGGGTCGTCCTGCGCCGCGCCTCCCAGCCTGGGCAGGGACCTGTAGTAGGGCTGTGAGGCCGACGGCAGCTGCACCTGGGTCCAGGGCTTGGCGGTATCGTAGTAGATCAGGTTCTCCACGGAACCGGTCTCCGCCACGCTGGAGAAGCTGACGCCTATGGAGCGGAAGGTATAGGAGGAGCCGCTGACCAGGTCCGGCAGCGAGGAGGTCTGGCTCCAGTTGCCGCCCGACGGGATTATGGTGACGCTGGAGAAACCCAGCTGCCAGCCGGGGGTGGCGAAATTCCAGTACCAGTTGTCGCTCTTGCGGATGACCTGGAGCTCCAGGCGGTTCGTCTCAGCGGCGCTGGCGGTGCCGCTTATCAGCGAAAGCGACTGGAAGTACTTGCCGCTTTCCGGCACGTTCACGCGCGTGGTGGAAGGCGGCGGCATGAACTTGAAGCGGCGCGAGCCGAAGGAAGCTTCCCCGTTGGCTATATTATCGGAGGCGCTGGACTTCACGATGTAATAGCAGTAGGCCTTGAATTCCACTCCTGAAGAGTTGTACAGCCAGGAGCTGGTCCCCACGTCGTAGGAATTCACGCCCAGCCACAGGCTCGCGCCCGGCTGCCAGGCGGAGCCGCTCCAGTAATTGCCGTTCTTGCTCGTGTCGGTGCAATCGCCGCCCTGCGTGCCGTCCTGCTGTATGCTTAGCTGCACGCTGGAGATGCCGGCGGTGTAGTCCACGGCCGTGCCGGCGATGCTGCTGACCACCAGGTAGAAGCCGTCCTCCGTAGGGGGAGAGACGACCTTCGAGACCGGGAGCATGATGTCCAACGTGAACGTGGACTGGTTCAAGCTGAAATCGGCGTAGTTCCCGGCCTTGTCCTGCGCCTTCACCTTGAGGACGAAGGTGGCGCTGGACCTGCCTACGGACCAGGAGGTAGGGCTGGCGGTGTTATTGGGCAGGGAAGAAGCCGCCACCGTCCAGTTGGAAGCCGCCGTTATGGCGCCGGAGCTGTAGGCAGTCTGCCAAAGATAGGTGCCGAAGTTCCAGTACTGGTTCGGTTTCCTGTCCGTATCCGCGAGTTCCACCCAGATGGTCTTCAGGCCGCTGGGAATGCCGCCGCCGGCCACAGGGTCCTCGGCGGTGCCGGCCAGGGAGGAGAGGGCGCGGAAGTAAGTAAGGTGGCCCTGGGTCTGTATGCCCGCCGTCGGCGTGCTGAAGTCCATCAGGAAGGTGGAGGTGGCGTAGAGCACCTCGGTATTGGGCCCGCCGTTGTCCGGCTGCGTGGTATCGCGGGCCTCGGACTGGACCTCGAAGCGGTAGCCGTCCGCGTTATTGACTCCGGCGGCGCCATAGAAAATTCCGGCCGGTAGGCTCTTGGTCCAGGGATCTAGCGCCCCGTCCACGTTCTTGAAGTCCCAGTCGTCGTTCTCCCCGCCGGTCCAGTTGTCGTCCTGGTCGTAATAGTAGGAACGGACTCCGGCGGAATTCAGGCGCGAGAAGCGCACTCTTACCTGGACAAGACCGGAAGGCGTGCCGTTGCTGAAGTCGGAGGCCGTGCCGCCCAGGTAAGTGACCTGCGAGTTAAGATAGGCGCCGCTGGACGGGAAGGTGACTTTGGAAGTCGGCAGCACCGGGTCCAGCAGGAAGGAGATATCCGGGCTGGCCGGGGCCGCGCCCCCGGGGCGGGAATGGTTGCCGGCCACATCCTCGCCGCGTATATACAGGCTGAACTGGTAGGCTCTGTTGGCGGCCTTAAGGCCGACAAAGTAGTTGTTCAGGTTCGCGTCGGTAAGGTTCCAGGCGCCGCTGTTGAAAGAGCTTACATCCCTCCAGTGCACGGCGGGATTCCAGACCCCGTCCCAACTGGCGCCGTTCCAGTAATCGCCGCCGACGCGCTGTATCACCAACTGCACGCTGCTGACCACCGCGCTGTACTGCTCCAGCAGCGTGCCTGAAATGATGGGCATAGCGGTATAGGCCAGGTTCCCGGGCATGACTATGGTGGTAGTGGGCGCGGAATTGTCGTAGCAGAAGGACTTCTCCCGGTAGATCTCCTGGTTGAGCGAGCGGTCCAGGGCGCGCGCCCTGACCGTATAGGTGCTGCCCTCCAGCAGCGGCGTGTCTACGGGCGGCCAGACGTCCGGAGACCGCGGGTAGGACCAGTTGACACCGGAAACTATGTCCGTGGACAGCACGGCGTCGAAATTGAAAGTCCTGGACGTGAACACTGCCTTGCGCCAGAAAGAGCCGGCGGCGAAGGCCGTGCCGTTGTAGGTGTCCCCGGAAGGCTGCACGGCTATCTGTACCTCTACTCCGTCCACGGCGATGCCGCTCCAGGCCTGGGTAGAAGGGTAGTTCACCCAGTCCACGGCCGAGCCGGAGGAGAACAGGACCTGCGCGCGGTTATGGAAAGCCGCCGACGGGACCGCGATGGTGGTGGAGGGCATGTTGACGTCGTAAATGAACTCGCGCACATAAGTCCCGGCCGGCACCTGGTTGGCGGCGTAGTCGGCGGCCGTCACCTCCAGCCTGAAGCGCTTGTTGTCCGGCCAGTTAGGCTCCGTATAGGACCAGGGGTTGAGGCTGGACACGCCCAGCCAGGTAGAGGGGACCACCGTCCAGACCGAGCCGTTCCATTTAGGCATGGTGGTGAAATCGCCGGACTGGGAGATGTCGGCTATCTGGGCCCTGATAGGCGGCACTATCTGGGCCGGGCTGTCGGAGGAGTTGCCCAGCAGCTGGCCGGTGGGCCTGTTGGTACCGTAGAAGGAGTTCGCCCCCGCCATTGGCGTCGAGACGCTGATAGCCGGATAATTGAAGTCCGAGGTGACGCTTATGGAAGCGTAGGTTTCCTGGTTGCCGGCTTTGTCCAGGCCGGCCACGAAAAGAGTATAGACCTGGTTGTCTATGGTAATGGCGGGCGCGTCGTAGGTGGCCGGCGGGTAGCTCCAGGTGATGGTGGAGGGTGACGAGGTGTAATTCACCGGCAGCTCTATCACCGTGCCCGAGCTCCAGAACTGCTCGCTCGATTGGCCGTTCCAGTACCAGACGTCCCCGGCGCTTACGTAAGTGATCTTCAGCTTCAGGCCGTTGGCGGCCGCCAGGCCCGACAGGCCGCCGAAACTCGTGCCGGAGATCTCCGGCATGGAGCCCTGGATGAAGCTGCCTGCCGTCGGAGTGGACACGCGGGAGACCGGCGGCGTGCCGTCAACGGTGAAGTTCACCACGGTCCACGGGTCCTGTTCATTGCCGCCATGAGCGCCCAGCGGGCCCGCTTTATCGAAGGCGCGCACCCGCAGCGTGTAAGGCTTGTCGGAAACCCAGTTGCTGAGGTCCAGGGAGGTGTATTTCCAGGTGGCGGAGGAATTGGAGTCCAGCCAGGAGGCGTCCTGGGTCACTTCCTCCTGGGTCGCCGCGCCTATGAACGACGAGCCTCCCCAGTAATATGTGACGCCGCCGCTCAGGTAGGACAGGTTTATCTGCGTGGTGCTCAACGTTATCCCGGCGAAAGGCAGGGAAGAGTCGGTAGCGGTGCCGTTTATCTCGTTCCCGCTGGCGAGCACGGACGGCTTGTAATCCCCCCCGTCCGCGGGCTGCACCATGAAGGACTGGGGCTTCTCGATGTCCCAGATGAAGGTGATGGAGGAGACCCCGGACGAGAACCCGGCTTGGGTATTGCCGGCAATGTCCACGGCGCGGGACTGGAGTATGTAGTAGCGGCCGGTCAGCAGGCCGGAGGTCAGCGAGCCGTGCGAATAGCTCCAGCCGCCCAGGCCGGAAACGACGTTGAAGCTGGAGACGTCGGAGACGAAGGCGTTGGCGCCGTTATGCCAGTACTTGCCGTAGCCGTCGTCCTTGATCTGCAGCTCCACCCTCCGCAGGTCCGAGTTGAGGTTCGGCGCATAGACGCCGGGCGGGTCCGAGGCCGTGCCGGTGATGGCCGGCAGCGAGCGGAGCAGCGCGTAGCCGGCCGGGACGTCCACGCCCGAGACGGGCGTCGTAGTATCGTAGGTCACCGAATACTGCGGCATGTAGTTCCAGTCGTCTTCGTAGTTCCCGGCCTTGTCGTGAGGCCTGGCGTAGATGACATAACTTCTGCCGTCGCGCAGCGCGGGCGTGACCGCGGTGGCGGTGCTCCAGTTCAGGGTGCTGGCAGCCAGGATAGTGCTTGACGACATTAAAGAGTCGAAGGTGAGGCCGTTCCAGTATTTCGACAGGTAATCATCCTTTATAAAGACGTTTACCAGGTTCATACCTTCGCGGTAGGCGGCCGGCAGTTCGGAGCGGCCCGGGTCCAGGGTCGTGCCGCTTATGGAGGGCAGGTCGTTCACAAAAAGCTGGCCGGGGACCAGCACCGCGCCCAAAGGCTTGGTATTGTCCAGGATGACCGTGCGGTTGGTGGGCGGCGACTCGGGCTGGTTGGCGGAGTTGAAGCCTATAGTGGTGAAAGTGTAGGAGGCATTGTCCACCGTGAACGCTTCGCTCCCGGTAAAGGAGGTGGACCAGCCGCCGCCGCCGCTCGGCACCTGGGTATAGGTATAGGTATCCACGGCCACCCAGTCCCCGCCGTCGGGCTCATACCACCAGGAGGCCGGCTCCTTGAGGCGCTTCAGGCGTACCTGTATGCTGTTGATGGAGCGCAGGTTGGCGCTGTCGCCGATAAGGGCGTTGAGGCCGGCGGTCTTGTAGTTCCCCATTTCGGTACCCGGGGTGTCTATGCTGGTGTCGGCGTAAGGCGCCACAAAGGTAAAGGTGATATCGGGCGAGGTGCTGCCCGGAGCCGGGCGCAGATTGCCGGCCTTGTCCACGGCCCGCGTCTGGAGATGATAGACGGCGTTATGCTCCCAGCTCACCGCCGAGGTGTCCCAGCTCCAGTTCCCGGGCTGGCCGCGCGGATCGCTTATGGTGGCGGTAGAGAACCAGAGCCGGTCGTCCGGATAGGCCCCGGCGGGACAGGTGGGCCACTGCAGCTCTATGGTGAGAGCGCTATTGTCGTAGCAGACGGCGCTGCCGCTGGCCCTTTTCAGGGCGATCCGGACCACCCCGGAGTTTATCAGCTCGCCTGGCAGGGGGTCCGAGGCCGTGCCTGAGATGAAATTCACCGAAGAGACCTGCACGGTGGGATACACGGCGCGCGAATCCGGGGGCGTGGCGTCGCCGGCGAAGAAGTTGGTCGTATACGTGACCTGCATGTTCCCCACTATGTCCGTGGTCCTGCTGATAGCGTAATACGTGGTGTCGGTCGTGATGGCCCCGGTGACGTCGTACGTCCAGGTGCCGGAGGAGGCGCCGGTGAAGTAGGCGGTATTCCACTTCTGGCCGGGGGTGAAGTCGTTGACGCCGTTCCACCAGTTATTGTCGGTGAGGCGCTGCAGCGCCACCTGCACGCCGCTGACCGCGCCGGTGGCTATGCCCGCTTCGTAACTGCGCGGGAAGGACCAGCCGTTCAGGTTCTCCACCGAGTCGTCCGCGGTGCCGCTTATCACCGACACCCCGCCGCTGATGTAGCTGTTGTGGGCCGGGTAAGACACTTTCGAAGCCGGCAGCGTAGTATCCATCAGGAACGTGAAGGTGGAGAAATAAGCCCCCGACGCATTGTTGAGCGCCTGGTCCCGCGCGTACTGGTTCAGGTAATACTGGTAGCCGTTCTCCTGGGACGCCTGGCTGATGGTCTTCGTCCAATCCCCCCCCGCCAGCGTGCTGTAGTCGTGATAGTCGCTCTCCCCGGTCCAGGCGCCCACGAAATTCCAGTACTGGTTATCGGAGCGCCGCAGCCTGAGCTTGACCGTATTGATCCCGCTGGGCTCACCGCCGATATTGGGGTCGAAGGCCGTGCCCGCCAGCACGCCGGTGGCCACGGGTATGGCCCAGGTGGCTGGCGCCGTCACCCCGGTCAGCGGGAACTGATTGTCGAAAGTGAAGTAATGGGCGGCGGAATTGTCGGCGTTCTGATTGTTCCCGAGCTGCGCCACGGAGGGGGTGGGCTGCCAGTTCCCGGCCTTGTCGTAGCCGCGCGCCCAGACGGAGATCCTGGCATTGTTCACCGGGACCAGCGAAGGCAAAGCTATGCTCCAGGCGCCGTTATTGTAAGTCGCCGTGCTCCAGCGCGTGTATTTCGTTCCGGAGTTGGTGTCCCAGTCGGTGGCGTCGTTGTTATAGGTTCCGAGCCAGACCCTGTTATCGTAATCGCCCCTGGCCTTTACCAGCACCTGCACCCCGACTATGGAGCCGGTGTCGGTCACCACACCGTAAAGCGCCGGCACGCTGTAATACGCCCAGGTGTTTATCGGCATAGTGGTCACGGCCACGGGCACGTCATTGTCGAACTGGATCACCCTGCCGGCCTCGGCGGGGATATGCTGGTTCTCGGGCTCGCCGGCCACTTGCCCGAATTCCCTGTTAAGGGCCAGGTCGTAGGCATAGGTGACGACGCGGTAGCTGTGGCTCTTGTTGGTGATTATGGCCGACTGCAGGTTGGCCGGGAAACTATAGGTCCAAGTGACGGTGGCCTCGCCCAGGCTGTACGGCCCCGTATTTACGGCCACCTCGAACCATTTGGGCTCGGTCTGGTCGAAGGCGGAACCGCCCCACCAGCTGCCGCCCACATAACGTATGCCCGCCTTCACGGTATAAGTGCCGAGGCCGGCCTCGTACTCCCTGGGCAGCGCGGGCAGGTCCCCCCTTTCATCGCTGGCCATGCCGGAGGCGGAAACGAACGTGTTCACATACTCGGCCGAAGGCGAGAGCACGGTGGAGGTGGGGATATCCAGGTCGAACTTGGTGACCACGCCGGCCACGGCGGAATAATTGCCGGCCAGGTCCTGGGTCCTCGCTTCGTACTGGTAGCGGTGGTCGCTGATAAAGACCAGATCGGGGTCGTTATAGGTCCAGTTGTCGGGCGTACCCTGGGCCGGCAGCCAGACGGGGCAGCCCGAGAAGCCGGTGCCGTTAAAGCATTCCGAGGTTTTAAGGTCGGTGATCTTCACGGCGGCGGTACTGGGTCCGGTATTAGGCGAAAACTGGCTGTTATTCGTACCGGAGCCGGCCAGAGGCGTGGAAGCGAAGACGCGGGAATAGGTGGCGCCTTCGGCCGGGAAATCCAAAGAGACCTGCGGGCCCGTAGTGTCATACGTTACCGTATAAGTGGAGTATAAAGAGGAGTAGTTCCCGGCATAGTCCAGGGCGCGCGCCTCGGCCGTATACTGGGCGTCGTCCCGCAGCATGCCCGCGGGCACCGTGTAATACCAGGAGGTGGGGCCCAGCTTGGTGGTCGTTATCCAGGTGGCCGGGTCGTTGATATTGGCGGTCCAGCCGGGGGCGGTCCAGTACCAGGCGCCGGCGCCGGTGGAGATCCTGATCTCCGTCCTGCTGAAGCCCGCGATGTCGGCGTCCGTGGTGCCGCCGATGCCGGGCAGGGCGCGCACGGCGGCTATCGAAGGAGTGGTGATAAGCACCAGCGGCGGGGAATCGTCCACTATCAGGTACCTGATATTGACCCCGCGGGACTGCGGGTCTTCCCAGTTGCCGTCCCCGCTGTCAATGGCGGGGCGGGCGTCGTCCATGGCCCTTATTTCGGCCTTGTACTCGCGGTCCCCGGCCGGCCAGTCGATGTCGCTCAGGTAGGTCCAGTTCCAGGTGGGGGCGGAGCCGCCCACGGAAACCGGCTGCCAGGCGGCCATCGAGGAAACGGCGTTGGAGAAGACCGCGCCGGTCCAGTACCAGGTGTCGTTACCCAGCAGGTAGGACACGCGGATGTTCGCGTCGACCACCCCGGCGTTGTTCGTGGTATAGAAATTATCCTGTGCGGTGCCGTACAGGCGGCTGCTGCTGGCGTCCTTGCCGATATCAGCGGACTTATAGCGGCCATGGGTGCCGCCGACGGCAAGTTCGTCCTCCGGCAGGGTGAAGATCGAGCTGGGCGGCATCTTGTCGATCTTTATCACCAGCGAAGAAACCCCGACCCCGAAGTTCTCCTGCTCGTTGGCGGCCACGTCGCGGCCCTTTGAAAGAATCAGGTACTTGAAGCCGCCGGCGCCGGCGGTAAAGCGGGTGTTGAGGCCCGACGGCGCGTACATCCAGCTGGTGGCGCTGGGCGACAGGTAGCCGCTGGTATTCCCCAACAGCGGGATCCAGTTGGGCAGGGTCTGGTTCGCGGTGAAATCCAGGGAGGCATTACTGTACCAGAGGCCGGAGGCGTCGAGCCGCTTGATGGCCACGGAGACCTCGGAGTTGCCGAAATTGTCCGAGGCGGTGCCGGAGAGAGCATCTATCCGCCGCGCGCCGCTGTCATTGGCGTCAAGCGGCGCGACGATGCGCGCGGTCGGCGAGCTCTTGTCTATGGTGAACTGGAAGGGCACCGCGGAGCCGCTGTTGCCGGCCTTGTCCGTGGCGGTGATCTCCACCATGTAGGAATAATCCGGCTCAAAGGCGGCTCCCGCCAGGAAATAGGAGGTGGTATAGTCCACGGTGCCGGTATGCAGTTCGTCGTTCCAGGCGAGCGTGGCGGGCAGATCAGTGTCGGCTCCGGCCGCGGTGAAAGTGGACGCCCTCCAGTTCCAGTATTCGTCCACCAGCTTGCGCTTCACGCGGAAATAGGCGGATACCACGGTGCCCGCTCCCGTGTCGGAAACATTTCCTGAAAGCGCCGTGACCGAGGGGAGGTAGGCCCTGTCGGGAACGGTCACCGCCGCGGCGGGGTTGGTGGGGTCTATCACGAATTCCCTGCCCCCGCCTACGCTCTCCACAAGACCGTTAGTATGGGCGGCCCGCGAGACCACGCGGTAGCGGCGGTTCACGTTCCAGGAAACGGTGGGGATGCTCCAGGACCAGCCGGGCCCGGGGAAACTGTCCACGCCGAGGTAACCGATAGTCGTAGCCCAGGCGGCGTTGGTCGAGACCCAGAGTCCCGCCCCGCTCCAGACCAGGTCGTCATTGCCCTGGTCAAATTTAAGATCGGCCCCGTAGTCGGTGATGCGCAGCGCCACGGTGGTGGCGTAAACGGCCGTACCTATTATCGTCAGCGGCGAGTCGTTCTTGTAATGCGTCAAAGCGGTCGGCGGCGTGGAGAGATACGAGACCGGCGGCGGCGGGAACAGCTTGAACTGTATCAGGGAGGTATTTCCCTGCGCCTGGCCCGGCTTTACAAGCTCGTTCCCGGCCTGGTCCACGGCCTTGGCGAAGATCTGGTACTGCACGCCGTCCTTGATGGTATACCAGGTAGGAGTAGAGGCCCCGGTGGCCGTCCAGGCTTCGCCGGCGATCCCGGCGTCGTAGAAGAGCTCGGCATCGGAGTCCCAGGCGCCGTTAGTCCTGTTCCAATACTTGTTCTGGTAGGGGACGTCCATACAGCGGTAGGAGACCCTGACCTTGTCCAGCAGTCCGGGCGAGATATCAGAAGCCGTGCCGGTTATGGCGGTAAGCTCGGCGTTCACCTCCAGGCCATGGGACGGGTAGGCGACGGTGGAAATGGGGTTGGTAAAGTCGGCCTTCACCGCCGAAGCGGTGGAATAGACGAGCTGGCTGTTGCCGGCCTTATCCGTTACCCAGGCGTCCACCTCGTATTCCTCGCCGCTGGCCCACGGCATGGCGTTAAGCTGCCACCAGGTAGCGCCGGAACTTAAAGTTCCGCCGGCCAGGACGCCGTTCTCGATCGCGCCGGGGACCCAGCCGGAGCCGGCCACGCTCCAGTACTTGCCCACGTCCGCCGCCCCGGCCGTTTTCTTGATACGGACAAGCGCGTCGTAGACCCTGCCGTTCGGGGTGTCGTAGGAGCCGCCTGTCACCTTGCCGGTCTGGCTTATGTAGCCGTTGTTGGCCGGGTAGAAGATGGTAGAGGTGGGCCGCGTGACGTCGTAGACGAAAGAGGACTTTACCCCGTAGCCCTCGGGATTCAGGGCCGTGTCGCGCGCGTTGGTGCGCACAGTGAAGCGCCTGCCGTCATTGCCGGTGTAAAAGGCCGGTTCGACGGTCCAGGTCCAATCGTCATACGGGGCGTTGGCGCTCAGGGTCTGCGGCGAGGAATCCCAGTCATTGACGCCGTTCCAATACCAGCCGTCGGAATCGCGCGTTACATAGAGGTAAAGCGATGCGACCAGGGAGGAACCCGGGTCGGTGCTGGTGCCCGACAGCGAGCCCGGCCTGGTGTTCAGATTCACGTGCGCCCCGTCCGCCGGAACGGTGACAGTGGAAACAGGCGCCTGGTTGTCGTAGCGGAACACGGCCGAGGTATAGACAACGTCGAAGTTGCCGGCTACGTCGCTGGCCCGGGCCCGCACACGGTATTGCGCGCCGCTGCTCCAGGTGGAGTTCTGTATATTGTACGTCCAGTCGGAAGAGCTCGTATACACGGTCTCCTGCACCGGCAGCCAGGGGGCGTCGTTATCCGTCTTGCCCGGCTCCGACCAGGGCGGGTCGCCGAGCGCCGGGTCGTAATACTTGGCCAGTGTGGTATTGAATACCGTTATGCGCGTGCTCGCCACCCGCATATTATCGTCAGAAGTGCCGATTATCACCGGCAGGCTGTTGTAATTCGGCAGGCCGCCCGGAGCGGTGATCCCGCTCGAGGGTTTAGCCTTGTCGTAGGTGATGACTGTCCCAACTCCGGATGGCACGTCCGCGTCCTGCGGCTCCCCCGCATTAGGGCCATATTCGCGGTTCAGGGCCAGGTCGTAGGCCCAGGTAACTATCCTGTAATTCTTGTTCTGGTTGTTCGTATCGTTCAGGTAGCTCTGCAGGTCGCTCGACAGGTTATACAGGAACGTATTGGGCGTGACGTTGGTGCTGGTATTGGCGTCGTACCACACGGGATTCGGGGCGGTGAAAGTGTTCAGGTCTTCGTCCCACCAGAGCGTGTCGAGGCGTTTCATGGCCACCTTCAGCGTGTAGGAGCTCAGCCCGGCCTCGTAGGTCCTGGCGCCGTAGCGCTCGTCCGAGGCCGTGCCGGAAATATAAGTGAAGCCCGTAGTGTAGCCCGCGAGCGGGTAATTTATCGTAGAGGTGGGCTTCTCTATATCGTATCTTATGGCCGCGGTAGAGATGGCGGATTCATTGCCGGCGTAGTCCAGGGCCTTGGCGCTTACCAGGTACTTCACGTCGTTCACGAAAGTGAGGTCCAGGTCGTTATAGTTCCAATCCGCCGGAGCGCCCTGGGTCGGCAGCCACTGCGGACAGGCGGCGAAAGCGGTGCCGTTGAAGCAGAGCTCCGACCCGCCGGGACCGCTGGTTATCTGCACCCTGACCTCGCTCACTTTGGAGTAAGCGTCGTTCTGGTCGGCCTGGTTGGAAGCGCCGGTCACGGCCGTGGACACCTTTAGCTGAGAATAGGCCGACCCGTCCTTGGGGTGCGTCATGGAAACGTAAGGGAGCACCGTGTCATAGGTGAAAGAATAAGTGGAGTAGACCGCCGAGTAGTTCCCCGCATAGTCCTTCGCGCGGACCTCCGCGACATAGGCCTTGTCGCTGACCAGCATCGCGCCGGGGAGGGTGTAATACGACGTGGTCGGGCTCTCCTTCGTGGTCTGCAGCCAGGCGGAAGGGTCGTTCCCGTCGGAGATCCAGTCCGAGCCGGTCCAATATTTGGCGCCGGACCCGGTGGAGATCCTGATGTAGGTGTTCTCATGCCCGGCCAGGCTCGCGTTCGCGGTGCTATAGATGACGAAAGCCGCTTTATGCGCCAGGTAGGTGGGCGAGGTTATGAACACCTCCGGCCGCGTGCCGTCAATTATGAAACTCCTGGTGGTGTAGGCAATCTCCCAGTTGCCGCCGCCGGTATCGTCCGAAAGCCGCGAGTCGTCCATAGCGCGCGAATTCAGCCGGTATTCGCGGTCCGTCCCGGGCCAGGTTATCACGGGATAATAGTTCCAGACCCAGTTAGGCGCGGAGCCGGTCAGGGAGGTCCCCTGCCAGGACGCCGCCTGCGCCGCAGCGCCGGAACTGAAGGTGACGCCCACCCAGTACCAGGTATCCGGGGCCTGGAGATAGTTCAGGTTTATCTGCACCGCGCTGACCCCCGAGTTGGTGGAGACAGGCAGGTCGGCGGCAGCGCCCTGGAAGGAGGAAGCCCCGCCCTGGCCGATACTCAGCGGGTTGTACCTGCCGCTCACGCCGTCCCCGTCGTCGACCGGCAGCGTGATGGAGGAATATGGCAGCCCCTTGTCTATCCGCACCACCAGGGAGGATACGCCTACGCTGAACTGCGTCTGCGTGTTGCCGGCCGTATCCGAAGAGCGGACCAGTATCCAGTAATTGAGGCCGGAGGCGAAATCGGTGTCCAGGTCCGCCGGGGCGTAGGCCCAGCTGGTGGCGTCAGGGGACAGAAAACCGTTGACCCCGTTGACTATCCTTATCCAGCTGGGATTAGCCGTCAGGATATTGCCGAAATCGGTACCGTCATACCAGCTCTGCGGCACGTCGTACTTCCTTATGGCTATATCCACCGCGACATTAGTTGAAAGGTCCACGGCCGTACCCGAGATGGAGGACAGCGCGCGCAGGCCGTTGCCGTTGGCGTCCCTCGGCAGGTCTATGCCCGCGACCGGCGGCGTCCTGTCGTATACTATCCGCTTGCCTTCCCCTGACGGGATATCGGCCTCCTGCGGCTCGCCCGAATTAGGCCCGAAGGACCGGTTAAGGGCCAGGTCGTAGACCCAGGGCACTATCAGGTATTTGACGCCTTCGTTCGCCGCCAGCTCCAGCTCGGTCTTCAGCGCGGCGGGCAGGGCATAGGTGAAGTTCACCGGAAAATTCCCCGTCGCGGTATCGGTGTAAACCTCGTACCAGACCGGCTGTACGGCTCCGAAAGTGTCGTCGGTATCCCACCAGCCGGCCGGCGCGTTCAGGCGCTTTATGGCCACCTTGGCGGTATAGGTCCCCAGCTTGGCCTCGTAGGCCCGGCCGGCGTAGAACTCGTCGGAAGCGGAGCCGCTTATGCGCGCGAAGCCGGTAGTGGGCCCCTGCAGCGGGGAATTTATCGTGATAGTGGGCCGCTCATTGTCGTATTTTATGGTCACCGACGCCGCCGCCGACTCATTGCCCGCGAAGTCCGTAGCGCTGGAGCGCACGATATACTGGTGGTCGTTGACAAAGGCCAGGTCCGGGTCGTTGAACGTCCAATCCGCGAGCGTCCCTTGCGCGCCCAACCAGGGCAGTCCGGCGCAGGCGACGAAAGCGGTACCGTTGAAGCAGCCGGTGACGGTCAGGTCCTGTATCATCACCGTGACCGTGCTCACCTTGGAATAGGCCTCGCTCTGGTCGGCCTGGTTCGAAGTGCCCGAGACGGCCGTGGAGACCTTTACCTGCGAGTAAACCCCGGCGGTCGGGAAAGCCAGCGTCAGGTTAGGCGCCACCGCGTCATAAGTGAACACATAGGTGGAGTAAAGCGTGGAGTAGTTCCCCGCATAGTCCTTGGCGCGCACGTCGGCGGTGTAAACTATATCGTCGGCCAGGACGGCGCCGGGTATGGTGTAATACCAGGAGGTCGGCCCCTGCCTGGTGGTGGTTATCCAGTTATCCGAGTCCGTGGACCAGACAGAGCCCGTCCAGTACTTCGTACTCCCGCCCGTGCCGGTGGAGATCCTTACGTAAGTATTGTCGTGCCCCGCCAGGTCGGCGTTGGCCGTGCCATAGATGGTAAAGGCCGCCTTATGCGCCAGAGCCGTGGGAGAGGTTATCAGCACCGATGGCGGCGTGGTGTCGATAATAACGTCCACCGAGGCTTCGAAAGAGCCGGAATTAGGCGGCTTGGCATTGTCTATGCCGCGGACCTTGAGCATATATTTCTGGTCGGAAACCTGGTTCACTGCCGCCAGCGTATAGGACCAGTTGGGCGGTGGAACGCCCGGCTGGAACTCGGAAGGCGTCTCCGACCAGGCGCCCCCGGTCCAGTAATAGGTGGTCTGTCCCTCCAGCCTGCCTATCTGCACCCTGACGTTGCCGACGCCGCTGACGCCGCCAGGAGTATCGGTAACGCTGCCGCCGATGGTCCAGCCGCCGGCCGGGTTCACTTTGCCATTGCCGTCGCCATCCTCGTAGCTGGTTACGGCCGCATCCGGCGCATCCGCGTCCCAGACAAAGGTGAACGAGGATTCGTCCAGGGTGAAGATCTGCTGCGTATTCCCCTGCGGCAGGGAGGCGTCCCGCGCCTTAACGCGTATTATGTAGCTCCACCCTTGGGTAAAGAAGCCGGAGGGAGGCATCACATAATGGGTCCAGGAGGAAACGGCCACCCCCGGAACGTGTATAGTGGAGGTGCCCCAGTAGATAGAAGAATCCTCGTTTGTCTCCGTGGCATCCCACTCGCGGATAGTCCATTTCCAGTACCCTAAGCCGTCGCCCTGATCCGGCTTCTTGATATGGACCAGCACCTTGTCCAGCTTGCCGGTGGCGCCGCCGGCTCCCGCGATATCCCAGGCGGTACCCGAGACGGAATCCAGCGAGGACCTGACCTGGCCGCTGACGGCCGTTTCGGTAGAATTCACCGCGACAAAATCGTCCAGTTGGGCGACGGGCGTGCTCCGGTCCACCAGGAAGTCCGTAGCCGCGCTGGTCCGCGGGTTGGCGGCTTTGTCGGTAGCCTTGGAGGTAATCCGGTAGTTCCTGCCGTCGGTCCAGGCGGGCAGGCCCGTTCCTACGGACCAGCTGCCGGCGTTCCAGGTGGTGGTGGCCCAGACAATGCTGTCCTGCCAGGCCGTAGTCACCGGGTTCCAGTAGGTGGCGGCAAAAGTCAGGTCCTGTATGGTTATCTCGTTCCTGTCCAGCAGGCCGGGGGCCGTGTCGGAAGCGTTGCCGGAGATCTGGCCCAGGTTCTGGTAAATAGCCGGCGCGGGCGCCGAAATGGAGGTGTCCGGCAGCGTGATGTCGTAAACGACGGTGTTCCCGACCAGGTCGTCTATCTGTTCCTCGCCGGCCGGCCCGAAGCCCTTGGAAACGAAGTAGTACGAAGTATTGTCCGCCCAGGCCGAAGTGGAGATGTCGTTCGTCCATTCCCAGAACAGGCTGGAATCGCCCAGCACGCTGACATCGCTGGTCTCGAGATAGGCCCGCGGCGCCGCCTCGACGGAGCCCGGCGCCGAGAAAGAGCTGCCATACCAGTAATAGCCGTCGGTTTTCCTTTCCACCGAGATCTTTACGTTGGCGGTGTTGGAATAGGTGAACTTGGTGGCGCCGCCGGAGATCATCTGCGGTTTGGTCTTCGCATAACTGTTGTTCGCCGGGGCGCTGACCCAACTGAGGGGGTAAGGCGCGCTGTAGTATAAATTCTTCCGCCAGATGGTCGCCTCCGTATTGTCGGCCTTATCCGTGGTATAGGCCCGCACCGAATACCACTTGTCGTTATACTGCCACAGCGTGTTCGGGATATCGTAGGTCCAGTTCCCCCCCGCCAGGGTGATGGAGGAAGTCGGCAGCCAGGTGGTGCTGTTCTCCTGCCAGTTGGTGCCGTCGTAAGACCAGGTTATGGCGCCGTTCTCGCCGCTGGGGGTGTGGCCGAACTGCAGGTAGACCTTGTTCATCTCGCCCGGAGAATCGTCGGCGGCGGTGCCGGTCACCTGGGGCAGGGGCGTCTCGCCGTAGGTCGCGCCGTTCGCCGGCAGCGTGATAGTGGAACGAGGGGCCGTGAAATCGGCCTTCGCGCCGGTGGCCGTGGAGAAGACCAGTTCAGTGTTCCCGGCCTTGTCCACCGCGTAGGAGTTGACCTCGTAGGTTTCCCCGGTCTGCCAGGGGGTGGTGTTCAGCTGCCACCAGGTGGCGGCCTGGCTCAGCGTGCCGTAGCTGACTACGCTGTTCCAGACTTCCGGAAGGCCCTCCACCGTCCAGCTTGAATCCGCCACGCGCCAATAATGGCCGGGCTTCGCGCCGGTCAGCTGTTTTATCCTCACCTTGATGTCGGCGACCCTGCCGTACGGGGTGTCATAGGAGCCGCCCTCTATCTTGCCGGTCTGGCTGATGTAGCCGTTATTGTACGGGTAGACTATCGAGGCGGTGGGCCTCTTTACGTCGTAGACGAAAGTGGTCTTGACCGACACGGTCTCGGTATTGGTGGCCAGGTCTTTGGCCCTGGTTTCAATGGTATACCTTTCGCCGTCTATATAGGCGGCGTCCGCCGTCAGGCCGGCGCTCCGGCTCCAGCCCGTATAAGGCGGGACGGCTGGAAATTCGCTAACGGCCCCCCAGGTATCGACGCCGTCCCAGTAGTCCCCGTTCGATCTCCTGAAATAGAGTGTAACGTCGCTGATCCCGGAAAAGGCGTCGAAACTCGTTCCTAGTATGGTTATGGGCTTGGCCGACAGATTCAGGTGCGAACCGTCAACGGGGTAGGTCACCGTGGAGACGGGGATCTCCGTGTCGAACTGGAAAGTGGCGGTGCCGTAAGTTATGTCCCAGTTCCCGTACTTGTCCATGGACCTGGTCCGCACCCTGAAATGCGCGCCGCTGGTCCAGGTGGAATCCTGCACGGTGTAGGACCAGGTGGCGGAGGAGTCCCAGATATCGGTCTGCGGGGTCAGCCAGGGCGCGTCATTGTCCGAAGAACAGCCCGCCGTTTTCCAGGGCGGGTTAAGGGAGGGGTCGTAGCATTTGTTCTGGTCGTAGTTGAAGATACTGAAGGACACGGCGCCGATGCCGGTATTATCGTCGGCCGCTCCGCTGAGGCCGGTCAGGGTCCTGTAAGTCGGCAGCGCCGGCGCCAGCACTCTGCTGACGGGGCGCTGGTTCAGGAAATCCCTGGTAGAATAGACCACGGAATAATTCCCGGCGTAATCCAGCGCCCTGGCGCTCACGGTATAGGTGGACTTTTCCACCAGCAGCGACGGCGAGATCGTGTAATACCACGAAGTGGGCCCCATTCTGAAGGAATCGTTCCAGGTCTCCGGCTCCGTGACCCAGGCCGTGCCGGCGGCGCTCCAGTACCTGATGGCCGCTCCTGCCCCGGTGGAGATCCTCACCTGCGTCTTATTGAAGCCGGCTATATCCGCGTCGACGGTACCGTAGATATTGGTGTTATTGGAAAGCGAGAGTTCCGTGGGCGTGGTGATAGCCACCAGCGGCGGCGTATCGTCCACTATGAACCGCATTATGTCCGCGCCGATGGAGGTGATGGTTTCCCAGTTGCCTTCCCCCCCGCCGCCGGCCGGCCGCGTGGCGTCCATCGACTTGGCTTCCAGTTTATATTCCCTGTCTCCAGCCGGCCAGGTTATGTCGGGAGGGTAGATCCAGCTCCCGGCTCCGGAAGCGTTCATCCAGGCCCCGGCTTCCGCTACGGCGCCGGAACTGAAGACATTGGTGATCCAGTACCAGGTGTCTCCGGAAGCGAGGTAAGAGAGCCTTATATGCGACTTCTCCACTCCCGCATTGTTGGGGGCGCCGACAGTGTCGGTGGCGGAACCGAAGAAACGCGAAGAAGTGGCGGCCTTGCCTATATTCTCGGATTTGTAGCGCCCGCTGATGCCGTTGCCGTAATCCAGCGGCACCGTGATCTGGGTAACCGGCGCCGCCTTGTCCACGTAGACTATGCGCGAGGAGATATTTACGGCCAGGTTTTCCTGCAAGTTGCCGGCCACGTCGGTGGAGCGCACCAGGATAAGGTATTGCAGGCCGCCGGAAAAACCGGCGTCTAAAACAGCGGGCGAGAACATCCAGCTGGTGGCGTCGGGCGACAGGAAACCGCCCGTTGCGTTGACATTTATCCAGTTCGGCTGCGTCTGGGAGAGATTAAAACCGGTGCTGACGGCTAACTCGTACCAGAGTTGCGGATTCCCCCATTGCTGTACGGCTATCTGCACGCTCTCGTTGCGGCCGTTGTCGGCGGCGGTGCCGGAAAGTTCCGGGATGCTGTTAATGCCGGCGGCCCCGGTCGGATACAGTATCCTGGCCGTGGGCGAAGCCGTATCTATGGTGAAATTTATCGCGGAGCCCGCGGAAGGGATATATTTTACGCGCCCGGCCTTGTCCGTCACTTTTATCTGCAGCCAGTAGGTCTTCGAGTTCTCCCAGGCCGGCAGGCCGGAAGCGAGGCCCCAAGGCTCGTTATTGCTATCAAAAGGCGGGTTATCGGCGGTAACGGGGAACCAATAGGGCGGTGTTTCCCAGGAGTCGCCGTCCCAGTACTTCTCAAGGCCGGAGGCGCCGGTAGAGATGGTCACCGCTACGGCGGTCAGGATACCGGGGGCGGCGTCCTGCGCCGTGCCGGTAATGGACGGCATGTAGCGCTCATATTCCGCGGCCGGCTTGAGGAAGTCGGAGAGGGGGTCGTCGGCGTCGACGACGAAGAACCTTTCGGCTAACGGCGGCTCCTCCTTCACAACGTCCCCCCCGCCCTCTTCGCTGGCGCCGCGCACTTCCACCTTCAGCCTGTTGGTGCCGGGAGGCCAGATGCCGGCGATATTTTTGGTCCAGAGCAGGCTGTCAGTACCGAAGAAGGCGCAGGTGGATTCCCCTATCACATAGGTGTCGTCGGCACAGCCGGCCAGGTAGGCGGCGGTGGAGACCCAGGCGGGGGTCCAGGCCGGGTCCCATGACGTGCAGGAACCGGCGGTATACGTTAAACATTTCGCGGTCACCCAGACCGTGTCCGGGCTGGCGGTCAGATTAGTGACGCGCACCTGCACCGTGTTGCCCGCGACCAGCGTGCCGGCGAAGGCCGTGAGGGCGCCCGGGGTGAAATGCGGCTCGCCGGCCCCGGGGGTGGTAAGCGTGGTTTCCGGGCTGGGCGCGAGCTTGCGTATCTCTATGAACTTGGACTGATCCGGCGGCGTGGTATAGAACGTCTGCCCCTGGAAGGCCGTCTTGTTCCCCACCGAGTCGACGCCGCGCGCGAAGATCCTGTAGGTCAGATTATTGGTCATCGCCGGCGTGCTCGCTACGGCGACGGACCAGGCCACCGGGGTGGCCGTGTTGGTGGAAGCGTCCACGTAGGCGCTGTCGGGCGGCGGGTTGGTGCCGTCCCCCAGGTTGAAAGCGCCCGCGGTATTGGGATCCCACCATTGGCCGGCGGCGACGCTGTAGAAGGCCACCTGCACTTTATTTATCAGGGTATTTGCGTCCGAGGCCGTGCCCGAAACTCCGGAGAAGCTGTAAACGTCGTAGGTTCCGGGGCCGGTTATCTGCGTCACGGGCGCGGTCTTGTCCACCTTGAAGATCTTCTCGTTGCGGCCGGACTCGAAAGAGCTTTCCACGTTGGGGGACGGGGAATCGGTAGCGTCCTTGGCGGTGTCCTTGGAGCGGAAACGCACGCGGTAGGACAGGCTGTCGTCCACCCTGGACCAGAGGTCGGTGGTGGAATAGCTCCAGGTGCTGCCTGAAATGAAGGTCAGGCTCACCCAGGAGGCGGTCAGGTTACAATCCGTATCGAAGGCGGTGGAGCCGTTCCAGCACTTGGCGTCGTCGTTGCCGCGCCTGACCTGGGCCTGCATCTGGCTCACCCCGCCGCCGGAGCCGGGACCGGTCACGGGGTTATCATTGGCCGTGCCGGCTATCTCGTCCAGCTGGTAGCCGGCGTTGGAGCTGTACCATTCGTTGTTCACCGGCTGGTTCACGGTGGAGGACGGGGCCTGCACCTCGTACTTGAAAGTGCGCTTCAGCGTGGTGGAGGCTTCGATGTTCTGGTAGGAGGTGTCGGGCAAATTGACATTATCCTGACCCCAGGCGTAAACCGAGAAGGTGTCGGCCGAGGGCGCCCCGGTCCAGAAGCCGCCCAGGCTCTGGTGCGTCCAGTTCAGGCCCGCCGGAGGGCTGTGCGCCACGTCGGCGCGGGCGGCCTGCCAGCCCAGCACGGTGCCGTTCCACCACTTACCGTCGGAAGCCCTTTTGACGCCGACCTTGAACAGCTCCAGCCCGGCCTGGCGGCCCGTATAAGGCATATCCATTATGGTGCCGCCTATCACGGTAAGCTGCTGGGAATAGGTGCCGCCGTCCACGGGGGCCAGCACCGCGGCCTCCGGGGGGGTGATATCGTATCTGAAGACCAGCGTGGAATAGGCCAGGCCGTAATTGCCGGCCGTATCCCTCGCCCGGGTCACGAAAGTGTATTCTTCGCCGTTGGCCCAGACCACGTTAGAGGAAAGCCAGGTGTCGAAAGGTATGGTGGTCGTGGTCTCCGCCACGTTCCAGATCTCCGCGGCCTGGTCCTTCCAGGCCCCGGAAGAGGTGTAATACTTCCACTTGGCTATGGGCGGGTGCTCCAGCTTGTATTCGAGCAGCTGCACGCCGGAACCGGGGGAAGGGTCGGAGGCGGTACCCAGCAGTTTCTCCAGGGAATCGAGGCCGTAGCTGCCTTCCACAGGGTAGGTGACCTTGAAAAGGGGCTTCACATTGTCGAACCTGAAGTACCTGGTGTAGACGGGCGCGCCGGAAGTGCCGTGGGAATTGCCGGCGGTGTCGCGGCCGTAGATCTCCAGCCTGTAGCGGAAGCCGCCGGTCCAGGCCGCCGCCGAGGTGCTCCAGGCCCAGTCCTTGGTGTAGAGGGCCCCGGGCAGGGTCATCTCCTTCCAGGCCTGGTCGCCCTCCCCGGGCCCCAGGTCGAACTGCAGGTCGGCTGGATCAAGGTATTTGTTCTGGTCTATGCTCCAGACCCGGGCGTAGACGAAGAAATTGTTCAGGCCGCCGGCGTAATTATCCGTCATCACGCCGTTCACCTGGTCCATGTTCGTCACCCAGGCCGGGTTGCCGGAATCGGCGGAGAAAGCCTCTATCGCGGCGGACGCCGTCACGGTGGGGCGCAGCACGTCGTAGATGAACATGTAGTTGCCGGGGGACACCTGCGTGTCCACCGACTGGCCGACGGAATTCCTGGCCCTGACGAAGATCCGGTATTCCCGCGCGTCCTCGAACAGCGGCGACTTCACGGTGGTGCCGGTCCTGTCGAAGGTGATCTGCATATTTGATTCAGAGCGCGGCGGGGAGAATACAGTGTCCGGGGTGCCGGCGAAAGCTGTGTCGGTGGAGAGCCAGACCGCCGGGTTGGTGGCCGGGTCGTAGCCGCCGGTCAGGCTCCAGCTGGAGCCGGCCCAGTAGTAGCTGTTGGTATCGAGGAACACCGCCCAGACCCTGTCCACGCCGGCGCCGATCGCGCTCACGTCCAGCGTGACGGAAGAGACGCTGTTCTGGATGCTGGCGGCCGGGGGCCATTTCACGTCGGCCAGGGGCGTATCGGACCTGAAATAATAAACGCACTTGGGAACCTCGGACGACTCGATATTGACATAGGCCGCCGACGGGTTATTCACCAGGTCGGAGCCCCAGCTGTACACCGTAAAGGTGTCTACGGTCACGGTAAGCAGATCGTAGAACGCCGCCGGCAGCGCCATCGACCAGGACTTCAAGCCCAGCCCGGAGTCTATCAGGAAAGAGGGGTCGGCGCGCACGGCCGTCCAGGTGCTGCCGTCCCACCAGTAATTATCGGACTGGCGCTTTATGCCCACGTTGAAATTCTGGTCAAGGCCGGTAGGAGTACCGGTGGAGGTCTGGTCCTGCGCCGTACCGGAGACCGAGAGCACGTGGGTGGTATATTCCACCCCGCTCACCGGGTAGGTCACGGCGGAGGTGGGCTTGGCCACGTCGTAGGTGAAGGTGGCGCTCTGCTCGTTGGAGACATTGCCGGCCCTGTCCAGGGCCCGCACTTTCAGGATATAGCTCTGGCTTTCCACCCAGGCTATATTGGACGACACCCAGACCCGCGAAATGGGGCCGGTGCTGGCGGAGCCGCAGCCTGCGGCGGGATCACAGGCCGTGTTCCACAGGTCGTTCACATAAGGGTAGCGCCAGACCCCGGAGGAGGCAAAATGCTCCCAGTGCCGCGTGGGATCGGCCTGGTTGAACTGCAGGGCGTATTCTATCCTCTCTATACCCGCTTCATTCGCGCCGCCTTCCGAGGCCGGGCCCGAGGAAACGGCAAGCGTGGCGGCGCCGCCTATATACATGGGATTGGTGGTTATGGGATTGACTATGCTGAGCGCCGGCTTGCCGGCGTCGTAGGCGAAATATTTTACATATTTCGCCGCGCCGCCCGAGTCGGGGTCGGTGCCGCTCAGGGCGGCCGACTGGTTACCTGCGTTGTCCTTGCCCCAGACTTCCAGTTTGTATCTGCCTCCGGTCACCCATTTCGCCGCGGAGAGGTCGAAGCTCCAGTCTTCGAACCTGGTGTTCACCTCGTCCCAGGCCAGCGCGCCGTCGCTTACTTCGAACTTGAAGGTGACCGGGCTCATGTATTTCGCGTTGGTGATATCGTAAACCCGCAGATATACCAGCCGGGGGTCCAGCAGGTCAGAAACGTTGTCCGTCACCGTGCCGCTGGCTATGGTGAGCGAATTGACCCAGGAAGGATTGCCTGAGTCGTCGGACATCGCGGTTATGCCGGAGTGGGCCGTCACCGTGGGCGTGGATCTGTCGAAGACGAAAGCGCCGCTCAGGGTATTGGTGGAGAAGGTCAGCTGGTCTACCTTGTTCTTAGCCTTGGCGTAGATATTGTACACGCGCCCGTCCACGAAAGCCGGGGATTTATAGGTGGTGGCGGCGGTGAAATTGGTCAGCTGGCCGGTGCCGTAAACGGGCGACGGGTAGGTCAGGAGCGGGGTGCCGGCCCCGGTCAGCCAGATGGTGTCGTTCCAGCCCGGCGTCCACGCGGTGCCGTTCCAGTAGTTGCTGCTGGTATCCACCGCCACTTCCCACACCTGGGTTATGCCGGCGCCTATGCTGCCGATATTCAGGGTGACAGAAGACACCGTATTCTGCGCGGTGGACGGGGGCGGCCAGGCTACGGCCACTGTCGGCGAGGAGGACCTGAAATAGAAGACGCTCTTGGCCGTGAGCGAGGACTCGATGTTCACATAAGAGGAGTTCGGGTTGTCCACGCGGTCCAGGCCCCAGGCGTAAACCGTGAAGGTGTCATAGGCTACGGTGATATTGTCGTAGAAGGCGGGAGACAGCGTGCTGCTCCAGTTTTTTACCCCGGCGCCTTCGCCTATGCCTATATCGGGGTCGGCGCGGGAAACGGCGGCCACCCAGGCGCTGCCGTTCCAGTAGTCGCCGTTCGAGGTCCTCTTTATGCCGTAATAGAAGTTAGCCGCCAGACCGGTGGGTGTGCCGGTGGAGGTCTGGTCCGCCGAAGTGCCGGAAATGCCGAATTCGGGCGAGGTATAGACCTGGCCGTTCACCGGCACCAGCACGGTGGAACTGGGCGCGGCGATATCATAGACGAAGCTGTAGGAGAATTCGGAGGAGACGTTCCCGGCGCGGTCCAGCGCCCTCAGCTTCAGCGTGTAAGCCTCGCTCTGCGCCCAGGCCACGTTGGAGGACACCCAGACCATGATGACCGGCCCCGTGCTGGCGGCGCCGCAGCCCGCCGCTTCGCTGCAGGCGGTGTTCCAGGTGTCGCCTACGCTGGTTTTCCAGATGCCGGAGCTGGTGTAATGCTGCCAGTGGCGGGTCGGGTCCGGCTGGCTGTACTGTAAAGCATACTGCACCAGGCCCACGCCGCTTTCGACGCTGCTTTTTAAATTATCGGAAACCACGCCGGAGGAGACGCTGAGGGTCGCCGCGCCGCCGATATAGTTGAGCGTGCTGGCGGCCGGTTTCACCACGGACAGCGCGGGCTTGGAGTCGTCGTAGGCGAAATACCTGGTGTATTTGGCGGTGCCGCCCGCGTCGGGGTCGGTGCCGCTCAGGGCCACGGACTGGTTGCCGGCCCCGTCCTTGCCCCAGACCTCTATGCTGAAAACGTCGCCGGTATTCCACTTCACCGCCGCCAGGTCGTAGGACCAGTTGTCGAACATGGTGCTGACCTCGTACCAGGCCAGCCCGGGCGCGTCCACATCGAACTTGAGCGTAGAAGGGTTCAGGTACTTGGAGATGGAGATGTCGCGGATCCTTATATAGACCAGCCTGGGGTCCAGCACTTCGGAGACGTTATCGGTGATGGTGCCGCTGGCTATGGTGAGCGCGTTGAGCCAGGTGGGGGACGCCTGGCTGGCGGAGAGCCCCGTTATGCCCGAGTGCCCCGTCAGCGTGGGCGTGGACTTGTCGAAGATGAAAGTGTGGGCCACGGTATTGGTGGAGAAAGTCAGCTGGTTTATATTGTTTTTGGCCTTGGCGTAAATATTATATTTGCGCCCGTCCGCGAAGGCCGGGGATTTATAGGTGGTGGCGGCGGTGAAATTAGTCAGCTGGCCGGTACCATAAACTGGCGACGGATAGGTCAGGAGCGGGGTCCCGGCCCCGGTCAGCCAGATGGTGTCGTTCCAGCCGGACGTCCAGGCGGTACCGTTCCAATAATTGCTGCTGGTATCTACAGCCACCTCCCACACCTGTTTGATGCCGGCGCCTATGCTGCCGATATTCAGGGTAACGGACGAAACGCTGTTCTGCGCCGTGAACGCGGGAGGCCAGGGCACGGCCACGGTCGGGGAGGAGGAACTGAAATAGAAGACGCTCTTTGGTGATACGGCTGACTCGCTGTTGGCATAGGAGGCGTCCGGGTTATCCACGCGGTCCTTGCCCCAGGCGTAAACCGTGAAGGTGTCATAGGCTACGGTGATATTGTCGTAGAAGGCGGGAGACAGCGTGCTGCTCCAGTTTTTCACCCCGGTGCCCTCGGCTATGCCTATATTGGGGTCGGCGCGGCCTCCCCAGGCGCCGCCGTTCCACCAGTCGCCGTTGGATGTTCTCTGTATGCCGTAATAGAAGGACGGGTCCAGGCCCGTGGGCGTGCCGGTGGAGGTCTGGTCCGCCGAAGTGCCGGAAATGCCGGGCTCGGGCGAGGTATAGACCTGCCCGTTCACCGGCACCAGCACGGTGCTGCTCGGGGCCCTGATATCGTAGGTGAAATTAATTATCTTGTCGTCGACGACGTCGGAAATATTGCCGGCGCGGTCTATGGCGCGTATCTTCAGCGTATAGGCCTGGCTTTCCACCCAGGCTATGTTAGAGGAGATCCAGACGCGGCTTACAGGCCCGGTGCTGACGCCGCCGCAGCCGACTGCGGGGTCGCAGGCGTTGTTCCAGATCTCGGCGGACTGGGCCTTCCACACGCCGGAGGTGGTGTAATGCTGCCAGTGCTGGGTGGGCTCGGCCTGGTTATACTGCAGGGCGAACTGCACCGAGCTTATACCGCTTTCGTAGGGGCTTATAGCATTGTCGCTGGCGGGGCCGGAGGAGGTTACCAGGGTGGCGGCGCCGCCTATATAATTCTTGCTGGTGACCGCGGGCCTGACTATGCTGAGGGCCGGCTTGCCGGCGTCGAAGTTGAAATATTTGGTGTACTTGGCCACGCCGGAGATGTCGGGGTTGGTACCGGTCATGGCCGCATCCTGGTTGCCGGCGCCGTCCTTGGCGAAGATCTCTATCTTGTACTTGTTGCCGGTGGTCCAGATGACCGAGGACAGGGCGTAATAGGCCCAGGTGTCGTACTTGGTGCTGACCTCGTACCAGGCCATGGTCTTGTCGTCCACGTCGAACTTGAAAGTGGCGGAGTTCAGGTATTTCTGGTTGGTCCTGTCGTAAACCCTGATATAGACCAGCCTGGGGTCCAGGATATGGGAGACATTGTCGGTAATGGTGCCGCTGGCTATTTTAAGTTCATTGAGCCAGCTGGGATCATTGAGATCGTCGGAAAGCGAGGTTATGCCGGTATAAGCCGTAAGCGTCGGCGTGGACTTGTCGAAAATGAACCTGTAGCCGGTATCCTGTATGGGGGTGGTTTCGGACCAGGAACCCAGCGCGCCGCCGGTTTCGGAAGTTCCGATCTGCGCCAGGCCGTCGGTGGAAACCACGACTATATAATATTCCTTGCCGTCCACCCATTCGGGGATGCGCACGTCGCCAGCGAGCTTGTCTATATTAAGTGACCTGAACAGGTATTTGGTTGACCACTCCATGGTGGTGGCGGTGGCGGCCGTCCCGGTGGTAAGCCAGACCTGCCTGTTTTCATTGGGAAGACCGGTGTAGCCGGTCTTCCAGCCCCAGGTCCCGCTGCCGCCGCCGGCGGTGCTGTTGGTGGCGCAGCCGCCGTCCTTCGGGAGGGCGGCGGTATTACACCAGGAGACCCAGGTGGTGGTAGTGACGTCCTCGAGGTAAACGGAAGGATCGGCCGGGTCCCTGGTCATGATATTGATCCAGGCCTTTTTTACGCCGGAACCGGTATTGCCGGCGCCGAGGGATTCGTTGATATTGACCTTCAGCGGGTAGGCGTTGGGCATGTTGGCGCCGGTGCGGGGCGTGGGCCTGGTTATATCCACCACCGGGGCCTGGTTGTCCTTCAGGAAGTTGACCGCGCCCGATCCGGGGCCGCCGGTGCCGGTGGGTAGCCCGGCGTCGTCGCGCGGCTGGTCGGAAGTGCGGCCGCGGGAAACTATTTCATACTCTCCGTCCTCCGGCGACCAGGCGTACTGCCAGGCCGTGGAATAGCCGGTGGAGAAGAAAGCGTTCTCTTCATTGAACCAGGCGCCGGGCTGGAACTGCAGGTCCACCGGGTTCCAGTAATAGCCGTCCGTGGTCCTCTTTATGCGCAGCTGGGTGGCGTAAGGCGTAGTGGCGTTGGTATAGGCCTGGCCGGAGGCCGGGTTGTAGGACATGAAGCCGGTTATCCGGGTAAAACCGGTGGTATCGGCGGAAAGCGGGTAAGTCACCCCGGCCGTGGACTGGGTGACGTAAAAAGTGGAGACATAAACCCCGTACTGGTTGAGGTTGGTCCCGTTCGGGCTGGTCGGGTTGACCAGGCGCACGTCGAAAACCCCGATGGGGGCGGAAGTGCTCACCTTGAGCTTGGCGACGAAGCTCGTAGTGGCCAGGCCCGGGGTCATGCCGGAGAAAGTGGACATATAGATCTCCGCCGTCGAAGTTCCCATCCACACTTTCAGCGCTGAGGCCATCCCCCCCACCTCGTTCCAGTTCATAAAGCCGGAGCCTGTAACGGTTATATTCCTGTAATAGTCTACCGTGGCGTCGTTATTGGGGAAACCCGAACCGGAAGTGAATTTAGGTCCGCCTTCGCCCTCCTGGTCGTCCACCCGGGTGACCACCGGCTTCGGTATATAGAGGGCGGCGAAGCGCTTCACCTCCCTCATATCGGCGTTCTGAACGACCAGGTCGTAAGGTCCGCCCGTGAAAGTATCGGAGGGCTTGATCTCGATGGAAGCCCTGAGCTGAGTCGCCGACTTCAAGGTGACGGAGGTGACTACGATATCGCTCTGCGTAGCGCTGCTTTTCAAGATCGTGACTATAGGCAGGCTGCTGACCTTCAGCTCGGGCATCGCCCTGAACCCGGTGCCGGTTATCACCAGATCGTACTTATAATGGGTATAAGGAGCGGTAACCGGGCTGGAACTGACATTAGCGGCGCCGGCTGTTATTGTGGGGGCCGAATAGGTGGAAACGGCCAGGAAATCGAACTTGGCCGCTCCGGCCACCTCGTAAGCCACGGGCAGCGGGCTCGGCGAGGCCACCGTGGAAAGTATCACCGGGTAATCGCCGGTAGTCCAGTTGGGAGTATAGGTCCAGTTAGCGTCCGAGACCAAAGTGCCGGGATTGGCGGGGTTCGCTGCTACGCTGGCCGAGGCAGAGGAGAAATGGATAGCGCCGTATGTGGAAGACCACACTACGAAGATGCGCTTGGTACCGTCCGCATAGCCCACAAAACCCAGCGAGGGGTCCTGCAGCGGGTTCGTCAGGGCCGAAGTACCGTTATTGTCTATGGTGGTATCCGTGCCATAGGCCCAGGTGGCGACACCGGTCCTCCTGTTATAGCGCAGGTCGCCGTTCAAGTCTATATAGGCCACGTGCACGATGGCCGTTCCCGGCTCGTTCACCATGGACCAGCCATTGCCGCGGGAGGTATTGGCCGTGGTCCCCACGGCGAAGCTCTTCAGTTCGCTCTGGTAAGCGCCGGTCTGGTTATAGCGCCGCATATCCAGGTACGGGTCTTCCGTAGTGTTGGAGCCGCCGCCGGACCTGTAAGCCGACATGAAATCGCCGCCGGTCAGCGGCACCAGGCCGGCCATGGCGTTTTCGGGCGCGTTCGTGTCCTGGGAGCCGTTCACGGTGCCGAAATCGGTGCCGTCGGTGTCATGGATGCCGTCCACGCCCACCAGGGAGATATTGGCCGTGCCCACGCCGCCGTAGCGGGCTTTTACGCCGTGTTTGCCGCCGGTGAGGACCACCAGGGTATTATTATTGGTATTCAACATTATGGCCGCCGAGGGCTGGGCCCAGGTGGAAGCCGGGGTGGCTATAGCCGAATTGCGCCCCACTGAAGCGCCCCAGGAAATGACGCCGTCCGCGCCCAGGACACCCCTTATCAGCGCCACCGGGGTGGCGTTATTGCTGGGCGGGGCCGCCGCGTAGACCTTCGCATTGGTGCCGTCATGCCAGATGCTGCCGTAGGGGGTTATGCCGCTGACTCCGGAAAAGACTTCCGCGGCGGCGCCGAAAACCCCGTCCTTATAGGACCTGTAGGACATTTTGCCGTTGCCGTCCACATAGAAGAACCAGTAGCGGTTCATATCCGGCTGGTAAAGTACTTTCCTTGAATTAGAGTGGCGGATCTGGCCGGGCCTGGCGATCTCCAGCTCGAAGCCGTGTGAAGGCGCGGCAAAGAAACCGCCCGCCGCCAGCATAGCCAGCGACAGCAGGCAGCGCTTAAAGAGCGCTTTTTTTCCTCCGCCTTTTACCATATCTATATCAGCCTTTCAGCCCGTTTATCTTCTCCACAGCTTCTTTTATATGCTTCTCATAGGCCGGGTTCATCGCCATGGCCCTGTTAAAATTGGAAAGGGCCTCTTTGGCAAAGCCCATTTTGTAGAGCGCGCGGCCGGAGTGATAATACAATTCCGGCACATTCTTGTTCACCCTGGTCCCGGCGTCCAGGATCTCGAGGGCCGCCGGGGGTATGTCCAGGTAATCCAGGTAAACCACCGCGCCGTTTATATAGGCCGGCATATAGGCGGGGTCCGATCTGCGCGCCCGCTCGAAGGACTTTGCCGCCTCGGCCGGCCGGCCGCGCTTCAGCTGCACGAGGCCGGCCTGGGTAAAGGCCGCAGCGCCGGAGGCTTTGGCGGCATATTCAAGGGCTTTATCCGGATCCTTATCCATATAGACGACGCTCAGGTTCACCAACGCCCTGCTGTCGCCCGGCTTGAGCGCCAGAGCTTTCATGAATTGTTCGTCCGCTTCGGTGGTCTTGCCCTGCCTGAGATAAGCCTCCCCGAGGAGGTTATGGTCCGGGGCATTGGCCCCGCGGGCCAGCATTGCAAGGGCCTCTTTCTCCGCCTGGGCCGGCAGGTTCTTTTCCATATACCTGGCGGCCAGCCCGGCATTATCGCTGAAATTGACCAGGCTGCCGCTTACCGAAGAAGCGTTCTTCAGCAGATAGTCCAGATTGGCCCTGGAAGCTTCCGTAGTATAAATATATTTGGGCGAGGCATACTCCAGCAGGGGCAGGCCGTCGGTATTAGGCCTGGCGCCCTTCACGAATTCTTTGAGAGCCTCCCCCCCCATTAAGAACCTGGAAAGCACATCGAGAGGGTCCTTTACCCTGACCCTGGCCAGTTCCGGCGCCGCAACGGCGAACCTGGCGGAAAAAGTTTTGTAGTCGACAGGGAACTTACCTTCCGCGGAAACCAGCAGCAGGTCCCCTCCCATAGGGTTCCAAAGGGAAAGTTCCGGGAACGCCCCCGCGGCCGCGGCGGCCACCGAGCGGACCTCGTCCAGCCTCAGTTCATAAGCCTGTATCCACTGGCAGAGAACGCCGCCTGGCGCCAGGCTGTTCCTGGCCAGCCTGAAGAACTCCTCGGTGAACAGCGCGGCCGAACCGGGGATCCATGGGTTGGAAGGGACGGAGATGATCACGTCGTACTTCTTCTTCGAGGCCGCCAGGTAGTTCCGGCCGTCGTTCACTATGAGGTTGACCCGTTTATCCTTGAGAATATCCCTGTTCCAGGGGGCGAAGAAAGAGGCGGCCTTCGTCATGGCCGGCTCTATTTCCACGCAGTCAATTTCCTCCACCCCGGGGTAAGCGCCGACGGCCCCCAGGGTCACCCCGCTGGCCAGGCCTATCACCAGCACGCGCTTTGCCCCGGGATGCAGCAGCAGGGGCAGGTGGCCTGAGAGGGTCTGAGTCTGCATATCCCTGAAAATATCGGAGGAAGCGTCCACTTTGCCGTCTATAGAAAGGCTCAGGATCCCGTTGGGATTGCGGGTAACGGCCACGGTGAAATTGGCCCCGGGCCTGGAATAGAGCTCCTCCCCGGAAACGGCCTGTTTGAAAGCTTCCTTTAAGCTTACGCCCTGCGCGCGGGCGTTCTCTATTATGTCCGGCGCGTACTGGTAAACGCCGCTGTTCATTATCCCGCTGTTCCAGGCGCCCACGGCCAGGAGATGGGGAGCGGCCGCGATGACGAGGAAAGCGGCCATGGGCAGGGCCAGCCGCCGCATATCTTTCGCGAGGAGCAGGACGGCCAGGGCCGCGGCCACGCAGACGAAGCCGGACGCCCTTATCGTACCCTCAAGCCCCAGCAGGGAAACGAGAACGAAACCGGCCAGCAGGGAACCGGCTATGCAGCCGGCCGTATTGGAGGCATAGACGCGGCCCACGGCCGAAGAACTCTTCCCGTTCCGGCCGCCGGCCAGGGAGTAGATCTTTATCAGCATCGGGAACATCAAGCCGAAAAAAGCCGCTGGTACGGCCATTACGAGGAAAGAGATCAGGACCTGGAGCAGCAGGAGGCTGGCGAAAGAGCCGCTCAGGACCCCGAAAAGGCGGAGGAAAAGCAGGGGAAGGTGGTTGAACATCGGGATGGTGGTCAGGATAAGGACCCCGGCGCCCCCCAGCATTACGCCGACGGCCAGGAAGCCTTCTTTGCCGTCTGCCTTTACCTTTTTTTCCGCGAATTTCGTAAAGATGAAGCTGCCGGCGGCCATGCCGGCCAGGAAAGCGGCCAGCATGGTGGCGAAAGCGTAGACCGACATGCCGATAACCATCGAAAGCGACCTCGACCAAACCACCTCGCAGACCATGGCGGAGAAACCGCTTACAGCCGCGGCCACAAGAGCGAGGCGGGCCAATCCCGGGTCCGCCGCGGGCGTGGGGACCTCGGCTTCAGGGACAGCCGCGGTATTTTTTTCAGACCGGCTTATGGCGAAGAGGAAAGCCGCCACGGCCAGATTGGCCGCCGCGGCCGCCGCCAGGGTGGCATTGACGCCGAAATAAGCTATCGAGATGAAAGCGGAGAAGATCACGCCGAAAACCGCGCCCAGCGTATTCACCCCGTAGAAAAAGCCTATGGCGCCGGAGAGTTCTTCGGCCGGCAGTATGGCTTTGAGGGCTTTGGTCATTACCGGCAGGGTCCCGCCCATCAGGAAAGTGGGCAGCAGCAGTATAGCCGAGCTGAGAACGAAGCGCAGCAGGGTGACAGCGGGAGCGGAGAGCTCGTAATTCTGCTGGGCGAGCACGTAAGCGCGGCCGGCGGCAGCGAAAAGCAGCGGGGTAAGCGCGCAGTAAATGCCGACAGCGGCCTCCATGTAAGCCAGCGTCTTGACCGGAGAGGCGCCGCTCTTCTCCGCGTAGCGGCCCAGGAAATAGCTGCCCAGCGCCATGCCGCCCATGAAAGCGGCCAGCACGGTGCTTATGGCGTAGGTGGTATTGCCGAAGACGAGGCCGAGCATCCTGGCCCACAATACCTGGTAGACCAGGGCCGCGGCCCCGGAAAAGAAAAAAGCTATAGCCAGCTTTTTCTTCATCTTATAGTCCCAGCCTTTTCATACATAGAGATAGCCAAAGCATATATATAAACAAAACAAATGCTCCGGGCGGCTTACTTTACCCGGAGTTTATCGGCCGCGGCGCCGGCCCAGGCTTTTATTTCCGGGTCCGGGTCGTTTTTTAGCCCTTCCGCGGCCGCGGCGGCTTTATTTCCGCCTATTTTCATAAGGGCCTCTATGGCGGCCAGCCTGACATTCCTGCTTTTGTCGGAGCGGGCCGCCTCGGCCAGGGCGTCGACGGCCCTGGCGTCCTTCAGCTCCCCCAGCGCCTGCGCAGCTTTCCAGCGGGTATTCCCCTCGGGGTGGCCCAGAGCCGTGATCAGCAGCGGCACGGCTTTATTGTCCCCCAGGGCGGCCAGGCCGCGCACGGCTCCCCAGCGGGTATGGTCGTCTTCGCTTTTTATTGCTGTTGAAAGCTCGCCAAAAGCGGCCTGGTCCTTCGTTTTACCGATGGCTTCGGCCGCTTCCCCCCTTACCAGCGGGTTCTTGTCGGAAAGCATGGGTTTAAGGGCCGGGGTTTTAGCGGCTCCGGGCGATCTTTCTATGGCTGAAATTTCATCCAGGCGGGCGCGGTGCTCCCGCAGCAGAGCCTCATCGGTCTTTGTCGTGACTTTTACGGGGGCCGGCTCCTGCTGCTTTTTCGCGGGGGCCGAAGCGGAGGACTGTTTTTTTGCGGCGGGCGCCGGTTTCTTCTTCTCGGCGGCAAAAACCCCGGCGGGCATTAATATTAAGACAATTAAATAAAGCTTTGTCATACGTGAACAAAAAACGGCCAAGCCTTGCCGCTGAACTTCTTTTTCGCGGCAAAGCATAGATATTAAACTATTATAATATAAAAAAAGCGTTTCGGAAATATTATATATATGTGAACGGGCCGGAGCCCGCCTGGATGATCTCTCTACGCCCTTGGCCGCACTGAACATTTTTCCTCCCGCAGCAATAAAAAGGGCCGCCTCTGCTCTCTTCGCCTTAACCCGGTGCTGGGCTAATACCCCGAAGACAGCAGAAACGGCCTAAA
>Ga0209212_1001363_pt1 | contig 40375 bp, 38 predicted proteins | sample RifGroC2_FD_183996 | JGI IMG/M metagenome (GOLD analysis project Ga0209212, IMG submission 183996) | Groundwater microbial communities from Rifle, Colorado, USA - Groundwater C2 (SPAdes) (version 2) | ecosystem: Environmental > Aquatic > Deep subsurface > Groundwater | place: Rifle, Colorado... | reverse complement strand
ATGTAAAGCAGGTTCTCGACGGATTTTTCCCTTATCTCTTCGTGTATGTCGGCCATCAGTCCTATCAGTTTTTCGATCGTCCGAGGGTCGCGGAAGTTTTTCAGCGCGCATACGGCACCGTATCTCATGGTCAGTTCTCTTGAGTCGAGAGCGTCCATTATAATTTCACGGACCGCCTTTTCGGAGCTTCCGCCGGCGACCTCGCCCATGATGTAAATGATCCATTTCCGGACCTGCACGGTACCGGCCCCGCTTTTATAGATCTCTACAAGCCTTTCCAATACGGGTTTTCCAATTTTTGCCAGAGCGTCGGCCGCCTTTTTGCATATTGGTTCGTAATTGTCGGAAAGGGCGGTTATAAGCACTTCCAGCGAGTCGATGCCGGTTTCGTAAAGGGCCTTTATCGCCGATATGCGGATATCTTCGTTTCCGCTGCGGTAGGCCTTCGCAAGGTGCGGCACGACCTTCTTGCCGAGTTTCGCCAGCGCCCGGCAGGCGCAGTCCCTGACGTACCAGTAATCGTCGCTCAGCGATTCGATGAGCGACTCGATGATTTCCTCGCCGAAGCGGCCTAGAACCTCTATCGATTTGTGGCGCGTCTCTTTTTTGGGGCTTTTAAGGGATTTTTTCAGCACTTCGATGGCCTGTTTGCTGCCGATCTCGCCGAGCGAAGTTATAACGGCGGTCCTGATGTCGTCGTTCTCGTCGTCGACGAAATTGACGAGCGCGTCCACCGCGTCTTTGCCGCCGAGCTTTCCGAGAATATTCGCGCACCAGAAGCGTCTGTCGGAATTGCCTTCGCCCAGGCCGTTTATCAGGAATACTTCGGCGTTTTCACCCGCGGCGGAAAGAAGGTCGCCTATTATTCTTCTTTTGGTCCACGATGGAGTTTCAAGAAGAGAAACAAGGTATGAAAGCGAGTCGCCGCCCATTTTAACCAGCGTATGGGCGTACCAGTAAAAAGCTTTTTCAGAAAGGCCGTCCTCGTCCTTCATCGCCCGGAAAATTTCGGCCGCGCAGCCGTCGGAATTTATAGCCGCCAGCGCGTGCGACGCGAAGTAGCACACTTCGTCGGAACCGCTCTCCATGGCGCTTAAAAGACTTTTGCGCGCCGGGGCATAGTTGAGCGCGCCAAGCGCTTTGGCCGCGCAGGCGCGAAGGGATTCGTCCCGGTCGGCGGCAAGGATGTTCACAAGCGCGGGCGCCGCCTCTAAACACGCATTTTTCTCGATGGCCGCCACGGCTTTTTTCTTTTCCTGCGGCTTCGTCGAATTAAGCTGCAGCAATAAAAAATCAAGATCGGTCGCCATATCTACCTCCGAAAAGTTTACTTTATGTCCCGCCGCGCAAGCCGGCCGCGGCGCCGTTTTTCATTAGCGTGTATAGCGCAAGTGAGCACAGCGCGAATTCCGGCAGGGAAAAGGACAGATTATATATCAAAGAAGCCTTGAGGCTGCCTCCGAAAAAAAGATAACCCGAATACACGTGCGCCGCCGTTTTAAGCGCGAAGGCGGCGGTGGAAAAAACTATTACGGCTACCGCGTCGTTTCTCGGCGCGAAGCCCGCGACCGCAAGCGACGCGTAGGCGGCCGGATAGTCGAGGACCGCCTGGGCCCATCCTATGACATGCCCTCCGGTAATGATCTTGAGAGCCCCCAGCAGGCAGCCCGTCACAGCACCCGCCCGCGCCCCCGAAACCAGCGAAACGAATATGACCGCCACCGGCGCCAGAGTGACCGAACCGCCCTGCGGCATGGTGAACAGCTTTATGTAAGAGAGCACGAAGCCCATGGCCGCGGCCAGCGAGCAGTTCACCAGAAAGCGCGTTCTGCTATTTACCTTCAGCGTATTTTTCAACTTGTTTCTCCAGCGAATCTATACGCTCGTGGATATTATTGATATAGCGCATGTCTTTATTCTCTTCGGCGATCAAAAGCGCCTCGCGGTACTTTTCGAGCGAGTCTTTATATTTAAAATTCTTTTCATGCAGTATCGCGATCGCCAGGATCACCTCGATGTTCCCGGAATCGAGCTTATATGATTCGAGAAGATTTTTCAGCGCCAGGGCGTCGTTCTTAAAACCGGAGTAAATTATTCCGGCGAGATAATACAGGCGAGGGTTGGCCGGAAATTTAACGAGGCAGTTCTTTATCTGCGTGAGAGCCTCTTCGAATTTTTTCTCGTCGATAAGGACGTTTATGAGGCTCTGATAGGCGGTAATGCTTCCGGAATCGAGCATGACCGCCCTTTTGAAACTTTCGACGGCGGTTTTGTTGTCTTTCTGGCTGTGGGCGAGTATTCCGAGCATTTCATAGACCTGGGAATTCTGCGGGGCGATCTCGCGCGCCTTGAGTATGGCGACGCGCGCCTCCTTGGGCTGGCCGTTGTGTATAAGGATTCTTGCCAGGCCGAGATAGCCGCTGTATTCGGCCGGAAAATTGGTGACTATAAAGGCATAGGCCCGGGTGGCCTCGTCGATATTGCCTTCGTTGAAAATGCAGTCGGCCATGCCAAGGTGCGCTTCAACCAGCTTGCGGTTGGCCTTGAGCGCCTGCTCGTAATAGCCTTTCGCCAGTTTGAAATTCTTGCGAAAGCGCCATATATTGGCCAGATTCAAATTCGCCATCTCGTGGGCCGGGTTCATCCGGGCCGCGGTGTCGAAGCGTATGATGGCGTTATCGATGTTGTTGAGCGCCTTGTAGCACAGCCCGAGCTTATAGTTGAGCTCGGCGTCCTGCCTTATATTGAGCGCGCGCTGGAAGGCCGCGAGTGCATCTTCATAGTTTTTCCTGCCCAGGTAAAGGTCGCCGAGCAGATTGTTCGCTTCGTAGAAACGCGGCTCCGACTCGACGATCTCTCTTAACTTAGAGACTGCCTGGACCTGCTCGCCGCGCGCGATAAGTTCATAAACATAGCGCAGGCGGCCTCTGGCAACAAGCGCGTTTTTTTCGACGACCTCCTTCGGAAGATCGTCTTCAGGCTCGGGCGCTTTGGCCGACGGCGCGGAATTAAATGCGGGCGGTTTATCCTGAGCCTCGCGGCGGTCTTCGGAGAAAGTCCGCGACCATTTTTCGTTTTCGGTCCTGAGGACCTCTTCGAATTTTTTATACTCGGCGTTATCGGGAGAAAGCTGCCTTAATTTCTTCAATTCGAGCATGGCGCGTTCGATATCGCCGCTCTGAGCGTAATATTTGACAAGGTTTAAAAAAACGTTATCGGTCAGAACGATGTCTTCGGCCCCGCAGTGAGCGCTCAAGGCGAACACGGTAAAAACCAGAACGGCAGCCGCCGATAAAATTTTAAGCGTGGTTTTACCGTTGCGCGTTTTATTTTCGTTTTGCATAAAAACTCCTAACAGGGCGGCTTCCGCAATGCCGGTCCGCCTTTAATGTTGTTCCGCGGCCGGGAGAATCTCCGCGACCGTCAGGGCTATTTTATTCATTACCAGAAAGCCTTTGACGCTTAAAGACAGCCTTCCGCCGCGTAAAAACGCGTAGCCGTCATCGGCGAGCCTTTTTATGATCGGGCTTTTCAAAAGGATTTCGCACCCGCCTTCTGCCAGCTCTTCCGCCGCAAGGCCCTCCGCCGTTCTGAGCGCGAGCATTATCTTTTCGAGCCTCTGCTCACCGGGGCCTAGAATTTCGGTCTCGAAATACCGGCCCGTTTTAATTCCGTTTATATAATCTGATATTTCACGGCAGTTGGACTGCCTCGCGTTTTTTATCGTGGAAACCGCGCCGGCGCCAAAACCCGCGTAATCGTGTTTCAGCCAGTACGAATAATTATGCCTTGAAATAAATTCCGCGCTGCTTGCGAAGTTTGAGATCTCGTACTGCGCGAAGCCGGCTTTTTCGAGCGACGAACAGGCGAGCGTATATTCCGCCGCCATTTCTTCGTCGGTAAGCGCGATGAGTTCGCCGCGCCGAACGCGCGAAGCGATCGGAGTACCTTCGCATACCGAGAACTGATAGACCGAAACGTGGCCGGCGCCGAGGCGACCGAGACCCGAAAAATCGGTTTTGACAGCCGAACGACCCTTTTCATAGGGGACGCCGATCATAAAGTCGACGCTGACGTTCCCGAAGCCGGCGCCGCGCGCTTCTTTTGAGGCAGTTTCAGCCTCCAGGGAGTCGTGAACGCGCCCCAGCCGCTTCAAAACTTCGTCGTTCAAACTCTGCACTCCGATGGATATCCTGTTGAAACCGCCGAAAACGAGCCTTTTATAATCGGAGGCCCCGAACGTCTTCGGATTGGTTTCGACCGTGATCTCGCACCCGGGCTCTAACGTAAAAATATTTTTTAAAAGATCCAGCGTTTTCAGAAGGTTTTCAATGCCGCCGGCGCCCGGGGTGCCGCCGCCGAAATAAATGGTGCTCACCGAAGTGTCATCCATGAGCGGGGCCCGGGATTCGATCTCGGCGGTCAGCGCCCGGAAATACTCATCCAGAGGGGGCCGCCCACTGAAGGCGTCGAGCCCCGTCGACGCGAAATCGCAATAGGCGCACTTTTTCAGACAGAAAGGTATGTGTACGTAAACATGCATCAGGTCCTATTTTCCCATTACCAGATTCTTGAGGGAATCGAAGAAATTCGTTTCAACCTTAGGCACCTGCAGGTTCTGGTTCGCGATCTTATTTATCATGTCCAGGAACTTGGCCGTGATCGGCGAGGCGGGGGCCTGTTTCAGGAACGGCACTCCACTGTCCGTGGATTTTCTCATGGTAATATATTCGTTGGGCACCGTGTGGGCGATCTTGGTTTTGATGAACTTTTCAATCTCGTCGATCGGCATGGACGAAAGATTATCGTCGCGGTTCATGACGGTGATTATTTTATTTTCGGGATATTCGAGGCTCTTCATGACGTCGAAACATTTTCTGGTGTTGCGCAGGCATATGATGTCAGAATTTATCACCAATATTATGCGGTAGGCGATGTCGAGGGTCATCAGCGCGTGGTCGGTGAACGACGACGGCGTGTCGATGATTATATAATCGAAATAGCCCTTTAATACCTCGAGGATCTCTTTGACGTCTTTAACCTTGACCAGTTCGGCTTCTTCCGGTTTTTTGGGCGCCGTTAAAAGTTTCATGCTGTCGCAGGCGGACGCCAAATAGTGTGAAATATTCTCGAAGTTTTTAATTTCGACCTCTTTGGCGAGATCGGCTATGCTTTTATCGTGTTTAGCGTCGAGGATCATGTCGAGCGAGCCGAATTCGAGGTCGAGGTCGACCAGGAGCACGCGAAGGTCTTTATTCATGGAAAGGCCGTAGGCGAAATTGGCCGCGAAGGTCGAACAGCCCGAGCCGCCTTTGGGCGAGAAGAACGATATGATCTTTCCTTCTTTTTCGGCGACGGTCGAAACGACGGAGGATTTTCTGACGCGGTCGCTCATGAAACGCATTATTTTAAGCGATATGGCTGGGTTTAAAAGCATTATATAGCCGAAGTTCTTCTGGGTTATCTTATACAGTCTGCAATCGTCTATGCAGGTGGCGGAAGCCGAGCGGGGCGCCTCTTCGAGCAGGGCCATTTCCCCGAAGAATTCGCCTTCTTTGAGAAGAGCGAGAGTCTTGTCTTCGCCGTCTTCGACCTTCGATATCTTTACCTTGCCGCTTATGACTATATAGAAAGCGTCGCCGAAATCGCCCTGCTTGAATATGGGCGAGCCTTTCGGAATGGTTATTTCTTCTACTATCTCCTTGATTTTTTCAACATGGTTGTCGTTTAAACTTGAAAAAATAGGAATCTGTTTTAAATCCATGAAAGTCTCCTTAAATTTTCTTTTATATTTATATAAACTATTTATTTACTTATTTATTTTATTGATGATCAGCGTGTCACCTTCGGAGATCGAGTTTTCGCCGACCGTTCCGGGAGCGAGTTCGAGCACCCTGCGGCAGCCTTTTATAAAACCCGAAAGCCTGGAGGGCCCCATCCGCCATATCACTTTAAGCACCTTATTTTCGCCGCTCAGAAAAAAACAGTCGATGTCCATCTTCATGAAAAAAGTGTGTATGGACGAGCACGGCGTAAGCAGTATTCCGTCGAAAGTTTCAAGCCTGGTTCGAAACATAAGGCCCAGCGCCCTTTTACAAAAGGAGTCGCAGTTTAATATTTTGTCGGATATCATCGTACCATCGTTTTTTTCGACCTTAAGCATAAGCCGCCTTTTTACCTCGGAAAATTTTTGATGAACTCGAAGACGACGCCGCCCAGAAGGACGACCATGATAGTCGGAAATATGCAGCCGACCATCGGAAAAAGCATTTTAACGGGGGCCTGCATCGCGAGCGACTCTGCGCGCTGCCTTTTTTTCAGCCTCGCCTGAGCCGATTGTATCTTCAATATTTTAGAAACAGAAACGCCGAGCTGGTCGGCCTGGATCAAGGACGAAATGAAAGCAGAAAGGTCTTCGACCTCCATCTTGTCGGAAAGCGCCTTGAACGACTCGCGGCGGCTGCGTCCCATCTGCATTTCCTGCAAGACGCCTTTAAGTTCTTCGCCAAGCGGGCCCTTGAATTTGGTCACGAGCTTCGCCAGCGCGATATCGAAGCCGAGGCCGGCCTCGACGGAAACGCAGAGCAGGTCGAGACAATCTGGCAGCGTCTTTTGTATCATGTATTTTCTGAACCCTACGAGCCTCTGAAGGTAAATGCGGGGCCCGAGAAAACAGATGATAAAGATAACAAGACATCCGATTCCGAGGCTTTGAATGGGCACTTTGAGGAAAAAGCCCAGGATGCCGAACAGCGGCGCCGGAATGAAGAGCAGAAGGAGTTTTAAAACGTTAAATTCGGTGGGCGTCAGGCCGCCGGGGTTTCCGGCCTGTGCCAGCTCTTTTTTCAGCTGCGACGCCGTGTCGGACTTTTTGCGCTTACTCAGAGCGTTGGCGACGCCGGTTAGCACCGGCTTTATTATCCTGTCGAAAAACGACTTCTGCAGCTCTTCGTCTTCGAGGGCGGGCTGGGCCTTTGAGGCTCCGCCCTCCTTCTTCTCGCCTGAAAATTCCTCGAGGCGAGACACTACGGTGTTTTTCTGCGAAGGCATGAAAAACATCGCGCCCGCGGCGATTATAGCTATCACCAGTATCAGAGAAGTTAAATCCATCGTCAGCTTCCTCCACTAAAAACGATTATACGTCGATATCGGTTATTTTCCCGATGATAAACGCGCCGAGACCCATCATCATGCCGCAGCCGACAAGGGAATACCAGCCTTTAAATCCGCCCACTTCGGCGAACAGGAATTTATTAACGAAATAATCAGGATTCAGGGCAAAGATGGCGAACCCCAGAAAAATAGGAAGACCCGTTATGACGTAGCCGCCCATTCGGGCCTGCGATGTGAGAGTTACGATCTGGCCCTTGATCTTGATTCGTTCCCTTATGGTTTCAGATATCTGGTCGAGAACGTCGGCGAGGTTGCCGCCGACCTCCCTTTGTATCAGAACGACCGTCACCAGGAGGTCGAAGTCGTCGTTTTCGAGGCGTTGCGCCATGTTTTCAAGTGAAACTTCCAGATTGACGCCAACGGCGTTCTCGCGCAGAACCTTTTTAAACTCGGTTGACATCGGATACGGCGATTCCCTGGTAATGAGCTCGATCGCCTGCATGAACGAATAGCCGGCCTTAAGCGCGTTGGACACGATACCGAGCGTGTCGAGCAGGAGTCCGGCAAAAAGCGCGCGTTTTTTAGCTCTTTTCATCCCGATCCAGAAAAACGGCGCGTAGCCGCAGACCGCCGCGATAATGAGTCCCAGCGCAAGCCTCTTCAAAACGAGGCAGACGACGATAAGCGGAACCGTCGAAGCCAGAAAGACGCCGGCCATGAATTCGGTGGCGCGCAGCGGAATATCGGCTGCCGAAAGCATCGAGGTTATTTTTTCCTTTATCTTTTCAGGCGTTATTATGGTGCCTATGTTCTGCATTAACTCGCTTTTTTTAGCGAGATCGCCGATCGCCTCTCCGGTGATCGAGGCCTCCGCACCGGTGCCGGACTTTTGCGTGGTCACGAACCGGTCCAGCCTGTCCTTGACGCTTTCCTGTTTTTTCACGACCACCTGATAGGAAGTAAGTAGAAATAAAAACAGTACGACTAAGACCGCCAGTAAGACGATCATTGTTACAAAACTACCCATAATTCAACTCTCCGTTACATATAGAGTATTATGCGGCTTTTATTCGATTACCAGCCGCGCTTGCTGTCCATGAATATATCGGCGGGCAGCTTTATGCCTTCTTCTTCGAATTTCGTCATGAATTTAGGCCTGATGCCTGTAGGTTTGACGCGGCCTATGATCTTGCCTTTTTCGTCGAGGCCCTGCTGTTCGAACACAAAAATATCCTGCAGGACGACCGTATCGCCTTCCATGCCCTGGACCTCGGTGACGGCGATGACCCGGCGCGAGCCGTCTTTCAAACGCGTCTGCTGCACGATGATGTTGACGGCGCCCGATATCTGCTCGCGGATAGCCCGGACGGGAAGGTCCATACCCGACATCATGACCATCGTTTCAAGACGGGAGATCATATCGCGAGGCGTATTGGCGTGGCCCGTCGTTAACGAGCCGTCATGGCCAGTGTTCATTGCCTGAAGCATGTCGAGGGCCTCGCCGCCGCGGCATTCGCCTATTACGACGCGCTCCGGCCTCATACGCAGGGAGTTTTTAACCAGATCGCGTATGCTGATGGCGCCCTTGCCCTCGATGTTCGCGGGCCTTGTTTCGAGTCTCACAACGTGCGGCTGCTTCAGCTGAAGCTCAGCCGCGTCTTCTATGGTGACGATTCGTTCGTCTTCGGGAATGAAACTCGACAGAACGTTGAGCAGCGTGGTTTTACCGGATCCGGTACCTCCGGAAACGACTATGTTCAGCCTTGCCAGAACGCACGCTTCGAGAAAGTTTGCCATTTCGCGGGTCATCGAGCCGAAATTAACGAGGCTGTCTATGGTGAGAGCGTCCTTTTTGAATTTACGGATCGTGATGGTCGGGCCGTCGAGGGCCAGCGGGGGAATGATGGCGTTGACGCGGGAGCCGTCGGCCGGGCCGCCCTTGATACGTGCGTCGACTATAGGCGAAGACTCGTCGCAGCGGCGCCCGAGCGGGGATACTATCTTCTCGATCACGCGCATTACGTGAGCGTTATCTTTGAATTTCACTTCGGAAAGGATGAGTTTGCCCTTGCGTTCAATGTAAGTGCGCTGAGGCCCGTTGACCATTATTTCGGATATCGATTCGTCTTCGAGAAGCGGCTGCAGAGGCCCCAGACCGATAACGTCGTTGATCACCGAGATGATGAGGTTGGATTTTTCGACCGAAGAAAGGGCCATGCCTTTGTCGGCGGCTATTTGTATATAAAATTCTTCAAGCAGGGGTTTTAGTTTCGCTTTTTTTTCATCGTCCGACTTAATCTTCAGGAAATCTTCGTCGAGACGTTCGACGAGCTTGGTCTGCATGTCGTTCTTAATAATATCTAAGGGACTCTCCTTGTCGGAATCGCCCCTGCCGGATCCGCCCTTATTTTTTTCCAGATCGTCTTTTTCGTCAGTACTGATCCTTTTCAATAAACTCATGTTTTTCCCCCGATTAATTACTTTAAGATTTCAAGCATAGGTGTCTCAAAAATATGACTCTACATTTTATTGTTCTATTTTATTCATAAAAATAAGAAGTTTAGCATTAACAAAAAACGATCATTACTTTTTCATGAACTTTTTAAAGAAATCCAGGACGTTCCCCTTGACCGGCAGCGCTTCGAGCGTTTTGCTGAAATAATTTTTATCCTCGTCGGTCGCTACGAATGACGCGAGTTCATGGAACGACTTTACTATGGGTATGTCCATCTGCATATCTATCACGAAGGGCGTGCCGCTGTTAAGCGACGCCACGACGCGCTCGCCGTCGGAAGGTATCATACAGCTGATCTTCATCAGTTTTTCTTCGACCGTCGAGCATTCCACGCCCATTTTCTGGTAAGCCCTGTTTAAAATAAGCGAGATTTTGTCCCTGGGGATCTGAAGGTCTTTTAAAATTTCAAGCGTGAGGACGAGGTTTTTAATCGTGGTGACCTCGAGCGTAGCTATTACAAAAAGCGAACTCGTCCAGTCGAATATCGTCAGATCGGTATCGTTGATGTGATGGATCGTGTCTACGACGACGTAATCGTAATTTTTTTTCAGGCATTCCATGATATAGCCAAGATGAAGCATGGTGACTTCTTCCGCAAACTGGGGCTTTGACGGCGCCAGCATCACTTCGAGGCCGCTCGGGTGCTTCGTCATGAAATTCTTCATAACTTCGAAAGAAAGCGGCGCGGGTTCGCCCATCTCACGAACTAGATCGTGTATGGTCTTTTCGGGTTTTAAATTGAGCATGAAACCGATGTCGCCGAACTGGAAGTTGCCGTCAAGAAGCGCCACGGACCGGCCGCTGTCCTTGAGAAACGCGGCGAGCATCACGGCGAGGTTGACGGCTATCGTAGACTTTCCGACGCCGCCCTTGGTCGAAAAAATAGTGACTATTTTTCCGGTCGGCGTTCTGAGACTGTTGGGAAGAACGGCGGAACTCTTAAGCAGCGCCTGGTTCTTTTCGTACGCGGATATAACGGCGTTGGATACCTCTTCGTTAGTGACCGGGAGCATTAAAAAGTCGACGCATCCCGATTTCATAGCCCTTCTTATGCGGTTCATGTCGGAGGAACCCGCCATGGCTATCAGGGAAAGATGACCGCTGGCGACCTGGGGCTCGAGCGAAGCGAGAAAAGTATAAACGCTGTCTTCTTCGAAGCCGATGTCGAGAAGTATTATATCAGGAAGGGTTTTCTTATATTGGTCTGCCAGTTCTTCGGGTTTCAGCACCTTCGCGCACATTTCGACGCCGGTGATCTCCTTCAGCTGAGCCTCGAGAGGCCCCAGCAGGCCGCTGTCTTTTTCCAGGAGGAGTATTTTTATGTTTTTCGCGCTCATTATATCCTAACCGATCAAGAATTATCGAATTTTTTTCAAAACACGATGTTTAAAAAGCATGGAACGAAAAGATCCGTGCTTTTTTCTGAATTATTATATCAAACTACACAATAAAAATCAAACATTTATTTTTACATATTTTTTTGTTGAAATTTCCAAGGTTTTGATTTATAATACCACTCGTAAAAAGAAGGCTCGAATTAATTTAATTTAAAGAGGTATTGCGGTGTCAATTTTAGCGGTATCCGACATAAAAAAAACAGACGATAAAAATATCCGGCAGGCGAGCATCGCCTCCCTCGACCCGGGCTTGCTGACCCCGTCCGACGTGCAGGGGCTTATCGAGCTTCTGGCGGACCCTTATTGGCCGGCCAGAGAGGCTGCCTCGAAAAAACTGGTCGCCATAGGCCCCGGGGTGTGCGCGAGCCTGGTAGGCGCCATATCCGGCCCGAGCGAGGATATCCGCTTCTGGTCGTCTCAAATACTGGCCACCATAGCCGACGACAACGCGATCAGACTGCTCATAGAGTCCTTCGCTTCCTACGAAGAAAACGAGATCAACATGTATTCGGCGCGGGCGCTTATAAAGGTCGGCGACAAGGCCGTCGGCCCCCTGACGGAGGCCCTCGGGTCCCCGAACGACCTTATCAGGCTTTATTCTCTGCACTGCCTTGGCGAACTCAAAGACCACGCCGCCGTTCAAAAAATTCAGCCCCTGCTCTCCGGCGACCCTAATTTCGCCATCCGCAAAAACGCGGCCATAGCCCTTGGCAAAATTGGCGAGCGCTCGTCGGTGAACACCCTCATAGAAGCCATATCCGATAAATCATGGTACGTCAGGATCGCGGCCACTGAAGCTCTCGGCAAATTCAAGTTCATGGGCGAAAACGAAAGCCTTCCCGCCGCCGAAGGCTTGGCGGCCGGGGACGAGTCGGGCGACCTGCGCGACAAAATAACCAACTCGATCCTTGCGTCCCTGTCGGACACCGAGGCCAGGGTGCGCGAGACCGGCGCGCGCGTACTGTCCGAACTCGGCGGCGGCCTTATACAGCGTCAGCTGGTCAGACTTCTTCTCGACTCCAACTCCGAAGGCGAAAAAATAATAGCGGCCAAAAGCATCGACGGGTCCTGCCCGGCCGAGGCCATGCCGGCCCTTATTTCCATATTGAACGACAGATGCAGCGGCGAGCTGAAAAAAGAGGCGCTTAAGGCGCTCGGACGCATCGACGGCGAAGAGTCGAAGAACCATATCGCCGGTTTCATTTCCAGCGATAACCTCGAAATATCTCTCACTGCCGTCGCGGCTCTTTTCAACTCGAGATCGCAGACCTGCTGCGACGCCCTGCCCGCCCTGCTCGAAGACGCCCGCGAAGAAATAAGATGCGCGGCGGTATCGGCGCTAGGCCGTAACGATTACTTCGATCTGCGCCACTACCTTTATTCGGCGCTCGAAGACAGTTCCTACACGGTCAGAAGGCAGGCGCTCATCTCGCTTTACGCTCTGCTGGGCGACGAAGTCATTTCCGAAGTTATAAATCTGATAGACGACCCCGACGAGTTCGTAGCTTCCGAGGCCATAGCGGTCGCGGCTAAAATAAAAAGCCCCGATTCCATACCGGCCCTCGCGCGCGCCGTCGAAAAAGGCTCTAACCGCCTCGCCTATATGGCTTTTCAAACGCTCGCCGCCATCGGATCCAACGCGGAATACGCGGTGCTCAAATATCTCGCTTCCGACAACCGCGACATATGCTACTGGGCCATCGGCGCTCTCGAAAAAACCGCATCGAAAAACTGCATAATACCTCTTCTCGAGACCATTAAAAACCATGCCGGCCAGCAGGAAATAGTCGAAAGAGCCCTCGGCGTGCTGACACAGTTCGATTTCGAGCTCGACGAAAAATTCTTCGTCGACATACTTAAAAACTTAAAGTCGTCCCATAACAAAGCCATAGAGCTTCTTAGCAAGTCAAAAAAAAGCGAGATCGCGCTGGATATACTCCCCTACCTCACTTCCGCCGAAAAAGAAACTCGCTTTCAGGCCGCCTCGGCGCTTGGGCGCCTCGCCAACGGAAACGAAGCGGTCATAGGATCGCTCGTCGAAGCACTGAAAGACCGCTACTGGCCGGTAAGAAAGGCCGCCGCCGAATCGCTGGCATCTCTCGGCGGGAACGCTTCCGAGCGGCTGAAAAACGAGCTCGGGCGCACCGGCGCCAACGCCGATATAGTCTACTGGGCGCTGCGAGCGCTGGCCGACAACGCCGAAAGGGCGAGCATACCTATATTCAAAAAATATCTCGCATCTCCGGGAGCCGACATAAAGAAGATCATAATAAAAGGCCTCGGAAAAATAGGAGACGCCGAATCGGTAAGCCTTTTAATGCCGTTTTTCCGCGACGGCGACGCCGAACTCAGGTTCCACACGGTAAAATCTTTGAGGAACTGCTCGAATCCGGAGATCTTAGAGCCGCTGATCGCGATGATGAGCGACGAATACGAAAACGTAAGATCTTTCGCCGCAATCGCTCTCGGCAATTTCAAGTCACCCGCGGCGTCGGACGCCCTCAAGCGCGCCCTCAACGACAAAAGCCACTGGGTGGTAAAATACGCCAAGGAATCGCTTTCGAAACTGCTTAAATAATCTATCAACGCCGCCGCTATCACGTAGCGAACGGCCTATATCAGAAGGGAGCCCCCGGGTAATGCAGGAATTAATCCGCCAGGAAGAGATCATCAACGACATAGCGACCCAGATAAGCCGCCACAAGATCCACAGCGCGGTAAAGGTCAAATTCAAGGTCGGCCGGCTGACCAATATCACCGAAAAAGTGCTGCTCGACCTTTTTATAAAAGCCGTCGGCCGCAATAATCTCCAGCCCGATATGGCTATCGAGATAGAGTGGATGCCGGCAAGGCTCAAATGCAATAGCTGCGGCGCATCCGCCGAAACCGGATACGTCTGTCCCGCCTGCAAATCGGAAGACCTCAAGGTGATATCGGGCGAAGAATTTTTCTTGGAAAACGTTTATTATTAAGGCCGGAGTCCCTGATATAAATTTCAGGTAATTAACAGCCTCCGGCCATTCTCTGTTTTACAATTTTATAAAAAAATAAATAAAGATATTGACATTTATTATGTCTTTTTGGTATAATAAAACGATTTTTAATTTGCATAATAGAAAAATAATAAAAGAAGGAGGTGCCCATCAATGTACGCAGTAATCACTACCGGAGGCAAACAATACAAAGTCGCGCCCGGCGACCGTATTCGCGTCAGCAAACTGCTGGGCGAAGTCAATACGAAGGTTAATTTTTCCGAAGTCTTAATGTTAAGCGACGGAGCTAACGTCACAATCGGCCAGCCGAAAGTCGACGGAGCTAACGTAGAAGCCACGATCCTCAATCACGGCCGCGAGAAAAAAGTAGTTACCATGAAGTTCAAAAAAAGAAAAGACTATTTCCGTAAAAGAGGCTTCAGGGCCCATTACACTAAAGTTGAAATCGGCCAGATCGTCAACAAATAATCAGGGGACCGCAACTTGAAACGGTGTGTTTCTTTTTGATAACAGCTGAATTTAACTACGGCCGGAACGGCGTTTTGAAAAGTTTCGTGTTTTCGGGCCACGATAATTCGGGGCCCCGCGGCGAAAACGTTATATGCGCGGCGGCGTCCGCTCTCGCGCTTAATTTTTCGCAAAGCGTCGTGAAACTTTTAAAACTCAGACTGACCGGCGAAATTAAAGAAGGCCTTATAAACCTCAGCACGGCGGAAGAAGCCGGCGCGGAAAGCGCCGAAGGTCTCCGCCTCCTGACCGCAAGCGTAAGGCTGGGGTTTACGTCTATCAACGAAAAATACGGAGAAGTCATTAAAATTATTGAAACTATCAAAGATTAAAAAATCAGGCAGGTGAAATTAAATGGGTAAGAAAGCAGTATCCGCGGTAAACGGCCGCGACTCACAGGCAAAACGCCTCGGAGTGAAAAAATTCGCCGGCGAAATGGTTAAAGGCGGCACGATATTAGTCCGTCAGCGCGGCACTCACTTCCACCCCGGCCTCAACGTCGGCCGCGGCGGAGACGACACCTTGTACGCTAAAGTATGCGGAAAAGTCGAATTCAAATCTTTCGGCAGCGGCAAACGCCGCGTGACGATAGTTCCCCTCGAAGAAAAAACGGCTTAATCGCGAATACAAATAAATTACGATGCGAGTTGGAATTTTCGGCGGAACGTTCAATCCGGTCCATAACGCGCACCTTCGTTTAGCCGAGTGCGCGCGGACGGAATTGGGGCTCGACAGGGTATATTTCCTTGCGACCAGCGTTGTTCCGCACAAGGACAATTCACAAATTATTGATATATCCCATAGGGAAAAAATGGTTTTCCTTGCTATTGAGGATAACCATTTTTTTGTATTTTCGGATATCGAATCCCGCGCGAATAAAACCGCGTACACGTACGAAACGATACTCGAATTCAAGCAGCTGACCGACGGCGCCGAACTTTTTTATATAACCGGCGGCGACACCCTTCACCTGTTTCACAAATACCGCAATTATAAAACCATAATCGAAAACGCGAAACTGGTGATCGCTCCGCGGCGTGACGCCCCCCCCGGAGAAGCCGTCGCGTCGGACGTTCTGGCCGCCTCGGTTTTCCTTAAATCATTCGAGCATATGGAAATATCGTCCACAAAAATCAGAGAAACGCTCCGCCGCGGAGGCTCCACAAGATATCTGGTGCCGGAAAAGGTTTTTGAATACATAAACGCGAATAATCTTTATCCGGCAGAATAAAATAAGAAGTGTTGGTGAATTATCATGTTCATAGATGAAGCCGTAATAACGGTCAAGGCCGGCGACGGCGGAAATGGTTGTATAAGTTTCAGGCGAGAAAAATACGTCCCCAAAGGCGGCCCGGATGGCGGCGACGGCGGCAACGGCGGCTCCATAGTCCTGGTAGCCTCCAACGATCTTCAGACGCTTCTTGATTTCAAATTTAACCGAATATTCAAAAGCGAAGACGGCGAGCACGGCCTCGGCTCCAAAATGCACGGCAAGAACGGGCGCGAGCTCCAGATCAAAGTTCCCGTAGGCACCCAGGTTTGCAACGCCAAAAACGGCAAACTCATATACGATCTCGCGCAGCCCGGCGAGAGCTTTGTCATAATGAAAGGCGGCCGCGGCGGCCGCGGCAACACGCATTTCACAAGCGCCGTCCGGCACGCCCCGCGCTACTGCGAGCTCGGCGAAGAAGGCGCGGAGCTCGAGATCAGGCTCGTGCTTAAGCTGATAGCCGACATCGGTCTGGTGGGCTTTCCCAACGCCGGCAAATCGACGATTTTATCAAAAATATCGAAGGCCACTCCCAAAATAGCGAATTATCCCTTCACCACGCTTTCTCCGAACCTCGGCGTGACCAGGATCGACTACGACAAGGTCATGGTGGTGGCGGATATTCCCGGCATCATCGAAGGCGCTCATGAAGGCGCAGGCCTGGGCAACCAGTTTTTAAAACACATCGAGCGTACACGCGCCATAGTTTACGTTATCGATATGACCGGCTTTGAAAGGCCCGACCCGGCCGAAGATCTGAAGACGCTTCAAAAAGAGCTCAAGGCCTATTCGAAAAAACTGGCGGGCCTTCCTTTCATAATCGCGGCCAATAAGATGGACATCCCCGATTCGAACGACCACTACGAAAATTTTACAAAAAAAATAAAACGGCTCAAGGCTTTTAAAGATATAAAAATATTTAAAATTTCGGGCCTTTCGGGCCTTAACCTCGATAAACTCATAAGGCTGATGTACGATCTCAAGCTCTTCTCCGAGGAAAGCGCCGCCAGAGAGGCCGCCGCGCTCGAAAGCGGCCGCGAGGTCCTTATCGATTCCAGCACCGCCATCGAAGCGGGGCAGCTCGGCACGACATTCGCCGAGCTCGGCAAAAAGACCGCACCGCGCAGAAAGCCGGTTTCCGTCAAAGTCAACGTGCTTTCGCCCAACGAATATCAGATCGTGTCCGAACAGTTCGAGGCCGACGTTAAAAGGGTCAATTTCAAGGCCGACGACGCATTGTATTATTTCAGGCAGCTGCTGAAAAAATATATGGTCGACAAGGCTCTGCGCAAAGCGGGCGCACGCAACGGCGACACCGTTTACATAAAAGATTTCGCTTTCGATTATCAGGATGAATGATGCCCGGTTCTCCGCGCTGCGGAAAAAAATAATAAAGCACTTAAAAGAAAGCCTGGGCCCGAGATTATTCGCCCATTGCCTGGGCGTCGAGGCGGCGGCGGTTCAAATAGCCGCCGCTTCGTCGAATCACTTCCTCATAAAAAGCTGTTCCATAGCGGGCCTCCTTCACGACGCTTCCAAATGCCTCACTCTTTTCGAAATGCAGAACGCCGCCGCGGCGTCCGGCTTTAAAATTCGCACCGCGGTCCTCGAAAAGGAGGGCCTCCTTCACGGCCACGTTTCCGCCGTCATCGCGCGCCGCGTCTTCGGCATCGCCGACGTCCGGATAATATCCGCCATAAGGCACCACACTCTCGGCCGCCCGAAAATGAACGCGCTCGAAAAAATAATATTCATTTCCGATTATATAGAACCAATGAGAAATTTCGAAGGTATCGAAACGCTTCGCAGAAAAGTCTATGAAGCCCTTTTTTCGGACGGCCTCGACCACGCACTCCTTCTGGTAGTACGCGATAAGATCCGTTCGCTCACGCAGCTTAAGATCGACCTTGAAAAAACCCTTCCCGAAATCGAAAAAAGCCTCGCCGAAAAATTGAATATGTAATTCCCCTCATATAATTTTATAATTGATTTATTCTCCGAAATGTGATAAAATGAAAAAAAATAATTACAAGGAGAGTACATTAAACTGTAAACGATTATGAAAATATTCACATTATTCAAAAGAACCGCCGTTTTAGGCGCCGCGGCGCTTCTGTTTTTTTTCGGCCTGCCGGCCCTGCGCGCTTACGAAGTCGACCAGAACCCCGACGTCAAATTCGAAAATCACGTAAGGCAGATAGTTTCCGAAGAAGTGAACCGGGCGTTCGAAAAATACAGCGGCGCTTCTAAAAACTCCCTGAAGCCCGCGGAACTGTCCAACCTTCTGATCCCCATCATAACCGAGCAGGTCGTAAAACGTTCCATTCCGCTCATTACAGGCGCCACCGGCCCCGCCGAATCGAAGGACTCCGACAGTTCCCTGGTCCTGGCCAAGATCAAAAATAAAAAAATAACCGCCAACGACGCCGTCGAAGAATATTTAAAACTCCCTCAAAATTCGAGAGTTTTTTTGAACACGTTCGAAAAACTGAAAAGTTTTTTGACCGAAGTCGTCCTCGTTAATCAGATAGTCGTAATGGAGGCCGAAAATAAGAACCTCGCCGACCGTGAAGAGATAAAGATCCAGGTCGAAAAGGCCTTCGAAAACCTTCTCATCGAAAGCTACTATAACCAGATCAAAGACGAAATAATCAAGGCCGTGAATATCACCGAGTCCCAGGTGGCGGCATTTTACGAAGAAAACAAGCAGGAGCGCTTCCAGATCAAAGACTGCGTGACGCTTGCCAATATCTTCGTCAAGTACAATCCCGACGACTCGAACTCCGTGCAGCTGGCCCGCAACAAGATCGAGAAGGCCAAGATGGAACTCGACCTGGGCACCCATTTCGAAAAGGTGTGGGAGAAACATTCAGACGATAAGACCCATAAGAACGGCGTCCTCGGAACATTCAGACGCGACATGTACAGCGACAATCCCATAATAGCCGAAGCCTTCTCCCGCAATCTCGGAGAGTACACTAATACTATCAAGGGAAATAACGGCTTTTACATACTCAAGGTCCTTGAAAAGAACGACTCTAAAACCGTCCCCCTGGCGGACGTTAAAAACCTCATTGAAACCGAGCTGAAATCTAAAATAGAGAACGACCGCCTCGAAGAGTGGCTCAAGACCGTCAAATCAAAATACAACATCAAGATCTACCGCGAAAAGATAGGCGGCGCCGACGACACCATTGAAGTCGGTCAGCAGCAGGGTTCCATTCTCGCTAACATCGCGGCTGCGCCCCCGAAAACTCCCGATAAACCCAAAACCGCTGAAATATCGGCTGACTCCGGCAAGAACGGCCCGAAAGAAACGGCCGCCAAACCCGAAAAAAAGCCCGAGGCAAAGAACGGTAAATCTTCGAAGAAAAAAAGTTCTTCAAACAAAAAAAGCAAATCGGCCGCCGCGAAAAAAGATAAAAAAACCTCTGCCGCCAAAAACGGCAACGGGAATGGAGGCGCACGGGCGGCCGCCGATGATAAAAAAACGGCCGCTGCGGCTCTGGACGCTAAATCGCTCGGCAACCTGAACGAAGTTCTGGCCGAGGTCGACGGTGTCAAAGTGACCAGGCTCAACTATAACGAAAGCATATCCCAGCTGCCTTCCTTCCATAAGAACGATTTCAACAAATTCGCCGACAGGCTCGCGATCGTCGAAAAGATCATAAACAGGATCATATTGAAAAAAGAGGCGAAGCTCGCGCAGATCCAGAATTCGCCCGCCTTCAAAAAAGAAATGAAGGACATCGAAAACAAGATACTCGCCCGCGCGCTGATATTCGAAGAAGTGACGAAAAAACTTATCGAGCCTTCGACAAAAGAACTCAAAGATTATTTCAGCAGGAACAGCGCCGAATTCCAGGTGCGCCACATACTTATTTCCGTTAAAAATCCCGGCGACCAGAACGAAGTGGAAACCGCCCGCCAGAAAGCCATGACGGTCTTCGATAAAGTCGACACCCAGGATTTCGTTCAGCTCGCCCGCCAGCATTCAGACGACGTTTCGAAGAACGACGGAGGGCTTCTGCCGCTGTTCACCTACGACGACATGGTCGAAAATTTTTCCGACGCGGTCGTAAAACTAAAGCAGGGCGGAGTGGCCAAACCCGTCCTCACGCACTTCGGCTTCCATATTATAAAACTTGAGAAGGCCAGACCGCTCGTATTCAACGAAGTTAAGAACAAAATAAAGGAAAAACTCAGCGGATCCACTCAAAAGAAAGCCCTGCTGAACTATATAGAGTCGCTCAAGGAATCTTACGCCTTCGAGCTCAACGAAGAAAACATCAACAAGGCCATCGAACAGAAAATATTCCAAAGATGAAAAGAGCATTAAATGACAGGTAAAAGGGAACGGATATTAAATAAATTCAACCATTTTCTTGACGTCATCGACAAACTGCGCGATCCCGAAAAAGGCTGTCCGTGGGACAAAGAGCAGACGCTCGGCACGATGAAAGACTTTTTTCTGGAGGAGTGCTACGAGCTCAACCATGAAATCGTCAACGGCGACATGGAAAAAACCGCCGACGAGCTGGGCGACGTTCTTCTGCTGGTGGCGCTTTGCGCAAAGATCGGCGACGACGAAAAAAAATTCGATATGGGCGACATACTCGAGAAGATCTCGCACAAACTGATCGAGCGCCATCCTCACGTATTCAGCGAATCGAGCGTAGCCGATTCGGACGACGTCATCAAAAAATGGGACGAGATCAAACGCAAAAAACGCAAAAAAAATATAAGCGAAGACCTGGTCATGAGCCTGCCTCCGCTTCTTTGGGCCTATAAGGTCCAGAAGCGCCTCGCGAACGCGGGGTTCGATTTCACCACCTGCGACGAAACGATGGGCAAGGTGAGGGAAGAACTCGAAGAACTGACGCACGAAATAAAGACGGGCACGCGCGAGCGGATCGAAAGCGAACTCGGCGACTTGTTCTTCTCGCTGATAAACCTTTCGCGCCACCTATCGGTGAACCCCGAAACCGCCCTGGTAAGTTCGATAACTAAATTCATCGACCGGGTGGGCTTCATAGAGAACAACTCCGAAAAGCATTTCGGCAGGCCGTTCAAAGAACTCACGATGGCCGAAATGGACACGCTGTGGGAATTGGCAAAGAAAAAGCCCGTTATGGAGGATAAAAAATAATGAACATCGCAACGATCAAAAGTTTTATCAAATTTATCAAACAGAGCCGCTACAATGAATTTTCGATGAAAGACGGCGGCGTGAGCCTGAAGATCAAATTCAGGCCGCAAAGCGACGAAGGCGAAACGATCCGCGGCATAGACAATCTCGCCTCCGCCGGACAGAGAAGCGAACCGGTCCCGGCCGGCGAAAAGAAAGAAAGCGAGTTCAGCAAAATAATAACCGCGCCGATAGGAGGGCGTTTTTATTCGACCAGGACCGCGGAACAACTCGACCCTATCAAAAAGGGCGACGCGGTCAAAAAAAACCAGACGATCTGCATGATAGAAGCCATGAACATAGAACACGAAATAAAGTCGCCTTACAGCGGGACCATGGAAGAAACGCTCCCTGAAGAAGGCGCGGCAGTAATGTTCGGCCAGCCGATTTTCAAGATCAGAATAGGTAATTAATTTATATTTAATCAAAGGCAGGATAAATAACGATGATAAAAAGAGTTTTAATCGCCAACCGCGGCGAGATAGCTTTACGCATAATAAGGGCATGCCGCGAGCTGGGAGTCGAGACGGTCGCGGTCTATTCGGAGGCCGACGCCGAAAGCCTTCACTGCAAACTCGCGGACCACGCGGTTTGCATCGGACCGGCGAACCCGAAAGAGAGTTATCTCTACGTGCCCAATATCATTTCGGCCGCCGAAATAACCGGCTGCGACGCCGTCCATCCCGGATACGGATTTTTATCGGAAAACGCCGATTTCGCCGACATCTGCAAAAAGCATCAGCTCACCTTCATCGGTCCCGAGCCTAAAATAATTACGCTGATGGGCGACAAATCCGAGGCGCGCGCGGCGATGACGGCGGCGGGCGTGCCCATAGTACCCGGCACGGCGCCTCTGGAATCGCTGAAACGAGCCCTGAGCGAAGCTAACAAAATCGGCTATCCGCTTATAATAAAGGCCTCCGGCGGCGGCGGCGGCAAGGGAATGCGGATCGTGCGCAATGATTCCGACCTCAGCTCCAGCTTCGACATAGCCAAGAACGAAGCCCGCATGGCATTCAGCAACGACGAGGTCTACATGGAAAAATATATCGAGCGGGCCCGCCACATAGAATTTCAAATCATAGCCGACAACTACGGCAACGCCGTGCATCTGGGCGAGCGCGACTGCTCGATCCAGCGCCGCCATCAGAAACTGGTCGAGGAATCGCCGTCGGTATTTCTCACCGACGAGCTGCGCCGCAAAATGGGCGACATAGCGGTCCGGGTCGTCAAATCGGTCAAATACACGAACGCCGGCACCATAGAATTTATCATGGACGAAAACAAGAATTATTATTTCATGGAAATGAACTCCAGAATACAGGTCGAACATCCCGTCACCGAAATGGTCACCTCGATCGATCTTTTGAAAGAACAGATACTCGTCGCCGGCGGCGCGAAACTCTCCTTCAGCCAGTCCGACATCAAATTCCGCGGCTACGCCATCGAATGCAGAATTTGCGCCGAAGACCCCGCCAACCATTTCATGCCCCAGGTCGGCACCATAGCCAATTACATCCCCAGCGGCGGGCCGTTCATAAGGATCGACACTCACGTATATTCGGGCTACTCGATACCGACGCATTACGATTCGATGATAGCCAAGGTCATAGCGTGGGGCGAAACCAGAAAAGAAGCGATAGCCCGCATGAAGCGCGCGCTGGCGGAAATACGCTTCGATGGCCTTACCGTCAACATCGCGTTTTTCGAAAAACTTCTCAATAACGAAAAATTCCTTAAAGGCGATATCACAACGAATTTCATCGCGGGCATGGAGGTGTAAGCGATTGCCTGAACTATCCAGCGAGGAACTCGAGCGCATAAAACTCGAAGAGATCAAAAAAATAGAAGAGATCGAGCGGGAAAACCGTGAAAAAAAACAGAAGCTGCAGGAAGAACTGAAAAAGATACAGCAGCAGTCCGCTAAAAACGATGCCGCCGCGCCGGTCGTGAACGAAGGTTCCGACAAGGTCCGCGAGCAGATAAGAACTCGCGAAATGCTCGCGCGCGGCTTTGTCCAGGTCAACGGCGAGTGGGTCCCGCGCGAGGAAGCGGAACGAAACGCCACGGAAATGGAAGAGCATAAAAAACTCGAAGAAGACAAGATCTCCAGGGCCAAGCAGCGCAAGATCGACCGCGAAAAAGCCTCTTACGAAGAATACCGGGCCGGCGTCATACTGCATCTTAAATTTTATTCTCTGATAATTTACCTGGGAATCGCCGTCCTTATAGCGGGAGTCGCGATGTCGCTTACCGCCACCTATGTCAAATCCATGATGTCCACCTTCTTCTTTCCCGGCATGGTCTCCATGATAGCGGGCCTGGTCACGGTGCTGACGTTCATAGGGCTTCTCATGGATGCCGAAACCAAACTCATCGAGCGCTCCATCTTCGACTACGACAACGAAAAGCACGTTTTCGACGACGAAAGCGAAGTGACCGATTACGCGCGCAGATTATGCCGCGCGCTGGTCAGAAAGACACATCCGAAACTCAGGGTCGAACAAAAGAATAGCGACGACGAGTTCGACGAGGAAGAATAATCAATTGCAATTTCAAACGGCGCGGGACGCTCAAAAATTTTATACCGTAAGCGAAGTCAATAAATACATCGCCGACCTGTTCGCCCGGGACGGCGAACTGACCGCCGTATCGGTCAAGGGCGAAATTTCTAACTTTACCAATCATCTGGCCTCGGGCCATTTTTATTTTTCGATCAAGGACGCGGCGTCGAAACTTAACTGCGTCATGTTCAGAAACAATAACAGGCTTTTGAAATTCATGCCGCAGAACGGGCAGGCCGTCGTCGTCAGAGGCTACGTGAGCGTCTACCAGCAGCGCGGCGAATACCAGCTTTACGCCTCTTCGATCGAAAAAGAAGGCGCCGGAGATCTTTATAAAAAATATATCGAGTTGAAGGAAAAACTCGAGAAAAAGGGATACTTCGACGAGGCGCGCAAGAGAAAGCTGCCCGCGCTTCCAAGGCGGATAGGCATAATCACGGCTCCGGAAGGCTCCGTGGTATGCGATATCATCAACATACTCAACCGCCGGTTCCCGAATATGCCGGTCCTTCTGGCGCCAGCTTACGTTCAGGGCAAAATGGCCGCCCCGTCGATATGCGCCGCCATAGAGCGGCTTAACGCGGCCGAAGACGTCGACGTCATAATACTTGCGCGCGGCGGAGGCTCGATAGAAGAGCTCTGGCCCTTCAACGAAGAGACGGTCGCGGACGCGATCTACGCCAGCGCGAAACCGGTGATCTCCGCGGTCGGCCATCAGACTGATTTTACCATAAGCGACTTCGTCAGCGACCTTCGCGCCCCGACGCCTTCGGCGGCGGCTGAACTCGCCGTATTTTCAAAGAACGAAATGCTCGTCCGCCTGTGCAAAATAAAAGAAAGGCTCACGCTCAACCTGACGGGCACGTTCGCGAAAAACAGGAGCTCCGTGATATTATGCGGACAGAAACTTTCGGCCGGTGCGCCTGAAAAAAAACTCGAGAACCTGCGCATGCACCTTGACCGCATCGAAATAAAAATGCGCTCCATATTAAAAGAACGCAGGATGAACGCGCGAGCAGCGCTCGAAAGATGTTCGCCGTTCGGTTATATTTCAGCGTTCAGGCCTCTGCTCGATAAGTACGGCCGGCGGCTGACCGATATTAAAAAAATGGCATCCATGGCCCTTATAAAGCGTTCCACCGCCGCCGATGCAAGACTTTCGTCCACCTGGCTCAAGTTCTCGGTCTACGATTATAAAAAAGTCCTTCAGCTCGGCTACTCGATAGTAAGAAGCGTTAAAAAGCCGGGAATAATCAAGTCGAAAAACGATCTGGCGGCGAACGATAAAATAACTCTCAAATTCATAGACGGCTCAGTGAACGCGATAGTTACGGGACACGCCGAAAATAGTGAATAGTGGACAGTGCATAGTGCATAGTGCATAGTTTAGTATTAATTTCAAATTCATTAATTATTAATTATTAAATAAAATAACCTTTGATAAAAGAGGTGTGGTGAAAATGGCGCATAAGAAAGAAAGCGCGAAGGTGCAGGCGGAAGGCGGCGAGCTGGAAGGGTTGAAATTCGAGCAGGGTCTCGAAAAACTCGAAGTCATACTCGAGACGCTCGAAAACGACGAACTCTCGCTGGAAGATTCCATTAAAAACTATGAGACCGGCGTCAAATACTATAATTTCTGCAAAGAAAAACTCGACGCGCTCGAAAAAAAAATCGAGATACTCGTGAAAAACACGGCTGACGGCGAATATACAAGCGCGCCTTACCGCCGCGAAGAAATCGACGGGCCGGCGGAATAAAATCAGTGCATAGTGCATAGTGCATAGTGTATAGTGAATAGTGAACAGTGAACAGATATGGACTTTTGACAAAATAAAGTAGTTATTGAAACACAAGTCATTCTTTTTTTAATATCAAAAATCATCAGCTATTCTCTGTTCTCTATTATCTGTTCTCTAAAATTATCCGTTCACTCATTAAATAAAAAAACTAGAAGAGGTATAAAAGGATCATGTACATTGACTATAACGAAAGTTTAACGGAAGTGATGAAGGACTTCAAAAACGCCGTCGATAAGCATCTCGACCATCTTCTTCCGCCCGAAAAAACCATGCCCGCCAAGCTGCACGAGGCCATGCGCTATTCGGTCTTCGCCGGAGGAAAGCGCATAAGGCCTATTATAACGATGCTTAGCTGCAAACTGTTCTCCGGTAATTTAGAGGACGCCCTGCCCGTAGCTTCGGCGATAGAACTGATACATACCTACTCCCTCATACACGACGACCTGCCCGCGATGGATAACGACGACCTCCGCCGCGGCAAGCCGACCAGCCACAAGGTTTACGGCGAGGCCGTAGCAATACTGGCCGGCGACGCCCTGCTTACCAGGGCGTTTGAAATACTGGCGAAAGCGCCAAAAACAACTTCGATAAAACCCGACGTGGCGAACCTTATCATCGAAACCATCGCCGGCGCGTCCGGACATCTTTCGATGATCGGCGGCCAGGTTATGGACATCATGTCGGAAGCCGCGGCCGGAACTGAAAAAAATATAACCGAACTCGTGCTTTTCGAAATACATAAAAGAAAGACCGCCGCCCTGATAGCGGCCGCCGCCAAGGCAGGGGCTTTCGTGGCCAAAGCTGGCATCAGGGACGTGAACCTCATCGAAGATTTCGCCGTCGGCCTCGGCCTTTTATTTCAAATGGCAGACGACATCCTAGACCACACGGCCAGCAGGGAAGAACTCGGCAAAACTCCCGGAAAAGACGGAGCGAAAAATAAACTGACCTTCATCTCGCTCTTCGGGCCGGATATGGCGCGTCAGAAAATGACGGAGTTCAAGCAGAAAACAATATCGCTGCTGGAGCCTTTCGGCGAAAAAGCCAATCTGCTCAGGCGGCTGACCGAGTATGTGGCGTCCCGCTCGAACTAATTTACTAATTTAATTCAATTTACGCGTGAAAAGAATGTGATAGTATGAGTATCCTCGAAAAAATAAGCGTTCCGGCCGACCTGAAAAAATTGTCCTACCCGGAAATAGACAGGTTGTGCAGCGAAATAAGAAATATCATGGTCGAAGTGGTGTCCAAAAACGGCGGCCATCTGGCATCGAACCTCGGCGCTGTCGAGCTGAGCGTCGCCCTGCACAGGGTATTCGACCTGAGCCGCGACCGTTTCATCTTCGACGTCGGCCACCAGTGCTACGCGCATAAAATACTTACCGGCCGGCTCAATAAGATCGAAACGCTGCGGCAATACGGCGGCCTGTCAGGCTTTCCTAAACTGAACGAATCGGTTTACGACGCGTTCGGCACCGGCCACTCGTCCACTTCGATATCGGCCGCCGCCGGATACGCCGCCGGGCGCGACCTCAACGGCGAAAATTATTACGTCGGCGCCATCATCGGCGACGCCTCGCTTTCCTCGGGCATGGCCTTCGAGGCGCTCAACCACATCGGCCACATGAAAAGAAAACTGATGATAATTCTCAACGACAACGAAATGGCTATCTCGCCCAACGTCGGCGCGCTTTCGGTCTATCTTGAAAAGATAAGGGTGGGCTGGGTCTATAACAAGGTCAAAGAAGACATAGAGGCCCTGCTGAAAATGATCCCGATCTTCGGAAGCAACGTCGCCAAATTCGTCGAGCGCGTCAAATCGTCGCTAAAATACCTTGTAGTGCCCGGCATGATATTCGAGGAACTCGGCATCAAATATATCGGCCCCATCGACGGACACAACGTCGAACAGATAGTCGCCACGATCGAAAACGCCAAAGATTTTCCCGGACCCGTCCTGATTCACGCCGTCACGAAAAAAGGAAAGGGGTTCTCGCTCGCCGAGGCGTCTCCCGAAAAATACCACAGCGGCGGATTGTTCTGCATGGAGTCCGGAGCGGTCAAAGAAAGCGTAAACGATAAGACCTATACCGACATATTCAGCGACACGCTCGCCGACCTGGCGGCCCGCGAAAACAAAATAGTCGCCATAACCGCCGCCATGTGCGACGGGACCGGCCTCGCCAGTTTCGCCGCGGCTCATAAAGACCGCTTCTTCGACGTCGGCATCTGCGAGCAGCACGCGTTCACCTTCGCGGCCGGCCTTTCGCTTACCGGAAAGATCCCCGTGGTGGCGCTCTATTCCACTTTCTCGCAGCGCGCCTTTGACCAGTTCGTTCACGACATAGCGCTGCAGAACCTTCACGTTATAATCTGCCTCGACCGCGCCGGGCTCGTCGGCGAAGACGGCCCGACCCATCACGGCGCCTTCGACATTTCGATGTTCAAAATGATCCCCAACGCCATAATCATGGCTCCCTCCGACGCCCACGAACTTAAAAACGCGCTTTATAACGCCGTTTACAATTACAACCAGCCCGTAATTATAAGATACCCCAAGGGAAAGGCGGCCGACTTCAGCCCCGAAAAACCTCTGGCGGGGGTGGACGGCTACCATTACGAAAACATCGAGCGCGGCATGTACAAGATCGTCGCGCCGGGCGAAAAAACAGTCATTATCTCCTGCGGTACCGCCCTTGGCGAATGCGTCAGCGCGGAGGCCGAACTCAGAGAAAAACATTCGCTTTCCTGCGCTATCATAGACCTGCGTTTCGCTAAACCCATAAGCGACCAGCTTATCGAAGACATCGGCAAAAAATTCAGCGGCGTGGTATGCGTCGAGGACAACGCGCTGAAAGGCGGCGTCGGCGAAGAAATAACAGCGCGACTCTACACCGCCGGTTACGCGTCGAAAAAGATAAAACTGATAGGCCTGCCCGACCGTTTCGTCGAACACGGAGCGAACGCTATATTGAGAAGCATAATCGGAAACGACCGCGCCGCCATAGTAGAGGCCGTGCTGAGCGTATCCGGAAGCGGTGAGAAATGCCAAAAGAAAGAATAGACACTCTCCTTGTCAAGCGCAATATCTGCGAAACCCGCACGCGCGCCGCAGCGTATATCCTCGAAGGAAGGGTTTCCTCCAGCGGCCGCATACTTTCGAAACCCGGCGAAAAGATCGACGAGGACTCCGTCATCGATTTTAAAAACCCTGACGATGAATTCGTCGGCCGCGGCGCATACAAACTTTTGCGCGCGAAGGAAAAGTTCGGCCTGGATTTCGCCGGAAAGGTCTGCCTCGATATAGGCGCTTCGACCGGCGGTTTCACCCACCTGATGCTTAAATCCGGCGCGAAAAAAGTGGTATGCGTCGACGTCGGAACCGGCGTGCTTCATCCGAAGATCAAGAACGACGAAAGGGTAACGGCTTTCGAGCAGCGCCACATCAGGGATTTTTTGCCTTCCGACGCCGGCATCGAACACGCCGATATGATAGTCTGCGACGTTTCGTTCATCTCGGTACTTAAATTCGCCTCCAAATTCACCGAATTCAGCCACGATAAAACCGAAACGGTAATTCTGATCAAACCCCAGTTCGAGGCCGAGGCGCGCGAGGTAAAAAAAGGCGGGGTCGTTCTGGATAAAAAAATACACCTGCGAATCATTTCGAATTTCATCGAAACTTTCGCCGGCATGGGGTTTTTCTGTGAGGGACTCTGCGGTTCTCCGAAATTAAAAGGCGCGCGCAATATTGAATACTTGATTTTTTTAAAAAAAAATGATATCATGGATAATGAGGCCAGATTAAACGGCAGCCGGCTCGTCGATTTTATTAATGAAGCCATAGACGAAGCTTTTGCCGAATTCCGCGCGTAGCGGCTTGAAAATTATCGAAAAAGTAATGCCATAACCTTTGGTTGCCCACTATTTAAATAATAAGTGTGCAAAAGAACTGTTAAGGAGTAATGTCTTGGAAAAGATCTTAATATGTGAAGACGAAGAGGATTTAAGGGTTATTTTCATCGACTTCTTTAAGGACAAGGGTTTTGATGTCGTCTGCGCCGCCGACGGCGAAGAAGGCCTGAAACTGGTCGATTCGGAAAAACCTGATATAATGCTCCTGGATATGCGCATGCCGAAGCTCGACGGTTACGGCACGCTTAAGAAACTCCGCGAGTATAACAAAGAGCTGCCGGTTATCGTCATCACCGCCTACGGCTATATCTGCCAGGTCATCCAGATGATGAACCTCGGCATTTCAGGCTATGTAACCAAGCCCATCGACTACGACAAACTGTCCGACAAGATCAGAGAAGTCCTTTCCCTCAAGCAGAACGAGAATGCCTGACGATGAAAATATCTAGACTCGTCTCACTTCTCAATAAAAAGGTCCCCTTCAGGCTTTGCGAAAAATGGGACAACGTCGGTTTCACGGCCGGCGATGCGTCGGAAGAAATTACCGGCGTGACGGCCGTTCTTGACGTTTCAGACGAGGCCGTCGATTACGCCGTGAAAAACGGCGCGAATTTAATTATAGCCCATCATCCGCTTATCTTCAGCCCCGTTTCGAGCGTGCGCTCGGACAACCTCACCGGCTCGCTGATCATAAAACTCATCCGTTCCGGCGTGAATCTCGCGGTCCTGCATACAAACTTCGATAAATCGATATATAATCAGTCGTACGGCATCGCCGAAAACCTCGGACTGAAAGACGTCCGGCCGCTCAGCATAACCAATTCCGAATTTTTATATAAATTAACGGTTTTCGTCCCGCCCGAAAAATGCGCGGCGCTGAAAAAAGCGCTTTCGGACGCCGGCGCGGGCGTTCTGGGAAACTACAGCCAATGCGCGTATATGACCGACGGCTACGGCGAATTCATGGGTAACGCAAGTTCAAACCCGGCCGTGGGAAAACCTTTGAAGCTCGAGCGCACCCGCGAGACCAGACTCGAGATGGTCTTCAACGAGCACCTTTTAAACGAGGTCACCGGGGCGCTTTTAAAGAACCATCCCTACGAAGAACCTGCCTACGACATATGCCAGCTCAAAAACACCTGTAAGAATTACGGCTACGGCGTTTACGGCGAGCTGAAAGAAAAAATGCCGGCCAAAAAATTCGTCGAAAAATTGAAAAAAGTCATGTCGCGCGGCTCAAAACCCTGTTTTGCGTCAATCGGAAAGGCGCCGCCCGCGGTCAAAAGGGTCGCCATAGTAAACGGATCCGGCTTCGAATTTTACAAAAACGCCGTCGAAAAGAAATGCGACGTTTTCATCAGCGGCGATATCACCTATCACCGGGCTTTAGAGCTCGCCGCCGCAGGGCTTTACACCATAGACTGCTCGCATTTCGCCACCGAAAGCAATTTCGCCGAAAGGCTGGCCCGCCTGGTTTCCGAGATCGAAAAAGAAGAAAAATGCTCCCTGAATTATAAATACAGCGACACGATACAGAAAAATCCGATGGAGTCGATTTGAAAATTGGAAAATAACGAATTATTGTTCAACCTGCAAAAATACGACATAGTCATTAAAAACGCCGTGGCGGAGCTTAATTCGTTTTTGAGCCGCAAAGACGAAATAAATGCGGACGTTAAAAACCTCGAAGCCGAAGCGGCAAATTGCGAGCAAAAGATCGGGGCAAACTCGGCCGACACGTCGAAGCTCGAAAAAGAGATAGAATTCGCCGAAACACAGATAAAAAAGAGCACTGACAGGTTTCTGCTCATTAAAACCGAGAAAGAGCTTTCCAAATACACGACTGAACTTGAAAAATTAAATTCGGACAAGGGCGCGCTCGAAGAAAAGATGCTCGCCTTGATGGAACGGCAGGAAAAACTCGGCGCCAAACTGAAAAAACTCAAGGCGGAACACGAACGCGTGAAGGCCGAAAGCGTCGAAAAAAACGCGGAGATCGACGAAAAGATAGCGGCCTCGCGCGCGGAACTCGACAAACTCACTTCGCACCGCCGCGAATTCGTTTCCGGCATACCGGCGGCCGCGGTCGAAGAATACGACAAGCTCATGGCGTCGAAGAACGGTCTCGCCGTGGCGATGGTCTCCAAAAAGATCTGCTCGGGCTGCCACCTTTCGATATCCGACAACACGCTCTGCCAGGCCAGATTTAAAGGCGGGCTCATCCACTGTCCCAGCTGCCAGAGAATTATTTTCATAGAACCCTAGAACTTAGAATAGAGAAGCAAATGCAGAAATTATACAAGTACCTACTCGCCGTCACCGCCGCGCTGATCGTAGCGCTCGGCGGCTACGTTTATTACGTGGTGACCTATGAGACCGGACTCATAAGCGTTACCGGCTTCGTCAACGACCAGACTCAGAAGCTCGAAGCAGATTTCATAACCAGCATCACAAACATCTGCCAGAATTTATCGCAGAAAACGAAGATCGACCTGATCGTCGTAATGGTGCAGAACACGAAGCCATACGATCCCGGCGTTTACGCGGCGAGGCTCCTTAAAAATTACGACGAGACCCATCCCGCTATAGACGGCGCCATAGTAATGCTCATCAATCTTGACAAGGGCATGGTCAACATGGAGATCCTGCCGCGCATCCAGTTCATGTTCCCGCTTTCCTACGGCGAAAAAATACTCAACGAAAACGTCATACCGATACTCAACGAGGCCGATAAGGCCGCCCGCGAGCTTATCGCCGGCGGCAAGTCGCGCGACGGCGCCAACGAATTCATTGGGCGCGCCATACTCGAAGGCGCCAGGGCGATATCGCAGAAAATAAGCGACGAATACGCCAAGCAGAAGTTCACCGACGAAATGATAAAACAGAAAAAAGCCGCCGAAGAAGGCGCGAAGGTCAAGTGGTCCTTTTCCATATGGTTTTATCTTGGCCTTCTGATTTGCATTGTTCTGGCATATCTTGTCTTCAGGGTCAGATCCAGGATACGCTGCCCGAAATGTTACTATAAACTCAAGATCAGCGAAGAGACCATCGAAGTGCCGGAAAAAGACAAACCCGGCCTCACCATCGAGGTCATATCATGCAATCATTGCGGATATTACGATATGAAGCGCCTGGTAACATACGAGCGCGGCTTTTACTTCGGCCATCTCTATGAGGTCATTAAAGACGTCATTAAAAGCTATTACAGAAAGAAAAAGCGTGAATACCGCAAGAAAAAGTACGACGAATAATTTATTACGGCAAAAAATAAAATAGAATAAAAATAGTTTTTTTACATAATTTTTCAAATTAAACAACAAACAAAAGCGCGCCGATCTGCCGCGAAAACATTGTTTTTGAGGAAAGTCCGGACATCTAAAGGCAGCATGCTGGCTAACGGCCAGTGGGCGGAAGCGCAAGCGACCGCTTAAGGAAAGTGCCACAGAAATTACACCGCCGCTCACGCGGTAAGGTTGAAATGGCGAGGTAAGAGCTCACCCGGCCGGCGGCGACGCCGGTTGATGGTAAACCCCATGCGATGCAAGGCCTAACAGGCGCCCACAAACCGCCTTTTTTCCGCGCTCGCGCGCGAAGGCGCCGGGTTGGCCGCTATGATTTTTATGGCGACATAAAAGCGAGATAGATGGCAGATAAACAAAATCCGGCTTATGAGCGCGCTTTTGTTTGTTAAATATACCCGCCCCCTAAAAATAATGCCGGCTTAATTGACACTATATTTGTTTTTATGTTATAATTTAAAGTAGGAGAGAAGCATTAAAAAAGGGGGTGAGTTTTTATGGACAATATTCTTAAACGGCGTAAAGCGGAGGCTGAATCCAAAAAATCAAGCAATCATGTCAGTTTATTTTTTAATTATATCAGCAACCGCAGCGCTTTTACTCTTGTCGAAATAATGGTGGCCATGCTGATAATGGTAGCGGCCATCGTTCCCGTAACAGCCCTTATGACCACCAACGCAAAAGACACCAACGTCAGCGAAGCCTTCGTCGCGATGATGCACCAGGCAACGCGTATTCTCGATACCCTTCTCGAACGCGTCAACTATTCCGATATTATCACGGCCGCCAAGCTCAACGGCCTGGCCAACGACTTCGCGACCACCGAAACGATACTCGTCAACATGCTCGACATAAAAGACAGCACCAACACGGCCGCGCCTAACACGGCGGTTTTTGACCAGGAACTGCGCTTTAACGGCACCGGGATCGCCACCGGCAAAACCTGGCAGTACGCCGAACCAAGCAGGCAGTTCGAACCCATAGTTTACGAACTTCGCATAAAGCAGATCGATAAAACTTTCCGTTACCTGCTCAACGTCGGTATAAAAACCCCGGTCAACGCGATAGGCGATATCCCTTCATTCGACACTCCGAACGATCCGGTCGGAACTCCTCAGGCAAACAAAAGAATCGGCTCTGTTTTTTTAAGCGGAAAACTCATGAAAATTACCCTGATGGTCGGCTGGGGAACCCCGCGTCCCGGCAACAACCGCACATACCAGAACAATTATTCCCTGGTCACTTTTAAGTCTAAACTCGAAGATTAACTCAACGCTTCATTTTTTGATCCGCTTGAGAGGACGGTGTTAAAATGCTAAAAGACAAATTTAATTATAGAAAAAATAGCGGCATGGCTATTGTTCTTACCCTCACTATGTGCGTTTTTCTGATGATCTTCGCCACGACGCTCTATCAGCAGAACCGTGAGGTGCGCGTCATCGAGTTCAAAGTGAAGGAATCACTGCGCGCCCAATTTTTAGCCAAGGGCGCGGCCAAGATGGCGCTGCTTAAAATAAGGGCGCTTCCTACCGAATTTTATGACGCCGTCAGATGGTCGAAAGGCTGGGTAGACGAAACCAAAGTTCCGCCGCCTCTCGACATCAAGAAATTCATACCCAACGCCGTGGTCAACATCCCCGGATTCGTTTCGAATCCCGCGAGCCCGGCTGACGGCACGACCAATTATCTCGAATTTTACGTCGGCTTCCATATAGACAATCCGAATCCCGTCGGCAACGTTCAGCTGCTCGGCCGCCTCATCACCAGCGGCTCCGACCTTTATTACGCGGCCGATACGAACGCACCCATGAACGATCCGTTCACCGGCGACTGCATGGTCAAACAAATCAGGCTCATTTCGCAGCACAATAACAACCTTTCCGACAACGTCGAAATAGTGGCCGAAGGCTCCGAAGATTCGGGCAACACTTATATGATGAACAACAGTCTCGGACACTTGGGAGCGATATCGATCTCGCAGTACAACTCGGTTTACAGAACCATGACCGACATAGGATATATGGTCGTTCATTAAACCTTGCCGCCTCTAATTTAAGGGGGAAATTTTATGACTTTTTTTTCGAAACATATAAACGCCGATAAATACATGACAGGCAGGCGGGCGTTCACGGCCGTCGAAATGCTCGTAGCCGTTACGGTTTTTTCGCTGCTGTTTTTCGGCGTGTTTCAGCTCCAGAATTCGGCGCTGACCACGTTTAACTACGGCAGCTGGAAAGCCGAAGCCCAGCGCAAGCTCATCAACGGATTAAAGCGCATCCGCGACAACATGGAAAAAGCCACCTATCCGTCGCTGGTCTTTCAAAACGGCACAATGATCTACGGCACCACCGAGCCTTCTGTCTTCTCCTACATCAATCCCAGCGCTAACAATACTAACGGCGGAATCGTCGGCCTCGAAACCTTCTACCTGCGCTATAAAGCCTGCCCTGCCAACGCGGCCATCACGACCCCGACCAACGCGCCCATCATATCTTTTTATATCTGCAAGCCGAAATTCAGCGGCCCGCCTCTGATGACAAAATCCGACGTGGCCACGTTCAACGATCCGGGCGTGCATACCCAGGTCCAGATAATCTGGCGCGGCCCCAACGCGAACGCGCCCTATCCGGCCATACAGTACCAGGAGGGCGCCAACGCCCCCTTCGATATAATTCCATACGTGACCGAGGTTACGATCACTTCACGCGACGTAGTGCCGCCCGGGGTCGCCGGCGAGCATTATTCCATCTACAACGTTCACGCCGTCCTGAATCTTAAAATTATGCTCAGCTCGTCCACCGAAAGCCGCGTGCGGCGCTCGGCCGGAAGCCAGTCCGACATAAAGATCGTCGACGAAGTCAAGGCGCGCTGCAACGTATACGCGATAGGCAATCTGTAACCTGTCCGGCTTAAAAAATCATAATTCATTAATACCATAAACCCAGGTCCGGGGACGTTTTATGCGCCCCCGGACTTTTTATAAAATGCCATAATTTTTCTTTACAATTTGCATTAATTTTGTTATCATGATTTATCCTGCGGATATTGTTTCGCCTTTAAAAGTTTCACATAAATAAAGCAAATTTTGCTATTTTCTTAATTTCAAAGAGGTGTAGGTAAAAATGGAAAAGATCAAAGTCACTTTGCACGGCCTGGCCACTCAGGAATACGATAAACACATCAAATTAATCGATCTGGCTGCAATGTTCCCCAATCCCAACCCGCGTTTCCAGACCGTCGGCGCTACCGTCAATAATATAGTTCAATGCCTTCAGTGCACGCTCGATTCAGACTGCACGGTCGAGTTTCTGACATATAAGAACCGCGAAGGCCAGGAAATATACCGGCGCTCGGTATCTGCTATATTGACCTGCGCGGTATTCGAACTTTACCGCAACAGCCGGCTCATCATAGGCCATTCGCTCGGCAACGGATATTATTACAGTTTGAATACCGATATACCGGTCAGCGACGAGATCATAGCCGAAATAAGCGCGAAAATGCTCGAGATCGTTCAGAGGGACATGCCTTTCCAGAAAGAAACGCTTCCCCGCGAAGAAGCTGAAATTTTATTCAAAAAATTAGGTTATCCTGATAAGGTCAGGCTCATCAAATATATGCCTTACAACGCGGTCACCATCTACAGGCTCGGCGATTACGTCGATATCGAATACGGCGCGATGCTTCCTTCGACCAGCTACGCGAAATTCTTCGAGCTCAACAAGTACAACACCGGCCTTCTGCTGCGCTTCCCCGAGCCCATCAACCCGACCCAGATATCGCCGATCAAAAACTGGACGAAACTCTTTTCTGTATATCGCGAAAGCAAAGCCTGGGGAGCGATATTAAACATCAACAACATCGGGCGTCTCAACGAATTCGCCGCGCATAAAAAGATATTCGATATCATTAAAATACAGGAAGCTCTTCACGAAAAGAAAATAGCTTTAATAGCCGACGAAATAAACAAGAAAATCGACGACGTCAAATTAATTCTAATAGCCGGCCCTTCGTCTTCGGGCAAGACCACATTCTCGAAAAGGCTTTCCGTCCAGCTTATGGTCAACGGCCTTAATCCTATGGCGCTTTCGCTCGACAACTACTTTTTAAACCACGACCAGAGTCCGGTCGACGAAGACGGCAATCTCGACTTCGAATGCATCAAAGCCCTCGATCTGGAATTGCTTAACGCTCAGCTGATAGACCTGCTCAAAGGCAAGGAAGTACAGATACCCGAATACGACTTCAAGACCGGAAAACGCAAAACGACCACCAAGCCGCTGCGCATCAGCGAAAATACATGTATCATAATGGAAGGCATTCACGGCCTCAATGAAGAGCTCACAAGCTCCATTCCAGCGCGCAATAAATTCAAAATTTACGCGTCGGCGCTCACCCAGCTTTGCATCGACGATTATAACCGCATCCCGACTACCGACACGCGCCTCATACGCCGCATGGTCCGCGACGCCAAATTCAGGGGCTACAGCGCTAAAGACACGATCAGCCGCTGGCCGTCGGTACGCCGCGGCGAAGAGAGAAATATCTTCCCGTTCCAGGAAAACGCGGACGTAATGTTTAACTCCGCGCTGATATACGAACTTTCCGTATTGAAACAGTTCGCCGAACCGCTTCTTAAAGATATCGCCACCGACGACAGAGAATACCACGAAGCGCGCCGCCTGCTCAAGTTCCTGGAGCTGTTCATACCTATCAATTATGAAGAGGTGCCCCCCACTTCGATTCTTCGCGAATTCATTAGCGGATCGAGCTTCAAGTATTGATTTAATAATTTAAAAATGTACGGAAAATAAGAAAAAGAACGAACCATATAAAAAAAGAATCGGCGGGTATTTCAGCCCGTCGATTCTTTTTTAATAAAATTATATCAAATAATGTTTAATTGATTTTTTAATGTTTTTTATCTTTAATCGCGCCGGGATAAAAACGTTAAGATTTGAAGACGCGGTCGATAAATTCTTTTATCCTCGAATAATTGCCGTTGATATCGATGTTCATTAAGAGGCTGTTGAATTCGAGCGCTTCGGCGTCGCTGCAGTAAAAATTGACCTTAAAAACCTCTTCCGCGAACATGGGACTGATGTTATTAGTGATCATAAACACCGCCTCCTGACGAATCTCAATTAACTTCCGGCAAGTTTCAACCTTCTAATATAATTATCGTCAGGAATCGGAGTATGTTTTAATTTTTTGTTAGCACCGCGAGACCGGATCGTACTTTACGCAATCATCGCCGAGAAGTTCCTCGAAATCGCTCAATTTACGAAAACCGGCGAGGTGCGAGGGACAGTCCGTGCAGTCGGAAGAGCCGAATTTCGGGATATAAAAGCTTGCGCCGGCGACAATGCGGCGGTTGCGCCGGCACTCGGCCCTGCGCGGCTCGCCTTCGATATAATACGCCGCGGCGAAAGACACGCCGGGATGCGTAGAAAGATAATCTATGTGCCAGCGAACCTTCTTGTCCCTTCTGATATGCCTTTCGAGCCTCGCGCCGAGGGATTTCTGCGCCGTGCCGGTGTAAACGTACCAGCCTCTGACGAATAAAAATTCGCCCGCCGCGCCCACCCTGAGCGTAATATCTTTAGAAACCCTGAAAACTATATGGTAAATTCCGCCGGCCGGACCTGACATATAAAACGCTCCTTTATAAAATAAGACGGCGGGCGATAAGGCCCGCCGTTATATATATTAAAAGACATTAATTGATTAATTTTGCCGGCCGGCGATTATTTATTCTTTTTCGCGGGTGCGCCTTCGGCTTTTTTTTCTTTAGATTCGGGATATATGACGCTCAGAACGAATTTATTCTGATCGAAATATTTCTTCGCCACATTCTGAATATCTTCGCGCGTGGGGGCCAGAACGTTCTGCAGATATTCGTCTTCGAATTTAGCGCCGAGGCCGAGGCCTTCCCACAGGCCGAGGAATTCGGCCTGATCTTCCATGGTGTTGCGCTGCAGGGCGTAATTGCCGACGAGTTTGTTCTTCGCGCGGGCATATTCTTCTTCGCTGATAAGTTCGTTTTTAAATACCTCTATTTCGCGCTTCAACCCGATAACCGCCTGCTCATATTTCTGAGGCTGAGTGCCGATAAGCGCTATTCCGATATGAATGCCGCGAAGCGTCTGGTAATACGCCGTAACCTGATACGCGAGCGATTCCTTGTCGCGCAGGTTGTGGAAGAGCCTCGAACTCATTCCGCTGCCGAGCACGGTGGAAAGCATTTTAAGCGCGCCGTAGTCCTTGCTTTCGACGCCTTCGGTCACGAAGCCGTAATATATGAAAGCCTGCGACTTGTCTTTGAATTCTTTAGCCTCACGGGGCGCCTCAAAAGGTTTTACGCCTTCGGCTATTTTTTTATTGACTTCTTCGAAAACCTTCATGGCGCCCGGAGCGGGTTTCATCGCGCCGAATCTTTTTTCCACGGCCTGTTTCGCGAAGTCGTACTCGACGTTTCCGACGACGACGACAGTCATATTCTCGGGAACGAATACGGTTTTATGCCATTTTGCGATATCGTTTTTCGTAATCCTGGGCACCGATTCGACGCTGCCGTAGTGATGCAGCGCGTAAGGATGGCCGGCGAACATGGTTTTATAGAACAGCTTCGCGCACGCGGCGTCCATTTTGTCGTTTTCGGCCTTGAGGGCACCGACTAAAAACTGTTTTTCCTTTTCTACTTCCGCCTGAGGGAAGTTCGACGAAATAACGCATTCCGCGACTACGTCGAAGTTTTTTTCGAACGATTTCGTAGTGGAGACCAGCGTTACGGTACCGAGGTTCTTCGAGACGTCAGTCTTGAAAATTGCGCCGGTCTGCTCTATGGTTTTCGAAATCTCATCCGCTTTCATTTTAGCGTTACCTTTTCTTAAGAGTTCGAACAGCAGGCATGATATGCCGTTATTTTTTTCGGTTTCATATACGGAACCGGCTTTGACGGCGAGTTTCAAAACGACCATGTCGGAGGACGTGTTTTTGCGGTATATTAATTTTATGCCGTTGCCGAGTTTTTCTTCGGTTATTTTGCCGCTGGTTTTGATCTGCTCGACGAGCGATTTAATGGCGTCGTCGGAAGGCGCGGGCGAAGCTTGAGCAGGCGCAGGCGCCGACTGTTCGGCGGGAGCGGCCGCAGGGGCGGGAGCCGGAACTTCGGCAGGCGCAGGCGCCGGAGCAGCGGCGGGGGTCGGCGCGGGTTCAGCCGCAGCGGGGGCCGCGGGCGGTTCGGGGGCCTCGAAGTGGGGCGCCGCCGCGTTTACTTCGGCGGTTTGCGCCATAACGGGGGCGGGCGATGAAATAAAAATGAAAAGCGATATAAATAAAATTAAAGCGAATTTAAAAGTAAAATTATTTTGCAAGTTTACCAACCTCCATTTTTTTCTCGGCTTTTTTAGGCTCGATCACAACAAGCGAGTGACTTTCGTGCTTTAAGTATTTTTCGGCGCAGGCTATAACATCTTCTTTTTTGACGTTTTTAATTTCCGCTATGTAATTGTTGTATTTTTCGATATCGGCGATGGTAACGGTTTCGCCCAAAAATTCGGCCATGCCGTCGTAGTTCTGGTGGGCGAGTATGAACGCCGTCTCGATCTGGTTTTTGGCTTTTTCGAGTTCCTCTTCTGAAACGACGCCTTTTTTGACGCTTTCGATCTCGGCGAAATATAATTCGCGCGCCCTGTCGAGGTTTTTAAGATCGAGCATCATGAAGGCGATGAAAGCCCCGCTGGAAGCGAAATTCCAGTTGGCGCAGGAAATCGATTCGACGAGTTTGTGTTTTTCTTTTAACAGCATGTTAAG
>Ga0209212_1001356_pt1 | contig 40482 bp, 43 predicted proteins | sample RifGroC2_FD_183996 | JGI IMG/M metagenome (GOLD analysis project Ga0209212, IMG submission 183996) | Groundwater microbial communities from Rifle, Colorado, USA - Groundwater C2 (SPAdes) (version 2) | ecosystem: Environmental > Aquatic > Deep subsurface > Groundwater | place: Rifle, Colorado... | reverse complement strand
AAAGGGCGCGTCGGTCATCCACGACGAAGAAGAAGCGAAAATGATTATACCGCTGGCCTACGATAAAAATAAAAACCTCGCCGCGCACGCCGACATGAGCGAGGGCGACGTAGAGGCGGCGCTTAAAAATTCGCACCGCGTTTTCGAGAACGTTTACGAATCACATTACGCCCAGCACTGCCCGATGGAGCCGCACGTATGCGTGACGCACCTCGACGCTAACAATCGCCTCAATATCATCACCAGCACGCAGGTCCCTTTTCACACAAGGCGTATAGTCGCGCAGGCGCTAGGCATCCCAGTAAAGCGGGTGCGCGTCATAAAGCCTCGCATAGGCGGCGGGTTCGGCGGCAAGCAGGAAATGCTCATCGAAGACATCTGCGCGGCGCTGACGCTTAAAACGAAAAAACCCGTAAGGCTCGAATACACGCGCAAAGAAGAATTCATGAGCGCGCGCACCCGCCATCCGCAGCACATAGTGCTTCGCACCGGCGTTGATAAAAACGGGATAATGACCGCCATCGACATGAACATCGTCATGAACACCGGCGCCTACGGCTCGGCGGCGCTTACCGTGCTGTGCAACTCGGCTAGCAAGGTGCTGCCGCTGTTCAACAAGGTAAAAGACATCCGCTTCTACGGCGATTCCGTTTATACCAACCTGCCCGTCGGCGGCGCCTACCGTGGCTACGGCGCCACGCAGGCGTATCAGGCCATAGGCCAGCAGGTCGATATCATGTGCCGCGAGCTCGGCCTGGATATCATCGAATTTTATAAAAAGCACCACATCAAAGAAGGCGAAGGGTCGCCCGTATTTCAGAAGATGGGCGAGGGCAAGGAAGGCGTCGAAATGAAGATCGGCTCCTGCGGCCTTGAAAAATGCATCGACATCGGCGTCAAAGAATTCCGCTGGTACGATAAATTCAATAAAAAGCGCTCCGAGGGCGACTGGCGCTACGGCGCCGGAATGGTCTGCCTGATGCAGGGCTCGAGCATCCCCGAGATCGACATGGGCGCGGCGTACATGAAAATGAACGACGACGGATCGTTCAACCTCTCCCTCGGCGCGACCGATCTCGGCACCGGAAGCGACACCATATTCGCCCAGATGGCCGCCGAGGTACTGACGGTCAAGCCGGACGATATCATCGTTTACTCCTCCGACACCGATATGACGCCCTTCGACGTCGGCGCCTACGCATCTTCTACGACTTATCTGTCCGGCGGAGCGGTGATCAAAACGGCCGAAAAAGTGAAGTCCAAAATAGCTAAAGCCGCCGCCGAATTGCTCGGGACCGCCGAAGAAGACCTCGAATTCAGCAACGCAACGGTCGCCAGCATTTCTAAAAAGAAAAAGGTCACGTTCAAAGATATAGCCTATTACACGCTTTACGAGAAAAACCAGCACCAGATCGACGGTTCGGCGTCGCACATAACGCATAAGTCGCCGCCTCCGTTCTCGGCGCACTTCGTCTATCTCGCCGTGGACGTTAAAACCGGCTTCGTAAAACCGCTCGAATATCTCAACGTCACCGACTGCGGAACCGCCATCAACCCTAAATTCGCCGAAGGCCAGTGCGAGGGGGCGGTAATGAACGGCATCAGTTTCGCGCTCACCGAGGAATTTATATTCGACGAAAAAGGAAAGCTGCTCAACACTTCGTTCAACGACTACAAGATATTCAACGCCGTCGATATGCCGAAAATAAAAACCATACTCGTTCCAACCTATGAACAAACTGGTCCTTTCGGCGCGAAGAGCGTTTCAGAGATCGGCATCAACGGCGCGCTTCCGGCTATCGCCAACGCGATCTGCGATGCCTGCGGCGTGCGTATGTTCGCCGGGCCTTATACGCCGGACAGGGTATTAAAAGCGATAAAAGAAAAAATAAATAATCGCGGCAAATAAATAAAACCGGACATTTTAACTTTAACTTGAAGCCCAAAATAAATAATCTGGAAAACTGAATAATTTTATGATATAATTTTTAACGACCTATGATTAATTTTATTTACTTAATAGTTAACATGTTCATACTTTCATACTCGTTCTTCATGGGCGTGGCCGTCAGCCGCAGGAATTTCCGCCTTTCCAGGCCCCTGGCGCTCGCCGGGCTCGCCATTCTCTTTTCACAATGCGCCATAACCTTCTTTCCGGAGTTCGAATACGCGCTGTTCGGGTTTAACGATTACGCATATATCAGATGGTGGGGACTTGCGGGTGCTTTTTTAACGCTGGGAGCTGGTTTCGACAACATGAACCCGGGCGTCAGAAATCTTCTGATACTAATTACTATCGTAATTTCTATAATAGTGGCCATTTACTGGGATATTTCGGTCGCGGAGAACGGCTATTATTTCAACGAAGCGGGCTGGCAGGACGGCGTCTGCGCTCAATCGACGGGCTACACCAGCGCGCCCGCCTCATGCGTTACGCTGTTAAAACATTTCGGGGTCGCCGCCTCCGAAAAAGAGATGGCCGGTTATTGTCTTACCGACAGGCGCGGCACGATACCTATTTATATCGCACGCGGACTTAAATTGAAGCTCGATCACGATGTTTATAAAGTTATCGTCGCCCGCGCCGATTGGGAAGAACTCGAAAATATTCCGCTGCCTTTCATCACCGGCCTCTATCATCCCGAAAGCGCCACCCACACGGTCACCGTCCTCGAAAAAAAACAGGACGAAATCACCTTCGCCGATCCTCTCAAAAGAAAAAAGACAACCGTCAAAAAAGACGAGTTCATCAAAGACTGGGACCGCCTCGTCATTTACGCCGTGAAAAGATAACTCGAGAGTTTATTTCCAGGGACGATAATCTGATTTTCAATTAAACGTTTAAATCAAAAATAAATAAAATCCGCCGTGGTGAGTAATTCCACCACGGCGGATTTTTATACGTAAAAAAGGCTTTTGCGGAACTATTGATTTTCCATCTTTTATTTAACTTCGAAGGGTATCCCGAGAGCGTCCGCCACGCCTTTGCCGTAAGCCGGATCGGCCTTCGCGCAGTTTCCGATGTGGCGTATCTTTATTTTGCGGGGAGCGTCGCCCATGGCGCGCGCCGTGGTTGCCATCGACCCTCATCGCGCCGGCGTTATCAGTCTGTTTTCGACCGTCACTTCATAACCGCCGGGGTTTAAGGATATCTCAGCCGTGCCTTTCGATCTTTCCGCCGCCGCCGCTTTCTGCAAAATGGTCAGCAGTTCGGCCTCTTTGCGCTCCTCGAAATATTTTTTGTAGCGCGGGTCGTCGCAAAAACTGAGCTCCGCATCGAGAACGGCTTCTATGCATAAATCTCTAAGGGGGCAGTTGTCGCATTCGCCCGCGGAATAAACGTTCCCGCCCGCCATAAAGTTGACGGCGAACGCCAAAAAAACGGCGAGCGTTAAATTCACTATTATTTTCATCAATACTTCACCTTGCTTCCAGGGCGCCGCGCGTTAATTGTTTCGCGCGGACGGCCCTGACGGATCATTTCAACATTTTCTGACACGCGATCTCGGCGGCGTTCACCAGATGATAGACTATAGGCGAAGAGGTCAGCGCGGGATGAGTGCCCATCTGAAAAAGGACTATTTCGTCCGCCCTCATATTCTTTTGCAGCAGCGCGGCCACTACGTTGATCATATCGCCGACGGATTCTCCGCCTACCGCCTGCCCGCCGAGAAGCACTCCCGACGAAGCGTCGAAGACGAGTTTTAATTTCGTGAGAACGCCTCCGGGCATAACGCCGGGATGGCGGTTAACGCCTTCTATATAAGTGGCGACCGCTTTATACCCGAGAGCCGCTGCGGCGGATTCCGTAAGACCGGCCGTTCCGAGGGCCATACCGCCGACTACCGTCGACCACACTCCGACCGCGCCCACGCCTTCGCGTCTTGTTTCAAAAAGGTTCGCCCCGGCGATCCTCGCCTCCTGAGTAGCGATCGAAGCGAGTTTAAGCCCTGAAGGTTTTCCCCCGAAAAAAGATACTTTTTCCGTACAGTCGCCGCAGGCGAAGATTCCCGGAACCGACGTTTCCATTCTGCGGTCGACCGCTATGGCGCGGCTTTTTCCGAGCACCAGTCCCGCGGCCGCGGCCAGCGAAACGTTCGATGAAGCGCCTATACCGAGTATAACGACGTCGGCCGCCAGTTCTTCTCCGGTGGAGATCTTGACCGATTCGACCTTTCCGCCGCCGTTAAAAGAAAGAACTTTGGTCGAAGTATAGATTTTAATGCCTTTTTCGCGCAACCTGTTTTCGGCGTCGCAGCAGAATTCGGCATCATACGAAAGCGAAAGGCAGTTCGGCATGAGTTCGACTATGGAAACATTTTTTCCGGAATTTTTAGATATTTCATCGGCGAATTCTACGCCTATAAAGCCGCCGCCGACTATAACTATATTACGAGCTTCTTCAATGCGGGATTTTAGCGTTTTTAAATAATCCGCGTCCTTGCGTATATCAAAAACGCCGGGCAGATCTTTGCCTGGTATCGGCGGCGTAAAAGGCACGGACCCTGTAGCTATGACAAGGCGGTCCCATTCTATTTCACCTTCGGATGTAAGAACGGTTTTTTTTATCGCGTCGATCTTTTCGACTTTCGCGATCATTATATCAATTTGATTTTTAGTCAGGCTCGCGTCAGGTATCAGGTTCTGCTCGGAATTCGCCAGAGTGCCGAATATATAGGGAATACCGCATGGGATCATAACCTGTTTTTCCTGGCGCACGACCATGACGCTTTTTCCGGGATAACTGCGCTTAGCCGAAATCGCCGCCGTGATACCGGCCGGACCGCCGCCGATGATTAATACGTCTGTCTTTTTCATTTGATTTTATCTCCTTGACTTAAGATTTTTTTATTTCCCATTTCCTTTCCCTTTTTTATTATTTATATTTTTGTTTATTATTTAATCCGGCAATTATTTTTTTAACAGGGCGGATATTATCTGTTCGCTGTCGGCGGTGGCCTTAGCCATGACCTCCGTAACCTTTCCGCCGAAAAGCCTGCTCATTAAACCGGTGTTCATTCTCGAAACCACCGTTTTTCCGTCGGAAGTTTTGTAAAGCGCTATCCGGCATGGCATAAGAGACGTCACGTTGCGTGATTTATCGGCCTGAAGTATTTCGGCGGCGTAATCAGGCCGGCATATTTCGATGACCGCGGCCGGCTGAACCTGATACCCTGCTTTTTCCATGGATTTATGCAGTTCGTGCACCGCGGGCACGCTCCATTTGAGTTCGGCGGATTTTTCCCTTACGATCTTCACGGCCTCGTCATAACCCCAGGGCGATTCATCTTCTAAAACCATTATATTCGACGCGAATAAAAATATCGACAATAAGACCGCAAAAACTCCCGTAAGACCTCCAATTAAAAACGGCATGACCTTTTCTTTCATAGTAAACTCCTTTGATATGAATTTTTTTTGTAGTTTACCGCGCAATTTTTTCGCATTTATATGCTTTTTATGGTAAACGCAATATTAATTGCATAAATCATGCCTTTAGATCTTTATAGAGTTTTTATTATAGAAAATTTATTATTTTTTATGAACAAGTTTGCGCGGCGACCATTATGCAGGGACCGTATATGGTCCTGATGCCGGCGCTTTCATATTCGCCGATCACGGCGCAGTCATACGCGCCCGGCTGAAACCAGGCTATCTCGATGCCTTTTCTGACGCACGCGCCAAGAAGACGAATCGAGCGTTTAGGGGCGGTCACGAAATTAATAAATTTTATTTCTTCCGGCAGGCTATCAATATTAGCAAAACATGTTATTCCATCTATTGCGGTTTCAACCGAATTAACCGGAAAAACGTTGTAGCCGTTGCGCGACATTTTTTTCAATATTATATTGCCGTATTTCGAAGGATCGGCGGACGCGCCTGAAAGGGCGAATTCTTTTTTTGCCAGAAATAATTTTATCAGCTCGTCGAAATCGTTTGCGGTTTTATGATTCACGGCTTTCCCTCACGACTCCGAGCCCTTTGAAAAGATCCTTAAGGTAACCGCCGGCCTTTTCCATTCTGGAACCATACCAGCAGAACATTTCGCCGTCGACGAGAACAACCTTCGCCCCCGGAAAAAACTTTTCGAATTTAATCTTGTCAGCTATAGTATAATTATAGGGCTCGGACGGCAGGAAAATGATGTCGGGCTCAAGACGCTTTAATTCGTTCAGCTCCATTCTGACGTACCGCCTGAAACTGCCCGACAGGCAATTATTAAAACCGAAGCCGGTCAGAAGCGAATTTATGTAATTTCCCGTGCCGGCGGCGATATAAGGCGAACTCCAGGTCATATAAATAAAGGACGGATTCTTTGCCGCCCGCCCGACGCGGCTGAAACCTTCTCCGATCGAAGCGCGCATCGCCGCCGCCCGTTCCCGCCGGCCGAATATTTCCCCTAGTTTTTCGATCATTTTCAATGCGCCTTCGACGCTGTTAATATCGAATATTACGCATTTATAATATAGTGAAGCGAGAGACTCGAGCGTCTTTTTATCGTTTTCTTCTTTGACGGCCAGTATGATGTCGGGTAGTAATGATTCGACGACCGGCAGAGAAACGCTTTTCGGGCCGCCGACGCTTTGCACCGCGCCGAGTTTTTCCTCCGGATGGACGCAGTAATCTGTCCTTCCGATAACAAGGTCGTCGAGACCAAGATCGAATAAGGTTTCCGTCAGCGAAGGACACAGCGAAACCACCCTCCGCGGAGTTTTAATTAAATATATGACCCTTCCAAGATCATCGGTCACTTTCATTTTCATCATTAAACTTTATTTACCCCGTTCGTTCGTACTTTATAATCAGGGAAGAAGCAGATAATCGGCTATCGCGCGGTAAAGCGTGCTCACCGATAATATCGCGCAATGCTTATGGTCTTCCGGAAGCCCTTTAATCTTTGATATGACCTCCCCCGCGGAGATCGAAAGGGCCTGGATAACCGTCCGGTTCAAGGCCATCAAGCAGATGACGGAGGCGCAGGTCCTCGTGGCGTCGCAGCCTTCCGTATAATATAAAATATCCGTTATCCGGCTTTCGGCGTTCACAGCAAGGTAAAATTCCATAAAATCGCCGCACGGGCCCTTAATATAAGACGAACAGGTCGGGTCGTTCATCTGCCCGAAATACTTCGCGAGATCGAAATTTTTATCGCCGTACTCGACGCCGCCGAATTCCGCCGCGGCTTCTTTTTTTATTTCCATATGATCTTTACCGGACCTTTCTCAAATATATAATTTAAATTTTTCTTAATTTAAATATTAGCGTAATATAATATTCGCATTTATTTTCGCGTTCGCGTTTAATATTTTATTTTTATATTTCAAGCGTCTGGCCGACGATCACTTTCCCAAACCTCCGCCCGTAAACGTTCTTGAATGCCTCCTCCGCCTCGTCTCCGCTGCAGTGGGTCGGAAAAACATTTTTAACGCCGAGCTCCCTGAATTTTTCGACGACCGCTTTTATCGCGCCGGCGCTCTCGTGCATCAGATGAAAGCCGCCGATGACAGCGTAAATATCTTCGCCGCTGAACCTGTTTTTGACGGTTTCGAGGATCCTGACTATGCCCGGATGGGCGCAGCCCGTGAACAGACTTACGCCGTTCGAAGTTTTTATAACCATCGACTGTTCGGCTATATAAGCGTTTTTAAACGAGCCGTCTATCTGGCCGGTAAGATATATTTTTTTGTGGATCTGGACAAAATCGTCGTTTTCGGTCAATTCTGCGCCCAGCCCCTTCGCCTTCGCCTTGAATTCTTCGCCGAACCGGCTGCAGCAATAAACTTTAAGCCCCTTCCTGGCTCCCAGCAGATCCCACAGGCCGCCCCAGTGGTCCCAGTGGTCGTGGGATATCACCGCGGCCTCGATATCGCCTGGACGGACTCCCAGCCTGTCCATATTTTCCATCAGCCATTCGCCTTTTTCACCCGTATCGAAAATGAACCTGTTGTCCACCAGAAACGAAAGTCCCCAGCCGGTTCGAAGTTTGTCTTCGCACGCGCGCTTGTCGAAAAGTGTTTTTATGAACATTTTTAATACCCCGATTCTATTTTTAAATTAAACTTTATTCCGGCGCGCTCGGTGAGGCGCCTTCACCCGCGTTTTCTTTTATGAAAAGCAGAGGGAAAACTATATCGCTTACGCAGCACGGCAGCCATACCGCCGCGAACAGGGCGATGGCTATGATGACATACGACGCCGTCGATACCGGCCCGCCGACAGCCATTATTACATGAAACAACGACGCCCAGGTGCTTAAAAGAACGTGCATCGCGTGCGGGAACTTCGTGTGGCGCCAGTTATGCGCTATGACAATCCCCAGCAGAGCGAGCGGATTGACCAGCCACCATTTTTCAATAAAGCCGAGATGTATTCCCTTATTAGGCATTCCCATAAGCGCTTCGAAAAAATAGGGGATCAAAGAATCGCTTAAGGTCGCTATGCCCACCGATCCGGCGTACCCTATGATAATGAGTTTCCAGAAATTACACTTCGCCTTCATGCAGTCCGCCCCGACCCTCGGACATTCGTGGAGTTCGTACATGGCCGCCGTGACGAGTGCGCTCATCAGCACGTGCACCGGATGCAGAGTATAAAAAACGGCGTAAGAGGTTTCATAGGGAAGCCTGCTGCAAAAAAGCATTATTAGTACTCCCGTGATCACGCCGAATAAAGTAAACGGAGCGTGCGATCTCAATTCGCTTAAAATGGTTTTTAACATTTTAAATCCTCCTTCTTAAGCGGCGGCTGCCGCGAGCCCGGGCTTTTTCCATTTGAGCAGGAAGCATAAGGATCGCGGATCATCAATAAAACCGTCAAATCCTTGTTCTGAAATCCCCGCGAGGCAGTTCGATTTTTTCGCGGCAGTATGTGACCATTTCGCTTCCTTTAAAACGCGGCACTATGGCGCCTTCCGCGATTGAAGAATAAAGCTGCGCGTTGTCCGTCGCTTTGATGGCGACTATCGCGTTTACGCCGTATTTAAAAAGAACCGCGGAAGGAGGGACCGTCGGCCCGAGCATCACGTTGAAAGAGTTTTTGCACTCGCCTATAACTTCGACGAAACTTTTATTCAATATGGTCGTGCCGGTGATCACCGTCGCGTCCGCTTCGTTCAGATATTTTTTGCCGGCGCCCTCGAATAAAACGTCGTCGCCGACGGGATTTTTTTCAATAACGTGAAATTCGCCGGCCCATTTCTTCATTTCGTCGGCGAAGGGGAAATGACCCACCATAGCGATTTTTTTCCCTTTAAAATTATCGCGCAGATACAGCAGCATATCGCCGGACTGCGCCTGCATCGATAAATCCGCGTTCAATAAAGAATTAATGCCGGCCATGGCCAGCGAGCGTTCCAGCGAAGAAGGGGAATCTATAAGATCTATTATTTCGCCCATAGCCTTTCCGCGAAGGTTTCCGGCGTCTTTAATGCCGCGGCACAGGTGCGGAACCAGATTTTCGTCGCGCCATGTATAGCTGACGCCCATTTTTCCAAGCGAATTTTCGACGCAGGTCATATAAACTCCCACGCAGGCTTTTTCAACAACGGCCCCGGCCGAACGCGCCTTCGCCTCGTCGTGAAGCTCTTTCAGAAAAAAATCGATATTTGAAATTTCAGTTTTATTTTCTTTTCCTTTATTCACTTTTACCTCCCGAAAGACTCGCCGGTTTTAAATATATTATAAAGCCGACCCGGCGCATTTTACAACTATTTTTTCGCAATGTTTATTGAACAGTTTCGTGCCGCCGCCCTCAGAGACTATCTCGATGATCCGATCGTAATTCAAAGGTTTCAGCCCCGCCAGAAAAGTTATATTGTGCTCTTTGAACAATTCCGGGTCCAGCGGCGTCGAAGGCCCCATCAGGCAGTTGACTCGCGATCTTTCACATTTTTTCGCTATGTCTTCGAAAGTTCCGTTTATAAGCGAGGTCGAAGTGATAAGATTCGCGGTCGATTTCCATTCCGCGCCGTCTATGGCGGAGGTGGTCTCGCCGTGGCGTTCCTCTATTATTTTCAAATTACCGCATCGGCTCCTGATGGCGGCTACCAGCGGTTCGAAATAGCCGACCATATAAACCTGGTCATCGGGTTTGAGTTCCATTAACTCCACCGCGTCGCCGCCCGCGGACCTCAGAGCGTCGAAATCTACGGTGGAATTGAAAAGCGCTATAAGAACGGTTCTGTTGATTATGTTATTCAGGTCGCGGCCTATTATATTGACGGCTTCCGCCACGGTCTTACCCGCGAACGACCCGGCCGTAGGGTTCACCGTACATGAATCCTTCCGGGAAATAAGCGTATATGAGAACCCCAGCCCCATTTCGGTGTGCGCTACGGTATAGCCGAGGCCTATGACCAGCCTTAAAATTTTTACGTTACCTAATTTCTTTAATTTTTCGAAGATCTTTTTAAGAATCATCTTATCAGTTTCTCCTTTTTTCACGGCTGTTCTGGCAATCGCCCGAAGGTAAAATGAACTTATCTTTCGATCCGTTTTATCTTTCTAATATAAAATTCCATCCCGTCATACGCGGTTTTGACTATCTCGCCGCGCCGGGCAAGTTCGTCGGCCAGGCCCATATCCGCGCCGGCCTTTCCAAGAAACCTCATGACGGCCTCTTTCCTCATCGGATGGACGGAAATTATTCCCAGAAGCTCCCTTCCGGCGTCGCTCATAAACGAAAAATCGTCGCCTTCGTAATTTATATTGAATTCGGCGCGGCCCGTCGCCCTGTTCACCGCCTGATAAGCGGCGTTCAGCCTTTCTTCGGAAGGTTTTTTCACCCATTCCTCGGCGGGCGGACGCGTGACTACCGAAATGTAATTTTTCGATGCGCCGACGCGGGTCAGAAAACCGGTAAGAGCGTTTATATGCTCCGCCCCGTCATTCAAACCGGAAACAAGCATGGTATCGGTTATCAGCACGCCCTTATACGCTTTCGAAAATTTTAAAATTCCATCCATGACGGCGCATAGTTTTATTTTTTTCGCCGGCCGGTTCATCTTCGTCCATATTTCTTCATGTACCGCGTCCGCCTTGAGACATACGAGATCCGCTTCCATAAGGTCGCTTCGGACATCTTCCAGATCCATGAGCGAAGAGTTGGTTATAACGGCCGTTTTCAATCCGAGAGTTCCGACGAGTTTCAATTCCGCTCCGAGGCCGGCGTCGAGGGTCGGCTCGCCGTCCGGAACGAAAGTGATATACTCTATTTTTTGACCGCCGTCGGCCGCCTCTTCCGTCTTCGATCTTACCAGCGAGAAAATTTTTTGCGGATCGTAAAACTCCTGCCTTTCGGACGAGAAATTAACGGTGCGCCCCAGCTGGCAGTATACGCACGAATAGGTGCATATCTTCGGCGGAATGTTATTCACGCCAAGGCTTCTGCCCAGACGCCTCGAAGGGACCGGACCGAAAACGATCGAAGAAACAGGTATTTCCTTTTTTTTCATATTACGGCACCTGAATCCTTTTTTTTATTTCTATATTCAAGTTTCATTAACGCCGGGCGGCCTATTTTATCTTTTCGAGGGCCTGCCCGAGGTCGGCGATTATGTCGGATGCGTCCTCGCAGCCCACGGAATACCTTATAAGCCCGTCGGTGATCCCGGCGTCCTCGCGGTCTTTTTTAGACACGCCGGCGTGGGTCATCGAGGCGGGATGCTGTATGAGGCTTTCGATGCCGCCCAGTGAAACGGCCAGCGCCGCGAGTTTCACGCCGTTCATGACGGCCTTTCCGGCTTTGATGCCGCCTTTGACCTCGAAGGTTATCATCGAGCCGAAGCCGCTCATCTGCTTTTTAGCGAGTTCGTGCTGCGGATGGCTTTTGAGGCCGGGATATGCGACGCTGGTCACGGCCGGGTGGCTTTTTAAGAATTCAGCTATCTCCATGGCGTTCTGAGCGCTTTTTTCGACGCGCAACGGAAGCGTTTTGATGCCTCTCAAAACAAGCCACGCCTGGTTCGGATCGATCGTTCCTCCCATCTGGTAATGCACGGCCTGTATCTTTTTATAAAGCTCGGCGTTTTTGGTCACGATCATGCCCGCCACCACGTCGGAATGGCCGTTCAGGGATTTAGTGAGCGAGTGCACGACGACGTCGGCGCCGAGTTCGATCGGCCTTTGAAAGCACGGGCCCATGAATGTGTTATCGACGACAAGGACGATGCCGTGTTTTTTAGCTATGGCGGCGCAGGCCGCAATATCGGTTATGGCGAGCGTCGGGTTGGCCGGCGTTTCGATATAAAGCATTTTAGTGTTGCTTTTGATGCTCTTTTCAATATTGCTCAGATCGGAAGTGTCGATATAACTGTATTCCACGCCAAACCTCGAGAACTGCTTTTCAATTACGATGCGCGAGGGGCCGTAAACCGAGCCGGTAGAAACTATATGCGATCCGGCGGAAAGAAAGGTCATGTAGACCGTCGATATGGCGGCCATACCTGAAGCCGTCGCGAGCCCGCCGTGGCCGTTCTCGAGTTCGGCGACGCACTGTTCGAGCGCGTTCACCGTAGGATTTCCAAGGCGGGTATATTTATATCCTTTAACTTCGCCGGCGAATTTAGCGGCGCCGTCCTCGGCGGATAAAAACGCAAAAGTGGACGTCTGGTAAATGGGCACAGATACCGCGCCGTAAAGCGGGTCTATGGACTGCCCCGCGTGGATCGCCTTTGTGTATTTTCCGCATGCGTGTGTTTTACTCATTGAAATACTCTCCTTATATTTTGATTTAGCGTGATCCGTATATAATGTTCTCAGCCGTTATTCGGGCTTTCCGCGGCGATCGCCGGCTCGTCCTCCCCGCCGCGATCGCTTTTAGTTATAAATTTATAAACCGGGACCGCGGCGAACAGCGCCGCGCCATAAAACATGATAACCGACGGGCCGCAGGGCATATCGGCATAATATGATATGAAAAGCCCTCCCGCCGAAACGATCGTTCCCAGTATCCATCCCGCTATAAGCTGATCACGCCAGCCGTTCCAGAAAAGAGAAGTGAAGATGGCGGGGGCGACCAGAAAGACAAAAACCAGCAGAACGCCGGCGGTCCGGACCGAATGGGTTATTATAACGCCGAACGACGCGTAGAAAAGAAAATCCCACAATTTCATGCCGGACGGGTTTTGAGCAATTCTTTCGCCGGCGCGCGCGGCGCGGGTATTTTTGCCGCCGTGGTTTTCGGTTATGGCCAGGAACTTGTCCCGGTAAATATAATGAAATATTCCGATAATCGAATACACTACGGCCGCGCTTATAACGAAGTCCCACTTGACAAAGAGCAGATCGCCGGTCAGTATCTCTTTTATGTGCTCCGCGCCGTGCGGGGCGCGGTCTATGACTATTATCATCAGGCTCGCCGCTATGGCGTAAACCAGTCCGATTATAGCCTCCTGCGGTATTCTGGACTCCATTGAGCGGAAGAGCGAAAATATAAGCGCGCCGGCCAGAGTGAACGCGAGCGATATCCAGTAGGCCGCGACCGAATCCGGCATTATGCCGAATAGAAAGCCCACGGTCAGCCCCAGCGCGGCTATCTGCGCGAAGGCGAGATCGACGAATATTATCCCGCGCCTTATCACGTGAAGGCCGAGGTAGGAATGTATCCCCACCAGCACCAGGCACTCGCAGAAAGGCGCGAGCATTAAATTAATTATTTCATTCATATGCATAAACCTCCGAAAGATCCGTTCTTATTTATAGTAAGCGAAATTAGTTAGTTTACATCGGGAAGGCCGGCAATAATTTTTCGGAGCGAAGCCTCCGCAGGCGCCTTAGGCGCCGAGGACCAGCGAGCGGAGAAAAGATTATTGCCGGCCAGCAAAATTAATTTATACCTTTTACTATAGATGCTTCCAGCATCCTGTCGAGCCAGATATCGACCAGCTTGAAATATGTGTCGACGCCCCGCTCGCCGTCCACGTAGGTGGGCACGACAACGGGTCTGGCCCCGGTCTCTTCGGCTACGTACATGACCTTTTTGGTGTCGTAAAAATTTTCGGAAAATATTATGCGGATATTGTGCTTTTTTATGGTTTCGATTACCTCCAGAATATGCTTCGGCGTCGGCGGAATGCCGGGCTTCGGCTCGATCTCGGCGGCGCTTTCGATCCCGAAGAACGAAGTGAAATATATCCAGCTGCGGTGATAATTGGCTATCTTCGACCCGCGAAGAGGCATGGCCTTTTTAAGCCAGCCGCCGAGTTTATCGATGAGCGGCTCGCCCTTGAGCTTATTTTCCTTTAAAAACGCTATAAGCGTGTTGTTTCTGGCCATGGCGGCCAGCTCGTCCGCACTGACGATGCCCGGAAGAGTTTCGCCGAATATAGAATCTATCAGGCGTTTTTTAAGCTCAGCGTGGTTCTTTTCGAAGAAAGCCGAATTTTCAGGCGACACTTTTCGAAGCCCTATGAGTATGTTGTCTATTATCTGAAGCGCGTTCAGGGGGCCGACCGTTATATGCGGATTTCCGTATACGTGTAGCCCGCCCTCGCTGCGGCTCAATACCGTAGGTATTTCGAGCATTTTGATCCCGTCCGCCGCCGCGACGTAGCCGTTCTGGCCGCTCTGTATATTTTTATTGGCCGATTTTTCAAGAAGATCGGGCACCCACAGTTCGAGGTCGAGGCCCGTTCCGACAAACAGGTCGGCGTCCTGGCACAATTTGACGAAACTCGGCTTCGGCCTGACGTAATGAACGTTTTCATCGCCCTGGCAAATACTTACCGCCTTCACTTTTTCCCCTCCGATCTCGCGGGCGAAGTATGCGTAATCGGTGATGGTGGTTACCACTTTTATCGCGGCCGCATTCGCCGTTTTGAACGGTAAAAACATCATCGCGGCCAGCACGGCCAGAAATATAAGTTTTTTCATATATTCAATTTCTCCTTTTATTTCTCTGTCATCTTTATTCATTAAAACTTTATAAGCCTTATACGCCGCCGTTTAAAATGAACCTTCGTTCATTAAAAACGGGGCCCGGCTCATGCTCAATACTTTTCGTGCTTATGCGGCCCGAACGACCATGTGAGTTGAAGGTTTGCGCGGTGCTCTATTCTTTGCGGAGCGAAATTGCTGTTAATATAATCGTACTGAAGGCGGGTCCTGACCCACGGGCTCTGCCAGAAATTGAGGTAGGGAGATATCGCGTAAGTCCTGAAACGCTTGTTATCGACCTGAAAGGGATGCGTATAGTCGAGCTTGATGCCCTGTTCCCACTGTTCGGAAGTTTTGCGCTGAAAATAGGTATAGCCTCCGAAAGTGTTTATATTCTCGTTTTTACCGCTGGCTGCGTTCAGTATCTCCTTGTTCGCGTGATACAGTTCGGTGCGCCACAGAAAATTTCTGTATCTGGCACGGTTCACCGGCTCGTAAAAATAAGTCAGATCGATCCCGGCGAGTTTCGTGAAACGCTTCGCCTCGTCGAAAGCCTCACCCGCGGGGTTGTTTATTCCAAAACGGCTGTTGGGGCCTATCATGCCGGTCAGGCCGAGTTCGAAATATTTATCGCGGCTGAGATCATAGTAATTTTTTACGTGCAGCAGAACCGATGGGATGTGGCCGGAATCGGCACCGGAAAAAAGATAGGCGTTATCGGCGCGCTGCAGCTGCAATGTGATCTGGTTGGCGTCGGACCACGGCCTTTTGACGTTATAGTCGATCGAAAAACCTTTTCCCGCAAGGCCGCCCGGGCCGAGGATCGTCGAAAGCGATATCGGATGAAGGCATGTGTCGAGGGCGGGCAGGTGCCATCGGTTTATGACGCCGAACTGCGAGCGGAATTTTCCGGCGGTAACGGTCGCCCCGGGTATGATATTACTGAAAATGGCGTAAGCCTCGCCCATTTCAAAAGCGCCTTCCTTCGCGGCGAATGTGAGTTTTCCGAACGAATACGGGTCCATTTCGGACTGCATGTGTATACCCGCCATCCTGAAGTTTTCGCCGCTGCGCATTCCGGCGTAATTATGGGGAGAGTTCAATTTATAAGATGAAAGATGGTCGAAAGTGACCGACACTTCGGGGTTGATCGCCTGCTGCGCGCGCTCGCCGCCCTTAAAGGTCTTCGAGGCGACCGACGCGGAAGTTCCGGACGCTTCTGAACTTTTAGCCACGGCCGCCGATTTCGCCCTGTTTCTAATCACCGCGAGTTCATCATTTCCGTCAGCCGCGGCCTGAGATTGTGAAGGCTCGCCCTTCGAGGCGGCGAATTTTCGTTCTTTTTTCAGTTCGGCCATTTCACCGTTCATTTTTTCGAGCGCCGCCGTGAGCTCCAGCAGATGTTTTTCGAGTTTCTCGATCCTGGCCGCGTCCTGCGGCTCCGACGCGCGTACGGCGTCGATATTATAAAATATGCTTAATGCTAAAATAACCGTCAATAAATACTTAAATTTATTAAACATTATAAATTCCTCCGATATTGAATTTTGACCATTCGGTAACGCGTATTGCTGAAAATATCATGCCGCGGCCGAAACCGGAGGTGCTTTATTCCTGAAAAATCTTTCGATAAATAAGCCGGCCGGGTGAAACGGAACTAAATCGACACATTCCAATAAATGAAGCGTTATGACAAATCCCGTAAAGACCAGCCAGAAAAAAGAAAATGAAATGTGCAGATAATCACAAATAAGGCAATCGGCCGGATTATCCTGATCTGCGCCGCAGTCGTGAACATGAAACTGCGCGAATATCATGGAAAATAAATAAATTATAAAAAATAAGACCTTTAAATAATGAATATTCTTCTTTTTCATAAAAATCTGCACCGTTAATAATTCAAGGGCCTGCCGCGGCGGCTGAAAAGATCAAAGCGCTCCGCGGAACAGCCCCTCCGAGCGTTCATTTAAACCTTTCATCGGATCTGGTATCATGAAGATTTTTAGGTTTGTTCTTATACCAACCGATGCTGATATCACCTTCGATAACGTCAAATTCGGGGATATATGGCTTTATATCTATAAGCGGCGATTCGTCGAGCATGTCGACGTTTTCGACCGTGAGTTCGCGCCCGTTCACGCCCGTCAGTTTTAAAATCGACATTCCTATCGCGCACGGCCTTTTAGGCGATCGAGTGGCGAATATTCCGTGGTTTTTATCGTCTAAAAAGGGCTTGACCACCAGCAGGTGGCCCTCACACTTATGGAACTGATATATGACGTGTATATGCGAAAACTCCTCTAAGTCTTTGAGGCCGTCCGCGAATTCCTCTCTGACCATGATCCTGCCCGCGGCGCCTTTCGCCGCCGCAGACTGTATCGGCATATTTTCGATCGTTTTGAACGGGGTATATATAAAACCTATCGGATTTAAATAAATCATTAAAACACTCTTCCAGTCAAATTAAATTAAAACGCGACGGACATTCAGCCCGGCCGTTAAAGCCGAAACGCCGCGCCCTTGAACCGTAATACGGCCGGAGCGCGGCTTATTATTTAATATTCGCCAGTTTCGTCTTTCATTTTGCTGAAGGCCTGCTCGAGCGAAGCTAATTTTTCTTTCAGCGCTTCGATCTCGGCCGTCTGGTCGGTTCTGGCTTCAACCGGCTGCTGCGCCGCGGGGTTATAGCCCCTGAAAAAACCGGCTCCGCGTCCCGCGCCCATACCGCTTCCGAATCTGCAGAAATTGCCTCTGCCGCCCCTGCCGATGTTTCCATCCTGTCCGTTAGGGCGCCTGCAAACCCAGTTCGGATCGTTATTAGGTCCCATTCCGTTTAAATTAGGCATAATATTACCTCCGTTTTTCCCGGCCGCCCGCGGGTCATACCGCCGGCGGCGTTAATTTCCGTTAAGCGTTATTGGCCGGCTTTGCGCCCCGGACGCCCGGAACGCCTGACGATATTTTTCCGGCTATATCCATAAAAGTTTTAGCGGCCGCCGAAGAGGGGGCCTTTTCAAATAAAGATTCACCCGTGTCGCCCGACTCGCCGACCGCCGATTCGATCGGAAGAGATCCGAGAATGCTCATTTTAAACTCTTCAACCAGTTCGGCCAATCCGCCGGTTTTGAATATCTCGACTTTTTTGCCGCAGTCGGGGCATTTGAAATAAGCCATGTTTTCGATAATGCCGATGACATCTACCGACATCTGCTTCAAAAAATTTAACGCCTTTTTGACGTCGAGACAGGCCAGATGCTGAGGGGTCGTTACGATAACCGCGCCGGTGACCTTTCCAAGCGCCTGTATCACGGTCATGTGCTCATCTCCGGTGCCCGGAGGGCAGTCGATAACCAGATAATCGAGTTCAGGCCATGCAAACGAATCGAACATCTGGTTGATAAAGTTGCTCTTCATCGGTCCGCGCCATATAACGGGAGCAGATTCGTTCTCGAGCAGAAACGCTATGCTCGCCGCGTAAAAATTATCGCAAACCTTCACCGGAGCCAGATACCCGGTCGGCGTCTGTGAAAGGCCTTCGCCTTCGAGATTCAACATTTTAGCGACCGAAGGGCCGTGAATGTCGACGTCCATTATTCCCGTCTTTTTTCCCGAAGCGTTAAGCGCGCGGGCCAGATTAACGGCCACGGTACTTTTACCCACCCCGCCCTTTCCGCTCATTACCAATACCGTGTTTTTGATCCTTTTGAGGTTTTTTTCCCTGTTATCGGCTGATAGTTCCATTTTGAAATTCCTTTCCTGACTTTATTGCCGGCCGCGGGACATTTTTATCGTAAAATCACGAACCCGCCGGCGGCGATGCTTTATATAATATTAAGTAGTTATCACAGCACTAAAACCGCCGCCGCGATGACCGTCGTCCACAGGCCTTTTTTATCGCCGACCGCCGATTGAGTGATATTTCTGGTGCGAACCTTGATGTTGTTGATCTTCCATATCTCCGCCTTCTCGTCGTATTTCACGTCGCTGTCCATATCGAAACCGTAAGTCGAGGCCAGCATAGAGGCCGCGAGATCCTCGGCGTAATCGCCCGTGCAGTTGTCGTTGGCCCCGAAGCAGTGGTGCTCCGAAAGATAGCCATAGCGGGTTTTATCGTCAGGCTGCGCGAGCCCGATGGAAGCGGCTATAAGGCGGTTGGGCTCGTTGGTGGCGATGTCGGCGAGCACCACGAAGGTGATCGCGCCGTGTTTTATACTTTTAAGGGCCGAAGCGGCCGATATTATCTTCGCGCCCGGCGGCAGTATCGACGACACGCGCACCAGATTGAGGGCGGCGATGCCTGCGTCCCTTAAAGCCATTTCGAACGACTGTAATTTTTCTTTTGATTTTCCGACGCCTTTGGTAAAAAAAACTTTTTGAGGAACTAAATTCATCTTGTTCATTTCCTTTATCAAATTCTCCGTTTTTATTTTTAACTCTTAAATTAACTATCCACTATACTTTTGACTGTTTTCCATTCAACGGATTGCCGCCGAGCGTTCTTAAATAAGCGTGTTTCAAATTTCATATATATTATCAGGCCAGAGACTTTTTTACATCTTCCCATGCAGCAACAAGGCTGATGGCCGCTTTCGAGTTTTTATCAAATTCGACCGCCGTCATGCGCTTTTTCATTGATTCGACGAATATCCTGTCGTATGCGATTTTACCTATTAGCCTGATATTTTCACGCGCCGCGAACTTTTCGATAGCCTCGCTCAGAGAGGGATTTACGTCGTACTTATTGATGAGAGCCGCGACGCCGACCTTGAAATGCCTGCAGAGAGCAATTACGCGCTTAGCGTCGTGTATGCCCGAAACCGAAGGTTCGATAACGACTACGGCCAGGTCGGTGCCGGTAAGAGTCGCTATGACGGGGCATCCCGTACCCGGCGGCCCGTCGAGGATTATGAAATCGATGCCCTCGGATTTCGCTATTTCGGAAGCCTGCTTACGTATCTCGGACACCAGTTTTCCGGACGAGCCTTCGCCGGCGTTAAGCCGCGCGTGGGCCATTACACCGAAGCGCGTATTGGATATATAACTTTCGCCGACCTGTTTGTTTATAAGTTTTATGGCGTTCGCATGGCATACGGTAACGCACGCCCCGCAGCCTTCGCACAAAAGATGGTTCGTCTTGACCTTGTTGTCGGTGTCGTCGCGCGATATGGCTTCGAAAACGCAGACGGGAATGCACTTGCCGCAGCTAATGCATCTGGTTTTATCGACTATCGCGTCGTATCCGCTGATGAACGGCGCCGGAAGTTTTCTCGCGGTTATAGGGCTTATCAGAAGATGAAGGTTCGAGGCGTCGACGTCGCAGTCGACGGCTACGGCGCTTTTCGCCAGTTGTATGAACGCCGCGGTGACGGATGTTTTTCCCGTGCCGCCCTTGCCGGAGATTACGGCTATCTGTTTCATTTTACCGCCTCGCTTACTGCCCTTTCGAACAATTTTGAGAATAAGGCGCGCGTGTGCGGGAGCTCGTCGGCGATAATGCCGCCCCCGGAATATACCTGCGCTATTTTCAGTTCGAACGGGATTATACCAATTATATCGATCTTTTCGCTTTCACACCAGGTTTTGACCTCGCCGAAATCGCCGTCGTATTTATTTATAACGACGCCGAACCTCACTTTAAGTTCGCGCATGGCGTTGACCGCCAGTTTAAGATCGCTGAGGCCGAAAGGGGTCGGCTCCGTGACCAGGATCACGTAGTCGGCGCTGTAAGCAGCGGCCACCATGGGGCAGCTCGTTCCGGGCGGCGCGTCGATTATAGTGACGGCGGGGCCGGAGTATTTTTTTATGATCTTTTTAATGAGCGGCGGGCTTTTGGCTTCGCTGACATTCATTATGCCATCGACGAGGTCGAGCTCGCCGTTTATTTTTTTGCGCCTGATCTTTCCGATCATTTTATTCGCCGCGGTGATGGCGCCCATCGAGCAGACTCTAAAGCAGGCCTCGCACGAGTGGCAAAGTTCGGGAAAAAAAAGCGGCTTAGCCAGGATCATCGTGATGGCGTTGAATTTGCAAACCGTTTTACAAAAACCGCAGCCGTTGCAGAGGGCGTTATTGAATTCGGGAACGCTCACCGGGAATTCTTCGATAGAGTCAAAAAATTCATCGTGACATGAATTTTCAATATCGATCTGACCGCGCCGGAAAAAGAGGTGCGCGTTGGGCGCCTCCGCGTCACAGTCGAGAAGAACGACCGGAACGCCGCAGGACACGGCCATATTAACGGCCACGCTCGTTTTGCCGGTGCCGCCCTTGCCGGATGCGACCACTATTTTAACCGGCTTTTCAGCCGGCCTGTTTAAGACATCATCCATATATCTACCTTATTTTTCCTCTTTAAAATTCCATTTTTAGATTTTTCAATCTGTTTTTGCGGTTCGAATCCTTCGGGACCGCAATAACCCCTCGTCATTTTTTTTGTTTTACGCGATTTTACCGGTTTGAATATTTTTCAACGGCGCTTCTGCATGTGCCGCTTACGCCTTCAAGATATTTGATACCGGCGCGATTGAGCGCCTCGGCGGCTTTCGGGCCGACGCGGCCGGTAAGGATAAGCTCGACCTTTTTTTCGGCCATATTGCCGGCGGTCTGAATGCCTGCGCCCTGCGCGAGATTTACATTGGTTTCGTTGTCAATCGTCTCAAAAGACTTGCTCTGAGTGTCGTATATTATAATATAACGAGCCCTTCCAAAGCGTTCGTCAATAGTGCTGTCAATCGACGCGCCGTTCGATGTTACCGCTATTTTCATTCAATTTCCTCCATTTTCTTTTTGTGTTCCAATGTTTAATTTCTAATGTCTTTTCACAAAGTTTTTTATCACTGCTCGGCGAAGTACGCATCCGCCTTCGCCGCGACTTTATTTTCGCCGTTTTTTATTTCACCCTTTATCACCAGAAAACCGAACTGCTTTTTTTCGAAACGGCACTTAACGGTTATAGTATCGCCAACCGTGATCTTTTTTTTGAATTTAACCTCGAGTTTCGCGGTAAATACTCTTCTTTCGGAACGGGCCATGGCAGCGTGGGTCATTACCGAGTCGAGTATGGAGCATATCACTCCGCCGTGAGCGATTCCGTCGTTTCCCGCGTAGCGGCCGTCAACAAAGAATGAAGTTCCGCTTTCACCCGTATTTTTATCGTATTTCACTTCCAGCTTCAGTCCGTGTATATTTTCCGGGCCGCACGCCCAGCATGTTTTATTGTGCATTACATCAGGCCTCTTTATTTTTAAAGCATAATCCGTTCCCGACTCAAAACGCCCATCTTTTTCGATTTCCGGTTTAATTCGACGCCCGTATTTCAATATTGCAATTTTGTAATATTGCAACATCGCAATATTTTTCCGCGGCCCGGGCTTCGGAAATTCACGCCCGCTATTTTCCGAAAGTGTTTTCAAGAGTGCCGTTCAGAAAAGATCTTAGAGCTTTTTGTATGTCCGGCTCGCCTGTCAAAAAAACCTCGACCCCGGCGGCCGATAATTTCCGCTCGAGATTATAGCCTATAGCGCCGCAGAAAACAACTTCGCAGCCGTAAAACGAATCGCCAACGTTCAATTTTTTTATATTCTCGTTTATCTCTATGACGCCGTTTTTAAATCTGAAGCAGCCGTGTCCGGGGCTTTTTCCGCGCCCGCATCCGCATTGTCCACCGGGAGCGGCCCTCACGTAATCGTTTTCGTCGAAAAAGACCTTGCTCCCTGACAATACGGAAACGCCCGATATTTCAAAAATATAAAGCCCGGCCGAGCGTCCCGGATGGCTCGAAATATTTATGAAATCATCGGTAAAAAAGCCTATTTTAGTGTTTTTTTTCACCTTGACCGCCTTTAAGAAAAATTAAACGGACTCGTTTTCGAGTCTTTTACAGCGCAATTTTTATACCAACTTTTTTTATTTTATAACATCACGGACAAAACAGGCACAAAAATTGCTTTAAAAATTGAAGAAATAAAAAAAGAAAGGAAGTTTTATTTATGCCAAAAACTATAAATGTAGCCGTTCCATCCATGGGCAAAGGCGGCCTCGAAGCCGAAAGATCTCCGCACTTCGGACGCTGCGACTGCTTCAGCGTTCTTTCGTTCGATGAAAACAATAAATTCATCGAGTGCCGGATCGTCGAAAATCCGCCTCACGTAGACGGCGGCTGCCTCACGCCGGTCAATCTCCTCGCGGCTAACAACGTGAACGCCATCGTCGTCGGCGGCATAGGCGGAAGGCCCCTCGCCGGCTTCAAAAGCGTCGGCATCGAAGTGCTGGTCTCAGACGGCAATTTCGTAAAAGACGTAAAAGAAAATTACGAAAAAGGGAAAGTTTCCCCCATCTCCGCGGACTTCGTCTGCGGAGGCCACCATTAAAATTTGAATTTATATCTGAAAGTTTCCGAGGCGCTCCGGCATTATATTCAGGGTTATTTATTAACTTAAAAGTAATGCCGGAAAGCCTTTTTTATAGTACGCATCAAATTTCCGCGGCTCATTATTATCGACTTAAAAACTCGTCATTTTAATGCGCTATCCAGAAAACGGTTTTACCGTCGGTTTTAACAATCGGCATGCGTCCGGCTTTTTCTGCGTCTTGTTATGGGTTATATACTTTTCTACATCCTAAAATAAAAACACACAACAATTCATAATAATTTTACATTTAACTTTAAAACATTATTTTCAAATCGAATAAAATCAGGAAGTTTAATAGAATTTTAAAATTTATACTACTATTTGCATTGACAACTATAAAATAATTTGATATGATTAAAAGTAGTCAATAGTAGCACAATTGTTTTTACCCCCCCGCGGCGGTTTATTGTAATAAGACGCTGCGGCGCGTCAATATCGCCATAAAACAGATATGTGTTCAAGTTCATAAAAATTAAATGCTAAGGATATTATCGGGAGTGAAATTGATTTTTAACCGTTCAAAAACATTTTTAATGAAATAAAAGGAGAAAAGCCATGAAATTTTTCGAACCGCATGAATCGATGAAAGAATTTTGTAAAATGTCGCGCGAATATTTTTATGAAGGCTATCAGAACATAGCGCGGGAAGCGAACGAATGGTTCGGCCTTTCCAAACTCACGCCGGACTCCTCCATTTTGGAATTCGGCGGCGGCGAGGGATTTATAAGCGTTTTTCTGTCGAAATTAACGCCCGCTAAATTCATTTATATCGATAAAAATCCTCACGCGGCGGACCTGGCTCATAAAAATTTCGAAGAGGCCGGAATGCTTTGCAGATCAAGATTAATCGTCGGCGAGGTTGAAAAAACCTCGTTCCCTGACGCTTCTATAGATTTTATAATATCGCGCGGTACTATTCAATTTACAGAATACAAAAAAACTCTTTCAAATGTCGTGCGATGGCTTAAACCGGGCGGAATCGCTTTCATGGGCTGCGGCTTCGGGCTTGATATAACCGACGAGTACCGCGCGCGGGTCAATGAATTTATAAGGATAAAAGAGGAAGAAGGCATAAACACCGAATCGGAAAAATTCGACGAACTCGTCATAGAGGGCTATCGCCATTTAATCGACAATTATTTCGACGACCAGCTCGAATATGTTAAAGCGCTCAATTTAACGGGATTCTTTTTTGAGATAAAAAAACGGCGCGGCGCAAAACATAAAAAAACGGAGGGCGCGATTTCATGAAAAAAGCATATTCGTTCGAACCGATAGGCTTCGTTAAAAGGCCGGGGGCCGAACTAGAAGCCGACTGGAGCGACCTTTCGAGCGACTCGGTGATATGCGTCGATCCCCGCTATCGGGACGCGCTGGACGGGCTTCTCGAATTCTCCCACATTCTGGTGTTTTTCGTTTTCGACCGCCGTGAGGGAACGGCGCTTAAAATAAGGCCGGAGGAGCGCGAAGACATGCCGGAGGTAGGTATTTTCTGCACTAATTCTTTCATGCGCCCCGCGCCGCTGGGCGTCACAATGGTTAAGATCACAAGCATCGAAGGGACGGAAATCACGGTAAACGGCCTTGACGCGCTCGACGGCACTCCCGTTATCGACATCAAGCCGTACTGCGGATTCTATTACGAAACGAAGGATTATAAAATACCCGCCTGGCTCGAAAAATTGTGGGCCGAATAAATGCCCGCGCTGAGACATCAAAGCCTTGGCTGCTGATAGTTTTAATAATATTAAAGATAAAAGGAGCCTGATTTATGATAAATAATAAAAAACGGTCGCGCGGCGGAAGTACATTCGTTTTATCGAATATATTAGCGGTTCTTTCGGCCGCAGTATTTTTTACCGTTTTATTTTCGGCGGCGGGCGCATTGTTTTATTCGGGCGGCGCGGCCTGCGCGGCCGAAAATATAAGTTTCGCCAATCTCTGCGAACAGGGACTTTACGCGCCGGCTCCTTTATCGAAGCCGCCTGAAAAGATAGCCGTTTTTTATCCGCAGTCGCTCAGCCTTATTTACCTTTTCGGCGTACAGAATAAAGTTTCGGTCCTTCCTCTTTCGAAGGTGAAGATATCGCTTCATGACGGCGGCTTCTTCTCGCAGCTCGACCCGGGCATACTCTCCAAAAAAGACGGCGGCTATCCCGCCAAGCCCGACATAGAGGTCATAACCGGCGCCGGTCCTGATATAATAATATCGCCGACCTTCAAGATCAAGGCCGACGCTTTTTTCGAGAAATTAAAAATACCGCTATTCAGGGTCCACGGCACTTTCGCTAAATACGAAAACTGGCTCGACGCCGTTTTAAAATTCGGTGAATTATTCGGGCAGAAGCAAAAAGCCGCCGAATATAACCAATATTTTAAAAAGACCATTGAATTAACCTCCGTGCGGCCTGAAACCGGGGAGACTGCCGTTAAAAACACTAAAAAAGCCGCGCACATAGTTATAAACGCCAACAAATATATAGCCGGCGGAAAAAAATCCAGGTTCATCAAATGGTTTTTAACGAACATGGGATGCGAAGTTCTTGATTATCCGGACAGCGCAGCCGACGAGGTAGTTTTGTCGGTCGAAGACATAGTTAAATTCGATCCTGAATATATTTTTATCGACACTGTAACGCACGCCGGCGGGATCGAAAACGCGTCTTTAAAAATTTTAAAGGAAGATTTCTGGAAAAAACTGAGAGCTTACAAAGAAAATAAAATTTATTTCGTGCCGGCCGACGACAACACCTGTTTTTTAACCAACCGCTTTTTTATTCTATGCGCGCCGCTGGGAATTTTATGGGCGGCAAAGATGCTTCATCCGGAAAAATTTTCGGAGATCGACCTTGAAAAGGAAAATGAAATGTTTTACCGCAAATTTTTAAACGCGGACTATAAAAAAATGGCCGGACCGAACTCCGGAGTTAAATAAAAGAAAACCGGGGCTATGGACCTATGGACAATAAAAGAAAGACCAGAATAATAATTTATGTTTTCGCGCTGACGGCCCTGACCGCCGCCGCATCTTTTTTCGTCGGCAGCTTTCCGCTGGCGTTTAAAAATTTCGCCGCCTGGGTCTTCGGTAATTATCAGATGAGCGGCAGCGAAAAATTCATACTTTTCGACGTGCGTTTTCCGCGCATCGTAATGGCTTTGATCACCGGTGCGGTGCTTGCCGGCGGCGGCGTTTCGATGCAGGCCGTCTTTAAAAATCCGCTCGTAAGCCCGTTCGTGATAGGCATATCTTCGGGAGCGGGCCTGGGCGCAGCCATAGCAATAGTATATTTCAATTCATCGCCGGTAATCATCGAATCGCTCGCTTTTCTTTTCGCTCTGGCGGCGGTTTTTACAGCCTACGTACTTTCGGGCGACGGAGGCGACACGACGCTCCTGCTATTATTCGGAATAGTGATATCCTCGCTGGCGCAGTCGATGATCGGACTGATGCAGTATTTCGCCGACGCCGACCACGAACTTCCGGCGCTCACATTCTGGATGCTCGGCGGCCTGGACTCGACGACCTTCGCCTCGCTCGTCTATGCCGCCCCGGCGGGACTTTTATGCCTGGCGGCGCTCATGTCCATGACCTATAAAATGAACGTTCTGGCGCTCGGCGACACGGAAGCCGCTTCCCTGGGCATCGATGTAAAGCGGGTAAAGAATATCATTATTTTATTGAGCGCGCTTATGGTGGCCGCCTGCACTTCAAAAACCGGAGTGATAGGATGGATAGGGCTTACGACCCCTCATATTTCAAGGATAATCCTGGGCGCCGACAACCGGTTCGTTTTTCCGCTGGCGGCCCTTCTCGGCGCGTTTTTTCTTTTATTGTCCGACGATATCGTCAGATTCTGCGGCGCGGGCGAGATACCCGTCGGGATAATAACCTCGGCCATTGGCGCGCCGGTTTTCGGATTCATACTTTTAAAATATAAAAAGACGGGCTGGAGTTGATATATGCAAAACGGCCAGGCTGTTTACGAGATAGATAATTTATCCTTTAAATATTCCTCCTGCCGGGACTGCGAATGCGGCTTCGTTCTGAAGGACATTTCGCTCGCCGTCCACGCGGGGCAGTCGGTCGCGGTCCTGGGCGCGAACGGCTGCGGCAAATCGACGCTGCTTTTATTGCTGGCGGGGCATTTAAAGCCTTCCGGCGGAAGCGTTTTATTTAAAGGGCGCGACATCGCGGGCTTCAGCCGCGGCGAACTTTCCACGGCTATAAGTTACGCGGCCCAGAGCCATCAGGCGTCCTTCAACTTCACCGTTTTCGAGATAATATCTATGGGGCGCGCGCCGCATCTGAACTACTTCGGCGCCATGGATCCGGGCTCTCTGGGCGAGGTTTATAAAGCGGCGGCCGCGCTCGAACTCGATGAATTATTGGAGCGCCCCTTCGGCCGGCTCAGCGGCGGCGAAAAGAAAAGGACGATGCTCGCCTGCGCCCTGGCGCAAAACGCCGGAGTCATGATCTTCGACGAGCCTGATGCGCACCTGGATATACGCCACCAGCATCATTTTTTAAATATGATAAACGGCGCCGCCGCGGCCGGAAACAAGCTCTGCATTTTTTCGGCGCACAACCACGACCTGGCTTTAAGGTATTCGACGCATTCGCTTTTATTGAACAAAGCACGCAATTCATATATTTTCGGCCCGACGCAAACCGTAATAACCGAGGAAAACCTGAAACACGTCTACTCGATGGATTTTGAAACGGCGCAAACACAAACCGGCTCGAGACGGTTGTTTACGCCGGGCACGATATATTAAGATAATAACATATAGATCAAATATACAGGTCAAGATTGTCAATAGATTTGCATTTAATTTTTAAAAGATTTTTATAGTTGTTTTAAACGGCCTCAACAATTGATTTATCGGATAAAAGTTTTTCTATTGACATTTTTATACGCTTCGTGATATTATTGCTTAACTAAAAATCACACTTCAAAATTTTAGTTTGATCAACTTTTTTATCGGAAGGTCATTATGTGCTCCAATCTTTATTTTTTAAGGGTCGCCCTCTGCCCGCACTGCGCTCTCGCGGCCACCATAGGCAATTTCACCGAGTCGCGCGCGAACACCGATATCTTTTCCAAAATTATTCATTATAATCTTTTCAACTACTGCATTTCTAAATAACCGCGTTTTATTTTTCCCGTTATCGCTTTAAATATAACGACTTTATTTATTGATTTTCGGCCGCATAAAAAACGGCGCGATAATTGCTTTTATGTTTTTAAAAGAAAGGTATTAAATGAAAAATAATCGACATGGTAAATCAAAATCGGTAAAAACCATTTCCCGGGGCAAGTATTCTTTTTTTCTAATGTTATTCGCCGCGACGTTTTTAATTATTAACAACCCGGGCGGTTACGCTTTCGGCCGGCAGACGCTCACTCTCGACGAGATAGTAGTATCAGACGACATTATCGCTGACGCCGCAAGTAAAAACAACATAGGTAAAAAGACCATCGAGCAGGGCAAAAATATAAACGTAGCGGACATTTTAAAACTCGGCGCCGAAGTGGATATAAAGCGCAACGCGGCCGCGGGCGACACGGGCGATATAATTTCGATCCGCGGTCTTTCGAAGAACCGCATATTGCTCACCGTCAACGGAAGGCCGATGACGGCTTCCGGCATTGTCGGCGGCTATTATATAGACTGGAGCGGCATACCGCTGGACAATATAGAAAAGATCGAAGTGATCAAGGGCGGAAGTTCGGCGCTTTACGGCAACAACGCCATAGGAGGCGTCATCAACATCATAACAAAAAAACCTGAAGCCGGCCGGCCGAAGACTACGGTCTACTCAATGGGCGCGCGTAACGACGCCGACGGAACCGCCGATAACTTCAAGATAAGCCACAGCGGGAAAAAAGACCGGCTGGGTTACATGGTATCGGCGAGCCGGCAGAAAGCGCCAGAGTTTTTGTGGAACAACGATTTCACCGGAAACAACGGCGCGCTCTTCCTTTACTACGACGCGCCGCGCGGCGCCAAATTTTCTTTCAGCGGCCAGTATTCGAACACAAGACGCGGTTTCATAAGAAACAACAGGCAATCGCTAGACTGCGACAGCCCGCTGTTCGGAGTCAAGATCAACGACGCATACCCTCTCTCGCTCGGCGAGACCATCACCGGCAGCGGCATCAACAACCTGGCGAATATCGGCCCCGGCGCCTACTGGGACAAGGACAAATACCTTTACGACCTGAACTATAAACGGCCTTTCAACGACGGATATTTCGAGGTGAAATATTATAAAAATAAAGAGGACAGAAAGGAAAAGAATTATTCGACCGCTGACGGCCATCTCGTCCTCGACCGCGTCGTCGAATCGGACAGAAGCTGCGGCGGCTCTATCCAGGCGGTCAAAATTTACGGGAACAACGAGACGACCGCCGGCGTCGAAAGAAAGATAATAGCCAACGGCAACATCTCGGTAAATTTCGTCGATAACGTCTATAACGGGAGGGTATACACCGGAACGACGCCCAACAACGAAGGGCTGAACCTCAACTATTACATCCAGAACATATCCAGGATCACCGACAGGTTTACGGTTACGGCAGGCCTGCGCCGCTACGACTATATGATCCACTCGCTGACACCCTCCACGAAAGAACTCAGCGGTTCGGGCCTCTCACCCAAATTCAGCGCGAACTACGACCTCACGAACGGCCAGAGTCTTTCATTTGCGGCCTACCATGCCGAAAGGACGCCTGGCCTGCCCGAAATATACTGGGCGCAGAACGCGGTAAGGACCGCCGGCGCGGCGAGGATCCCGGTCGTGCTGCCGGAATTGAAGACCGAACGCAACAGGGCCGCCGAAATATCGTACGCTAAAAAATTCGGCCGGACCGCGAGCATACGCGCTACGGCATACACATACAGAATAAGCGATTACATAATGTCGCGCTTCGAAACTAACTGGTCGGGTATTTATAACATCGACGCGGTCGCCATCAGGGGCTTTTCGCTCGAGGGCGACAGAAAATTCGGAAAACTGTCGGCGATAAGCGCTAACGCTACCTGGCAGGCCAGCTCCAAAGAAGGCGACCTGTTCGACGCGGATAAACTCTTGAACGGCCTCGACTCGATGCCGAAATTCAAGTTCAATTTGAGCTTCGAGCGCACGCTGCCCGGCCTTCGCGGCTCCGCGGCCGAGCTCGGCGCACGCTACGTCGGTCCGCAGGAGCAGATCTACACCTTCGGCAAAAACGTCAACCGGCTCGTAAGAGTGAACGCGTTCACGCTCTTCGACGCGGGGATAAAAATACCCGTAAGCGGCGGCCATCAGGCCGAGATCTTCATAGACAACATCTTCGATAAAAAATACGAAGAAAAGTTCGGCTATCCGCTCATGGGCAGGACCGTCGGCGCATCCATGAAATTAAACTTTTAGCGGACAAGCGTCAATAAATTCCCGGGAGGAATCAAAATGAATTTAAAATATAATAAACCGGCGGCGGCCGCTTTTAAAAGTCTCGTCATAACGGTTGCGCCCATGCTTGCTCTCATCATCGCGGCGGCCCTTTCGCAGCTTTTTCCGGCGGCGGTTTTTGCGGCCGGCGCGGAAAGCGGCATGCTCATCACCGATATGGCCTCGCGCGAGGTGCGGCTCGAAAAAAACGCGAAACGCGTTCTGGCGGTCAATTCCGCCTCGCGCTTCATAGCGTATCTCGGCTGCGCCGGCGCGCTGGCGGGGATCGAAAACATCGACAAAAATTTCATCAACACGCGGGCATATACCATAGCGCTGCGCGGCCTTTTCGAGAAACTTCCGGCGGTCGGCGAAGGCGGGGCGGGAAAGCCCCTGGACCTGGAAAAAATAATATCGTTGAACCCGGATGTGATATTCGAGGCTTTCAACGACCGCGAAGCCGCCGAACTCATGCAAAAAAAGACAGGACTGAAAGTCGTGTCGCTGAGTTACGGCGATAAAAGCTGGTACGACGAAAGCGTTTTCTTCGCGTCGTTAAATACCGCGGCGAAGGTCATGGGACGCGAAACGCGGGCGGCCGAGCTCATAAGTTACGTCGGCTCGCTCAACGCCGATCTTGCAAGACGCGCCGCGGTGAATAAAATCGGGCGACGGGCGCGCTGCTATATAGGCGCGGTATCTTTCAGGGGGCGCCAGGGGATCGTCAGCACCGATTCGATGTATACGCCTTTTATCAAGGCCGGGGCCGAAAACGCCGTATCAGAGATCGGCGCCAACTCCCATATTTTTCTCGACCGCGAAAAACTTCTGGTTTACGACCCGGAATTTATTTTCATCGATGCGGCGGGACTTTCGATGGTAAGCGAGGATTATTTAAAAAACCGCTCTTATTATCAGAGACTTTCCGCGGTCAAAAACAAAAAAGTTTATCTGTGCCTGCCTTCGGTGTTTTATTACCTCAACATCGAAACGCTTTATATAAACTCTTACTTCGTAGGAAAAATAATCAACCCCGAAGCATTTTCAGATATAGACCCCGCCGCGAAGGCCGGCGAGATATTCGCAAAATTTTGCGGGGCCGATTGTTATGAAGCGATGAACCGCGAATACGGAGCTTTTTCGAGGCTCGAATTCGGCGAAACCGGCGTCACTCTCGAAAAATTTTAAGCGCGGGTGGTCAATTGAAAAACGACGATTCGATTTCAAAACGATATTTTAATATAAGAAAGAAAAAACTTTTCACGGGGCTTCTTCTGCTCACGGCCATCGCCGCGGCGGCCGCCGCCTCGCTCGCCTCGGGTTCCAGCGGCTGCTCCGCCGGCGACGCGCTGCGCGCGCTGCTTTCCGGCGACGATAAAAGCGCGACGGGATATATCCTTTGGAACCTCCGGCTGCCGCGCACGCTCATAGCTGTTTTCTGCGGAGCGGCCCTGGGCGCTTCGGGCGCCGTCACGCAGACCGTGCTTAAAAACCCTCTGGCGACGCCGTTCACTATCGGAATATCCCAGGGCGCCGCGTTCGGCGCGTCCTTCGCGATAATATTTTTAAAAGACTACAACGCGGCGGCCGTAAAAGGCTCCGCGCCGTACGCGTCTCTTTATTCCGTGGCGCTGTGCGCCTTCGCCGGCGCGCTAGTTTCGACGGGGTTCATCCTGCTTCTTTCGGGCGTCAGAAACGTGGGGCCGCTCGGGCTGATACTCGCGGGCGTGGCGCTCAACTCTCTTTTCGGCGCACTGACCATGCTCACGCAGTATTTCGCCACCGACGTCCAGCTCGCCTCCGCGCTATTTTGGACATTCGGCGACCTCGGGCGCGCCGGATACACCGAATTATGGGTCATAATAATCGTTTTCACGGCGGCCGCGGTTTATTTCGTCTTAAAAAGCTGGGAATATAACGCCATGGAGTGGGGCGACGAGACGGCCGCCGGGCTCGGCGTCAGGGTCAGGCGCCTCAGGACGGTCACGATGCTTCTGGCGTCGGTTGCGTCCGCGGCGGTGACGGCTTTTATCGGAGTGATAGGCTTCATCGGGCTGATCGCGCCGCACACGGTGCGCGTCGTTACGGGAGGCGACCATCGCTATCTGATCGTTTACTCCGCGCTTTTCGGTTCGCTGCTGCTCCTTGCGTCCGATCTGATCGCGCGCACCGTAATGGCGCCGCAGGTACTGCCGGTCGGAATTATAACTTCTTTCGCCGGCGCGCCGCTTTTTCTGTATCTGCTCATAAGGGGAGGAAGGGATATCTGATGCTTAAAATCGAGGACCTTTATTTTAAATATTCCCGCTCGTCGGCGGATTACGTCTTAAAAGACGTGAACTTCAGCGCCGCGCGCTCGGAGATATGCGCCGTCATCGGCCCGAACGGCGGCGGCAAGTCGACGCTGCTCAAATGCGCCGCCGGCGTTTTAAAACCGGCCCGCGGAAAAATGATCTGCGACGGCGCCTGCCTGTTTTCAGCCGCCGCCGAAGACCGCGCCAGATCGAGCGCCTATATGCCCCAGGCGCAGATCCCGCCTTCATGCGGCGTATTCGACGCGGTGCTGCTGGGGCGTAAGCCTCATATAAATTTCCGCCCTTCCGCGAAAGACATAGCCAAGGCCGAGGAAGCGATAAACTTGACAGGAATATCACACATAGCCGGTAAGCGCTGCGACGAACTCAGCGGCGGCGAACTCCAGAAAGTCGTCCTGGCGCGCGCCGTCGCGCAGGAACCGAAGATACTTCTGCTGGACGAGCCTACGAACCATCTTGATCTCAGAAACCAGACCGGGATGATGAAACTGATAAAAGAACTGACAAAAAAGCTTAACATGATAACAGTCGCGGTGATACACGATATCAACCTCGCTATAAGATACGGCGACCGGTTCGTCATGGTCAAAAACGGCGAAATATTCGAAAATTCTAATATATCAGCCATAACCAAGGAAAATATCGATTCGCTCTACTCGGTCGATTCGAAGATACGCGAAATAGACGGAGAAAAAATAGTTTTGATAAATTAAATTTATTTGAAAGGCGTTATAAAATAATATGAGAACTTCACTGGACTGCATACCCTGTTTCATAAGGCAGGCGCTTGACGCGTCGAAAATGATAACCTCCGATGAAAAATTCATTATCAGGGCCATGAAAAGAGTTCTGGCCGCGATTTCGGATTTCGATCTGGGCCTCACGCCCCCCGAGGCCGGGCAGGTCATTCACAGAATAATCCGCGAGGAAATGAAAGACCCCGACCCGTATTTAAAGTTAAAAGAACTTTCAACCGCCAGGGCGCTCGAGCTTTCCGGGCGGATAAAAATAACGATAACCGGCTCGAAAAATCCGTTCGAGACCGCCGTAAGATTTTCTATCGCCGGAAATATAATGGATTTCGGGATGAGGTCGGACTGGGACGAAGCCCATATCATGTCTTCTTTTGAAAAGGCCGAAAGAGAACCTATAGATTTAAAGTCGCTCGAATGCCTTTATAACGAAATTAAAAACGCGAAAACCGTCCTGGTGCTTGGCGATAACGCCGGCGAAACCGTTTTCGACCGTCTGCTCATCGAGGTCTTTCCCGGAAACGCCCGAGTTTATTACGCGGTAAAAGGCTCCGCCGTCATCAACGACGCGACGGCCGAAGACGCCAGGCAGGCCGGAATTGAAAACGTCGCGGAAATACTGTCAAACGGCGTCGACAGCTCCGGCACTCTTCTGAATAAATGCAGCGGGGAATTCCTGAGCATTTTCAACGACGCGGACGTGGTCATATCCAAAGGCCAGGGCAATTTTGAAACGCTGAACAACGCTGAAAGAAAAATTTACTTTTTGCTTCAGGTAAAATGCAAGGTCATAGCCGATTTTTATAATTTCAGGCACGGGGAATGGATCGTCGCCGATTCGAATAGTCTGAATAAAACGAATTGAATGAATTCTATGCGGTTATAAATTTTAAATTTGCTATTCTAAAAAAAGCGGGTTATGCAGGTGCCGATGACCTCGGTCTTGAGGCGGCCTTTGACTCCGCCATGCTCGGCGGGTATTTCGTATATGCTTCTGGGCGTTTTCATAGGCGTTAGAATCTTAAATTTCGTGATCGAATTTTTTCCTTTTATCGTCAGAAAATCTATGTATTTTTCTTTTTTCAGGATAAGCAGCACTTTATGAAGCGTCTGCCTGGTAAGCCCGGTTATCTCGTGCAGCTCGTCGATCCTGAATTCAAAGAATACGCCGGCCGTCTCGTTTTCGAGGCAGTCGAGCTCTATTATTTTTTTCATGACAAGCCATGTGGCGACGCCGTATTTCTGGCTCAGGTAGCCCGGCAGGCCGCTGTATTCGATCCAGCGGGGAAAGCGGCTGCAGTTTTCGGAAATTTTGGTTTCAGCCACGGCACAGTGTTTAGATAGATTGTCGGCGTGGTTGATATAATCGACTATGCCCGATTCGGGTATCTTCCACATCTTCGGTGTAAGTTTCACTCCGAAAATAAGCCCCGCGCGGAGTTTTCGCCGCAGGACCTCGGAGTTCATCTGAAGCCTGGCGGCGGCTTCATCGACGGTAAAAAGTTTTTCTATATGGTCTTTTTCTTTATTTTTCATTAATAATTCCACCTGAAAAAATGTTTCACCCGGGAATTATACTATATTAATTCGGTTTTATCAATAAAGATTTTTATTGATGTAACTTTTCTTTATTTTTTATTATGGCGCAATCCAACATATTATGTCAATTTTACATTTAAATTTTAAAATTATATTATTAAAGTAATTTAAAGTAGAGTTTTCAAAAAATAACTCTTTAATACTACTATTCGAATTGACAAACATATATAAATTTGGTAAAATTTATAGTAGTGAATAGTTGCGTTCGGTAGTAAATAGTCGTTTATTTTTTAAAAAGCGGTGCGGCATGTTTGAGTTGAATGAATTTCTGAAGGTTTCAAGCCCCGTCATTATTTTTCTGGCCGCCCTTTCCGTCGTCACTTTATCTTTTTATCTGGAAAGGCTTTTTACCATATCGACGTTCGGCAAAAGAACGCGCGAGGGTATGACGGTCATTTTCGGCCTGGCTGAAAAATCCGGAGGCGGCGAAATGGACCCCTCGATAGAAGCATCTAAAATAGATATTTTCAAATCAACCGTAAGGTGAAAAATAAGGAGATGATTTTAAATTGGGTCTTTTTAAAACAGTATCGGCAAAGATCATGGGTGCGGTTTTCATTCTGGTTATAATTTTTGGCTTATCCCCCGCCATGGCGGGGGATTCGACCGAAACCGTCCTGAACGCGAATAAAATCATTGAACTCAATCCAATTTCGGTAACGGGCGAAAAAATTTACGATCCGGTCTCGGAACCCGCCGCGGTTCCGCTTAATAATAAAACTTTCACCGAAACGATAGGCAGAAAATCCATCGAACTGCGCAACCCGTTCACCGCAACTGAACTGATCTCGTTCATCAGCCCGGCCGTTTTAAGGGCGAATCAGAACCGGAAATATAAAAGTTTCTTCGACATAAGGGGAAGCAAAGCGTCGCTGATTCTGGACGGCTTCGTCGTGCAGGACGGAAGCTCCAATTCAGGCATGCGCGGCGACGACAGGTTCCTCGAATTTTTAAATCCCGATATAATTGAATCGGTCGATGTTTTGAAAGATTCGACGGCGCTCATATACGGCGGCGCCAAAGGCGGCGTTTTTTACATTAAAACGAGAAAGCCCTCGAAAAAACATAACCAGCTCAAACTCGAACTCGGAAAGTTCGGCGAATTCACCACGAAATTGAGTTTTACCGACATCATAAACGAGAAATCAGCTTATTTCGCGGGATTCAATCACAGAAAATTCGACGGCCCCGCCTCTAAAAACGCCGGAAATAAAGACACCGGAGCGTTCCTTAAATATTTTTACGTTCCCACGAAACACGACGATTTCGTTTTTACTTATAACAGCGAGATCGGCATGTACCAGATACCCGTCGACGAGCCTGAAGCCTCCGGACAGTTCGCGCTCGTTGCCGGCATCGATCCCAAAACTTATTCGATCGTGATAGATCCACGTTACGGCTGGAATTACGAGCCCTGGAAAAACACCTTCACCGACCTGAATTACACTAAAAAATGGAGCGGCCGCCAGAGCACCAATTTTCAATTATCCAGGCTCGAAGTTACCAACGATTTCCACAATCCGCGAGGCATCGGCGCGGCGCCGGTAGGGCATATCGACGGGCATCGGGTCCTTGAAACCACGAACGCCATGGCCCTGCGCCACACGATAAAGACCGGCGGCAACGTCATTTACAGAATGGGTTATTCGCTCGACCACTGGTATAACCCGACCGGCAAATTATACTGGGAAAATATGAACAATGAAGATAAAAAACACACTATGTATCTGCAGACCGAGGTTCCTCTTTCCGGCGACAGACTCGTTGCCGACGCGGGCTTCAGGCGCGACCGCCGCTATATCATAAGGGAGCAGAAATCCAGAACTCCGGCCGGAAAAGCGCTCGCGCCCATAACCGATCAGTGGGAGGATCCGCGCAACAGCGTTTCGGCCGGACTTACCTATAAACCGACGGCGCTGGACACTTTATCGCTAAGATACTCGGCGCTCGTAATGACCCCGGTGGACCGCAAAGCCTCTCTGAGCGGGGCCGATCTTACGAACGAAAACGACAAAATAATAAATTTCGGCGTCGAGCATATATTTAAAAACGCCGCCAGACCGATGTCGCTCGAATTGAATTTATTCAAAAATGACATGAAAAACTCACTCGTCGAAGACGGAACGAAATTCATCGACGCGGCAAAAACGACCGTCATGAGAGTTTTCAAAAACACCGACACCGTTTCAAAAGGCGGTGAACTCAAATTGAACATGAAATTAAGCCCGCTGTTCGATGTTTCGGCCGGCGCAGCATTAATATCATATTCGCCGGACCTCACTACGAAGCCCCGGAAAAACTATATAACGGAATTGAAATATAACGAAGACCGCTCGGGAATTTCGGCCAGCCTCTACGGCCGTTTCGTCGGCAGTTTCGATTCCCCGGCTTCATACACATATAAAGACGCCGCGAATAAGACCGTCACTAAAACGCTCGTCAACTATCAGCTAGGAAATTTCTGGGACCTCGGCCTGAGCGTCTCCAAAAAACTCGATCCGCGCGACGAGAACTCGGCTAAAATATCGCTCACCGTGCGTAACCTCCTGGATAAAAAATACGAAACCATGCCGCTAGCCCCAGATTTCGGAAGGCGCGCTACAATCGGATACGAGGTTAATTTTTAACGCGCCGGCGCGGTTTAAAATCTTTAAAATATAAACTAACAAAAACCTTCGGCAAAAAAGTGTATTTAAGAAAATGAATCACAAAAACGTAATATTACTGACCGGCGGCATCGGAGCCGGCAAATCGACCACAGCGGATAACGTGCTGAAAAGGCTGACGGCCGAAAACATAATAAACGCCGGCGATATTTTCGGTTATACAACCGAGCGCATATTAGATCCGGCGGGCGGGCTCGAAGGATTTGACGTCGTCACTTACGGCGGCCAAAGATGCCCGCTGGCTTCTGTGAGCCGCAAAACCGCCGATAAATATATGAGTTTGTTCGTGAATAAAAACGCCTTCGCTCATACTTTGAGGCTGGAATTCGAACGAGCGAAAAAATGTGCAAACCCGATACTTCATATAGACGAGATCGGGCTCATGGAAAAGATCTCACCGCCGTATATAAAAATGCTGACCTATTTAATGAAAAATTTTAAAGTCCCGATAATCGCCGTGATCAAATATATCGAAAAAGACGATTTTTTAGATGAAATAAAGAGTCTCGACAACGCCGGACTATACATGGTAACCAAAAGAAATCGAACCAAGATAGAGGCCGAAGTTTTCGAAGAATTTACCGTTATAATAAAAAAAACGAACCAAAAAACACAAATATTAAAAAAGAAGCGCGATGCAATATAAAACATTCCGCCAGAGAAGGCGCAGCCGTCACTTGTTTTTGCGGCATTTTTCGCAGACGCCGTAAAAATCTATTCTGTGGCGGGTAATTTTAAATTTTTTAGATTTAGCGGCCTCGCGGTCGATATCGGAAAGACAGGGCAGGAATATGTCTTCGATGGAACCGCATTTCTCGCATATCAGATGAAAATGGGATTCGAGTTTCGCGTCGAAGCGGTCGCACGAATCATTAAAAGGCACTTTATGAATAAGGCCCTGCTCGAGAAGTATATTCAGATTTCTATATACAGTTCCAAGGCTGAGCGAAGGCATTTCTTCCTTCAGCGAGTTGTATATCTGCATAGCGCCCGGATGATCGCCGCTGCATTTTATAAGATCGAGTATTTTCTGCCTCTGCCTGCTTCTTCTATATACGAACTTGCACTCTTCCAATTCATGCCTCTTTCTAAATTTTGTAATGATAATGATTATCGTTATCGGACAAATAATATCATTTTTATTTTGACTTGTCAACTTTTAACAAAAATGATATCATAGTTAGTGTAAAAAAGACTTTATACATCTAAAATCGGAGCCGCTGTTTTAAGCGCGGCGGCCACGGGGGATCTATGGATCAGGACCGGAACATAAATATCGCGGGCGCAAACCTGAACGAAGCGGAAAACGAATTTATCGGTTTTCTCGATTTCAGCCTCGATTATATTTTCATGCTCGACGAAAATTCCATGATAGTCTACGCGAACGAGGCCGCACGAAACGCTCTCGGATACAATATATCCGAAATATGCGGAAAAAATTACATTGAAATTTATCCCGGCGGACGCAGAGATGAAGCCGCGCGCAAGGCAAAAGAAGCCATGGAAGATCTCGGCAGCCGTTGCACGATACCTCTGGCCGCGAGGTCCGGCGGCGAATTACACGTTGAAACTCGCTTTAAAAAAGGCAAATGGAAGTCACGGCCCGTTACTATAAGCGTCAGCAGGGACATATCGGATAAAGAAGCGTTCCGGGACGCTCTGTCCGAAAGCGAGCAGCGCTGGGACTTTGCTCTCAAATGCAGCCGTGACGGCGTCTGGGACTGGAACGTGGTAACGAACGAAGTTTTCTTTTCAAAGCAATGGAAAGAAATGCTCGGCTACGAAGAGCAAGAATTATCAAACGCGCTCGAAGAATGGGAAAAACGAGTTCATCCCGATGACATCGAGGGCGTTCGCAGAGAATTGAACAGACACCTCGCCGGCGAAACCGCATATTACCGCAGCGAACACAGGCTGCTCGCGAAAGACGGAAGTTATATCTGGATACTCGACCGCGGCATGGTCGTCATCAGGACCCCGGAAGGAAAGCCGCTTCGCCTGGTAGGGACACATTCCGACATAACCTACCGCATGCTGGCCGAGAAAGAGCTCATGCGCGCGAAAGAGTCGGCCGAAAAAGCAAACCTTGCCAAGGGTCGTTTTCTGGCGAATATGTCTCACGAGATAAGAACGCCGATGAACGCGATTCTCGGGTTTTTAGACCTTTTGAGCGAATCCGGCGTTTCCGGCGAGCAGCTCGAATACGTCAGGCAGGCGAACTCGTCATCGAAGCTTCTGCTATACCTTCTCAACGACATACTCGATTTTTCAAAAATAGAGGCAGGCAGGGTTTCTATGGAAAAAATAGAATTCAACCTGCGGCGCACGCTCGAGGATACCGTTAAAATGCTCTCACATAAAGCTGGAGCCAAAAACCTTTATCTGCTGGCCGTAACCGACGACGACGTTCCCGAAGATGTCAGCGGCGACC
>Ga0209212_1001354_pt1 | contig 40641 bp, 42 predicted proteins | sample RifGroC2_FD_183996 | JGI IMG/M metagenome (GOLD analysis project Ga0209212, IMG submission 183996) | Groundwater microbial communities from Rifle, Colorado, USA - Groundwater C2 (SPAdes) (version 2) | ecosystem: Environmental > Aquatic > Deep subsurface > Groundwater | place: Rifle, Colorado... | reverse complement strand
TTTTTTATTTTTTATAAAGAACGATGGACCCGTGGTGTAGCCCGGTTAACACGTCCCCCTGTCACGGGGAAGATCGCCGGTTCAAATCCGGTCGGGTCCGCCAGATTTCCAAGTTTGAACCGTAGAGTTTGCAAGGCTTTTTGAGCCTTGTGACGGTTTCGGAGGTTCGATCTTGGAGACTTGCAAGTCCATAAGAACATCAAAGACTGGCGTCCATATCGGCGTCAGTTTTTGATTTCTGACGACAAAACCTTCAAAACAAAGCTTCATTAATGTACGCTTTTGATGCAACCCACTCGTTTGAAATACTCGGTCGGCATGATCAGTAAAATCCAACAGCTCATTGAACTTTTGCACAAACTTATCAGACTTGCTCTCCATCTCACCCAGGCGACCCTGATACATCTCCTTCTCGCGTAAAAGCTCATCCTGAATCTTTATAAAGACATCTGCGTCTATGATGCGTTTTGAACGATCTACAACGATATTGCGGATCTGCTGTTGAAGCCTTATAAGCTCTTGCTTGAGGCTTCTTCGCTCTTTATCTTCCTGATCCAATCTTTCCTTGGCGAAGTACTGGAAGTAAGCATCAAGCACCTTTTTGAATTTATCCGGTAACTGCACATGGCTAAGCATGACAGCGACTTGTGCCTCGACATCCTCCCATCGCATGTATTTCTTTTCTACACACTTGGGGTCTTTACGATGACTGCACGAATAATAGAGATGACCTTTTTGCATTTGACCACAAAGCATTGATCCACAATCACCACATCTCATAAAGCCAGCCATTGGATACGAATGCTTGCGTGTGCGATCGGCATAATGATTATGCTGTTCGATAATCTCTTGGACATCGTCAAAAAGTTTCTTGGTGATCAAAGATGGAAAATTTGCCTGAGATGTTGCTGACCGAGTTTTAATGAGTCCGTAATAGATCGTGTTTGCCAATATGTGTTCTGTAGCCTTTCGGCTGATTGGTTTGCCACCTCGTGATTTAAGGCCTCGCTTATTCAGCTCACGGGACAATGACTCATACGAATATTTGCCGGTGGCGTACAACTCAAAACCAAGCTTCACATATGGTGCTCTGATATTATCCACCAGTAGAGATTTGGTTTTTTTATCATTCAAATAACCGATCGGTGCAACACCGGGGAACCTGCCACGCTCTACGGCCTCTTTAAGACCCTTCCTGACCTCCCAGCTGATGTTTTGAGATGTCCATTGAGCAATTGATGACATAATGTTTTCAACTAGCTCTCCAGAGAAGGACTCGTCGAATTGCTCGACCACCGAGATCAACTTGACATCGTGTTTTTTGAGCATCATCTTGATCGCCGCATAGTCGGCGACATTGCGACACATACGATCCAGCTTATGCATCAGAATAACATCAATTTTTGTATCGGTCTTTGATCGGTGAAGCATTTTCTGAAGCTGTGGACGATCGGTCGTTCTTGCCGATTCGCCCTTTTCCTCGTAAATGCCATCCAGTGCAAGAGTCCAATTGTGATCCATTCCATATTTTTGGCACGCTTTGACTTGTGCCGGAATACTTAATTCTCGTTCGGCCTGACGAGATGTGGAAACACGGCCGTAGATTAAATAATTTGTGCTCATAATGTTTGTTATAAAAAACAGCAGGGCTCTTGGCGAGCCCTGGGGTTAGTATTTTTTTATGTGATAAATCAATCGACCTATCGGCTTAACCCCTTCGACAGGGTAGGTCTTTTTAATGCCGGGCTGGCTCGTTGTAATTTCTAAAGAGTTGCCACGCTTTTTATAATAAGTCATAACCAGACCGTCTGGCGTAGACAGTACCACGATGTCTCCATCATTAATCTCAATATCCGCATCAAGCATAGTCAGGTCGCCGGCGATTATACCTGCCTCCGGAAATGGAGTGATAGAAACTCTGATACCAAATATACGGTGATCACGCACAATTCCATTTTTGGGAATGAAAATAAACTCGTCTGCATGTTTTAGATGCAGATCAAGATCGTCCACAGGAATCGTGCTAAACAGTGGCATCTTGTAATGAGCTACCTCGTCAGCGGTGATTGTCTTTTTTAATTCCGCCAAACCAGCTTCCAAGTTGTGAGTCATCTCTTCGACACGCTTCTCACCAGCATCTTTGATGTTGATTTTATAATTTGATGAGAGGCTAACTTTTTGAATCTTGGACTCGGTCCACTGTTTTCTTAATTCATCTTCTGATACCTCGTAGGCCTTAGCCAAAAGACCCAACTGCTTCTGCGAAGGAAGCCGGGTATTGTTCTCCAACTGACTGACATAGCTGGCCGAGAACTTAAGCCGATCCGCTATGTCTTTAGCTGTCCATTTATTAGTTTCTCTTTGTCTTTTTAGATATGAGCCAAATGACATATTTTTGTTATTTGCTTAATTTATAATCCTAGCGACATCTTAATACAGTATAGCAAATGTGTAAAGATTAAGCAAATATGCTTATCCACAGCATAGTATTTGACGAATTAAGCAAAATTGCTTAATATGACTATGAGGTCTAATTTATTAAACTATGAAAAAAACACCAACCAACATACGACTGAGGGAACTTAGAATCGAGAAAGGGCTAACGCAATACAAGCTAGCCCGAATTCTTGGCTTTAAGTACAACACAGCGATCAGCCGTTATGAGACCGGTAGTAAAAGACCGAGTTTGGAAACCGCCCAAAGAATTGCCCTAGCGTTGGGGGTGAAAGTCGAGGATATTTTTTTGCCTTAGAAATTAAGCAAAAAAGCTTAACCGAAAAGGTGTGTGGGGTTAGTAAAAGTGTGAGGTCACTCTTATGAACCAAATCACATGTCCAAACCAACAAAGGATGAGGAAGCTCTTATTGAGCTTACCAAAAATGCCTTGTCCGAGGTGCTTGGCCGAGAGCCAAGTAAGCAAGAAGTTTGGCGTGTCCATGCTGGCTTCAAGCGTATGGCATTCATGCTATTGGAGCATTTAGATCACATCAAAAAGTATGACAACGAGAATTCTAATCAAAAGATTAATTCAGAGAATCTGGAAACGGATGACTCGGAAACCACCGACCCGGAGAGAACTCTTGGCGAGGAGGGAGAGCTTGCTGAGTAATTTCGCAATCCGCGAATTAGAGAATCCAACTATCCGGCGTGACTTTTGCAGAGCAATGGACAACATCGACCGAGCTCTGCCGAAATCCAGAGAGTGGTAGATAGCGCCTTACTCTCCCCTCAATGACGCCAGGCGTGAAGGGAGGAATAAGGTGCGATCAGTGGGTCGGTCCACCTTTTTATTCACGGCCATGTCGGACGATAAAATAAAAGTAAGAGATTTAAGAAATGGCGATTGGTTCTGGATTAGTAAAGTACTGCTCGATGAGTATGGATGCAAAATCAAACCGATCGGCATTGCTATTTATAATTGCCTCGCTGAACACGCCAATCAGGAGGGTTTTTGTTTTCCATCTCACAAGCTTATTGCTGACAGGATTGGATCGAGTATTTCCAGCGTGCAAAGAGGTATCCGCCAGATGATCAAGCTTGGGTTGATAAACAAAAAACGCAAGAAATTTCATAATGTGTATTTCCTTTTAAAAGTAGATAGGTCAGATAGACCGAACTTAAATAAGACCGGTCAGCCTGACCGGCAGTTCGGTCATACAGACCGGTGGGATCGGTCCAATGGACTTACTAACAAGAATAAAGAAAAAGAATTAAATAATAAGAATTACGGTGAGAATAAAAAAACTGTGGATAACTTAAATGAGATACGATCGATGTTGGCACAAAAAATGTCAATCGGAGGGGTAAAGATAAAAATTATAGACGGCAAGAAGCACATGTGGACTGGACAGAAGTGGGTAGCAGTCGAGGATACTTAGATTGCTTTTAACGGTTCGGGTAGGAGGTCGAACCTGAGCTATTAATTGATCGTTTATTAATCATTTATGATCTGGGCTCAAAAAGCCCACAAATAAAAAACAGTATGGACAAAGATGAATCTAATGTCGGCAATTGTCCCCATTGCACAAAAATTATTTTTCGCGATGCGGTTTTCAATTCCGAGGCTATGTTTATAACCAGATGTCCCCACTGTCAGAAACCCGTAAAGGTGTGCATAAGAAAAAAGGTCGAGATTATTTTGCTTCCGGTTGATGATCGTAAAGGAAGTAACAATCCCGGAACCAAGCTGACCATGATTATCTTTGTCTTGTTCTTTCCGACAGTTATAGATCTTTTATCAAGCAGTTTTGACATCCTCGACGGCTTACTCTGACACAGTGGAATTATAAAGCAAAAGGAGCCCATTTTGAGCCCCTTTTTTGCCGTTTGTTTGCCCCTGTGGCGAGCTTTCTACAGCTCATCCGCCAATTCCACCGCATCGTCCTCGTCTAACCCGTATTCCTCCATAATTTCCTGAACATGCTCGGCTTCTTCCTTGTCGAGATCGTGACTTTCCATTAACTCCGCCACTTCTTCAGTGGGAGCATCGTTGGTCTCAGTTTCTTTTTCAATATCGTCTGACATAAATTTATTGCCAGCAAATTTCTGGTTTTTCTTTTATGATATTTTCAATATATTTTTTTGCATCACTTAAACCACCAATGTCATCAATAAGTTTTAGCTCTTTTGCTTTGTCGCCCAGTACTGATGAGCCGTCAGCAATTTTTTGAACATCACCAACTGAGATGTTTCTGTATTTTGCAACATCATCGATAAAGTTTTGATGCACGATCTTAATATCTCGCATTATTAAAGCTTTCTCATCATCAGTTAATACCTTATCAGGATTGCCTGAGTCTTTATATTTTCCAACGGATAACTGAACATATTGATAGCCATCTTTTTTATTTTTGTCCACGCTATCTAAGTAAGAGGCTGTTACACCAATACTACCAATATCAGAATTCCTTGAGGCAAAAATATGACCTGCACCACTGGCCGCCCAGTAAGCCGCCGAAAGTCCGCTTTGCCTAATAACAACAACGGATGGTTTTGATGAGTTTTTTAGAGCACGGGCTATTTCTTCACCAGCCACAGGAAGTCCGCCGTTGGAGTCTACCTCTATTAGAATCGCTTTAATTTTTTCATCATTACTTGCCTCTTCTATGTAGTGAGTTATTTTTTCGCTTGCAACTATATCTTTATTGCTTTCCGGATCTTCAAAATAATCTTCTGGGATATAAGTAACGACGGTGCCATGTAAATTTAAACCTAAGACAGAACAGTCAGAATTGTCATCATCCTCCTGAGAGGAGTCCGATACGCTGGAAGAAAAATCATCAGATGATTGTGCGTTGAATATTTTGAAATAAGCAAAATTACCAGCAACGGTTAAGGCAACAACACAAACCATTATTAAAATAAAATCAAAACCATAAATAATTTTTTTGTGGTGTTTTTTGAAAAATGCCGAGATTGAATCAGCTATTCTTTTTTTGTGTCTTTCAACAAACTCCAGTAATTTTTTTTCTTTATCGGTCATAGTTTTGTTTTTATTTATTTGCTATTAATTGTCCGAACATAATTGCAGTAATCACATTCTGGACTGGCTTCGGGAATTTTATCACCATTCAAACAAGCATGAGCTTTAATGATCGTCTTCTCTACCCACGAATCATTGCCCTCGTAAGGAATCAGAGTTATATCAAATTCAAGTTTTCCATCAAATGCCTTTCGGTCCGTCTGGCCGTTGCAGTAAACAAAATAGCCGGTGCTGGAAACTTTGTATCCATTTTGGCGAAGTAGCCACTGATAGACTTCCATCTGCCTTTTATAACCGATTTGCCAATCTTTATTGAGCTCGGTGATATCCTCGTCTTTTGAGGTTGCCTTGTAATCAACAACAATGTATTCGCCTTGGGAGTTTTGCCAGAGATCATCAATCGCACCGAATACTAAAAAGTTTGTAAGTTCGTGCAGATGTTGTATACCAGTAAAGTTATGTCGCCATTTATCTAAATCTGCATGTGCTACAGGTCGAGCATCGACACCGTACTTCTCGATAAGCGGATGTTTTGTGCCAGCGACACGATGGATATCAAACTCAAGTTTTAAGAGATGATCAACGGCTGAGTTTAAGGCAAAAGGAAAACCCGGTGGCCGACCGACACCAAGCTTACGATCGTAGTAAAAACATCGTGGACAATTTAAAAATAGATCAATCTTTGATCGTGATAATTTGAAAGGCTCGGCGACTTTTGAATCGTATAAACCTTTTACTCTTTGTGCTGTGTAGTATTCTGACATGGGTTTTTATTTATTAGGAAAACTGTATTTTTGTTCTCGTTTTTGGAATGCCTCTTGTCCACCCTCAAGAATTTCACAAACATGTTGTCTGATGCCTTTTCTATACAAAATTGCTGATTCTTGAGTGGGGTCTAATTCAAATGTATTTTCTAAAGCACCCGATATGTATTCAAAACGGAATTTTTTATTATCACGCCCGACTTCTTGTCCGGATTGATTTGAGACAACGGTCTCTTCAGCGTCAGCACCAACGACAAGGTTTGGATTATGAGTAACAATAATTATCTGTCTCTGTAATTTCTTATTTTTTAGGAAAGCCACTAAATCATCATAGACAGATCGATTGTCGAGGTCATCCTCTGGCTGATCGAGCAGAATTGGCCACTCTCCGTCACTTAAATTGATAAGAAGTTGAAGTAATACCAAACCTTTTTTGCCGGGCGACATTTTGTCGAGAGAATCGTTTTTGTAGAAAATTTTGAAATCAAGATAAAAATAATTTTCCAAGAGTTTTGCAACAGCATCCTTCGTCAGACGGTTCTTAACCGTGTTTATTGTGCCTTCAACCAACCCCTCAAAAACCGTTGTGATGTTGGTTAAGTGCTTTGTTGGATCATATTTATAAATAAACTCATCGCCCCATTCCGCCTCAACGATGACTCGTTTTAGATCGTTTTTATTGATATACTCCTTGACCACATTTGAATTAAACGCATCATCGTTAAAACTGATGTGTACACCAAGCGTAATCTCACCAAATTTACTCTCAAACTTTTTGAATTCATTTCGCAAGCCCTCGTACTTAAGGACAATTTGTTTATATGACTCAATAACACCATCCGACTTCTTTTTATAAGAAACCTTTTTGGTCTTTAAATTATTTCGCTTTATAGCAATCTCGTTAAGTTTCTGTTGCTCTTTCTTAATAGCGTCTGTCTTCTCCTGAAGCTCGGACTGTAGCTTAACCTTGGCCATTAGTGGTGTTAGATCAGCTTTTATTTTAACCAGCTCGGCATTATGGATTTTTAGTTTACCATCAATTGCTGTAATCAAATTTGTATTTGCAGATTTTAATCCCGGAGCGAACGAATCAACTACCCTAAACTCCGCCTTAAATTTTGCTTTTATGTCGGCATCATTAAGATACTCTTCATTCTCTTCAATCGTTGATTTTAGACCATCAATTTGTGAAATTAAGTCCGAACCCAAGCTCTTGATCGTCTTTTTATCTTGTTCGAGATTAGAGATCTGAACATTAATCTCTTTCTCTTTCGCGACCAACTCCTCGTATTGCTTTAACTGTTCTTCTGATAAGCCTGATTTAGCTTTGATTTCATCGGCCTGTTTCTGAAGTGTTTTAATATAATTCTCAATACCTTTTTCATCACCGGTCTGCTTTAATTCGTCTTCTGTCTTTTTAATATCCTCACGATCAGAAAACAACTCACCGATAGCTGTTGGTATTGCTTTGACTTCCGCCTTAATTTCCCTGACAGTTTCTTCGTACCTTTCTTTGACCACCAAGTCTTGCAAGATGACATTCAAAACGAATTCATTCAACGCCTCGCGACTTTTTATATTTGCCTCCGAGAGAGTGTTGAGGTATCTCTGCGGAATATAGAGAATTTTTCGTTCCTTTGAATGATCCTCTGTCGTGCCTTCTGGTGTTCTTAAAAGTGTGTGCTGGCCGTCTTTCCATGTAACTTCAAAATTGAAATCAACAGAGGCGTCAAAGTCATATTTTACAGGTACACCACCGACATCAGAAGTTCTGCTCTGTACTTCTTGGCGATCGATAGTTTTTGCCATGTAATACAAGAGCAATGATTTTCCTGTCGATTTGCCACCTATGATAGTCGTGAGGTTTTGATTAATCTCAATGGGGTCACTACCAAATTTTACATCACCTGTATTATCCAAAAAACGAACCTTATCAATAACAAAATAAGATTTTTTCTCGCCCGGTTTTTGAGGTCCGACAAAAATACGCTGTTCTGGCTCAAAAACAATCTGCCTCAGTCCCTCAAATGTTGGATCGGCTTTTATCCATAAGAAATTCCCGTCCTGATCAGCTTTACTGAGATCACGCAACGATCTAGCGTCCGAACTTATGTGTGAACAAAATTTGGATGTAAGCGTGCTATTTGTTTTTATATAGTCCGTTATGGCGACCGATGATTGATTATGCTGAGATTGCAAGAGATTAACTTTTTGATGATTGAATATGTCTGCCAAGTGTGTCCGGTCTGTCGCTGTGCGTTCCTGAAAAAGACCATTATTGCTATTGCAATGAGGATAAATTATGATGCCTCCATTTTTCTTAACCTCGTCAATAATCTCCTTGATATCTGTACTTGTTGTTGTGAGTGTGCCGTTTCCATTTGTGCGATTGTTAATATTAAATTTCATCAAAAAGGCTTGGATACCAGCTGAAAATGTCTCTTTCTGGTAGAGTTTGTCTGGGAAAAACAATAGCATGTGGATACCCTGACAATTAATTTCAACTCCAGGAATAACCTTACATCGCGATTGCTTAGAATAATCGATAAAAGAATCGAGCAAACAGTCATCAAAATAATTATGATCAGTAATCCCAATGCAGTCTAACTCTGGATTGAAAACATCGACAAAAGCAAAATAGTTCCTAACATGATTAGTACATCGGTCTTTTTTATCAATTTTTGTGTCATTAAAATAAGCCTTTGAATCATAAAGCAATGCGTTGGCTTCACCTCCAACTTTCGTGATGTATTGTTGCCAGCCGGTTGGGTTTTCCTTTTTCAACTCTTCCGAGTAATCCCCAAGCTGAATATAATTATCATCCAAAATAGTCTGGGTTTGTAAATCCCATTTACGCCATGTAGAACCTTTTGGATAAGGGAAGTTTTCCATACTGTTATTTGGTTAAGCATTCCTGATTGAATTGCTGATAGCCATTATTTATTTCTTTATAATTTACTTCGATAACCTCGAAGTGCTTCTTGGCAGAATCAATCTTGGCACGCTCGGATGATCGTAGGTTAGTACCTCCTTTGGTTTCAATGACGAAGTAGACCTTTTCTCGGTCCTCGTTGCCATGCAGATCACGCTTAGCCGTTACGATTGCCCAGTCGGGATTATAACCGCCGACAGGAGTCTCAATTTTGAACCAACCCGGAAGCTTAATAAACAACTTAATTCGTTCGTCTTTATCAAGATCAACGGCAAACTTTTGCTCTACTTCTGAATCGTAGACGATTGCATCGTAAATTGAATTATTAACCGGCTGGGTAGTTTCCTTATAGCTCGGTATATTTTCAAATTGTTCAAGTCCAAATTTCTCCGGAACAACTTCGTAAGTAACCTGATCGATATAGTCCTTGATCAATTCTTCTCTGATTATTTTTATAGCTTCATAAATAAAGCGTTCCGGATTGTTAGACAACGATTTGAAATTATTTGCCTTGTGCAGAATCTCCGCTACCGTTTGTCTGGTAAGTTTAGTCTCATTTTTTATGGATTCGACACAATCAATTATTCTTTTTCCTTGAACTACTTCCTGTGATTGACCACCGATAACACTAGCGTCGATACCTTCTTTAGCAATAGATATGCCGACACGCTCGATTTTAATCTGTGGTTTAGCAATACTTAATTCAGTAATTCTTTTTGTCGCTTTATCAATCAAACGATCCGCATTGACCTGCACAATAAACTTGGTCTTTTTTGAAATGCGTTCCCAGATAGCTCGAAAGTTTTCGTCTTTATCAAAACCTTTCTTAAGTTTGACTGTGAGTTTACGCTTGGCATTGTTTGGAATTGGGGGAGCTTTATAAATTCCATCCTCCACGAATTCGGATTGAAGCTTGGCGACATAATCTGAATAACTCTCGTTGGCGATCACTGATAAGAGGTTAATATTTTTAAGAAAAACCCTATCGCCATCTTGATTCACGCACAAACGCATACCACGACCAATCTCTTGGCGTTTTTTCATTGTGGACGATGTGAGGTTCAAGGTACAGATATTAAATATATTTGGATTATCCCAACCTTCTTTTAGAGCAGAGTGGGAGAAAATAAATTCGGTCGGTTCATCAAATGAGAGCAAACGCTCTTTGTCTTTCATGATAAGTTCGTAAGCCTCTTTGTTCTCGGCAATGGCAGATTCACGCTCAAGATACTCTGCCGCATTTTTCATAGCAAAATAACCCTTGTGAACCTTGCTCACATCCGCGTTACTATCTCCGTGTTCTTTTTTGAGTTTATTAAATTGTTTGATAAAAGTCTGGCGGATAAAACCGTCTTCTTTGACATAGTTGTCGACACGATCAATAAAGAATAATGACAAAACTTTGATGCCCATTTCTTTAAGTTTGTTTTTCTTTTCAAAATGGAGTTTGATCGTTTCGATGATTTGTTCTTTCATTACATCTTCCCGGTTTCCACCAATACCTTCTCCTTGTTTAATCTGAACATTGTTCCTAAAACGAATTGAACCAACAGAGCCGAAGTCTGGAGCATCTGCCGTCAGTTCTTCAACGATGTAACCATCGTAAGCGGAGTTCTCGGTCTTTTTGGCAAGATCGTCTCCTTGCTTGACACTAAGTTTTTTCTTTTTGCCATTCCCTTGATCATCCTTAAAGATGACCTCAATCTGGGCTTTTATCGCTGTCTTACTAGGCTTAACTTCAACGAGAGTGAGCAGTGGTGCAGATGCAGAATTTTCATCATCGACAACCGAAAAGACTTCAATCTTTTTGACTAAGCCAAGCTGGTAGGCATCATAGGGAGCAAGCTGATAGACAAGATTATAAAGATTTTTGTGAGTAGCCGAATATCGCAATCTAAATAATGCGTTAAAATTTTCCAACGCTTTTTTAGTAGCTTCACCCTCCATGTTTTGAGGTTCGTCTAAAATAAGAATTGGATTAGTTTTTTGAATGTAGCTGATTGGTTGTTCACCATGCATCTGATCACGCTCGCTGTATAGAACATTGGAGTCCTTATTGAAAGCACCGACAGTCATGACCATAATCTCGATATTGCTACTATCGGCAAAATGCTTCACTTGGGAGATATTTTTTGATTGATATTCGTAAAAGCGGTATGGAGTATTATTGTAAAGTCCGGCAAAATGGTCTGTGGTGATATTGAGAGTCTTGATCGTACCCTCACGGATAGCGACTGACGGAACTAAAACTATGAATTTTTTCCAGCCATACTTTTTGTTTAATTCAAAAATTGTGCGGAGGTAGACATAAGTCTTACCAGTACCGGTTTCCATTTCAACCGAGAAGTCGTAATCATCACTACTGCCATTGGAGATTTTATTATGGCTTTGGATTTTTTTGGTATTAGCCATCACATCATCTTTTGAGAGAGTTAAAAAGTTTGGATAAATACCCAAAAGCCCACTTCCAGCAACGATCCTATTTGTAGTTTTTTCTTGACCCTCAAATAGACCGACAATTGAATTGATTGCGTCTATTTGGAAGTCTTGATTTGCATCGAATTTTAGCTTCATAGTTTTTGTCTTAGATAGTCTTTAGATCAAGGTTAAGGCTCAGATTTGCCTTAGCACTATCATCAAGAGCATTGTCGATGCAAATAAACATTCGACCCTTATAATCACGGCCAGCAAACTCTTTGACGGTCTCTGACTCAACCTTTTTGTCAAGACAGACGAACAAACTACGCTCACCGTCTACAACAGTGAATATTGTATTTTTCCCGAGTTTCTTGGAATCAACCTTTGAATTTAGAGATAGACCTTCTTTGACGATATTCTCATAGACAACATCAATAACATTGATATCCTCAAACAATGATCCCTGTTTTGCCTTATCAAGATACTGCTGGAATGCTTTCTTGTTTTCATCCTGACTCTTGTCGGGATCAAACTCAAAATTATTCTCCGGGTAGTTTGAAATGCCTAATTCAAAAAGTTTAAAGCCATCTTTTATTGCTGGATTATCGGCATACCCTTTAATAACTCTTTTTAGGCGATCAATTCCTACTTCAGTAATAGTTTTATACCCAGCCTTATATGCCTCTGATTTTACATCGATCAATTCGGGAAGCTGTACAAGAATAAATTTTCTATGCCCACCATCGTCTTGATTTAACGACAATACAGCATGACCGGTCGTTGCCGATCCTGCAAAAAAATCTAACACAATATCATTGCTACCTTTTTGAGATACGAAACCTATCAGCTTTTTGATAAGAGGATACGGCTTAGAGTAATCAAATATCTTTTTCTTACCAAATATGGCTTCCATCTGTTTTGTGGCCATCGTACTTGAGTATTCTTGTACTACAGCTAACGGAGGGAGCGATCTTGTTATTTGACTGCATTCGTTGTCGACTTTAAAATACTGTTTAGTATAAACTGTCCATTTATCATCTCCGTTTTTCTTTAATACAATAAAACTACTTTGCAAGCCCCAATCATATTTTTTCTTAGACCATCTCCAGCACCCTCGTTTTCCGTCTTCACTTGGATATATATCAGAACCATCGGGAGCTTTTATTGGGTAGTCTAAAGAGCCGGAATATTGGATACTAAAACTATTAAGTTTTATCAGTTTATATTTACCTCTTTCTTTAACAAATTCATCTTGGTTTGTATAACCGCTATCATCCTCAACCTCTGCACCCAAGACTTGAAGTTTTTCGGCATCCTTTGCAAAACACAAAACATATTCATGTTTAATTTTGAAATTCTTGCTATCAGAGCCACCGCCTCCTTCTTTATTTTCCCAAATTATTTGAGCAATAAAGTTTTCTTCACCGAATGTCTCATTCAAAAGCATTCTTAAGTGGTGAACTTCGTTGTCATCAATGCTTACAAAAATAACGCCGTCATCCTTCAAAAGATTCCAAGCGAGTTTTAGTCTTGGATACATCATGGACAGCCAATCACTATGAAAGCGACCATTTGTTTCTTTATTGGTTTGAAGCTTGTTTCCATCGCTATCTTTTTGCCCAGTCTGCTCAAGATAGCTATTCATTGGCGATGCAAAATTGTCAGGATAGATAAAATCCGCTCCAGTGTTGTATGGAGGATCAATATAAATGACTTTTATTTTTTCAAAATAAGCTTTTTGCAAAAGTTTCAACACCTCAAGATTGTCGCCTTCAACAAAAATATTTTCACTTTTGTTAAAATCAACACTTTTCTTTTCATTAAGCCGAAGCGTTGCTCCACTTGGAATTATCACGCTTTTGATAGCGTTACTTTTGCCAGCCCAAGTAAACCCAAACTTTTCAATTCGAGGATCAATCTCACTGCCAAGAACAGTCTTCAACTTATCCCAATCAATCTTATTCTCGGCAAAAACCTCTGGGAGTATTTGCCGAAGCTCCTGTAATTTTTCCTCACTCAAGTTTGATGAGGTGAGATTAATTTTTTGAATGTTTTTTGCCATAGTTTTAATTGTTAATTTTTTGATTGATAAATTCGTCGTAAGACAGACCTTTGAATGTGTCTGCCTTATTGGCAATGACATCCAACTCTCTCACGCCGTTGCGACTCCGGGCCCGAATATAAGCAGTGGCCTCAATGCCTGAAGTGGCGATCATTTTAACAGCGATACTATTTTCATCCTGTCTTTTAATTTCCGTAATTTTAGTAGTCTTCATATCCTCCTGTTCAAGAAACTTGTCGGTCCCAGAAAATGAATGCCCCGGAACTTTTGTATAGTCAATATTTTCGCTGGTAGCGATAGCAAAAGACTGTCTAGCCATTAATTGCTTTATGGCCATACTCTTGAGCTGAACCACCAATCCACGATCGTGCGCCGGTAAGAATTTGCCCAAGTCTTCCTTGATTTTCTTATCATCAAACTCGGTGACTCTTTTGAGAACATCGTCAAAAGAAGTCTTCATATCGTAAAACTTAGTCTTTCGATTGATCATGTCCCAATCAATCTCAACACCTTTGGAAAGCATAAACCAGAGATCGTAGACATCTCGTCCTTTTTGTCTGTAAAGAAAAGCTCTTATTTTTTCGGACAATACCTCGGTCCAATCCATATGCCTAATAACAGGCTGTGGAGCGACCGGAAAGTCGGTCTCCAAAACATCTTCCTTTGAAGTCTCCGGTTTCTCTCTGAGAGAAAAATCAAGATGGATCGTAAGCGGATATTTTGAACCTTCGGGTAAGTAATTCAAGATGGCCGTATAAGAAATGTCGGTCTCTTGCGTTCGTTTGATTGTGATACCAGGAACCACTAAGATCATCTTCTTTACTGTCTCGGCAGTTACTCTGTCTAATTCTTTTGTGGTAAGTTCGGCAGTAAAATCCAAGTCTTCAGAAAAGCGACCGGACTTCATCAAAAGACGAATCGCTGTTCCACCTTTGAAGTAAATTTTTTGACTCTCGTTGGTGCTATAAAGAATGCTTAAGAAAACAACCTGTAAGTATTCCTTGATGACAGTAAATTCATCAATAGCGAACCTCTTTGACAATTCATTTATTTGGTCTCGGGAAATCATAATTTTATAGTTTTGTAATAATTCTTAAAAGCTTTGTTCTTTATTTTTGAAGCAAGCTCGTTAACTTTATTTTTATCAATTGATTGTAAATTTAATTCTTCGATAGAAAGAGAAGCTCTGCCTAAAGCGACAGTGAACATCATATCTACCAAGGCCTTCTCCGGTGTGGCAATTAAAAAATTATCCACAATCTGATAATCACTAAAATACTTGGGAGTTATTTGAACGAAAGAAAAAGTTTTGCCTCCATTTTTAATGGATGTGACACGCTTTGTCGTAACGGAGGTAATTTGCTGGGGAGATTGAACTAAGATGCCGTAATAGTTCAAGGCAGAATCTAAAGAAACATAAGACGGTCTGTATAAAGCGTTGGCGATCTCAAAGTCGGATGGTCTATTTGAGGTTAAAATATAATAACCCTTTGAAACTCTTTCCAAGACACCTTCTTTGACCAGCTTGCCAGCTACGACATAAGAATAGGTGTCGCTTTTAGTCTGTAATATTTTTTGCAAGTCGGCTGATGTAAAAACTTTTTTGCCGGATGCTTGTAATGTTTGTAATGCTTTGAGTTTTTTCATAGTAGTGCAATTAATTCTCCGGAATATATTCCTGATGGCCACAATGACAAGCTGTCCCGTCATTGGTCGCCATGCTGAAGTAAGACCTTTTGGCGACAATTATAAAATCAGCAAAAAATGGTTTGAATGACAAAATTTGTTCGTCCGCTTGCAACGCCCTTATTAATTTGCGGTCTGCTTCATCGGGAGTAGGATCGTTTGAGCCGGGATGATTGATAAGAATCATGAACTTCTTTGCAAGAAAAAGAGAAAAATAATGATAAAGCAATTGGGTATCAAAACTCTTCGGTGACGAGCCAAGAAAAACTTGATGACCGAGAAAAAGATTGTTTTGATCCAAATATATTCCAATAACTTTGGAAACACTTTCATTCTCCAAATCTTTGAGGAATTTAAACAAGTCTTCCGGATCACGGACTTGACCCTGAATGGGTAACTCGACTTCGGTCTCGACTATCTCAAATTTCTTGAGATATCTCTTGCCGTCGTCACCCTTATGAAATTTTATTGGTTCTTTTTTTGGCATATGATTAATTTGCTTATATACATTATCCTTATCGTTATTGTATAGGATAATGGATATATATGCAAGTCCCGGTTATCCACTACCCCGAAATGCCAGATATGCCCGAATTTTGCCCATTTTTAGCACAAAATTTCTGTTTGAACTTCTGTCGCACTTGTAAAATAATTCTACTTAAGTCTACTTTTTTAATGCTTTTTAAAATCAAAAAATCTATTAAATTAGCCAAAAAAGTAGTTTTGACTTTTGAAAAAGTAGACCTTTCGGAAAATGCCCAATTATTGTCGAAAAGCTCGATTTTGTGGTAAAATAAATTTATAAAAAATCATATGCCTTTTAACTATTCAAAATATAAAATTCTCCTCGCTATTATTTTTGTTGGGTTGCTTATTATTGGTTTATCAATTTTATATTGGTGGCAAAACAGTAATGCACTGCAACCTCAACCGGATCAACAGGCTGTTATAGAAAATCGTGCTACAAATGCCTTAAAAGCCGTGACCGATGTCGCCAATGAAGTATCTGGAATTACATCCGGTGCAGTTTTTACTTTTGAGATTGCCGACATAGATGGTCATTTTGCAAATTTTGGTCTTGTACGATATGTAGATGAAGTGAAAACTGATCCTGTCGTAGAGGAACACGCTGTCAATTTTCGTGAAATCGGCCAAGGATCTGCCGGTAATGCTGAAGTCGATAGTGTCACTAATCAAGTCGTCTCCATGCACCGTAGGATAGTTGATTTCGGAGGCGAACTATCTACCACTGAGATAGAACAGAGAGTGCGCCAATTTTTGGAACGAGTCTATCCGGATTTCAAAACTATAGAACCGTCTCTGACAGTTGCCGTAAATATGAAAGGTACTCGGCTTAATAATGGCAACTATTTCTTTCGTTGGGATGATTTGAATTACAAAAACACATTACCGGCCGGTATTCATACTGATGTCGACCCTTTTGTGCAGATAGGAATAACTGCAAATGGTTTTATCTTTAGCTATGACAATACTATTGCTCTTTATCGTTCACAAAATCCATAGATTCCAGTCTTTAATTTTTATGCACAGTCAAAACTATTGCACGCATTTTTGAAAAGTAGTATTATGTAATTAACAACTAAATAGAGTTATGCCTTACGAGGCATCCTGAAAGGAATTCCAAGTTTAAGAGCTTGCGATTAATTATCACATTTTGTGGTAGTCAATCGCGAGCTCTTTTTGTTTGTTACCAGCTCTCTGTCACGCCCGTAACGGTCGACATCCAATCTTGTTAATCGACCTCACACTGCCCGAGCTCAAGGGTTCGGGTAATAAAAAATATACAAGGGATGTGGGCGTGGTAGAGATTTGAGATTTAAAAAAATATATGTTTAGTAAATTTCAAGCATTGCCGAGTTACTTCGGCGGAAAAAGAAAACTGGTCAAGCACATTTTCAAATCGATCAAAAAGACCGAGGGAATTTTTATTGATGCCTTCTTGGGAGGTGGATCAGTGAGTCTCTATGCCAAGGCCAAGGGATATAAAGTCATCGCTAACGACATTGCCTTCCGATCACTCATTATTGGTAAAGCCATCATCGGCAACAACACTGTAAAACTTGAGTCCGAGGATCTGGCCAGACTATTTTTTGAAACTAAACACGACAGCTTTATAAAAAAGAATTATTGCCCGAAAGTATTCACGAGCAAAATATCCGACTTTTTAGACAACGCTTTCGCTTCCGCCAACAAGGTGGAAAATGATACTAAACGATACCTTTTGTTGCATTTATTGATCAAGTTTATTCTATCCTGCCGACAATTTGGCAAATTTACGCACACCCGGGACACGCTGGACTTGGAAGCCCGAAAATGGGAGTGGCCTCTTCGGTCCAAGTCTCACGCCCCCAAGAATTTGCGGATGATACAAAATCCGATGATGACTTTGGAAAAATTAAAAGACGAAATTAATCATGGCATTTTTGACAACCATCAAGACAATGAAATACACCAACAGGATGTGTTTGATTTCCTCAAAGAAGTTCAGGGTGATGTTGTTTATTTTGATCCTCCTTATCCTGGCTCTTCTGCCTACGAAGTGGAGTATGGAATTTTAGATAACATTCTTGCAAACAAAAAGCTGGATAATAAAGCAAGCGGTTTCTCCAACAATGATGCCGATGAGTTTTTAGAAAAAATGCTGGAGTCGGCAAAACATATTCCGCAATGGGTTATCTCACTCGGACAAAATAAAGAGGATGTGGGAATGAAACCGGAAAAGCTTTTGGCGATGGTGCAAAAACATCGCAAAGCCGAAGTGCAGATGATGGAACACAAATGGAGTGTGGCCAATGCCGGAGGTCGAAACCAAAGCAACAACATCGAATACATGATCGTAACTTTATGAAAAAAGAAAAAACCGAAATCAAAATAGTGAAAATAAAAGAGTGCGTTCCAAACTCGTGGAATCCGAACGAAATGAATGCTCGCCAATTTGCATCACTTAAAAAAGCTTTGACCAAATACGGACAAACAAAACCGATACAGGTGGGAGTCTGGCCGAACATGAAAGTCAAAGACGGCTATGTGATCGTGGGAGGTTTCCACACTTGGAAAGTGCTCAGTGAACTTGGCGAAGCCGAGATTGAAGCCAATATCCACAATTTCAAAAATGAGGACGAAGCCAAGCTTTATGGATTGACCGATAACATTCACGGTTCAAACCAACAGATAAAACTCGGTAAGCTCGCCTACGAACTGACCCAAAACGGATACTCAATCAAAGAAATTGCCAGCAACCTCGGCGAGGAGGATATCAATGTCAAAGATGCTCTCGACTTAGTGAAAGACGAGATTGAAAAGAAAATGATTGAGCTTAAAAAAGCCGAGCGAGAAAATACCATTGTCCTGAATTTCATCGTGGATAAAGACCCAGAAGCATCAGCCGATGAATTTATAAAAGCCGTGACTGCATTTGCGAAAGCAAAAGGCGTAAAGGTCGAGAAAGCAGTCAAAGATATAAATAAACAAAGAGAAACCATCGCCCTTGTAAGTTTCAATGTGACCAATCCGCAAAAGGGCGTGATCGATGAAGCGTTAAATGTATTGTCAAAAGAAACAAAAATGACCGAGAGTGAGGCGATCGCCGAAGTGTGTAGCCGGTTTATAAATACACAAAACGGCAACATTCAGAAACAAGATACAACAAAATGAGCAAAAAAGCCGACATCAAGAATGCAAAGTATCAAGAAGCGATTCGCCTTAAGTACAACGGCGAGTCTTATCCTGTTATTGCCCGAAAACTTAAAACCCCAGTCTCAACGGTCGAAAAATGGTTTGCTTTTGGCGGTTTGATTAAAGACGAATACGAAACTTATAGAGATGAACAGAATGAAGTCAAAAAAACACAAGCCGAATGGATCATGCATAAGAGCGTTGAGACCGCCGCCTCAATGCTTGTCGCCCTTATGGGCAGTGCAGATGACAATGTAAAATTTCGTGCGTGCAAAGAGATACTCGACCGTGAACTCGGAAGTCCGAAAGAAACGATCGAACATAAGGGATTATATGGAACAGGCCTAAGTTATGAACAAATACTCAAAAAAGCCAGAGAAAGGCCACCCGACGGTTAAAACGCTGGTGGATTTTGTGAATTTTTTCGATGCTGATCCGAGAGAATTCATCGAGGAGTGCCTGTTCATAAAGACGAAAGACCAGCAAACTGTTCCTTTAAAGTTTAATACCGCTCAGTACCTAATTTATAAGAGAATCAAACAGCTGAAAGCCCAAAACAAACCGATAAGAATGATTATTCTTAAAGCCAGACAAGAGGGTGTGTCCACGCTTTGCGAGGGTTTGATATTCGAGCGAACGGCAAGGTTTGAAAACAGCAATTCGTTGATTGTCGCTCACGAGCCTGAATCAACCGATGCCATATTCTCAATGAGTAAACTGTTCTACGACCTCCTGCCGTTCGATGTTAAGCCAATGCGACGGTACGACAACAAAAAACAGATGGTCTTTGAGAATCCGGACGAGAAAGGCCGAACCAACAACCCCGGACTGCGAAGCCGAATGGTTATATCAACCGCCGACAAGACAAAAATCGGTAGAGGTCTAACCATCCACAACTTCCACGGGTCAGAGGTAGCCTTTTGGAAAAATGCCAAGGCCTTGATGCTCTCAGTACTACAATCAATTCCGAGCTTACCGAATACTGCCGTCTTTCTTGAATCAACCGCCAACGGTTTCGGTGGTGACGGCGAATACTTCTACCAAATGGTGCAAGACTCTCTAGCCGGCAAAAACGAATTTGAGCTTATATTCCTTCCGTGGCACTTAATGCCGGAATACAGCCAACCATTCGCAAACGATGCCGATAAAAAGAAATTTGCCGAAGCATTGGACGAATACGAGAAAGAATTACGAGTAAAAGAAAACCTGACCTACGAGCAATTGAAATGGCGTAGATGGGCAACCCAAAACCTCTGTGGTGGCGATACCGACAAATTTAAACAAGAATATCCAGCCACTATCGAGGAATCATTCGTTGCCTCAAGCAAAGCAGTAATTCCGAAACAGTACATTGAAGCCCAAAGCAAATTTGTCAGACAGCCAATAAGAAAGCTGGATGACATCCTGATATACGAGGAACCAAACCTGAAGCATTTCTACAGCTTGGGAGCCGATCCATCCGAGGGCATAGGACAAGACGACTCGGCAATCACGGTAATCGACAAGATGACTGGACGAGAAGTCGGAAGTTACATTGGACAAATACAACCGGACTTATTCGCTAAGAAAATTAGACAATCAGCCGAACTCTTCAACAACGCTCTGGCAGTAATAGAAATAAACAATCACGGACTGGCGGTAATCAATGCTATCAAGACTGAATACTCAAACATCTACCAACGAACGGTCTTTGATAAAGTCACCAACACTAAGAGAAAAGAACTTGGCTGGAAAACCAGTCAAACCACTAAACCTTTGATGGTCGATGACTTTATAGCCGGATTGCGTGACGATGACATCGGTTTGTCGAGCCAATCAACTGTAAGTCAGATGATGACATTCGTACACACCAGTGAAAGCAATAAGTACGGCATGGGAGCGGAAACCGGACAAAAAGACGATGCATTAATTTCGGCCATGCTCGCATGGCAAGGATTAAAAGAACTGCCGAGCGAAATGCCAATGGCACGCAAAGGTCGAACAATAAAACTTTACTAAATATGGCAAATATCAAAGAACTACAAAAATTTAATAGCGAGTACGATGAAGCCAAGAAAAACTTCATGTACTACTACAAACCCGAATTTGATCGGGGTTATAAGCTGTTCTCCTCTTTCAACGGCGATCGTGCCGAACAATTAGAGAGAACCAATGACGGCGAAGTCTGGCAATCAAATGTTTTTATTCCTCAAGTTTTTTCATACATCAAAACCTTTTTACAAAAGACAGTCGGTATAACACCCGACTTCAAGCTCGAGGGTAAAAATAGCGAAGCCTTAAAAGACCTTGTGCTGTGGCTCTGGGAGATTGGTATGAGTGACGACCTGATAGATTACTTCCTGCAAGTATTCATCTGCGGAACCACGATTGGCAAAGACTTCCTCAGAAAAGAAACTAAGAAAAAGAGACAAAAAGAAATTGGCGTCATTGATAAGATCAAGAAGCTTATATTTAAAACAGCAACATCCAAGATAGTGTTCAGACCAGACTTTGACCCAGTGGATATTTATAACTTCTACCCACATCCGAGAATGAAAAAGATTGCCGATCCATTCCCAGTATTCCATCGCTATGTGCTGACATTGGACGAAATGAAAGCCCAGTATCCCGATGTGAGTGAAAGCGTGTGGAAACAATTCCTGAACACCGAGGGCGAAGTCGTGAAGTCCGGAGGCGATACCACTGACTACGCCTATGTGAGAAAAGAAGTCTTGATCCAGCTTAGAAAAAATATCCGAGAAACCACCAAGGCATCAAGTCCTATCGAGGGCAGTCCAAACAATCCAGTCTCCGCACCGGTAAGTGATGAAAAACTATTTGAAGTCGTTGAACGCTGGGTGGATGAAAGGTTCACCGTATTCCTGCCAATGGACGGTACGCCGATAGAGGTCAAGGACGGTGACAATCCGTACGATCACGAACAGAAACCTTATTCACGAACTGGATTCTTCCCAAGACCATTCTCATTTTACTGGCTCGGCATTCCGAAACTTGTCGACCATTTACAAGAACTGCTCAATTCCGTAACTAACCAACGAGTGGATGCAGTGACGATGAAAATTCACAGCATGATTGCGGCCGCACCGGTGGCTCTGCCCGGATATAAGCAATCAACCATAACAGTGAAGCCTCTCGGAATCTTATGGACTAATGATCCGAACTCAGTCCGAGAATTAAAATTCGGTGATGTTAATTCCTCCGCCTTTATAGAACCCGATCACATCAAAGAAGCCATGAGAATTGCCGTTGGTGTGGATGAATTCACCACTACGGCCGGTGTAGACAGAAAAGAAACCGCCACCGTTGCCTCGTTTATGCGAGAAGCAACACTTGAGGGCGTGAAGCTTTTCCTGATAATGCTTCGCAATTCTTATGTGATGCATTTTGACCACTGGATAAGCATGATCAAACAATTCTGGACAAAGAAGTCTGTGATGCCCGACAAGGCCATAGCAATCCTGACCAGACATGGACTTGTAACCGATGTCGATGAAAGCGTGAATGGATTGTTTGACGATGAATACGAGATGTCGCTCGAATCAACCACTTCGCTGGCTACATCGTCCGAGCTTAAAAAATCAAAAGATTTGGAACTATGGGGTTTGATTAAAGATGTGAATGAATTAACAGATGCCGAGACCGGAACGGTGTACTCAATAAAGAAATTCAAGATACTGATGAAGCTTTTTGAGGACTACGGCTGGGAGCCGACAAACTACATCACCGAGCAAAAACAGCCGGTCCCGATGCCGACAGACCAAGGCATGCCAACCGGTGAAGCACCTGCCATTGATCCAAACGAAACTCCAGCACCTCCACTTCCCGGAAACGAAATAGGTGCGATGTTAGGAAACGCAATTAAACAATAAATCTATGAACGACAAAATAAACAAACAAACCGAGGAAACAATAAGCAACTTTTATGAGACGAAGTATTTTGAAGCCCTGTCCGAGCTTATAGCCGATGAATTGGAAATAACCAAAACTTGGTTATTAAACAAAGGATTACCCACCGATGACATTCGGCACTATCAAGGTCGAGCCGAAGGACTGGGAGTCGTGTTGCTTAGAATAAAAGCAATTCACGATGATTTTACAAAACCAAAAATATGAAAACCTGATATAAAACAATTTAAGGAAATCGCCAAAATTTTGAGGGGTTCAGCTGGCCTCTTAAGATGGGATTTCTGGCGATTTCCACATCTTGAGAAGCCAACCGAGCCTCCACCAAAGGGGCTCGGTTTTATTAACAGACGGACGCTTTGAAAGTCTTTCGTGAGGTCAGACTTAAAAAGAACAATCCGCCATTAATACGCCTATGGAAAAAACAAACAATTCCGGCGCCGATCCGAATGCAACACCAGCGACTCCGTCGTTTGACGATGCAGTCGGAAAGGAACAACCGGTCAATCAAGTTCCGTCGGGCACTCCGAGCGGAGACCAACCTGACAAAAAACCAGACGCTAAGGGTGAACAGCCTAAAGACCAATCTGGCGTAACGCCTGCCGATAAAGGCGAAAGTCCCGAGGGTAAACAACCCGAGGGCGACAAGTCCTTCTGGGGCAAATTCAAGAGCGAAGATGATGCAAAACGCTCATACGATGAAGCCCAGACGAAAATTATCGATCAAGGAAAAGAAATCAATGAATTAAAAACGACACACGGGAAAAACGAACAGTTTCTCTCGGTGCTCGATAAAGCATTGGTTAAAAATCCCCAATTGGCAGAACAGCTGAAAGCAAGTCTTGCCGAAGCGATGAAAGCCAGCGATAACGAGCCAGAGGACACGCCCGATATAGAAGCACTGCTCGATAAGAAGCTTGAGGAACGAGAGACAAAAGCCAAGACAAAATCCGAGATCGATAAATGGATCGAGGATCATCCGGACTTCAAAGAACCGGAACTCGGACATCAAATTCTCGACATCATCGAGAAAGAGAAACTCCCGTTCAATGCTCGGACACTGCAATTGGCCTACGACTCCATAACCAAGGATGCCCAAGCCAAGAAAGCGACCGATGAAGCTTTGAAAAAAGAGGAAGTGAAAAATCTCGAGCGAGAAAACGCATCAGGTGTCGGAGGCGGTACACCAACCGCCAAAGGCCAAACACCCAAAGATAACCCCTTTGATGATCTTGTGGGTGAAAGTATCAACCCTAACCGAGTCAGGTAACGCTTATTAGATTTGAGGTCTCGTGAGCGGTATCGACTCAATAACATAACAAACTTATGCCTGAACCAACCCATATCATTGGCACGAGAAATACGCTGACGATTGAACAATCACAGCGTATCCCCGATGTCGATGACAAAATATTCCTCCTTGAACCAGGCGAATCACCGCTCACAGCTTTCTTGACCCAAATCGGAAAGATTGGTGACGGCGGAGGCAAGTTCAAGGGCATGGCTCTGCAAAAAAGAGTCGTGTACAACCCGGAATTCACTGAATACGAGGATTCATATTCCGGCGTCTGGGCTCAGATCAACTACGGTGCTGGCTATAACAGCTCTGCCACCGATTTGGTCATAGATAACCCGGGCGGTTCGATATTCACCAAGTACGACCTGATTAAAAACACTCGTACCGGTGAAATCATGCGTGTGACTGCGGTCAATTACTCCACTCACACCATCACCGTAACTCGTGGAGCCGGTGCCACGGCGGCCGCCGCTATCAACGATAACGACTGGCTCTTAATCATCGGTCCTGCTTTTGAGGAAGGATCAAAGTCTGGCGATTCCAACACGACCAAACTCGTGAAAGTCACCAACTACACCCAAATCTTCAAAACCAAGTTCGGTGTAACAGAAACCGAGAACGCTTCGAAGCTCTATCCGTCCGGTAGTCCGGGTGCGGATCTTAAATACTTGCGTGCCAAACATGGCATTGAGCAAGCTAAGAAAATCGAACGCGCGTATTGGTTCGGTGAAAAGAAAGAAGTCACCGGTCCCGATGGCAAACCTCTCCGCATAACCGGAGGCGTCTTGGAAGCCATCATCTCTGCTGGCAATGTGCAAGATGAAGCAAGTTCCGCTTTAACCGAAGCAGAATTCCGTTCGTTCTTGCAGAACTATGCCTTTAAGTTCGGCTCATCCGAAAAATACTTCTTCTGCGGAAACACCATACTCGGATATTTGGAAAGCTTTGCCACTGGCAAGCTGTACCTGACTCCGAATGATAAGACCTTTGGTGTGGAAGTTAGAAAGTATCAATCTTCATTCGGAACGCTGAACATTGTCCGTCACCCGATGTTTGACAATCAGTATGCCGGAATGGGAGTAGTGCTTGATTTATCAACCTTGAAACATTGCCCTTTGAATGGTCGAGACACTTCTCTCGAAACCAACATTCAAGACAACGATGCTGATGAGGAAATGGATCAGTACAAAACCGAAGTCGGTTTGCAGAGAGTCAACTTCGAGAAAAACGCTTTGATCAAGGGCGTAGCTTAAACCTGATCATCGGCTCTGCTCTGACTCGCTGGCTTTCAACTTTGGAAGCCAGGAGTAAGGGCGGAGGCCATCAATTAAAAACTTTAACCAACAAACTTATATGGCTAAATATAATTCCCACATCAAAAAATTGAGAATCGTTCTAAAGCCGGCCATGCCGGTGTATGAGGGCGGAGTGAAAGTCAGCGATCAACCGGGCGAATACGCCCAATTCGAGGACGGCCAATTCGAAAGCAAAGATGAAGCCATCATTGAAAAACTTGAATCGCTTGGAACATTCAAGATTGATTTCTGGAGAGTCTCCGATGATGCTTCTCCAACCGAGGACACCACGGTAGACAAAGACTTGGCCAAGATGACCAAGAAAGAACTCCAGTCTCTGGCAACCGAAAAGAGTGTCGAGGTCGACGGCACTGAAACCAAAGAGAGATTGATCGAGCTCTTACTTAATAAATAAACTCGACCGAGGTCGATAACAAATTCAAACTTATGCCAATAGTATCTGCGGACTTAAAAGAATATAAGTCATCAAATGCCAATTCGGACGGTGCTGGAATTTCTGCCACTGAAGTCGTGGATAATACCGACAATAACTTATTCACCGATATAACCGGTGATGAAGCATCTGCTGGTGGAACAGAATATCGAAAAGTATTCCGCAAAAATAATCACGGCTCGCTGTCTTGGCAGAATGTGGTCTCGTGGCTTCAAAGCCAACCGACCAATTCCGCCTTGTCATTCGGATTCGGCGTGGATCATGCCGATGATGCCGACGGTGCTCAAGGAAACATGTCGGCGTTTTCCGCCAATGCGGTCGTGGCTGTAGTTTCTGACGGTGCTGACACCAGACAAGTGACGATTGTCGGCGAGGATGCATCAGGAAACAGACAGACGGAAACTCTGACACTAAACGGTACAACCGAAGTCGTCGGGTCTCTTACATTCTCCAAGCTTTACGGTGCCTATGTGAACTCATTGTCCGGATCTCGTTCGGTAACGATAAGACAGGGATCGGGAGGAACTTCAAGAGGCGTGATCGGAATCAACAAAAAGGTCAGCTTTATCTGGTATGGCAAACGCTATTCCGGAGGTTCTCTCGTAAATGCCGAGGGTGGCGATATGGCCAGCAAAGCGACCGGACTCAAACATGGCGATATTGCTTCAGCTGGTAACTTCGGCGTGTGGTATCGCCTAACTTGGCCAGCCGGTGCCGGTGCGGTAACAGCAACAACCACGCAAGTGAAATCCGAGGGTGACACTGCGGCCTAAAAAGTTTATAAACTATGACCAAAACATTCCTAACAAAAAAGAATAATGCCAAAAGCACAATCACTGATAATCCACTCCTTTCGGGTGCGACAACTTTGAATGTGCAGACTGGTGACGGCTCAAAATTTCCTGATGCACCGTTCCATGCAACCTTGTATGCGAGCGATCCTGCAACCAGCGAAATTGTGAAAGTGACGGCAAAAACAACCGACCAATTCACAATCGAAAGAGCCAAAGAAAACACCACGGCACAGGAATGGCCTCAAGTCACACGCCTTGAACTTTTGGTCACAGCAAAACTTTTTGACGACTTACAGACGAGAACTGAGATCACAGTCGCCACTGACGGTTCGGGTGATTACAATTGTGACGGCACGGCCGATCAAACAGAGATAAACGAGGCCATCAGCAATCTGCCTGCCGGAGGCGGAATCGTGATGATCAAGAAAGGAACTTATAACCTAACCGCTGTCGTTGAAATCTTAAAAAGTAATGTCGTCTTAGAGGGCGAAGGCTCGGCAACCATTTTGAGAGCGGCCAATGCCAGTAACTTGGGAGATATCGTGAGAGTCGGAAACGGAGGCACGACCAGCTATCAGAATGTGATCATCCGAAAATTTATGATTGACGGCAATCAGGCCAATCAAACTTCGGGTGCCAGCAGTCCGCTGGTGCTCTGGGGTGCGAGCTCCTACAAGCACAGCCGAATCACGGTTGAGAATATGTGGCTGACCGGTGCAAGACAAGACTGCCTGAAAGTAATTGCCATTGAGGATAGCGTGATAAGGAATAATTTTATTTATTCCAACACTGGATCGGCAATCGGATTATTCACCGCATCTCAATATATCAGCATCACAGGCAATATTCTGACATCGAACTCTTACGGAGTGTACGACAGTGCCTGCAATTATTGCACGATGACTGGCAATGTTTTGCGAAGTAACGGCTATGGTTTCTATGTCTCGAACGGCTGGCGAGAAATAATATCTGGCAACACGATATTCACCAGCACCAACTACGGAGTGTATTTGATTGGGGCTCAAAGAGTGACGGTGACCAGTAATAATTTCTATGGCGACAGCTGGAGTATCGTCATCGGCAACAGCACGAATATCACCCGATACAATGTGGTCACCGGAAATGTTATTGCGTGGCCAACCAGTCAAGGCATCGCTTTGTATCATGGATCAGGTACAACCGTAAGCAATGTGATCACCGGAAACCATATCTTCGGAGCCGGCGGACATGGAATATATCTCTACGCCTCCTCTTACAACACGATCACCGGAAACGCCATTGATAATTCGTCCCGATCGACTAATAACACATCGCACGACATCTACCTCTCAAACAACGGTTCTATTTATTCCACCTACAATGTGATCTCATCCAACAATCTGCAAGCGACTCAAACAAATAAAGTCGCTTACCACATCCGAGAGCAGAGTGCGAGTGATGACTACAATCTGGCGATTGGCAATATTTGCAAAGATGGCGTGACCGGACAAATCGGGCTACAAGGAACCAACTCAGTGAGAGGAACTAACATCCCAGCTTCGGGCTAAACGATTATGTTCAACGCTTATCAATTCAACACGGCACAGCTTAACAGCACAGCGACAAAACCAATCGCAAAAGTGATGAGCTATGCGATGGATGTTCTTGGACTGATAGCCAGACCAATAACTTATGTTTTTGATCAATTCGTCTCGGTTTTCAATCTGACGACTTACAAAGCGGACATTCTAAACCTGATAGAGAAAACCGAAACTTATGTGCTGGATGTTTGTTCAGTGATAAGCAAGATCATCTCGTATGTGCTGGATGTCAAGAGCCTGATCGCAAAAGCCGTGACTTATGCGTGGGACTTGCGACAGCTGATAGCAAAAACATTCTCGTATGTGTGGGATGTAATCGGCGGTGCGTTAATGGGAGTGATTTATAAGCTGGATATCAGACAGCTGGCCATAAAGCAAACAAACTATCTGTTGGATATCTTGTTCACACTTGGAAAAACTCTGACATACCGCTTTGACTCGTTCCTTTCGGCAATCAGACAAACAATCTACAAACTGGATATCAGAAATCTTGCGACCAAACTTCAATCCTACCTGATAGACATCGGCGGTGTGGTGGCGAGAATTCATAACTACAAAATCGATATCCTGAACCTTGCCGAAAAACAAATAAGCTATCTGCACGATATCAGAGCATTGATCGCAAAATATTGGACTTACAGTTTTGACATCAGAAGCCTGATTGCCAAAACACAAAGATACATCCTCGATGTTCTCAACAAGATTGAAAAGACTGTCGGCTATGCGTTAGATATTTTGCTTCTCGCAGTAAGACAAACAGCTTATATCCTCGACATTCGAAATCTGGCAAACAAGCTCACAAGATATTTATTCGATATCAAGAATTTGGCCGGACGAATAAGCACATACAAATTGGATATCAGAACGCTCATTGCCAAGATTGAAAATTATCTGTGGGACATAAGAAGTCTGGTCGCCAAGACAGAAACCTATGTGCTGGATATTTTGAGCAAAATAACAAAGGCGTTGACATACGCATTCGATGTTTTGATCGGAATCGGGAAACAATGGTCGTATGTTTTAGATATCCGAGGACTAATCGCAAAAGCTTGGACTTATCGCTTCCGCATTTGGAAAGTAATCGAGGGAGTAAAAATTGCCGTTGAATTTCTATCAGCCAAATTGTCAGTCCTAATGCTCTCGGCAAAAGAGACTCTTGGTCTTACCACTGCCAAACCAAACATTGAGGTCAAAACTGCACGGCAGGATCAGCAGATGCAAACATCCAAGAGCGATATCAATCTGCCAAGCAATAAAAAAGATATAAACCTATGAGTATAAAAATTGTACAAAACGACACCAGACCGCCATTGGAATTCAGCCTGACACAAGACGGCTCGCCGGTTGATCTGACTGGATGCACGGTTAAATTCTACATGAAGGATGCGACCACCGGATCGGTAAAGATCAACGGAACCACTTGTGTCATAACCGATGCTACCAAAGGCAAATGCCGATATAACTGGTCAGGGTCGGATACCAACACGGTTGCCACTTACTTGGGAGAGGTAGAGGTCACTTTTCCCGATGGCAAAATCCAAACCGGATATAAGCAATTATCAATCATCATTCGTGATGACATTTAAAACCTATGACCAGAGGCGAAATTAAAACTGCAATAAAGAACGAAGTCGATGACCAGACGCTCGATTCGTCTTTGCTAAACACATGGATACAAAGAGCCGATGAAAAGGTGCAAAGCTGGCGACCGCCGGAAGACAGGGATCAAACCTTTGACTATTGGGACTATCTCAAAACCGAACAACCATTCACAACGGTTGCCAACCAAGAAAAATATCCTTTACCGGAAAATTATCGTGCGTTTATTGAACTAAGAATCGGAACTGACAAAACACCTTTTAAGCTGATCGACTTCCGAGACAGAGACAAGTTTGATAACCATGCGGTGTATATGCTGGGCGGATATTTTTATCCGGTATCAACTCTGACAACTGACGGCAACGCCATGAGATTTGTCTTTGTCCGAATATCCGATGACTTTGCATCCGACAATGACGAACCGGAGGTCGAGAAACTCTACCACCAAGCCCATGTCGAATGGGGTAAGAAAATGTACTACAACCAGCAGGGCGATACCGAACTGGAACGGCAAGCCGATAATAACTTCGAGAGAGTGATACTCGGAAAATGGCGTGATCAAGAACTGGCCAGAATGGCATCAGCTTCGGATCAGGCAGAAATTCCAAGAAGCAGTCTCGTATAAGCAACCGCTATGTCATTACCAAAAAAAATCTGGAAAACTTCGCAATTCCACAAAGGCATATCCAACCTTAATGCTGAGGGAACTTTTTGGTTTTCAAACGGTCTGGAGTTTGATCAATATCCACCATTCTTGAAAGTGGCTAATAAGTTTTTCAAAGAGAGCGACAGCGTGAGCGTTCCGACACTCGATGAGCCGAATTACATGTGCTATTTCAATTACCGATATTATTGCGTCAATCATGATGACGGAAAGATTTTTGAAAACGATTACAGTAGCTGGGTTGAGGTGCATGACAGCACGAACATTTGGGGAGGAAGCGGATTATATGCCGATGACGACTACATGTACTACGCCGGAGGCACATGGGTGGGACGCTTTGATAAAAATACTTGGGTAGACAACTGGCAATCGTTCAATGTGAATACGGCGTTTGATGATGTTCCTATTACCAAGTTTTTGAAGTTTATTTGTTTCGGCAATAAAAACTATCTGGCCTCATGGGACACCAGTGCGACTGTTTGGAATCCAAACAAACTGACATTGCCAACCGGATATGTGATCGTGTGGCTGGCACCCCTTACCGACTATCTGGTTATTTCCGCCCACCATCCGACATTCGGCTCGGCTTTATTTTTCTGGGACGGATATTCTCAGACTTATAACCGTGTCCTGCAATTAACTCAAACTCAAAGTCTTGCCGGAGTGGTAGATAAAAATGTTCTGTACTTTTTGACGAGAGACGGCTGGATTTGCCGATTCAACGGTTCTGGAATTGAAAAACTGAATCGCTTTCCGGAAATGAACCACGAGGACTATATCTCACTAAAGGCCGGGTGCATGAAAGTCTATCAAGGCACCATTCTCATTGCGAAAGGATCAAACACCTACGATGTAAGTCGCCGAAGCCAGTATTGTGGAATATGGTGCTATAACCCAGCAACCAACGCTCTGTATTTCAAGCACCGAGTATCAACCGGTGCGGTCAACCATGTGACTCCCGGAGTCTCGGTCATGTACGGACTTTATGTGGACAACAATACGATTCGAGTGATGTATGGCGACGGCAACAAATCAATTATTGATGTGAACCACGAAACCGGAACATTCAGACCTTATGAATTCGGGGCGTATTGGATTAGTCCGTTGATCGACAACGAGCCGTATCTTCGCAAAAGATGGAAACAGTTTATTTTGAACTTTCTCAAGCCGATGCCAAACAGCAGTTTTGCGAGATTTGAAATTAAATACAATGTCACCGAACAGAATATAAGAGATCAAGCGAAGTATGTGACTGGCGGTAGTTACGATTATTTTACTGTTTCGTCCATCGGTAGCTCGATTGAAGTCGGTGACGAAGTGATTGTGCTTGCCGGTCCTGCGGCCGGACAGATAAGACACATAAAAAGCATAGATACCGTAACTAAAACAATTTATCTGGACGAGACTCTGTACTATGTCGGAACTTCGCAGGGATATCTGCAAGCCGGAGATTATGTGGCGATTACGCCTTTCAAAAGACTCGGAACGATCAAAGGAAATGAGAACCAAGGCAAGGTCAATAAAATGCTTCGGTTTAATGCGAGGTCGAAAAAGATTCAATTCAAGGTCGAAGTCTGGAGTAATTCCGGATACTCGGGCGAATGGGACATGGGAGTGAAAGATGTCTCGGCCGTCTTTGTGCCGGACAGAATAATCAAATAAAAATATGAGTAAATTCACTTTAGAAAAAATTGATGACGAAAACGCAAAAAAGATTGACACGCATGAGTCAGTCTCAGTCGTGAATATTCCTGCTCTGCAAAAACAGAAAGAGGAACTGGAAAAACAAATCGCCACCATGCAACAACAACTCGTCCAAATTAATGAGGTCTTGGACGAATATAAAAAACTTCCAATAACATGAGCAACACACCAAACCAAGATCAGCCATTTGATCCAAATCTGGGTTCAATACTCAACCTCCTCCGAGATATTCCAGTATTGAATTCGGCACCATCAGATACGCCGAGAACACCGATCAGCTTTGCTCTTTATGAGAATGGAGGTACACGCCGTTTTTATATTTTTTTCAACGGCAACTGGAGGTATGTAACTCTCACTTAAACATATGTCGCAAATAACAATACTAAAAGGTCAAACTCTTTCGGGAATCGCCAAACAACACGGCACCACCGTCAACGATCTTCTGAAAGCCAATCCGACTATCAAGAATCCTAACCTGATATACGCCGGTTCTGCCTTAAATTTGCCCGGATCACAGGCTTCACCCGTTGTTGCCCCTAAGGCGAGCGTTCCGAGCCCAAGTCCCACCGTGACACCTTCTAAACCAGTAACGACCCCTGTTGCCCAAAATTCGAGCCCGGGGACGACCGGTGTACCCGAAAAGACCACGATGTATGGGGCTGATGTGCCTTCTAACACTTCTTTGCTCAAACAATACCGGTCCGAATTAGGCCTTGATACCGCCTTAAAAAGCATGCAAGACAGCCAAACTAGCTACCTAAACACTCTGCAAAACCTGCCTAAAAAATCGGATATCTACCAGCAAGAAAGAACGAAAAAAGGTATCGACACGATGGAAAAGAATTTGCTGAGCTTGGATAACAGACTGGCGACAATGGAGGAATCAATCAATAGTTCGGAAAAAGATATCCGAGACAGAATTGTCGGAAGTGGCGGACTCGTCACTGAAAGCCAAACCCAAAGATTAGTAGCTTCAGAAAAACAACCGCTTATAGACGAATACCGAAAATTGCTCAACGAAAGAAATAAGCTCGCCACTCAAATGGGCACAGCCGAAACATCAGCGAAAGAAATTGCTGGTATGCAATACGAGGATTCAACTCTGCCTCTTACTGTGGCCGAGAAAACTCTCGGATTCCAAAAGGATCAATACGGTGTACTCGGTGACTTATTAAGCCAAGTATTCGGTGCTTCGGAAAAAGATGTTGCGAATTTAATTGATTCCGCCAAGTACGGAAAAGAACAAGAAAAGAAAGAGGCTCAAGATGTTATTGATCGAGCGATAAAGCTTGCCGGTCTCGCCAACGACACACCAGCTGGAACGGTGCTTGATATTGCAGGTACGAAAGTAACCGGTACAAAGAAAACCACAAGTAGCGGATCAGATGCCGGAGGTTCGGCAAGCGATGTCGAAGCCTACGCACTTGAACTTCTAAATAACCCGAACTTCACCGCAAGTAATGTGCCTCAAAATATCCGAGCACAAGTCCTTCAGAAACGAGATCAAATTATTTCTGAAGCGACTGCACAACAGCAAGCTGATGCGGTGGCGGCTCAAGCGTTGAAATCAAGTCAGCCAAAGATAACCGCTCAAGATTTTGGTGCTGGGGTCAAAGATGTATTCACACAAAAGATACCAAGCATTGCGAAGTCTGGATTTAACACCAGCAAGAACTTCTTCAAAGGACTCTTCGGTATCGGAAATTAAAACGCTATGGCTTACATTAAAGACCCTAAAACAGGAAAATATATAAACACCGGTTCTGCATCAGTGTCTCCTCCACTCACGACACCAAAACCATCGTCGGCCGGTACCGCAGTGAAGTACCAAAAGAATGCCGAGGGAAAGTTTGTGACGACCGAGGTAGAGAAAACGACCGGTAAGCCGAATGTGACAACAGTCGAGGGACTGCGAGATTTTGCTTTGCAAAATAATGTGGATGTATCCTCCACTCAACCCAAAGAATCAACACTGCAAAAAATACTCCATGTGCTCAACACCGGAGGATATGCAGTCGGTGGTCTTATAAGCGGAAAAGGAATCAAGGCAGGAATCAAAGAACGCATTCAGCCATCTGAAGCACTCGGTATCAAAAGCAAGGTCGGTGGATTTATCGCCGATATACTCCTTGATCCAACAACTTATCTAAGTTTTGGTTACGGAGCTGGTGCAAAACTCGCAACTAAAGCCGGAACGGTGGTGCTCAGTAAAACCGGAACATCACTGCTTAAAAAGTCGATTCTTGAAGTTGGCGAACAAGGTGCAAGAAAGATGCTCGCCGAAAAGGTACTCGCAGAGGGTGGCGAAAAGTTTCTCGCAAAAGGCGGTTTGAAATTTGCTGGTAAACAAATATTGCCACGATCGGCCGTGACGGCTCCATTCAAGGCCGTAGACTGGCTCGTTGAAAAAACTCCGGTAGTCGGAAAAATGTACGAGGGTGCAAAAGACTTGGCAGGTAAAGCATTTGTGCCATTTAAAAGCATCAAAGAATTGCCGGGACGAATTGGCGAGGACTATGTCGATAAATTTTCACAATTTAGTAAAGCAACCCGATCTGAAGTCAGCAAAGCCGTAGAGGAAGCAACCACACTCGGTAAGAGCGCGCAAAAGGAACTTGGAAAAGATGCTGGCACTAGGGTCGGTCGCTTGATCGAGGGAATGGCCGAGATTCCTACAAAGGTAGCCGATGGAGTCGAGAAAACAGCAACCGCTGGAAATAAAGTCATCGATAATATCATTGGTCACATTCAAGGGGAACATAAACGCTTTGCAACGCTCGAAAAAGAACGAGGATTGCTTGATAACGAACTTCCGGATTATCTGCGTCACTACCTGACACCAGAGGGTCGTGAATTCCTACAAAAGAATAGCGATGTTGCACAAGAACTTCTGAAAAAAACGAGAGTAAGTACTCCATCCGCAAAAGCTCGAACACTCGATGATACGCTCGTAAATATCAATAGTTACTTCCGCAAAACTCACGGCGTGAAGCTTTTTGAGCAAGATGCATTTAAAGCGTTCGGTGCTCGTAAAGCCGAACATGTCAAAGCTATTAATACCTACGACTTTCTAACCGATGTCGGGAAGCAATTCGGGAAGCAAGCCGAAATGGTCACCAAAGAATACAAACATCCGATCAGCGGACAGATGGTGAAAAAAGAAACTGCAAAACCAATCTTCGACAATGGAATGAGATACATCGAGAGTACCGTGCCTCAACTCAAGGGTGTACTTCTGCCTGAACAGATTGTGAAGCATGTTGAGGAAACTTATAAGGTGCTGACAAGCGATGAAGCGACAAAGGGTTTCCTAAAAATCTACGACAAAGCTCTCGGCTTCTGGAAAGGATCAGTGACCGGATGGTTTCCTGCATTCCATGTTCGAAACTCAATCGGTGGAATTTTCAATAACTTTATAGCCGGAGTCAAAAACCCTGCCCGATACCTCCAGGGCGATCAGATTGCTCGAGGAGTCAAAGGAACGATCACAACCAAGTTGGGTACGAAATACACCTACCAGCAAATAAAAGAAATTGCCGAGAGGCTGGGAGTGGTAAACCAGCCCGGTTATTTGGATGTGATGCGTGAGGTCGAAAAAGATGTCAACAAAGGTGCTGTCGGAAAGCTCATGGATCTGCCTAAAAATGCAATGGAGATCACTGAGAACCGATTGCGTCTGCCTTTGTTTGTGGATCGCTTGGTTAAAGGCGATGCACCAGAGCAAGCTGCAAAATCGGTATTCCAATTCCACTTTGACTATGCACCGGAAGCACTCGCACCTTTCGAGCAAAATATTATGAAACGACTGTTGCCGTTCTACCGATGGACTCGTGGCAACATCCCACTTCAGCTCGAGCAAATAGTAAAGCAACCCGGTAAATACGCATCTCTCGGTAAGTTTGTGGACAACCTCCAAGTCGACAAAGAAAAAGCCAAAGAGGAATTCCAATATCTGCCTCCTTATATGCGAGAGGGATTGCCGGTCCGACTTGGGGAGAAAAACGGGTTCTCACAATACCTCTACGGTCTGGGTCTGCCGGTTGAGGATATAAACCGCCTTTACAAAGGAAGCGCAAAACGAACATTGGCCAGTATGGTTGGTGAATTGTCACCGATTCTGAAATACCCGATCGAGGCGGCTACCGGACAGAACCTATTCACTGGCGAGCCGATCAAAGAAGGAAGTCGAGTGTATCCATTCGTGAATGCGATCCCCGGACTGCGTGACTGGTTAGAGGTTAGCGAACACAAAGATAAAAGTGGAAATGTTAGCTATCGAGCGAATGCTTACAAACTTCACTTCTTAAATACAGCTCTCGGTCGCTTCTACACCACGGCCGGAAAACTCTCCGATGACAACACATCAGGAGTCGTGAAGTTTCTCTATGGACTTGTCGGTGCAAAAGCAAAGTCAGTCGATATGGAAAAAGAAAAGTTTTGGCGTGATCGAGATGTCCAAGACCGACTCGAGGAGGAATTGGAGGGTAGAGGTCTCATCAACCGATTCGACTCGGTATATGTGCCGAAATAACAATATGGAAAGAACAGCCTATCAAAATAAAATACAAGATGATCGTCTCGACCGTGTAGAAAAGACGGTGAACGAAATCAAGGATAACCACCTCGTCCATATGCAAACCGATCTGACAAAAGTAAGTACCGATGTTGATTGGCTCAAGCGGTTTTTTTGGATATTAGCAACAGCATCAGTCGGAGGATTGATCGCGGCTCTGATTAATTTATTAGTCACCATTAACAAATAAAACTATGAACATCATACAAAAAAAGTCTCCTAACTTCTGGGCTGGTCGCAATGGTTACCGACCGGAAGCAATAGTCATTCACATTATGGATGGAACGCTGGCCGGAACTGATGCGTGGTTCACAAACCCAGCATCACAAGTAAGTGCTCAATACGGAATCGGAAAGAACGGCGAAGTACATCAATATGTTAAAGAGGAGGATACCGCTTGGCACGCTGGCCGTGTGGATACTCCTACTTGGAAGTTTATAAAACCAAAGATCAATCCAAACCTCTACACGATCGGAATTGAGCATGATGGAAAGCCGAATGACATATGGACTGAAGCAATGAAACAAGCGAGTGCAATGATGATCCACGAGATTTGCCAACGCTGGCAAATTCCAGTCGACCGTGATCATATTGTCGGACACTTTGAGATTTATTCAAAAAAACCGAATTGCCCAGCAACTGACAAAAGAATATTGGACGAACTTGTTGCTCTCGCCGGAGGCCATACACCAAACGCTTCAGTCGAGGAGGGTGTGAGGAAAATTGAGGAAGGACTGGCAATCATTAAAAAAATAATTTATTAAACCACTATGACAACCCCACAAAAAGAAGCATTAAAGCACCTAGCGATCGTTTTTCTTTATTCCGGAGTCTCATCAATTCTGCCAATCGTTTTGGCCTATGTAGAGAATGACCCACGATGGACACTGCTGATACCACTTATAAACTCGGCTTGGTATGCCGTAAGCCGATATCTGAAAGAAAGGAAGCTGATTGAGGAAACGGACATGAAAGGTGACGCTTTTTAGCTAAATTAAGCAATTTTGAATTAGTAGACCTTTTGAGCAAAGACCGGAACCTCAAAGGATGCTGGATTTTCCTTGTAAAATAACCGTAATTGGCGTATAATTTTATCAATACGGCCATAAGATAAGGCCTTTAAGGCGAATACCGGTTCAAAGTTCCGGACATCGTCACCGCCAGAAAATTTATATATACTTCAACTCCTTCAGGCCTTTTTCGTATTTGGCCAGAGCGGACTTGGCTTCTTCATGAGATATCTCAAAATGAGCGCCTTCGCGAGCGATTCTTGACCTGACTTTGTAACCGTCCCAAACCTCTTGCAAACTGGCAAAATCGCTAGGCTCAATGTTCTTCAGTTTTTCCCCCAACCCGTCCATCTTATAGCCGATTCTGGAAAAAATATCGTCCAAGATTGAATCCGCCGCGATAATGGCTTCCTTCCAATCTTCAACGCTGTCGGAATTGATTTTGTTTTTGACGTCTTTCCATTTGCCGGCGCGATTTTGGGGCAATTTTTCCTCTTCTTTGAAGTTGACCACGGAAGCGACCTTTATTTTTCTTTCAAGTTTTCGGAGTTTAAAGAAAAGAAAAACCATAACGCCAAGAAAAACAAAACCGGCGATAATAAAATACATTTTTATCGAAACATCAGCCAACAAAAGAATCAGTTCCTTAATTAAAATCCAAAGCCACCTCAAAAGATTAAGAAGCTGGTCAAACAAATATTCCAAATTAAGCCATTTAGTTTCTCGGAACATGGTTTTGATATTTTTTCCCTATCTCAAATAATAAATTCTCGCCGAATCTGGGCGCGATAATCTGCAAACCTATCGGCAGACCATCCGGATTAAGTCCGTCCCGCTTCGCCGAATCGTCAGCGAGGCGAGTAGGGATAGACATCGCCGGCAGTCCGGCCATTTTTGCCGGAGCGGTAAAAATATCTTCCAGATACATTTTCAAGGGGTCGTTCGCCTTTTCCCCGATTTTGAAAGCGGCCGACGGAGAAACTGGAGAAATAATCGCGTCAACATTTTTAAAAACATTTTCAAAGTCTATTCTTATCAATTCTCTGACTTTCTGGGCTTTGGCGTAATAAGCGTCGTAATATCCGGCAGATAAGACATAAGTTCCGAGAATTATCCTTCTTCTCGTCTCCAAGCCGAAGCCAGCCTCCCTGGTCTTCATATAATCTTCCGTCAAATTTTTTCCTTCTTCAAAAAGGCCGTATCGGACGCCGTCAAATCTCGCCAAATTGGAAGAAACTTCGGCCGGCACGAGTATATAATAGCACGGCACGGAATATTTTATGTTGGGCAGTTCAATTTCCGATATTTCATAACCCAAGTTTTTGAAAATTTTGGCCGATTTTTCCATAGATTCGTTTATCTCTTCATCCACTCCTTTTTTGTCGTATTTCAAAAGGCCGATTCTTAACTTTCCGTCCAATTTTTTCTCGTCGAAGTCCGGCGTCGACGAGGAGGTTGAATCCATCGGGTCGCTTCCCTTTATGGCGTTGAAAATTATTTCCGCGTCTTCAGCCGTTTTGGCCATCGGGCCGATTTGGTCAAAAGAAGAAGCCATGGCGATAAGGCCGGAGCGGGAAACGGCGCCGTAAGTCGGATTGAGTCCGACCACTCCGCAAAAAGATGCCGGCTGTCGGATGGAACCGCCGGTGTCCGAGCCCAAGGCGCCCAAACAGCCGTCCATCGCCACCGCCGCAGCGCTGCCGCCGGAAGATCCGCCGGCCACTCTGGTCAAATCTTTCGGATTTTTTGTAACTCCGTAAGCCGAATTTTCGGTGGAGGCGCCCATGGCGAATTCGTCCATATTTGTCCGGCCCAGAAAAATAGCTCCGGCCGATTTCAACTTTTTTATCGCCATAGCGTCGTAAGACGCTTTATAATTTTGGAGCATTCTTGAACCGGCCGAGCAAATTTTTCCTTCTATCAAAATATTGTCCTTAACGGCCATGGGGATGCCGAAAAGCGTCCGCCCGCCGATTCCCTCTTTGTCCAATTTTTCGGCTTCATTTAGCGCGTCGTTAAACACTTCCAAATAAGCGTTGATGCTTTTGTTTTTTTCTTCAATGTTTTTCAAAAAATAAGAAACAAGCTCTTTGGCGGAAATTTCTTTATCCGTCAAAAGTTTTTGCGCCTTTTTAATTGTCAGGTTTTGTAAATCCATCGTTTATCGCAATTAGCAGAAGTCAATGATGTTGTTTCGTATGACTCCCCCTCTTCAACCCGAGAAGGAGAAACAACATTATTGACTTCTGCAGTCTCGTCATTATTCAAAGACATGTTTAACTTTAACATAACCGCCTTCCGTAAAGGGCGCGCCATCAAGCAAATCTTTCGTGAATTTTTCCGCCTCGTGAGCGTTCTCATCCAGTCTTGTTGTGTTGAATGTTTCTCTTTTAGAAAAACCGTCTTCCCAATCGCCCGTATCGGCTTCTTTCAGCGCGGAAATGTAATTCAAAATCGCTTCAAATTCTTTTTGAAGCTTTTCTTTCTCTTCGGAGGACAAATTTATTCTGGCCAACTTCGCCAATTTTTCAATCTCCATAATTTATGCTCCAACATCAAGGTTTAACCTTGCCGCAAGGTTAAACCTTGATGTTGGCTACCTGTTAGCAGACGATAGGTTGTATAGACTTATTAAACTTCTTTTTTAAATAATCGGCCGGTGTCATGTAATCAATTTGTTTCAGGCGAACTTCAAAGTTGTAGCGGTTTAAATATTCAATCAGCTTGG
>Ga0209212_1001349_pt1 | contig 40774 bp, 28 predicted proteins | sample RifGroC2_FD_183996 | JGI IMG/M metagenome (GOLD analysis project Ga0209212, IMG submission 183996) | Groundwater microbial communities from Rifle, Colorado, USA - Groundwater C2 (SPAdes) (version 2) | ecosystem: Environmental > Aquatic > Deep subsurface > Groundwater | place: Rifle, Colorado... | reverse complement strand
CGCTTCAAGATCGCAAATGAGGCAGCGGAACTACTACATATAAGAAATCAAAGAGCAGGTAAATCGTATAAAGTTAAGCTGTTACGACGAGCGCACCATAGTGCAAAAACTTAACCGGACAACGCTGGGATTTAGGGGGATTTGAACCAGGTCCCGAACCACCCACGACTTGCCGACAGGGTTAAATCCCCCCCAGCCCCCCTTTTTCAAAGGGGGGAGTCACTGAAGAGAGCGCCGAGCGGGTTTTGCACAGGGAATGAGTCGGACGCGGCAAGCGTTCCGCACCGGGGGAATCATGGAAACGGCCAACCGTTACTACCAGCTAGCCAGCCGCGACATGGTCTATATGAAGTTCATACTCGAGGCGTACGAGGGGCTCTCCACCATGAGCACGATCGACGGCAAGCGGGGGATCGTCCGGGTCAACTACCCGCTCCCCTTCGCGGGCGACGTGGCGGCGCTGATGGAGGCGCTTTCGGCGGAGATAGCGGTCACCGAGGTGACCGAGGAGGGTGAGCCGTGCTCGAGTCGATAGATACCGTGGCCATCTTGCGGAGGGCCCTCTCCGCCGGCGGCGACTTCGCCGACATCTACTACGAAGATACCGCGTCCACCTCGGTCGTCTGCGAGGACGGGAAGGTGGAGCGGGTGCTGGCGGCGGCTGACCGCGGCATAGGCATCAGGGTGATCTCCGAACTTTGCACCGCCTACGCCTACACCAACCAGCTAAGCGAGGAGTCGCTGCTGCGGCTCGCCGAGACGGTTAGCCGCGGAGTGCGAGGCGGCGCCTTTCGGGGGGACATCAATCTCTGCCAGCGCAAAACGGGGGCGCTCTTCCCGATCGCCATCCCCCCGGACCAGATCGAGCTTGCCGAGAAGGTCGCCCTGGTGAATCGGGCCGACCGCGCGGCGCGCGGCTTCGACAACAGGATCCGGCAGGTGATGGCAGTCTACCGCGACTCGCAGGTGAAGAGCCAGACGGTGAACTCGCTGGGCCAGTTCCACGAGGACAACGCCACTTCGACCGTCTTCATGGTGCAGGTGGTGGCCCAGGAAGGTTCCGTCACCCAGACAGGGTATGAGCCGCTCGGCGCCCAGCAGGGTTTCGAGCTCTTCGATGCCGCCTCCCCCGAGGATCTCGCGCTCAAGGCGGCCGCCCGCGGCGTGATGATGCTCGGCGCCAGGAAGGCACCGGCAGGCCCGCTTCCGGTGGTCCTTTCCAGCGAAGCCGGGGGAACCATGGTGCACGAGGCGATCGGCCACGGGCTGGAGGCGGACCTGGTCCAGGCAGGCACCTCCGTCTACAAGGGGCGCATCGGAGAGCAGGTCGCCTCCGAGCTGATCACGGTTATGGACGACGCGACCATCCCCTTCGCGCGAGGCTCGTTTTCCTTCGACAGCGAAGGGACGCCGGCGCAAAGGACCGTGCTGGTGGAAGCAGGCATCCTCAAGGGATACATGTACGACAGGCTCTCCGCCATGAAGGACGGTTGCGCCTCCACCGGCAACGGCAGGCGCGAGTCGTACCGGGCGCGCCCCATCGTCCGGATGACCAACACGCTGATCGCGCCCGGCAAGAGCGATCCCGCCAAGATCGTCGCGAGCGTCGACAACGGCCTGTTCGTGCGGCGCATGGGAGGGGGCCAGGTGAACACGGTGAACGGCAACTTCGTCTTCGAGGTCTCCGAGGGGTATTTGATAGAAAACGGCGTGGTGGGAGAACCGGTGCGGGGGGCGACCCTGACCGGGAACGGTCCGGAGGTGCTGAAAAAGATCACCATGGTGGGGAACGACCTCGGTTTCGGCATCGGCACCTGCGGCAAGGACGGCCAGGGGGTCCCGGTCTCCGATGCCCAGCCCACCCTGCTCATCTCCGGGATCACGGTGGGCGGCGCCGGGTGAACCAAACTCCTTCCTCGATCTTCATGGGAACACAGACGTCCCTCCCCCGGCCCCCATCCCCACCCTGACCCTCCCCTTGAAGGGGAGGGGACGTGGAGGATAAAGACAAGTAGGTCGGGTTAGCCTGCAAGGCGTAACCCGACGTGCAGACGATGTGGCACCAGAGGCTGTCGGGTTACGCTACGCTAACCCGACCTACGCCTGCGTTACCCGATTAGCGGCAATCTTCCGCAGTAAAACCTCCCTCCCCTTCAAGGGGAGGGTCGGGGTGGGGATGGGGCAGCTCCGGTGCCAAAAACATCCCATCCCCCTCCTGACCTCCCCCTTGAAGGGGGAGGGACCTGAGCAGCGCAAGATTAGCACTAATCAGGAAACTTAATGGCAGGCCCTCTCTACTGCGCCTCTCCCGCCCCGCCACTCCGCTCCGCCAGCTGCTTTTCCAGCACGGCAAGTTTCTCACCCATCGCCTTCCCCATCCAGATCTGCGGGTTGGAAGGGGTCTCCCCCTGCTCTTCCTCCCACTGCCGGATGGTCTCGCGCGCCGTTTCAAAGGCTTCGGTAAAAGAGAAGGTACTGCGCAGCGCTTCGTCCAGATATGCCTGTCCGAACCAGGTGAACTCCTCGCCGTAACCGCAGCCGAAGGACTCGTGGCTCTCATCTGCCGCAGTTATGATGAGGCTATGGTCGTCCTTCAACGGATCGATGAATCCACCGGCATAGCAGGCCGAAACAACCAGCACTTTCCAGGTAACGCCGGAATTCTTCAGCATGCGGCGCAACTTCTCCGGCGTGACGTCGTTCAGCTCCAGCGGCGGGTTGCTGACCGCGAGTTCGTGCTCCCGCGAACCGTGGGAGGTGAGGTACAAAAATAGCACATCCTCGTCCCGGTTCATCACCTTCCCCACCCCCGAAATTGCCCGCTCAAGATTGCCCGCGCTGGCAAAGGGGACGGTTGTGCCGCTCTTGGGATTGTTGGCGAGGACGACGCTCCGTTCAAAGGTCCCGAAGCGTTTGTTGAAAAGTCCCTCGGCCGCCCTCAGTTCCTTCAGGAAGACGTCCTGGGTTGCGTCTCCGGCAAAGCCTACGAAATAAAGGTCGCTCACCCCCTTCTTGCCCGGTAAAAGCCCTGCCAGCCGACCATCCAGGAGCCGCGCCTGCGCCGCCAGCACCTCCTCGGTCAGATGCAGTTCGCCACTCTCGCCGCTTTCGGCGGCACTCACCCAGAGGTCGGCGCGCGGAAAAAACCACAAAGGCGGCAGCACCAGGACAAGAAAAAGCAGCAGCACGGTGATGCGTTGGCGAGCCGACGCTCCCGGCTTGAGCCGCAGCAGGAAGATGAACGCCGCCACGATCCACCACCAGAAGAATCGGTAATAATTCGGGGCGACCAGGTAATCCGCCAGCCACTCCAGCTGCCGCAGTTGCGCCATCCGCTCGATCAAGGCATGGGCGAGCTCGATCGGGATGCTGAGCGCCACGAGCGCCACCGGTATGACGGTGACCAGAGAGGGCCGGGAAAGTACGCACCCTGCCAGCAGGCCGAAGCAGAGCAGCAGCGGCAGGTGGAAGAAAAACGATGGCACGGCTGGGTAGGAAAAGGAGCCGCCGCCTCCGACCAGGAGAAAAGAGACGCTCAGGTTGAGCACGAAGTCCGCCACGGCCAGCAGCGCCAGGGCACCCGGCGTGGCGCAGAGCCGATCGGCATCTGTCCGCAGGGCCAGGGATATGCGCACCCCGCTGCGAAGGTTGCGCAACAACTGCCGCAGAGGCCTCCCGTTTCCCTTGCCGGGAAGCGGAGCTGCAGCACCTGTCCCGGAACCGTCGGCTTCGCCGCCGCCTGCAGCGGCTGCATCGTCTGAAGCCGACTGGGGCCAGCGAAGCGCCGCGGCATCGGCCGTCGTGATCTGGTTGTGGTTGTCAGTAGTCATGATTGAAGGATGATACCACGCTGCTGCGCGTTTGGAGCAGGGATTTCATGAGTTTCAGCTGACTTTATTCACATTTTGCCCTTTTTCAATTGCGGCAATCCTGCTACCATGACAACGCACTGCTCCCAGCCCCCATCCCCACCCTGTCCCTCCCCTTGAAGGGGAGGGGACGCTGGGGCTCCTCCCCCTTCATGAGGGAGCCTGGAGGGGGACGGGGTGGCCTTTGCAATTCATTTCAGCCGCAGGGACTTCAGGGTCCCGGCAGGTGAGCTTGAGAGGTCAGAACATGCATACCCCGAAATGGACCAAAACCAGCTGGCGTTCTTTTCCAGCCATGCAGCAGCCCGTCTGGCCGGCAGGCCCGGCACTCGACGAATCGCTGAAGACCCTCTCCCAGCTGCCGCCGCTGGTTTTTGCCGGTGAATGCCAGACGCTGAAAGGTCAGCTCGCCGAGGCGGTGGAGGGGAGAGCCTTCGTGCTTCAGTGCGGCGACTGCGCCGAGGACTTCTCCCGCTGCACCGGGCCCGACATCAGGGAACTGCTGAAAGTGATCCTGCAGATGTCGGTGGTCCTGACCTACGCGGGCGAGAAGCGGGTCATCAAGATCGGCAGGATCGCCGGGCAGTACGCCAAACCGCGCTCCTCGGACACCGAAATGGTGAACGGAGTGGAGATGCCGAGCTACCGGGGGGACATGGTGAACAGCCCGGAACCCACGGCCGAGAGCCGGATCCCGGATCCGCGCCGCATGCTGGAGGGTTACTACCGGGCGGCCGCCACCCTGAACCTGGTGCGCTCCTTCACCCTCGGCGGCTACGCCGCACTGGACCGGGTCCAGGCCTGGCACCGCGCCTCGCTGGACGCGCTCCCGGCCGGCCAGAAGTACGAGGAGCTGGTCCGGCAGATCTGGAAGACCATCAACTTCATGACCGCCATCGGGCTCGACCCGCAACACACCCCGCAGCTGAACCAGACCACGCTCTACACCTCCCACGAGGCGCTGCTGCTGGACTACGAGGAGGCGCTGACCAGGACCGATTCGACCGGCGGAGGGTGGTACGACTGCAGCGCCCACATGCTCTGGATCGGCGACCGGACCCGGCAGCTGGACGGCGCGCACGTGGAGTTCCTGCGCGGCGTCCGGAACCCGCTCGGCATGAAGATCGGCCCGAACTACGACATCGACAACATCAAGGCGATCATAGAAAGGCTCAATCCCGACAACGAGCCGGGCCGCCTGACCCTGATCACCCGCTTCGGGGCCGACAAGATCTCCTCCTACCTGCCGCAGTTGCTGCGCGAGATCAAGAGCGAAGGATGCAAGGTCGTCTGGAGCTGCGACCCGATGCACGGCAACACCTACCAGAACGAGTACGGCCAGAAATCCAGGAAATTCGAGGACATCCTCAGGGAGATCCACACCTTCTATCAGATTCACAAGGCAGAGGGGACCGTTGCGGGGGGGGTCCATCTGGAGCTTACCGGCGACAACGTGACCGAATGCACCGGGGGGAGCAGGCAGCTTCTGGACAAGCACCTGCATCTGAACTATCAGACCAACTGCGATCCCCGCCTGAACGCCGAGCAGAGCGTGGAGCTCGCCTTCGAGCTGGCCGAGATGCTGCACCCGTAAAGCTGAGCGGGAGTTTCGGAATCCTCGCTCCTTGACATATGCATATATAATACATACAATTACCCAATGACGATTTCCTTCGACCCTCAAAAAGCCGCCACCAACTTTAGAAAGCACGGAATCAGGTTCTCAGATGCTGAGTTTGTGTTGTTCGATCAGATGGCTCTGACACGTGAGGATAGTGAAGCTGAAGGAGAAGAGAGATTCATTTCAATCGGTACAGATTCAACGGGAAGAGTATTAGTTGTTGTCTACACATATCGCGGCGAAGAAGTCAGACTAATCTCAGCTCGCCTCGCAACTGCAAAAGAAAGGGCTTATTATGAAGGCTGAATACGATTTTTCCAATGCTGAACGTGGAGCCGTCGTGCCGCAAACAGGTAAGACTCGGATTACCATGTACCTCGACGATACCATTGTTGAAGAGTTCCGTAAGCGCGCAGATGCGGCAGGCAAGGGATATCAGACCCTGATTAATGACGCCTTGCGGGAATATCTGGCGAAGGCTCCAGGCAATCTCGAAGAGACGCTACGCAAGGTTATCCGTGAAGAGATGGGGCGAGCTGCCTGACCATATACCGGGGCTCTACCGATACTGGCGTGATCCGCTCCTACAGGATTTCTGATTAATTATCCGGGTGTGACTCCTCCGTTTTCTGAAACAGATCCGGAAAAAGCTTCTTGGTGCAATCGGGACATAGACCGTGGCTGAATTCGGCTTCGGAATGCTCGCTGATGTATTTCTCCAGAAGTGTCCAGGAGCCTTGGTAATCGCGTATCCTCTTGCAGGAAGCACAGATCGGCAGGAAACCGCGCAGCACCCGCACCTCCTCCAAAGCCTTCTCCCGCTCTCTTAGGATGCTCGCACGTTTCTCTTCGAGTACCTGTTTCTGCAAACCAAGGTAACATGCCACCCAGAGGGAAAAGACGGCGAGGCACCGGTTCAGCACGGCTTTCGACATCTCGTCGATGGGCTCTTTGTGGAGTAACGGACCAATGGTGAACAAAGAAGCAACTATGGCGACAACGATGATGAACCTTCTATTAGAGGACCACAAGGCGAGTAATACGACTCCGCTATATAGAATGGCAACGGCAATCCCCAACGGAAGCTGCAAATCGAGATAGAGAATCGCAACCATGAGCGCGGCACAGACAAGGTAAAAACCGACGCCATCTCCTCCCGTAAAAGCACGTTTTCCTGCAGGTTGAGCCGCCATATTCACATCCTCGATCTGATCCTCAGATTATCGGCTTAGCAGCCTTCGAGTCAATGACAATCATACGCAAAACTAAAATCCCCCTATCGCAGCTGCGGCGATAGGGGGACCTCTCAGGTATATTGCGGTGGGCACGGCCCACCCTACGTGATCTAGCTGACGATGCATCCATCTTTGCCGATCAGGCCGCCCGGTGTTCCTCGACTGCCTCTGCGCCGAACAGTTCGTCGAAGATCTCCTGCACGGTGCCGATCCGGTCCGCCTTCCAGGCGTTGGTGCCGCAGAAGATGAGACCGGTCTCCACGTCCCCCTGCTGGGCACGGTCCAGCGACTTGACGATGCAGAACCGCTCGCGGCTCTCCTTGTAGGAACACTTCTTCAGGCAGCCCAAGGTGCAGGCCGAGGAGCGATCCTTGTCGTACTGGACGATGGCTTCCTGGTTGGAAAGGATGGCGCGTCCGGGGAGGCCGGCAGGGCTCATGATGAGACCGATGTCCTCCTTCTTGCAGTCGAGGTAGGCCTGCTTGAAGGCGTCGTCGGCGTCGCACTCGACGGTCGGCACGAAGCGGCTCGCCATCTGGACGGCGTCGGCACCCTCGGCCAGCGCGTGCAGCAGGTCGGCCCGGTCCCAGATGCCGCCGGCAGCGATCACCGGGATATCCAGACCGTACTCGGCACGGAAGAACTCCTTTACGCCGCGCACCGTCTCGTACTGGTCGTACTCTCCGTTTCCGATATTCTCCATCTTCTCGCCCAGATGCCCCCCTGCGGTGTCCGGATCCTCCACCACGACGGCGTCCGGCAGGCGGTGGTAGCTCTTGTCCCATTTCTTGGCGATCAGCTGCGCCGCACGGACCGAGGAGACGATCGGCACCAAGGCGACATCCGGCGCATGGGCGGTAAGCCCCGGCAGAGTCATGGGAAGCCCCGCGCCGCAAACGAGCAGCTTGGCCCCACCCTCTACGGAAGCCGCGACCAGCTCCTCGAAGTCGGAAAGCGCCACCATCACGTTGACCCCGATGATGCCGTCGGGGGCGATCCGGTACGCCTTCTCCAACTCGGCCTTGAGGGCGAGCGCGTTGGTCTGCAGATAGTTTTTCCCGTTAAACATGCCGCTGTTAAGTGTAATGCCGGGAGAGGCGACCAGGCCGACCCCACCGCACTTGGCAACGTGCCCGGCGAGAGAACCGGCGGAGATCCTCACCCCCATCCCTCCTTGGATCAGCGGGTAGCGGGCCTCGTGTTTTCCAATGCGTAACGGTTTGAACATACTTCCTCCTGAGATCGGGACTGCGATTGTTACACATTACCAGAGAACGGTGTTTTGATTTGTAATAGTAATGTAAAACCAAGCTGGCAAGACGCGCCAGATACCCCTTGCCAAAAGCAATCCCGGATGCTACAGGTGAGACATGAAACTCCATAGAAAGTTGTCCAACCCGCTGATAGCACTGATCGGCATCCAGCTCATCTGGGTGGTGATGGTGGTGTTCTGGGTCTACTGGTTCATCGGAAGGAGCCAGGAGTTCCGCGAACTGGCACTGCGTTACAAGCCGGAGCTGGTTACCAAGGGGGTCGAGTGGCTGGTACTGGTCGAGGGACTCCTGATGCTGGTCGCCATCCTCGCCGGCGTCTACATCATCTTCCTCTACTGGCGGCGCCAGGCCAAGCTCTACCTGCAGCAGCGCACCTACATCTCCCAGTTGACCCACGAGCTCAAGTCCCCCCTGGCCTCGATACAGCTCCACCTGGAGACGGTGAAACTCAGGGACCTCCCCAAGGAGAAGCTGGACGGCTTCATCGACACCATGCTCTCCGACACCGAGCGGCTGAACGTCCTCACCAGCAACCTCCTGATGGCGACCAGGATCGAATTCCGGCAGCTGGGGGAGAAGGCGAAGCGCATCGACTTTTCCGCCTTCGTATCGGAGTACCTGGAGCGCAAACGCAGCGATCTGCCCGAGGGGGGGCGCATCAGCTCCGAGGTGGAGCAGGGGATCATGGCCATCATCGACACGGAAGGGATGGAGATGGCGCTGCGCAACCTGCTGGAGAACGCGCTCCTCTATTCGCCGGTCTCCCCCGAGATCCGGGTCTCGCTCAGGCGCAGCGGCAGGCAGTGCCTGCTCGAATTCCAGGACCACGGCAAGGGGCTCAGGAAGAGCGAGCTGGAGAAGATCTTCGACATGTTCTACCGGGTGCGGACGCCGGGTGAGAACATCAGGGGGACCGGGCTGGGGCTCTACATCGTGAAGTCGGTGGTGAACGCCCACGGCGGCAAGATCTCGGTAGAGAGCGCGGGCCCCGGCAAGGGGTGTACCTTCCATATCACGCTGCCGCTTCCGGGCGGGCAGCAGCAGAGAGGTTAGCGGCATGTCGGGCGAGAAACCGCAGATACTCCTGGTTGAGGACGAGATCCATCTGGCGCGAGGCATCACCTTCAACCTGGAGCAGGAAGGGTACCTGGTGAGCCACGTGGAGAGCGGCGAGGAGGCACTGGAGAAGGTGGAGGTCGAGAAGTTCGAGCTGATCATCCTGGACGTCATGCTCCCCGGGATCGGCGGCTTCGAGGTGTGCCGCAAGGTGCGCGAGCTGGACTCCCGGGTCCCGGTGCTGATGCTGACGGCGCGCTCCGACGAGCGCGACCGGATAGCCGGGCTGGCCGAGGGTGCCGACGACTATCTGATCAAGCCGTTCAACCTGAAGGAATTCCTGCTGCGGGTATCGGGGATGCTGCGGCGCTCAGCCTGGTACCGCCCCGAGCCGGTCGAGGAGGGATATCGCTTCGGGGACAACGAGGTGTTCCTCCTCTCCTACCGGGCCAGGACCAGGCAGGGGGAGATCGATCTCACCGACCTGGAGGTGCGCATGCTCTCGCTTTTCTTCCATCGCGAGGGTGAGGCGATCCCGCGCGGCGTCATTTTGGAGAGCGTTTGGGGCTATTCCACCGATGCCGAGACCCGCACCCTGGACAACTTCATCGTGCGGCTCAGGAAGTACTTCGAGCCCGAGCCGTCCAGGCCGATCTTCTTCCAGACCGTGCGCGGCGTAGGCTACCGTTTCAGCCGGAAGGCTTAAGGCCCGGTTTCGGTTTTCGGGTCGGTTTGGCTCCCTCTCCGCAGGAAGGGGTTTTTGAAACCCGATCCGCAAGCTCCTCCCCCCGGAGGGGGGAGGTTGGGAGGGGGGAAGGCTGCGGCCGGCTCCCCCTCCCTAACCCTCCCCCTCCGGGGGAGGGAACTTGCTGCAGCACGCGCGCAAAAAGGGCCGTCTGAACTTCAGACGGCCCTTTGCTTTTTACTTTAACGGTAAACTGCAACCATGAACCGAAAACCCTCCTTTACAGTCCCGCCTTCTCCCTGATCAGGGCGGCCTTGTCGGTCCGCTCCCAGGTGAACTCCGGAAGCTCGCGGCCGAAGTGACCGTAGGCTGCCGTCTTCCTGTAGATCGGGCGCAGCAGGTCAAGCTCTTCGATGATGGCGCGCGGGCGCATGTCGAAGACTTCGCGCACGATCTCGGCGATCCTCTTGGAGGGGATCTTTCCGGTGCCGTTGCAATCGACCATCACCGAAACCGGCTCGGCCACGCCGATGGCATAGGCCACCTGCACCTCGCACTTCTCGCAGACCCCTGAGGCAACCAGGTTTTTCGCCACATAGCGACCCATGTACGCCGCGGAACGGTCCACCTTGGAGGGGTCCTTTCCGGAGAAGGCGCCGCCGCCGTGAGCTCCATGCCCGCCGTAGCTGTCCACGATGATCTTGCGGCCGGTGAGACCGCAGTCCCCCATCGGCCCGCCGATGACGAAGCGCCCGGTGGGGTTGATCAGGAAGCGGGTCTTGGCGTCCATGAGCTCGGCCGGGATGATCTTCTTCACCACCTCTTCGATGATCCCTTCCTTGATCATCTCGTAGGAGACCTCGGGGCTATGCTGGGACGAGATGACCACCGTGTCGACATGGACCGGCTTGTCATTTATGTACTGTATAGATACCTGCGACTTCGAGTCCGGACGGAGGAAGTCGAGCACGCCGGTCTTGCGCACGTCGGCGAGCCTTGACACCAGCTTGTGCGCCAAAAGGATCGACATCGGCATCAGTTCGGGGGTCTCGTTGCAGGCGAAGCCGAACATGAGGCCCTGGTCGCCGGCCCCCTGCTCCTTGAACATCCCCTCACCTTCCGTTACACCCTGTGCTATATCCGGGGACTGTTTGTCGATAGAGGTGAGGATCGCGCAGGTCTCCCAGTCGAAGCCCATGGCGGAGTCGTTATAGCCGATCTCGCGAATGGTCTCCCGGACCACCTTCGGGTAGTCGATCACGGCGTTGGTGGTGATTTCGCCGGCGATGACCGCCATGCCCGTGGTAACCATGGTTTCGCAGGCCACGCGGGATTTCGGGTCCTGGGTCAGAATGGCGTCAAGAATGGCATCGGAAATCTGGTCAGCGACCTTATCGGGATGCCCCTCGGAGACGGACTCCGAAGTAAAAATAAAATCCTTCATTTCCATATGGTAAAACCCCCTTACAGATATGTGCAGCAGGTAGCTTTAAAGTCCGGGATTGTATAATTCGCAATTGCCTTTGTCAATGAATTAAATCCGGCCAATCCCCCTGTGGCAACTCTCAGAGCAGCGACAGGAATGGAAGGCCAAAAGATTAATTGAAACCAATTATTTCTCCGATACAATCTTGCTATTCATGGATCTGCCCAGATAGTGTAGGGCGCGGGGGGAAATGATGAGGATCATGCGGCTTGTTCTCTTTATGGCACTTACGGCACTTCTGGCGGGCTGCGGCTCGAGCGGCGGCGTAGCGGGAAGCAGCGTCGAGCCGGGGCCCGGAGCTGATCCGGTGCCGACCAAGGCAACTGTCACTATCGGCACCCAGGCAGCATCGGCTGCGACCGTCATCTACGGCGTTGAATTTATCCTGCATCTCCCCGCAGGCGTGACGGTGCCGGCCGACCCCGCAACCGGCGACGTGCAACCGGGCCTGCTGCGCTTCGCGAACAGCGGAGCCTTCGCGGGAGCCAAGTACCTGCCGGCAACGGCCACCGCCCGGGCCTCGGTGAAAATGGTGATCGCCGATACCGGAGGATTTACCGTCGGCGACCTTGCCACCCTGACCTGCAGCGTCTCGCCCGGAGTAACGGTCAGCGCGGCGGAGTTTTCCCTGGACGAATTTATCGCGATAGACGCAGACACTGCGGTAATGCCCGGCATCACCCCGCACTTCACGGTCCAAACGCAGTAAACGGTTGGCGGATGTTCCGCTCAACCGTTCGAGTTGCAAGTTTCGCTGCACAAGCTGCGGCGGGTTGCCCCCCTCTCCCTATCCCTCTCCCACCAGGGGAGAGGGGACTAAAAGGCGCCCACTCCCTTGATGGGAGGGCCATCATCAAGCCCCCCTCCGTTTATGGGCTGGGGGCACTGCCATTAAGTTAAGCTCCTACCTGCTGCTCGCTCCCCCTCCCTTGATGGGAGGGGGTGGGAGGGTCACTGCCATTAAGTTAAGGGGATGAGAGGTAGGGTGGGCCGTGCCCACCACAACCGCATCCTGATGGTGGGCACGGCCCACCCTACATGATTCACGGAATCACCGCTGGGGTGGGGGGGGAGGGTGAGGCTCGTACGAGCTTTTCACCCTCTCCCCAGCCCTCTCCCATCAAGGGAGAGGGGGCTTGTGCGGCGTGCGGGAAATCAGCACTGACCTTAACTTAAACTGATTAGCGCTGATCTTCCGCTGTTCAGATCCCTCAGCGGAAGATTGACGCTAATCAGGTGACTTATTGGCAGTGGGGGCTGGGGGAGGGTGAAGCCAGGCCCTACTCGACGAGCTTGATGGAATTGATGAACACCGGCTCGACCGGGACGTCCTGGTGCCCGCCCTTGTTTCCAGTCTTCACTTCGCGGATCGCGTCCATAACGTCCATCCCCTCGATGACCTGCGCGAATACGGCATAGCCGTAGCGGTCCGGGGTCTTGCCCGAATGATCCAGGAAGGCGTTGTCCACCACGTTGACGAAAAACTGCGAGGTGGCGCTATCGACCATGCTGGTGCGGGCCATGGCGAGGGTGCCGCGGCTGTTCTTCAAGCCGTTGGCTGCCTCATTCTTGATGGCGAACTTGGTCTTCTTGGGCTGCATGTCGACATCCAGCCCGCCCCCCTGGACCATGAAGTTCTTGATCACGCGGTGGAAGATGAGCCCGTCGTAGTAGCCGTCCTTCACATAGGAGAGAAAGTTACGTACCGAAATGGGTGCCTTATCCTTGAAAAGCTCGATTTTCACTGTTCCCATGGAGGTTTCCATGATGACCTGGGGATTTTTTTCTTCAGTCATTTGTTATTGCTCCTTTTCTTTGAGTTTGGTACACCTATTTCTACCATAGAAACTCTTCAATACCACACATACTGTTTCAGGTGAACCGTTTTTGTCACTGTTGCAATTGACTGCGTCTCAAGCGTATCATGATCCTGACGCTTAATGAGCATATCGGATACAGACATAAAAGGCTCCACGGCATCAACCGCTATTCAGGAGGGATACCATGAAATTCCGGACCATGATCCTTTTGGCTGCTCTCACTCTCCCTGTTCCCGCCCTGTCACTTGACGCGGTTGCCGCCCCAAGCTCCCCGCAGCAGACGGCGAAAGTCGGGGAACCCGCTCCGGTCTTCGCCCTGGACGCGCTGGTAAGCACGGAAAAGGGAAAGGAGTTCAGAAAGGTCACACTGAGCGAGTACCGCGGCAAATGGGTGGTGCTTTTCTTCTACCCGATGGATTTCACATTCGTCTGCCCGACCGAAATCAAGGGATTCGGCCAGGTTTCAGGCGAGTTTCAGAAGCTCAATGCGGTGGTGCTCGGCGCCTCGACGGACAGCAAGTATTCCCATCTCGCCTGGGTGCAGCGCGGTGACCTGGGGCCGCTGCAATTCCCGCTCCTCTCGGACCTGAAGAGGGAGACGGCGATGAGCTACGGCTGTCTGGACGAGAAGGAAGGGGTGGCCCAGCGCGCGCTTTTCATCATCGACCCCGACGGTGTCCTGCAGTACCAGGTGGTCCATAACCTCGATGTGGGGAGAAGCGTGGAAGAGACGCTGCGCGTGCTGGAGGCGCTGCAGACCGGCTCCCTCTGCCCGCTGGGGTGGAAACCCGGGGAGAAGACGATCTCGAAATAAGTATCCTTACCCCATCATAGCCTTCATCTTGGCGAAGAAACCCTCGGCGCTCTTCTCCGCCTCCTCCGGCGGGACCTCCTTGACCACTCCGCTTTGCTGCACGTTCATGACCGCGGCGGGGAGCTCCTCCAGGAAGCGCGACGGTATGCGCTCCTGGAGCTTGCCGTACTTCTTCCTGAACAGGGTGCGGGTCATCACCAGCTGCTGCCTGGCCCGGGTGATGCCGACGTAGCAAAGCCGCCTTTCCTCGTCCACCGTGAAATCCTCGTAGATGGCGCGCTTGTGGGGGAGGATCTCGTCCTCCATCCCTACCAGGAAGACGAAGGGGAACTCCAGCCCCTTGCTCGAGTGCAGCGACATGAGCGTCACCGCGTCCTTGCCGTGATCCTTCTTGTCCTTGCCGGAGAAGCGGTCCTCGTCCATGAGAGACACCTTCTCCAGGAACCCTCCCAGCGTCGCCTGCGGCACCCGCTCCTCGTACGCCGCCATCGAGTTGATGATCTGCTCGACGTTTTCCACCTTCCTCCTGGCAGCCTTGGCGTCGTCTATGGTCCTGAAGATCTCCTCTTCGATGTGCAGCTTCTCGAAGAGCGCCTTCCCCTTTTCGGCCAGATCCCCCTCCTGCCTGAAAGAGTCGGCGGCGTCAAGCAGCGTCTGGTGGAATCCCAGCACCTTGTCCCTGATCCCCTCGGTGATCCCCTCGATCTCGGCCACCCGGCCGATTGCCTCGAAGAGCGGCAGCTCCTTTTCCAGCGACCACTGGTTGATCCGGATCACCGTCCCGTCGCCGATGCCGCGCTTGGGGAAGTTCACGATGCGCAGCAGCGCCACCTCGTCCAGCGGATTGCCGATCACCCTCAGGTAGGCGATGGTATCCTTCACCTCCTTGCGCTCGAAGAACTGGGTGCCTCCCACCAGCACGTACGGGATGTCCTCGAAGCGGAGCTGCTCCTCGAAGGCCCTGCTCTGGGCGTTGGTGCGGTACAGGATGGCGAAGTCGCTGTAGGGGATGTCGCGCTTGAAGCGCTCCAGCTGGATCCGCTCCACGACCGAGGTCGCCTCCTCCTCGTCGTCCTGCACCACGCAGAGGTCGATGGGCGCGCCGTCGCCTGCGGCGGTCCAGAGTTTCTTCTCCTTCCGCACCTTGTTGTTGCCGATCAGGCTGTTGGCGGCCTCCAGGATGTTCCCGGTGGAGCGGTAGTTCTGCTCCAGCTTGATGGTCCGGCACCCCTTGAAGTCCTTCTCGAAATCGAGGATGTTGCCGACGTCGGCGCCGCGCCAGCCGTAGATGGACTGGTCGTCGTCCCCAACCACGCAGAGGTTGCCGCAGCCGGCGGCCAGCAGGTTCACCAGGAGGTACTGGGAGGAGTTGGTGTCCTGGTACTCGTCCACCATGATGTAGCTGAAGCGCTCCTGCCAGTGCTTCAGCACCGGCGCATGGTGCTGCAAGAGCTCGGCGGTCAGCATGATGATGTCGTCGAAGTCGATGGCGTTGAACGCCTTCAAGGCCGACTGGTAGCGCGGATAGACCAGGGCGGCCATCATGTCGATGTCGTCGCTTGGGCTGGGGGCGAAGCGCCCCGGCGGGATCAGCTTGTTCTTGGCCCCCGAGATGCGCCAGATGATGCTCTCCGCGTCGTACTTCTTGTTGTCGGTGTTGACCTCGCGCACGATCTGCCGCACCAGCCCCACCTGGTCCGCCGTGCTGTAGATGGAGAAGTTCTTCTTGTACCCCAGCCGCTCGATGTCCCTTTTCAGCACGCGCACCCCCAGGGAGTGGAAGGTCGACAGGACGATTCCCTTGCAATGCTTGCGTCCGACGATATGCTCCACCCGCTCCTTCATCTCCTTCGATGCCTTGTTGGTGAAGGTGACGGCGAGTATCCGGTCCGGCGGCACCTTCTTGTTCAGGATCAGGTGGGCGATCCGGTAGGTGATGACGCCGGTCTTCCCGGAGCCGGCGCCTGCCAGCACCAGCAGGGCGCCTTCCGTATGTTTTACCGCGGCTAGCTGTTCGGGATTGAGTCTGGATAGGTCGAGCATGAAAACCTCTTGAAAAAGCGATCCTTTTCGCCGTGCTGCGGCAGCGCGTGGCGCAACAGCGGGCGAAAAAAGAGCCGCGACCAGAAAAGTCGCGGCCCCACATAGTTACCAGAACGGGAGAGTCAATGCAAGCGCGCTATATCCATGCCAGTTCCAATCCGCAGCCATGCCACTGTTTCAATCTGGAGCGCCCTGTGCTATAAAGCGGAGTCGCAAACTCCCCTCAGGCCATTGTCACCCCTTCCCTTGCGGGAGGGGGGAGGTTAAGGGAACCAAGAGGTAGGGTGGGCCGTGCCCACCACACCCGCATCCTGATGGTGGGCACGGCCCACCCTACCTGATTCACTGAATCACCGGGGACTTTCCGACAACTTTGCAAATCAAAAGCGGAACCTTTCGAGAATATCCCGGGGAGTTACCTATGGACACAAATACAGCAGCCGCATCCGACCGGATCAAAGAGCTTTGCAGCGAACTGGAGCGCCACAACCGCCTCTACTACGAACTGGACCAGCCGGAGATAACCGACGCGGAGTACGACGCCCTTTTCCAGGAGTTGCAGGAGCTGGAGACGCGCTTCCCCGAGCTCTCCCTCCCGGATTCCCCGACCAGGCGGGTCGGCGGCCGCCCCCTGGCCAGGTTCTCCCAGGTGCGTCACAGCACCCCGATGCTCTCGCTGGAAAATGCCTTCACCCAGAAGGACCTGGCCGACTTCGACGACCGCATCAAGCGCTACCTGGGCCTGGCCTGCGACACGACGATCTCCTACGTCTGCGAACCGAAGATGGACGGCGTGGCGGTAGAGCTGGTCTACGAGGCCGGCGTGTTCAGCATCGGCTCCACCCGCGGCGACGGGGTGGTCGGCGAGGAGGTGACGCAGAACCTGAAGACGATCAAGGACATCCCCCTGCGCCTGAGGCTTGAGCAGCCGCCGGAACTTCTCACGGTGCGCGGCGAGGTATACCTGCCGCTGGCCCCTTTCCAGAAGCTGAACCGGGAGCGCGAGGAGGCGGGGGAACCCCCCTTCGCCAACCCGAGAAACGCCGCGGCGGGTAGCCTGCGCCAGCTCGACTCGAAGATCACCGCCAAGCGGCCGCTCAGCATCTTCTGCTACGCGCCGGGAAAGCTCGCCGGCATTACCTTCAGCTCCCAAAGCGACTTCCTGACCAGCATCCCCGCCTGGGGGCTCCCGGTGAACCCGCTGATACGGGTGGTATCAGGCGTGGAGGGGGTGCTCGCCTACTACGACGAGATGATGGCAACCCGCGACGAGCTCCCCTACGAGATCGACGGCGTCGTGGTGAAGGTGGACCCGTTATCGATGCAGCGCGATCTCGGGGAGAAGAGCCGCTCGCCGCGCTGGGCCACCGCCTGGAAATTTCCGCCCCGCCAGGCCACGACGGTCGTCGAGGAAATCGTGCCGCAGGTGGGTCGCACCGGAGTGATAACGCCGGTGGCACACCTCACGCCGGTCGAGGTTTCCGGGGTCATGGTCTCCCGCGCCACCCTGCACAACTGGGAGGAGATGGAGCGCAAGGACATCCGCAAGGGAGACACCGTCATCGTGGAGCGCGCCGGCGACGTGATCCCGGCGGTGGTCCGGGTAATCACCGAGAAGCGACAGGGAAGCGAGATCCTGCTCCCGGTGCCCGAGAGCTGCCCGGTGTGCGGCGGTGAAGTGGTGCGCGTTCCGGGAGAGGTGGCGGTGCGCTGCGTCGGGCTCGCCTGCCCCGCGCAGCTGCTGGAAAGGGTGAAGCACTTCGCCGCACGCCGCGCCATGGACATCGACGGGCTGGGCGAAAAATTCATCGAGCAGCTCCTGAACCTGAAACTGGTCCAGGACGTGGCGGACATCTATACACTGACGGAAGAGGACTTCATGCAGTTCGAACGCATGGGGAAAAAGCTCTCCGAAAACCTGCTGCACGCCATCGAGAACAGCAAGACGCGCGACCTCTCCCGTCTCATCTTCGCCCTGGGGATCAGGCACGTAGGCGAGCACACGGCAAAGCTTCTGGCAGATGCCTTCGGCACCATCGATCACCTGGCACGGGCAAGCGAGGAGGAACTCACCTCGATTCGGGAGGTCGGACCGCAGGTGGCGGCGAGCATCGCCGACTTCTTCAAGAACGAGGAAAACCTGCGGGTCATCGAGCGCCTGACGGCGTACGGAGTGCGCCCCAAGGTCGAGGAGAAGCGGGTGGGCGGCCGGTTCACCGGCAGGACCTTCGTCTTCACCGGAGCGCTGACCCGCTTTTCGCGCGATGAGGCCAAAAGAATGGTGGAGCAGGAAGGAGGGCACGCGGCAGGGTCGGTATCGAAGAAGACCGATTACGTGGTGGCCGGCGCCGAGGCGGGGAGCAAGCTGGATAAGGCGGTGCAACTGGGTGTGCGCGTGCTGACCGAAGAGCAATTCCTGGAGCTGATGAGGGAGGCCGGCTCGGCGACCGAAGGGGAGTTCCCGGAGCCGGTGAGATAGGCCGGATTTGGTGACTGAGGGTGTTCCCGGAACCGGTGAAGCAGGCCGGTTTGGCGAGCCCCCCCCGGATCTAGAACGGCACGTAAAGGTCGGTTAGAAGCCTTGCGCTGGCGTCCCAATCCTGCTCCGTCGAAAACAGCGGCAACAGCCACGATGTTTCCACGCCGAACTGCAGAAGCTTTTTCTCAAGGGCCTTGGCATTTTTTGCCAGCACCTCCCGGGAAGGGAGGAGGCCGTCGTGCTTGGCGATGATCACCCTGGTGTTTTTCCAGTACTTTTTCAGGTTGAAAAAGGTGCCGTAGACAGACTCGTAGGTCACCGACTCGTTGTCGTAACGTCCGCCAACGCAATAGGTATTGGCAGCAAGAACCCCATCGGCGGCCAGGATCTGTTTGACCTCGACCAGGAACTGTCTAGTCATCATGTGGGTCGGGATATACACCTCTCCAAAGGCGTCCAGCAGAATCAGATCGTATTTTTCCTTATTGCTGGCGGCGCGCTTCACGAATACCCGGCCATCTTTTACCGTGACCCGGACCTTGGGGCTCGGCTGGAAATTGAAGTACTCTTTGGCAACGCGCACGATTGCGGGATCTATCTCGACAACGTCTATCTCCGCTTCAGGCAAAATCCGGGCAACGGCCGACGCCAAGGTGCCTCCGCCCAGTCCGATCATCAGGATCCTGCGGGGATTCGGGTGCAGGTACAAAGCGCCGAGCATCATTCTGTTGCATTCGAAAAGGATTGAATCGGGATCTTTGAGGGAGAAACAGGATTGTTGTGTGCTGTTTGACCGGCTGAACCGGATGCAGCGCGTGTTGTTATTTTCGGAAACGATAATATTACGATATAGCGATCGTTCTGTATAGATGATCGTCTCAGCCTTTGCGGTCCCTGAGAACGCGACAAGCAGCAGACAGAGCGATACAGTAACTATCGTAGTTATTTTGACCATCTTCCCTTCCTGAGCATAACAATTCAGCATCAAATAGGTGGAAACGGCGGTTCCCCCCGAACAACAGCAGAAGGGTCTATAACCGCTTTTGCTCCAGATCCACAACTTTAATACGGGAAAGACCGAACATCAGCGTCGACAATCCGATAGAAGTTGAAACTGCGATCAGGATCCAGAATATCTGATTCACGTCCAGGTAAAGCACCAGATAAAAAGAGGTCAAAACCGTCCCGGCTGCACTGCCGAACGTGGAGACAAAGAACAAGGAGCCGGCATGTTGGCCGCTCAACCTGCATTCGCTGACCAGCAGGCGCACGGCGTACGGCGATACCATCCCCGCAATCATGGTAGGTACGAAGAAGAGCAGCGTCGCAGCTATCAGGGAGCCGTACCTGGGATCGAGTATCAGTTCAAAAGTCCTCTCCATTACCAGGTCACCCAGCAGCACCGCCGGCGTGGTCGCAGCAGCCGCGGTCAGCAGGATAATCGAGAGTTTCGTGATGGAGGGATCTTTTACCGAAACGTGACCGCCGATCAGGTAGCCGATCGACAGTGCAAGCATGAAGACTGTGATCACAGCGCCCCACACCTGGATGCTGCTGCCAAAATGCGGCGCGAGGATCCGTCCGCTCAGCAACTCGATGGCCATCAAAAAGAAACCCGACCATCCGGCCATCAGGAAAATAAGTAATCGGCTCAAAACTACTCCTCATCCGGCTCAGGGGGGCAGAAACGGTCGGAATGAGGCCGGAAAAAGCGACATGCCGGATAGAACAGAGACGACGGCCGCTCTCCCTCTCATTACCCTGAGCGTGAAAATCGTTTCAATCTAGCATAACTGGTTAAATAGTCAATAGATGTTAGAGGATTTTAGGGACGGACCAGGCCAATCTGCTGCAGGCTGCAGCGACGGCGTCGTGTTTTAAAAAGCGACCAATACTCCTCTGAGAGCTCCAAGTATCCGCGATCACTAAACTGTCGCCAGGTCGCGTATACGTCACCACGGCGACTCCGACAAAAACCACCAATGAAAGCCAAAGAGCCAGCCACACTGTATCGGCTTCAACATTCCGGTCGCCTTGTTTTGGCACCCCGTGGTTTGGCAAGGCCGCCATTTAAGCCGATTAATTAGAGCGACACATTAATACCATAATTTTAACTATTTAAAAACATGCATTTTGAGACACCGCTAATGCCATCGACGTGTGGTCCGGCATATGGCGGGCAGTTGGCAAGTTTGGCGGCATCGTGGACCTGAAAAACCTGACTAGCGATGATCTTCCGCTGCTCGGGCTCCTCCCCCTGAAGGGGAGACGAGCGTGAGATCAGTGCGCTGACAAGATCATTGGAAACCCTCGGTTCATATGCCGGCGCTCGCAACGGAAAAAGGCCACCCATCAACCAATGTGATGAGCGGCCTTTTCAATTTGTCGCCTGTTTCTTCGGTAGCTCGGCTACCTGTTATTTTTCAGATAACGGGTCCGTCTGCTTTGTGCCCTTGGAATTTCTAGCAAGTTTACCGTTTCGGAAACAGGCTAAGGTCACTATAGCATATTCAGGTAATATGTAAAACCGATAAAGCTTCGAGGGGCCGACGACGACCCCGCCTTATTTCAACCAGCAACTTAAGGCCCAGGCTGTGACCAGGGTGGAGGAGAACCATATCACTGCCCGGGGGGTGATCTCTTTTGGGACATCGGTGAAGGGCCGCTTTCCTGCAATTGCTTCGAACTTGTAGTCGATGCTCTGCCTTCCATGGACGAATACCACGATGGAAACCGGAAACCAGATGGCCCCTGACAGGCTGAGAATTATGTACGACCAGCCTCCGAGGTATTCGGCGGCAGACAACACTAAGGCGAGAGTGATCCCTGAAAGAAGCGCACTGGTTTTTGTCGCGTATGGCATTTTCATGCATACCGTCCCGGGGAGTTGCACGAGCAGAGGCTCTCGATACAGGAAACCACACAAAACGATATTAGCAACATTGGCGGGTTCAATCAACATTGGCATGCTTAAATAAGACAGCAGCCGGGGCATTTAAATTCCTGATTTGCGATGATCTTCCGCCGGTACTACCCCATCCCCACCCCCACCCTCCCCCTGAAGGGGAGGGAGTTATTCCAGCGGAAGATTATCGCTAATCAAATTTCAATTAGCCCATTGGCGTCAATCGTCAGTAAACCGGGGCTGAACTCCCCTTTGCAAAAAAATGGAGTATCTGCCGCTGCTACGTCATTCTCCGCAGCCGCCTGCTATCGGATCTTGAAACGATCAGCAACGACCCGTCCACGTCGTATCTTCAGGATGCCATCGAGCGTTGTGTAACCGGGTCGGGAGGTGAAGGTCGCATCATACCCCCCCTTGATTACCACTGCCTTGGATGCGCCCAGCAGGAGGTTTTCAGAAAAAGTTACCCCCTGTGACAGTATGGCAGCGCCATCGGCGGCGTCGATGTATGCAGGCTGAAGCAGCGCATACGGCAGCGGGCTCCCCGACACCTTGACCTTGGCTGTGGCCGAGGTGGACGTCAATGTGAAATTGAGGCCGCTTTGGGAGGCGCTTATGGCATAGGAGGGGTTGGTATGGGTGCTGTAGCCGGCGGCCGAGATGGTCAGGGCGTAAGAGCCGGCGGTAAGGCCACTGATGCTGAATGCGCCGCTCGCGTCAGTGGTTCCCGTTTTCCCCGCAATGGAGACGGTTGCCCCGGAGATGGCAGGTCCGCCGACGGTTCCGGAGTGGACCGTCCCGGCCATGGAGTAGCCGGAAGCCGGGACCAAGGCGAAATTCAGGCCGCTCTGGTTTGCGGCCACGGCATGGGAGGCGTTGCTATAGGTACTGTATCCGGTTGCCGAGATGGTCAGGGGGTAGCTCCCCGCGGAAATGCCGCTTATGCTGAAGGTGCCAGCCGAGTCGGTGGTAGCGGTCTTCCCCGCGATGGAGACGGTCGCCCCCGTGACGGCGGGGCCGCTGGCGTTTCCGGAGCGGACCGACCCGCTCAGTGAAAAGGTGCCGGAAAAGGTCGCCGTCACCGCACGAGCCTGGTTAAGGGTCACCGTGCAATTCTCCGTGCCACTGCAAGCACCTCCCCAACCGGTGAACGTTGCTGCCGTATAGCTGCGAGCCGTCAGGGTTACCTGTGTCCCTTCCGGATAGATGAAAGAGCAACTATCGCCGCAACTGATACCCCCGACGCTGCTGTTAACCGAGCCGCTGTTTCTGTCATTGTTGCTGACAGTCAGCTTGTGGTAGGCGCCTCTGCGGTAGATGACCCCGAAATCCGCATCCTGCAACCAGAGTGAAGCAGTGCCGGCAGGCGTCATATGGTCGCTGGCCAGGGGCTGCCTGTAAATGGAATGGCCGGTCCACTGGGCGGCATCGGGCACCGAGTAGACAATGGCGGAATCGTCTCCGGTAAAGCTTGCCACCCCGTAATCGTTGGCTACCACGGCGACAGCGGCAACCGTGCCGGTGCGGATGTTCCCGGCGAATACCGTTGACTGACCCGTTGCCTGCGAGCGTGCTTCAAAGGCAATGAGGTCGTCGCTCGTGTGACCGAGCGCGGGGAAACCGATGTCGAGGTTCGCCATGGGGGGCACGACGATCAGGGTCTCCCCGGTAACCAGATCGATGGCGTAGATGCTCCAGGCGGTTATTTTTGAACCGTCGGCCATTTTCAGGACGTTCAGTGCATCGTAGATCAGAAACCGGCTGTTAGCGGTAAAGACCATGACATCTGCCGATGCGACCGAATCCAGGGTTACCCCCTCGGAAGCAGGCGCGACAAGGGCATAGGTATGGGTCTGGTCGGTAGCCTGATTATAGACCGTTATTTTGTTCTCCGGATTGCCGTCCTCACCGAGCAGTACGAATCCGAAATAGTCCCCGTCAGGGGATATGGCCGCCGAGTATACCAGCCCCGGAACGCCTATGCATGTTTCCGAGCTTGAGTCGTCGGTCGAAATCAGGCAGAGATCGTTGTCGGCTTTTACGAATACGGCAGCAGTTCCGTCTGCGGTTACCGACGGGCGGGAGTACGCAGCTGCGGATTGGCTGAGCCAGCTGCCCGCATTACCGTCACCCAGGGCCGTCTCGCGTCGTGCCAGCCGATAGACCTGGTTATCGGGGTCGACGGAAACGGACAGGGTTGCATCGGAACCGCCGGCAGCCGGGCCCGGAGTAGGTGTCGGTGCCGGCGTGGAGTCGGTTACCTCCACAGCGTCAAAGGCCGCTGCGGTCCGGGCCGCCTGGGCCGAGTCGTCACCGAACAACTCCTTGGCCGACCGGATACATGCCAGGCGGGCATCGATGAATTCCGATTGCGTGGTCAGATGTGTCGTCAGTGCGCGATAGAAGATGCGCTCGGCATCGCCTATCCCGATTGCCCCGTTCATGCCTGCCGCCAGCAGGTAGTAGGCATGGCTGATGATGGTGTTATTGGTGTGTACCCCGCCGTAATCATCGGCAAGGGGAAGTTTGTAGTACTGGCTCATTTTCGCCGGATGAGGGCCTGAGCCGGAATCAATAGATGACGGATCTTTAAGACTGCGCATTGGAGTACCGAGATCTTCTCCAATGGTCCAGTCCGGCGTTCCCCTGACGAAATTTTCCGCGTTCACCCCGAAGATGTCCGAAAAAGCCTCGTTGAGGGCTCCGGGTTGATATTGATAAACCAGATTCGCCGTGTTGCTGGTAACACCATGCGTCATTTCGTGGGCAACGACATCCAGTGCGCCGGCATAAGGCTGGGCGTTGCCAAAATACATGGAGTTTAACGAATGTACCCAAAACGCGTTTGAGAGGTTCGAACCCAGCCGTACCGTTGCATAGATACTACCTCCCTTGCCATCGATGGAATCGCGACTATGGCGTGAGAGATAATAATCATAGACTTTGGAGATGTTAAACCCGGCACTGACCGCGTCGGGTAACCAGCCGGAACTACTGCTGGTGGATTTCACCTCTACCGGCTGCGGGAAATTTTTCGCTATTACATTCATGTCATTTGAGGCAGGCAGATTCTGAGCATCTGTAATAGCGATCAGACCCTTAGGCGGATTAGACATTTCAAACATAGGTTTGGAAGTATCGATCAATTTATAGCTGTTACTTTCGTGCCATACGTTTAGCGACCTTGTTGCGTTGAAAAGGTCCTGTCCGGCACCCACCACATTCTCGTGTGGGATCGAATTGAATGCCGTTAGAATCTGACCGCTGAGTGCGTCGACCACGACTATGAAGTTAGATCCGAGGGAGATATCGAGATTGAGCTTCCAGGCCAGACGAGCCGGCCTGTCAAGCGCCCCGTAAACGATCAGTTCCGGTTGACTCGGCTTGGCTTCCTCACTGCGAGGCACATGGGCTCGGGCCGCAGCTACTGCCTCTTCGGCGGTAAGTACCGGCTTGGTGACCAGTTTGCGAGGCGTCGGGACAAAAGCGCCATTGACCAGGTCCACACTCCCTTCCGGGTCCAGATGAACGATCAATTCGGCCGGCCATACGGGCAGGCCGCGATAGGACTGCTGGAACCGATAATGGCGCCTGTTCAGGGGATCGCGTTCCCTGCGACTCAGGATCAGTTCGGTGGCCGGGTCGTCAAGTCGCAGCTGGGCGCGGTAGTTATTGAGGAAGGCCCGCACTTTCAGCTCGTCCTGCTCCGCTGCCGCCGGCGAATTTTCCGCCTGCGGCATCACCCTGCGTCCTGCCTGCTTCTCCCTTACTTCCATTTGCCGTGGCGTGCCGATCGATCGCATCTTGATTTTCGGGCTCTCTTCTGCGGCAACCGTTGACGGGATCGCCTTCATTTGCCGGCTGGAGGAGTCCATATCACCTGGCGGCTGCAGATGCTTCAGGGATGCCGGCAGGTTCTTGCCGGTTTTCTGCCGTGGCGCTATGGGAGCGTGCGGCTGTAACGTTGAGCGTTGCGTATCAGAGACAACTCGGTCCGACGCTACAGCTCTCTCCTTCTGGACATTTCGTCTCTCTTCCAAACTCCCGTGAAGCTCCTGCAGACGTTCCTTTAACTGCAGAATGTTGGGATCGGCGGAGTGGCCGGTTTGCCTGCTCTGGAAGCCGGTCAACGGTGTCTCAGGCGCAGAGGGTTCCGGAAGGGGAACCAGCCTGACTCCGTTTGCGACATTTGCTTCTTCGGCGCACGCTGGTCCGCTTGCCAGAAGCAGACAGCAAGCCAGCAAAACGGATCTGGCGACATTCCGGAAGGTTACCTTAAGGTCAAGCATATTTCGCATAGAATAGATCCTCCACTGCTAGAACCACAAAGCGTCATTATCAGGTCAGCCGAGTCCCGTCACGACTCAGTGTTGTCCCGTTAGAAAATGCATCTGTACATTTCGACTCAAACCCACTGCTTTTCACCCTCCCCCAGCCCCTCCCATCAAGGGAGGGGGGCTTAAAGTCCCCTCTCCCCTGGTGGGAGAGGGCTAGGGAGAGGGGGGGGAGGGCCATCGCAAGAAGCAAACCGGACACTGCTGGTCACGACTGGGTATCGGCTTTCGGGGCGCTCAGCCCGACGGGTGCGCCGTTCCAGGTCTCCGTGCAGGTTGCGGAGGAAAGATCCCACGGAGCTTTGCAATTAAGCTCGCCGGTCAGTTTGTAATCGGCTTCAAGGGTCACCCGGTTGGTGGTGGTTTGGGGAGCGGTAAGCCACGGGACGGACACGGGAGAGCCGTCCAGCGAGGCTTTAGGGTTGATCCCGGGGAAGAAATTAACCATGAAATCGACGGGGAGCGCCGAGATGTAGCCGGGGGGCATAAAGAGGTTGCCGAAAAACCCATTCGCGGCCTCAATGGCGACGGGGGGAACCGTCCCGGAACCGGACAGGGTGTGGGGAACGCCGTTCTCGTCACTCCAGGTACCCGAGAACGTATAGTTGCACGACTGCGGCACCTCAACGGACATGACGGTCATCCGCTGCGGCATGGAGCCGGGATTCGTCCGGAACAGGTGCACGTCACCGGTCAGACGCACGGGACAACGGAATTCCGCCCGACCGCCACCCATGACCTTGGTCCGCACCTGGGTAACGTACCCGGTCCACTGGGTAAGCGGCACCGCATTGCTCTTGTGCCCCCTCACCTCGACCACGATATCGCCGAAGCTCCCGGGACTCCCCATGGCAGGGAGCTGGGCAACGATACCCCCCTCTCCCGTCTCAGTCCATGAACTCACCACAAGCTGCGTATTACCCACCGTTACGGTCCCTGCCCCGGCACCGCTGCCTTGAGGGCCGAAAAAGGTGCCGTTGAGCGCCAGAGTCCATGGGCCCGACGATAGCGGAGCCGGGGGAACCACCAATGCATTTACCAGGCTGGGAACCAGTTGACCGAAATTGGTCTTCTCCTCAAGAATCATCCTGGCGTGGTGATGATCCGTTTCCACGTCCCTGCCATTGGCCTTCATCCAGTCGAGAACCTCTTTGTAGGGAAAAGGACGCTGCGGCGGATGCTCGGGCTGGTAGGCATTTGGTTCATTGGCTCCGAGTACGCGGTCGAAAAAAAGCTGCATGGCCTCGCTGGCGAATTCCGGACTCACCTGCCCATCCCAGCCGAGCAGCGCGGCCGCGCCGACCCCATTGAGCGCAGAGCGGAAGTCCGGGTATTCGGCATCGCTGGTGATCGCATAAGGACTTAAGTCGCGGAACATCTCGCAGGAACTCAGAACAGCAAGACTGTCCTCCGTGAAGGTCCAGTTTTTCCGCACAAACTTTTCGGTAATCTGCCAAAAGGAACCGGGCAGGGAGATCAACAGTCCATTGGTGTCATTCACCAGGACGCCGGCCATGCCGAGTTCCTCGGACCTGTAAAGAGCCCTTAGATTGTTGCTGTGAGCACTCGCCGCATCGTACCCGGTGATCTTCTCGTTTGTCATCACACCGTAAGAAGGCCTTCCCGATTTGGTTGTCATCGTTCCGCCGTGGGAGGTAATGAAAAGCACTCCGACATTCTTGATCGACATGAAATCCTCGACGCTCCCCGCCAACCGGCTCGGCAGATACCCCTTTTTCTTCAGTGCCGGCTCGATGGTGGCGAGTGCACCAGTTGCCAAGAGATCCACATCGACAAGCACCGCCTTGGCTCCCTGCGGCATCGCCCCGGTCCCCTTCTTCGCAGATGCAGCCGGCACCGTTGCTCCCGGTACCGTGCCGGGAGCAACGGTTTTGGTCAGGAACAGGACAGGGAAACCGTCCTTGAACCTTGCCCATACCGTCCGGTCCGAGGAAATGCCGGCATCGCCGAAATCGGGAAGCGTGCGGATATAGGTGACAAGTGCCTGATTGTCAGCGTCGAGGTTTCCGCTATACAAGTTCCCCCAAGCGAGGTTTACCGTATCCATTGCGGCGTCCCGTTGCGAGGGCGTCAGCGATTCCGGCACAGAACTCATGTCGGGGGCAATCGGCACGGATGGAAAGCCGCTGGTTTGGTTCGATTCCACGCTTTCGCCGCTGGCATTTACCGCCGTCACCACGAAATAGTAACGCACGTCGTTAGCCATCTGTTGCAAGGTACACGGGCTCGTGACGCCGGCAAACAAGGTCCCGGTATCCTTGGTGACATCCGGTGTCAGGGAGCCATAGAGATTGTAGGAGGTCGCACCCGGAACGGCGTTCCAGCCGATGACGACCTGGCCATCGCCCGAGGTGGCGGAGATGCCGGAAGGCGCCGGCGGTGGCTGGGCGCCCGGAGTTGCCGATTGTTCGGGGGAGAGCGCCCCTTCCCCTCCGGAGTTCGCTGCGGCGATCCTGAAGTAGCAGGGGACGCCGTTAGGGAGCGGCGCTACCGTGTAGGTGGTGCCGGCAATGCCGCCGATCCTGGTGGAGCCGGTTTTGGTAAGGCCGGGCGAACTGCTGTAATAGAGCGCATAGGACGCGGCGCCGGCTACTGCGCCCCAGGAGAGGGAGACTCGGCTGTCTCCAGGAGTCGCCGTTGGTTGGAGCGGGGCCGCCGGAACCGGCGGGACCGGTGCGGCGGCCAGGGTGAACCGGTCAACGACCAGCGTGCCTGATCTTATCAGCAGCTTTCCCTGCAGTGTCGAATGACCGTTTCGGGCCCCGAAGGAGCCGTCGTATCCCCCTTTGAGGCCCACCCTCCCCGGACGGGTTGCCGTCAGATGTGCCGGGAAGGAAACGGCCCTCGCTTGGATGATCGCCCCATTGGTGGCAGCCGCTAAGGCATCCTGAAGAAGCGTGAAGTAGACCGGCGGGTTTCCGGCGATGCGTGCCGGGGCAAGGGTAGTGAAGGTGGCTGAGCAGCTCTTGTTGCTGTCCAGGGTCAGGGCGCAGGAACTCCCGCTGCATCCGGCACACGCCCCCCCCCAACCGCCGAACAGTGAGTTTCCGCTGGCGGTCGCGGTCAGCGTCACCGGCCCCGCCGGGGTCTGACCTGAGGAACAGGTGCCGGCCGGCGGCGGATAACTGCAGGAAATCACCCCGGATGGGATGCTGTTCACCGAACCGCTGCCGTTGCCGTCAATCGTCACGCTGACGGTAAAGGTGTCGGCCTGGTTAGCGGTAAAGGTCGCGGTGACGTTTTTGGCGGCGTTCATGGTCACCTGACAGCTTCCCGTGCCGCTGCAGGCGCCGGACCACCCTGAAAAACCGTAATTGGCGCCGGCTGCTGCAGTGAGCGTCACCACCGTACCCGGCGAATAGGAGGCCGAGCAGGTGGCGCCGCAATCGATATCGGGGAGAGCGGTCACGGTGCCGTTGCCGACCTTGGAGACGGAGAGGAGGTTAGATACCGTGGAGCTCCCCCCCCCTTTTACCGCCCAGACATAGTAGGTGAGACTGGGTGTTTTGCTGTGTGACTCGATCGGAAACGTTCCAAGGTCCACCGTCCAGGCGTGAGATGCCCAACTCACGTCGGTGCTCGATGTCCAGTAGTTGTCGCTTTGTACACCGGTGAAATGACCTTTGGCCGGATCATTAAGCCAGGGCGCATTGTCGGCCGCCGAGGAATCGGTAAGGCTCGCCAGCTCGGTTCGATTCGGCAAGCGCCAGTCACCGGCCACCGAACCGTCCGACAGGCCGCACGCCTGGTTCGGGCTGGTAAGGCCTTTCACTGAGGTCAGGGCATTGGCCCAGCTCTGCAAGCCAAAACAGCTCCCATTCTTCAGCCATATCAGGCCGGTGAGTTCGTCAGTTACCGTACCGTTTAACCGGTCGGTAAAGCGTGGGGATGGCCAGGCCACCCCTTTCTGCAGTTCACCGTCCTGGCCGGTCCCGGCGCAGGCAATCGGGTTCCTGCTACTGCCATCATCGGCATAGCAGAGCAGCTGTCCGGTGGTCGCGATCTTAGAGGAGCTCCCTCTGACTGCCCAAGCGATCTTCGAGTAGCTTTTCAGGGACATCCCTTCGATTCCGCTGCTGGCTGAGACGAGCCAGGCATAGTTCGGGGCTGTGCTGCCGGAAGTCGATGACCACCAGTATGAATGCGACGGTATTCCCAGGAACGGGTGTCCGGCGGGCAACGGCGGATCGGCGTTCTGGAGATCCAGAATGCTTCGAAGCTCGTTTATATTGGGAAGACGCCAGTCACCCGCTGCACTGCCGTCTGTCAGACCGCAGCTTGAGGCTGCCAGCGTTTTGACACTGGAGAGGGCCTCGGCCCAGCTCTTGGTGAGACAGCCGACATTCCTGAGCCAGATCAGGCCGGTCAGATTGTCGGTAACCGTGCCGTCATTGTTGTCGGTGAGCCGGGGGTTGGGCCAGGACTCCCCCTTGCGCAGCTCACCATCCTGGCCTGTGCCGGCACAGGAGGGAAGCTGGCTGCTGGATGAGCCGGTGTTGTCGTAACAGGCATTCTGCCCGGTTCTGGGGAGCTGCAGGGAGTTGCCGTTAACGGCAAAAGCCTGAACTGCACCGGCCAGCACCAAACCCGCCACAACCAGCATGGCGCATGACCGTTTCCCCCCCATCCCGGCATCCATAGACCCTCCATCTCATGATGTTGTCGCTCTTTATGGCAATAGGAACTTTCCGACATCTCCTCCACGTGATGAACGCCGTGAAAGTTTACTGGTAAACCAAAACAGGAGGAGGTGCCGTGGGAGAGGTAGGTAGAGTTGGATTATGATTCCAATGTAGCTCAGCTGCGAAGCTTTGAAGGTAATGTTCGATCGGTGTGAGGGAAAAGCGATAACGGCGGGCAGAGAAATGACTGGGAAAAGACACCTCCTGAATGCATTACAGGTTTGAATACAGATCAAGCGGGTTGCACGGTATGTGAAGAATGGATTTGAGCCAATTTAACCCTAGGAAAAGAGTGAAGTCAATATTTAATTGCAAAAGCTTTAACGATTAACATGTAAGCATATGCCACGAGTCAAAGCGACGGGGCGAAGGTCAGGCAGCGGATCAAACCGAAGATCCTCACCCGAAAGAGGATTCCGGGCAGGGTGTTTTGCGCCGGAGCTGCCCCATCCCCACCCCGCCCCTACCGCCATTAAGTTACCCGACTAGTGAGCTGGGTCACCCCCAATCTCCCCCCTTTGCAAAGGGGGGCGGGGGGGATTTAGCCCAGGTTGCCAGAGAGCGCATGTTGCGACAGTGCTAAAATCCCCCTAAATCCCCCTTTGCAAAGGGGGACTTTCTGCGCCAACCATCGATACTGAAGATCAGCGCTAATCGGGTTAAGTTAAGCTCCTACCTGCTGCTCGCTCCCCCCTCCCTTGATGGGAGGGGGTGGGAGGGAGGGTGAGGCTTATGCGAGCTTTTAACCCTTGATTAGCGCTGATCTTCCGCTGTTCAGGTCCCTCCCCCTTCAAAGGGGAGGTCAGGAGGGGGAGGGGGGTGTTTTGGGCACCGGAGCTGCCCCCCATCCCCACCCCAACCCTCCCCTTGAAGGGGAGGGGGTTTTCAGCGAAAGATTGACGCTAATCAGGTAACTTAATGGCAGTGCACCCCGCCCCTCCCCTTGAAGGGGGGGGAGTTTTCCGGGGAGAGTACCGATCGGGTAATCCATATGATCGGGCGGGGTCGTCGACCCGCAGCTAGGCGCGGTAGTTATTCAGGCGCAGAGGGTTCCGGAAAAGGAACGCCCCGGGTAGAACCACTAAGCGCCGTTTATCAGGTCAGTCCAGCTCCCGGTCACGACTGGGTATCGGCTTTCGGAGCGGTCACTCCCACGGGAGTGGCGTTCCAGCTCTCCGTGCAGGTTGCGGACGAGTTATCCATCGGGTCCTTGCAATTCAGCGTACCGGTCAGTTTGTAGTCGGCTCTCAGGTTGACGCGGTTCGTGACGCTTTGGGGAGCGAGAGCCCAACCGACGGGAACGGTCGAATTGGTTACCTCGATCGAGCCGTCGGGATTGCGGTAGGTCCTCTTCAGGTTCCCCATGGGTCTTACCTTCGGGTCAAGGTTCGCCATGAAACCGACGGGGAGCGCCGAAACGTAGGTAGACGACATGGAAAGCGTGCCGGCCATTTCATCGCCCGCCGGAAGGAGGAACGCGGGCCCGGTCCCGGAACCGGAGAGGAGATAGTCGTAGCGTCCCGCACTCCAAGCACCCGAGAAGGCATAGCTGCATGCCGTCGGCACCCGAAGGGACATGCCGCCAATGAATAGCGGCACAGACCCTGGATTGGAGCGCCTGAAGTGCACGTCGGCGGTCGCGCTCACCGGGCAACTGAATTCCACCCGACCGCCGCCCTCGACCATTCCGGTCTGCACCTGGGTCACGGTCCCGGTCCACTGTGTCAGCGGCACCACGTTGCTCTTGTGCCCCCTCACCTCGACCACGATGTCGCCCAGGGTCCCGGGGCGCCCCATCGGTGCAGGCAGCTTGGCAATGATGCCCCCCTCCCCCCCCTCGGTCCATGAGAGAATGGAAAGCTGCGTGTCGCCCACCGTTACGGTCCCCGCCCCGGTACCGGTAACCTTGGGACCGAAAAAACTCCCGCTTAGTTCCAGTATCCATTCCCCTGCGTGGCTGGCATTAGGGGGCGGGTAAGACACGGTTGCAGCTACGATGCTCGGAGCAAGCTGACCGAAGGTGGTCTTCTCCTTGAGAATCATCCTGGCATTGGGAGCCGTCGGCTCCAGATCCCTCCCTTTGGTCTTCATCCAGTCGTGGACCTGTTTGAAGGAAAAGGGACGCTGCGGCGGTTGCTCGGGCTGGTAGGCGTTTGCTCCCAGCACGCGGTCGAAAAAAAGCTGCATGGCGTCGCTTGCGAACTCCGGACTCACCTGCCCGTCCCAGCCGAGCAGCACGGCCGCGCCCGCCCCATTGAGCGCAGCGCGGAAGTCCGGGTACGCGCCATCGCCTGTGATCGAAGCAGGATTCGAGTCGCGGAACATCTGGCAGGAACTGAGCACGGCGAGACTGTCCCCTGTGAATGACCAGTTCTTCTGCACGAACTTCTCGGTGATCTGCCAGAAGGAACCGGGCTGGGAGATCAACGCCCCGTTGCTGTCATTGACCAGGACGCCGGCCATGCCGAGTTCGCCGGATCGGTACAGAGTCCTCAGATTGTTGGCATGAGCATCGGCGGGGTCGAATTCAGGTATCTTCTCGTTCGTCATCACACCGTAGCAGGGCCGCCCCGATTTGGTCATCATCTCTCCGCCATGGGAGGTGATGAGAAGCACCCCGACGTTCTTGATCGACATGAAATCGTCGACGCTCCCCGGCAGCCGGGTCGGCAGATACCCCTTTTTCTGCAGTGCAGGCTCAATGGTGGCGAGTGCACCGGTTGACAGAAGATCTACGTCGACCAGGACCGTCCTGGCTCCCTGCGGCATCGCCCCGGTCCCCTTCCTGGCAGATTGCGCCGGCACCGCTCTCCCCAGTACCGTTCCCGGAGCAACGGTCTTGGTCAGGAACAGGACCGGGAACCCGTCCTTGAACCTTGCCCAGACGGTCCGGTCCCCGGAAATGCCGGCATCGGCGAATTCGGGAAGGGTGCGGATGTAGGCGACCAGTGCCTGGTTGTCAGCATCGAGGCTTCCGGTATGCAGATTTCCCCAGGCCAGATTTACCGTATCCATAGCCGCGTCACGTTGCGCCGGCGTCATCGATTCCGGAACAGAACTCATGTCGGTGGCAACAGGCAGAGCAGGAAAGCCGCTCACCTCGTTCGATGCCAGGCTTTCGCCGCCGGCATTTACCGCGGTTACCACGAAGTAGTAACGCACGTCATTGTTAAGCGATGCCGCTGTATGCGGGCTCGTGACGCCGGCAAACCGGGTCCCGGTAGCTCTGGCGAAACCCGGTGTGAGGGAGACATAGAGGTTGTAGGAAGTGGCGCCTTGAACGCTGTTCCACTCAACGATGACCTTGCCATCGCCGGAGGTGCCGGTGATACCGGAAGGCGCGGGCGGCTGGGCGATCGGAGTTGCCGATTGTTCGGGAGAGAGCGCCCCTTCCCCTCCGGAGTTCGCTGCGGCGATCCTGAAGTAGCAGGGGGCGCCGTTAGGGAGCGGCGTTACCGTGAAAGAGGTGCCGGCAATGTCGCCGATTCTGGTGGAGCCGGCCTTGGTGATGCCGGGCGAACTGCCGTAATAGAGCGCATACGACGCGGCGTTGGCTACCGAGTTCCAGGACAGGGAGACCTGGCCGTTTCCAGGAGTTGCCGCCGGTTGGGCGGGGGCCGCCGGAGCCGGCGGGATCGGTGCGGCGCCTATGCTGAACCGGTCCAGCACCACTGTGCCTGATCTGATGAGGAGATTTCCCTGCAGTGTCGAGTGCCCGTTCCGGGCGCCGTAGGAGCCGTCATACCCCCCCTTGAGGGTTACCCTCCCCGTTCGGTTTGCCGTCAGATATACCGGGATGGAAACGCCCCTTGCCTCGATGGTCGCCCCATTGGTGGCAGCCGCCAAGGCATCCTGGAGCAGCGTGAAGTAGACCGGAGGGTTTCCCGCTATCCGCACCGGGGCAAGCGTAGTAAAGGTGGCTGAGCAGCTCTTGGCGCTGTCCAGGGTGATCGGGCAGGAGCTGCCGGTGCATGCGGCACAGGCTCCCCCCCACCCGCCGAACGTCGAGAACCCGCTGGCGGTGGCGGTGAGCGTCACCGGACCCGCCGGCGTCGGACCGGAGGAGCAGATCCCGGCCGAGGGCGGGTAGCTGCAGGAGATCACCCCGGACGGGATGCTGTTCACCGAACCGCTACCATTGCCGTCGATTGTCACGCTGACGGTAAAGCTGTCGGCGGCAAAAGCCTGAACGGCACCGGCCCACAGCAGAGTCACCACAACCAACATGGCGCAGAACCAACTCCCCCTATTCTTCGCTTCCATATGACCCTCCATCTTTCAGATGTAGTCAGCCTGTAGATCAATCGTAAATTCCGACATCTGCTTCACGTGATGAAATGCCGTGGAACTCTACCTCGTAAATCTAAAGCAGGAGGAGGTACCGAGGGGGAGGTAGTCAAGTTGTGGACAATGAGCCAGGACCAAGCTTAAGCCTGAAGGCTCTGACGTGAGCGTAGCTGTCGCTGTGATAAAAGAGATAACGGTGGGCAGAGAAATGACTGAAAAAGACACCTCCCGAAACGCATAACACCTTGAGTTATAGATCAAGCAGGTTGCACAGCATGGCACCAAGAAATTTCGGTCAATTTACGCTAAGGAAAAGAGTGAAGTCAATATAATTGCAGATGTTTTAACAATTAACTGATAGATAAGGCGCAGGGTCGGTTGACAACTCCGCCGGAAGAAGGCCGGCCATCGGGGCTGAAAACTCCCAGCTTTTCAAGGAGGTAAAGAGCCGTCACCGGCGAGGACCGCCAGGCAAGCCGCGTAGATACAGGAAAGCCGTCCTCCCCTTCAAGGGGAGGGTCGGGGTGGGGATGGGTGCCCCCGTCGACTTGGAGGAACTTGAAGAAAATCAGCGCTAAGGCAAGTTATTTTTTGACAAAAGAAATCCGGTGATTAATCTTGTGTTTCAAGGGCTTATATCCTGGCAGACGAGGGGGTCCCATGGCGAAACAGGACGAGGTGTGCGGAGACGGTTTGCCGGAACGGGATTTGAGCCTGGCTCGGATTCTGGCCGAGAGGGGGATCTCCCGGCGCGACTTCATGAAGTTCTGCACGGCGATGTCCGCCGCCCTGAGCCTTCCGGCGGCCTTCGCCCCCCGGATTGCCCGGGCACTGGACGAGGTGAAGCGTCCCACCCTGGTCTGGCTGGAGTTCCAGGACTGCGCCGGCAATACCGAAGCGCTGCTGCGCTCGGCGAACCCGACCGTCGGGGAGATGGTCCTCGACATCCTGTCGGTGGAGTACCACGAGACCATCATGGCGGCGGCCGGCCACCAGGCCGAAGAGGCGCTGGCCAAGGTGGTGCGGGAGCAGAAGGGGAAATATATCGCGGTGGTGGAGGGGTCGATTCCCTTGCACGACGATGGGATTTACTGCTGCATAGCCGGTCGCACGGCGCTCGACATCGCCCGCGAGGTCTGCGGCAGCGCCTTCGCCACCATCAGCGCCGGTACCTGTGCCGCCTATGGGGGAATCCCTTCCGCCGCCCCCAACCCGACCGGCGCCGTCGGCGTGACGGCCGCGCTCCCGGGGATAACGGTGATCAACCTCCCCGGCTGTCCCCTCAACGCCGACAACCTGACCGCCACCGTGGTCCACTTCCTCGCCTTCGGAAAGCTCCCCGCCACCGACAGCCAAGGGCGCCCGCTGTTCGCCTACGGCAAGCGGATCCACGACAACTGCGAGCGCCGCCCCCACTTCGACGCCGGCCAGTATGTGGAGCAGTGGGGGGACGGCTCCCACAAGAAGGGGCACTGCCTCTACAAGATGGGGTGCAAGGGGCCGGAAACCTGGCACAACTGCCCCTCTCAGAAATACAACGAGAAGACCGCCTGGCCGGTCGGCTCCGGGCACGGCTGCGTGGGCTGCTCCGAGCCCCACTTCTGGGATACCATGACCCCTTTTTACCGGCGGCTGCCGCAGGTCCCGGGCTTCGGCATCGAGAGCACGGCCGACAAGATCGGGCTGGGCATTGCAGCCGCGACCGCCGCGGCGTTCGGCGCCCACGGCGTGATCAGCGGGTTCCGGAAGGGAGACGACAGCGAAGGGGCAAAGGAGGAGTGAGCGATGGCTAGAATCGTGGTAGATCCCATCACCAGGATAGAGGGGCATCTGCGCATAGAGGCGGAGGTGAGCGGCGGCAGCGTAACCGACGCCTGGAGCAGCAGCACCATGTTCCGGGGCATCGAGACCATCCTCAAGGGGAGGGACCCGCGGGACGCCTGGTACTTCACCCAGCGCTTCTGCGGCGTCTGCACCACCGTCCACTCCATCGCCTCCATCAGGGCCGTGGAAAACGCGCTCGGCATCAAGATCCCTCCCAACGCCGAACTGATCCGGAACATCATCATCGGCATCCAGAACGTGCAGGACCACGTGATCCACTTCTACCACCTGCACGCCCTCGACTGGGTCGACATCACCTCCGGGCTTAAGGCCGATCCGGCAAAGACGGCACAACTCGCCGCCTCCCTGTCGGATTGGCCGCTCAATTCCGCGAGCTACTTCAAGGGGGTGCAGGAAAAGCTGAAGGCGTTCGTCGCCCGTGGGAGGCTCGGCCCCTTCGCCAACGCCTACTGGGGACACCCCGCCTACCGGCTCCCCCCCGAGGCCGACCTGATGGCGACCGCCCATTACCTGGAGGCGCTCGAGTGGCAAAAGGACGTCATCAGGATCCACGCCATCCTCGGCAGCAAGAACCCCCACCCCCAGACCTTCCTGGTGGGGGGAATGGCGCTTCCCATCGACCCCGACTCGCAGAACGCCCTGAACGCCGACAAGCTGGAGGAGATCAGGCGGCTGCTGATCAAGGCGAGGGCGTTCGTGGAACAGGTCTACCTCCCGGACCTTTTGGCCGTGGCCTCCTTCTACAAGGAATGGGCCGCCATCGGCGGCGGCGTCGGCAACTACCTTAGCTACGGCGACTTTCCCGACCCCCTGAGCGGCAAGCCCTGGCTCCCCCCCGGCATCGTCATGAAAAAGGAGCTGACCCGGCTCCTGCCGGTGGACCATAACAAGGTCACGGAGTACGTGGACCATTCCTGGTACGAGTATTCAAAGGGGCCCGGGAAGGGGCTGCACCCCTTCGAGGGGGAATCGCAGGCGAAGTATACCGGGCCCAAGCCCCCCTACAAGAACCTCGACACCGACGGGAAATACTCCTGGGTCAAGGCGCCCCGCTACGAGGAGCAGCCGATGGAGGTGGGACCTTTGGCGCGGCTTCTGGTCGGCTACGGTGCGGGGCACAAGCAGGTGCAGGATGCGGTGAACGGCGTCCTCGGCAAGCTGAACGTGGGACCGGAGGCACTCTTCTCCACCCTGGGCCGTACCGCCGCCCGCGGCATCGAATGCCTGCTGATCTCCCGGGAAACGCCCAAGTGGCTCGACCAGCTGATCGACAATATCGGCAGGGGGGATCACTCCGCCCACAACGGGGAGAAGTGGGATCCGGCAAGCTGGCCCGACGAGGCCGCAGGGTACGGGTGGCACGAGGCGCCGCGCGGTGCGCTGGGGCACTGGATCAGGATCAAGGAGCAGAAGATCCTCAATTACCAGGCGGTGGTTCCCTCCACCTGGAACGCCTCCCCGCGTGATGCCAGGGGTGCCAGAGGTCCTTATGAAGCCGCCCTGGTCGGCACCCCGATGGCGGACCCGGAAAAGCCTTTGGAGATCCTGCGGACCGTCCACTCCTTCGATCCCTGCCTGGCCTGCGCGGTTCACCTGCTGGATGCCGGCGGAAACGAGACGCTGAAGGTCAAAGTCGTCTAGACTAAGCTAGAGCCTCCCCCCTCTCCCTCCGGGCCTGCCCCGCTGGTGCGCTACGGCGCGTAAGCGGGAGAGGGGCAGGGGTGAGGGAGTAGCCACGAAGAAATGTGCCTAACTCTACTTTGTCAGATTACAGCACAACGCCGTCATTCTCCCCCATCCCCCTCCCAGCCTCCCCCTTGAAGGGGAGGAGCCATAAAAATCCCCTCCCCTTCAAGGGGAGGGTGAGGGTGGGGATGGGGGCAAGGTGGTAATGTGACAAAGTAGAACTAAGCACAGGAGTAATGGGACTTAAGTGCAACGTCGGCCGGGAGGTGAGCCATGGCAAACCTGTACGAGAAGTACGTCTGGGAAATACCGGTGCGCGTCAGCCACTGGGTGAACTTCCTCGCCATCATCGTCCTCTCCGTGACCGGCATCTACATCGGCGCCCCGAAGACCCTGGCGCTGCAGCCGGCCCAGTACGTCATGGGGTGGACCAGGTTCGTCCACTTCGTGGCGGGATATGTCTTCACCGTCAGCTTCCTCGCCCGCCTCTACTGGATGTTCGCGGGGAACAGGTACGCCCGCTGGCCCGAGTTCGTCCCCTTCATCAACCAGGCGGGGCGGCGCAACATGTGGCAGACCCTCAGGTATTACATCTTCATCGACAAGAGCATCCCGCACCCGGCAGGACACAACGCCCTGGCCGGGGCCACCTACACCCTGGTGTTCCTGCTATACCTGGTGATGATCTGCACCGGCTTCGCCCTCTATAGCGAGCACGCCCCCTTCTCCTTCATGCACACGCTGACCGGCTGGCTCTTTTTGCTCTTCAGCAACCAGGGAATACGGCTCACCCACCACATGGTGATGTGGCTTCTGATCGCCTTCGCCATCCACCACATCTACAGCGCCTGGCTGATGGATGTAAAGGAACGGGGCGGGGTGATGTCGAGCATATTCAGCGGTTACAAGCCGGTGAGGAAACGGTAAAGGCGTCTTGCCACAAAAAGGCACAAAATACACAAAAATAAAGCCTAATATCCTTTCCGATTCCCCCCACCACAACCGCATCCTGATGGTGGGCACGGCCCACTACATGATTCACGGAATCGCCGCTTAACTTAATGGCAGTGGGGCGGGGGGGAGGGTGAGGCTTGTGCGAGCTTTTCACCCTCTCCCCTGCCCTCCCCCATCAAAGGGGAGGGGCGGTTACTTCGTGCCGGGATCTAGCAGTGATACCTTTGTTTGGGATATAGCTCCGGATTTTTTGCGTATTTTGCGACTGTTTTTGTGGCCAGATGCCTATTGGAGGGTCCGCCATGTCGATTCTGGTACTGGGGATAGGAAATCTGATCATGTCGGACGACGGCATCGGCGTAAAGGTGGTGCAGCTGCTGGCGGAGCGTTTCGTCTTTCCCCCGGAAGTGACCGTACTAGACGGCGGCACCCTCGGACTGGACCTGTTGCCGCGGCTGGAGGGGGTTGAGAGGCTTCTGCTCGTGGATGCGGTGGAGAGCGCAAAGGCGCCGGGCACAGTGGTGAGGCTCTCGGGCGAGGAGGTCCCCACCGCACTCGAGACGAAGATATCCCCTCACCAGATGGGGCTCAAGGACCTGCTGGCGGTAGCCATGCTGCAGGGGTTCGCGCCGCAGGAGATGGTGCTCTGGGGAGTGCAGCCTGCGGCGATCCATCTGGGGACCGAACTGTCGGCAGCCGTAGCCGGGAGGCTGGAGGAGCTGGCAGGTAAAATCCTGGCCGAGCTGGCCGGCTGGGGCGTAACCGCCCTCCCCTGCCGTACACCTTCGCCTGTCTCAGAAGAATCATAAGAACCGTTGACCACTCCGGCTGCAGCTATGCCCTCAACGATCCGGCAGCCTTGTGCAGACCTTGTTCAGCGCCTTGTCAAAGGTCAGCACCGAATTTCCTGCCACTGCGGCTCGCGCCGCCAGGATGCAATCAACTGGATCAAGGGAGGTTTCGGCGAAAAGGGCAAGAGACTGGGTCAAAACTTCTTTGTCTTTATTCTGGATCCCCTTGTACAGGAGGAGGTTGGTAAGGCTTACCGCAATATCGGCGCGGGAAACCCGGTAATATTTCGTCAATATATAAAGGCATTCCACCAGCACAGATTCCGCAACCAGGGCAGTTGCCCTGCCAACTCGAACGTTTTCAAAAAAAGCATCGGCCTCGGCGAATTGCTCTTCAATGTCACGCAGAAGGTAGCGGAGGATAAAATTTGTGTCAGGAAGCGCCGCCGGCTTTTTCATCCGCTACCTCCTGCCAAACCTTGGCCCTGACATCCTCAAAGGGCTCTTTCCCCCTGGCATACCCTGCCAGCGCCCCGGCGACACTCTTTACCGGTCGCAGAACGACTATATCCCCCTGGATCTCCACCTCCACCGTGTCACTTTTCAGAGCCATCCTGGCGGCGCGCGGTATTGTCAGTTGCCCTTTCGAGGTAATTTTTGCGGTGACAGTCATGGCAGGCTCCTTACAGTTTTGCACTTCATTACCTATCACAACAGTAATGCAATAGCAAAGGTGCGTCAATAATAAGTTCAGCGGATACGGGGGGGCGGCCCCATGTTAAGTGAAACTCCTACCTGCTGCTCGCTCCCCCTCCCTTGATGGGAGGGGGTGGGGGGGCACTGCCATTAAGTTAAGCGGTGATTCCGTGAATCATGTAGGGTGGGCC
>Ga0209212_1001348_pt1 | contig 40779 bp, 40 predicted proteins | sample RifGroC2_FD_183996 | JGI IMG/M metagenome (GOLD analysis project Ga0209212, IMG submission 183996) | Groundwater microbial communities from Rifle, Colorado, USA - Groundwater C2 (SPAdes) (version 2) | ecosystem: Environmental > Aquatic > Deep subsurface > Groundwater | place: Rifle, Colorado... | reverse complement strand
CATCCGGGCTTGCAACAACAGCAGATTCCTTTACAGCAGGATGTTCAATCAAAACGCTCTCTACTTCAAACGGCCCTATCCTGTATCCTGATGTAAGCATGATGTCATCAGCCCTTCCCACAAACCAGAAATATCCATCCTCATCCTTGTACGCCCTGTCTCCTGTTAAATACCACTCGCCTTTGAATACGCTTGCTGTTGCCTCCGGATTATTGAGATATTCTTTGAACAACCCAACAGGTCTTTGAGGCTTTACTTTGATTGCTATTTCTCCCTCAATGCTCGGAGCAACAGGATTAGCATCCTCATCCACAATATCCACAATAAACCCAGGCACAGGCTTTCCCATAGAGCCAGGCTTTACCGGGAGGCACCTGAAATTTGCCAGCACATTAATAGTTTCAGTCTGGCCATAGCCGTCGTAGATATACTTTCCTGTCCTCTCCTTCCATATCTCAATTACTTCTCTGTTGAGCGGCTCGCCTGCTGCAACAAAATGGCGAGGGTTGAGCTCGAGCTTGCCAGATGGATACTCCTTGACCATCATCCTATATGCTGTTGGTGGACCGCAGAATGTAGTGATGGGATATTTCTCCATGATATCTATTGCAAGGAGTGGGTCGAACTTCCCTTTCTTATAATAAGAAAATATTGTTGCGCCCACGTGCCACGGCCCGAAAAGGCTTGACCATGCTGCCTTTGCCCAACCTGTATCAGAGATATTCCAGTGGACATCACCGGGCTTTAAGTCAAGCCAGTATCTGCCTGTTATAAGATGCGCAAGCGGATAGGACGTCTGCGTATGCACAACGAGCTTCGGAGGCCCTGTTGTGCCTGAGGTAAAGTAAATAAGGGATGTTTCATCTGAGAAAGTTCTTTCGCCTTCGAATATGTCTGCCTTATCCCGTTCTTTGATGTAATCATGCCATCCGTCTGTGACAGGTTGTCTTTGGCCAGAAAATCCCCTTGTCCCCCCTTTGGGGACAGATTTGAAATCAGTCCCCAGTGGCAAGGGGGGATTAATGATTATAATAAGCGGATTGGTCAGAGAACTATTGACAGCGTCCTCAACCTTCTGGGCTTCTTCATCTGTTGTAATAATTGCCTTTATATCTGTTGCCTTGAGCCTGTATTCAATATCCTTTGCAGTGAGAAGCGTTGTTGCAGGGATCGGTATGGCATTGAGCCGCATAAGCGCAAGCATGACTTCCCACCATTCAGGGATATTCGGGAGCATGACAAGAACCTTGTCGCCTTTTGCAACCCCCATCTTCTTAAGCCCTCCTGCGCCCTTTGATGAGAGGAATTTTAATTCATGAAAAGAAAATCTTTTTTCAGTGGCGCCGTCTGTCCAGAAAAGGGCAAGTCTTTCACCCCACTTATCAAAGATATCCAGAGGAAAGGAAAATCTTTCAGGGACAGGAAGGGAGAATTCTGAGTATTCTTTTTTGTAGTCTTTCATCTAAAATGCTCTCTCTTGTTTCTATTTGTCATTGCGAACGCCGTGAAGCAATCTGTCTCTTATAGAATCCATGAGGTAAAGGTTGCGTTGAGATTGCCACCGGCTTCGTCCTCACAATGACAGCGTAAAATAGACTTCACTTCTTTCCAAAAAGCTCATCAAGCCTTTTTCTGGCCTCTTCTGCTGCATCTGTCTTTATATCACCCTGAGAATCCCTGAACTCAAAATAATCGCAGAAGTTTGCCCTGTTCTTTTCAACAACCCTTTCAGCCCGCGGCTCTCTGCAGCTATTGTATGCGCCTTCGTCATAAAACCGGCAGTTCTTGCACACCTTGAGGTCTGCGCCGCAGAAAGGACATACATCATTTCTTGTCGGCCTTTCCCTGATCTCGAGTTCTTTTTTGCAGGAGAAACAGTACTTCATATTTAATAACTATATCTCATAAGCCGAGGAATTGTAAACCTCTACCAAGATTCCCAATATTCCCCTTGCAATCTGTCTTCAAAAATACTATTTTTCAAGCTGCACAATAAATCTATGAAAATAACCTTTCTTGGAACAAACGGCTGGTATGATAGTCAGACAGGAAATACTATCTGCATCCTCGTTCAATCAGGCGATTACAATATAATACTTGATGCAGGAAATGGGCTATACAAGATAGACCAATATTTAAAGGGAAACACACCTACATACATCTTCCTTAGCCATTTTCACCTTGACCATATTGCGGGTTTGCATATCCTTGGAAAGTTTGACTTCGCCGGAGGTCTGCATATATGCGGCCAAACTGGAACAAAGGAAATCCTTGCCAGGTTTATCAATTTCCCTTTTACCATGCCACTTGACAGGCTCAGATACAAGACTGAAATCCATGAACTTCCGACAGATGCGGCTCAACTTCCTTTTCGTGTTGAATTTCTCCCCATGCTACATTCCTCGCCAACTTTAGGATACAGATTTGAACTTGATGGGAAGGCGCTTTCCTATTGTCCTGACACAGGATACTGCGAAAACGCAGTTAGACTCTCCAGAAAAGCAGACCTTGTTATTGCTGAATGTGCATATAAAAGCGGTCAATACTCTGAAGACTGGCCCCATCTTAATCCCGAAAGCGCTGCGAAGATTGCATCTGAGGCTGAGGCAAAAAGGCTTGCCCTCGTCCATTTTGACGCTTCACTTTATAAGACCATTGAAGAAAGAAAGGCATCAGAAGCTGCAGCAAAAAAGATATTTAGCAATACCTTCTGCGCCGTGGATGATATGCAGATAGAGGTTTAAGGTAGTGGGTTTTGGAGATAATGGGTTGTTCTTATTGCTATGACTCTGAGATCAAAAACTCTGACGGTTTCAATCGAAAGTCCGCCCAGACGCGTGTATGCGTTCGTTTCAAACCCTGAAAATCTGCCGAAATGGGCGACGGCATTTTGCCGGTCTGTCAGGAGGTCAGAGGGGGATTGGATCGTGGAGACACCGGACGGTCCTATGAGAATCAAGTTCGTTGAACACAACGAATATGGGGTTCTCGATCACTATGTGTATCCGAGGCCCGGTTTGGAGATATTGAACCCGATGCGCGTGATTCCTAACGGTTCCGGAAGCGAGATCATCTTCACCCTGTTCCAGTCGCCCGCCATGTCAGATGAGAATTTTGCCGAAGATGCCACATTGGTTGAGCGCGATCTGAGGACTTTAAAAAACGTCTTGGAAGGATGAGACCGAAAAATGCATTTTGTTTTTATTTTTCGGGACAACTGCAAGATTTTGCTCAAAGCCTGCCCCTGAAAGTTTCTATCAGGGGACAAGAAAAAGCAGGCTGGACAAAACCGATGCATACCCCTTAGTGTATGTGAGTATTTGGACAGCCTGATTTGACGCAGCCTCCCCCTGTCCCCCTCCATGAGGGGGACAGGGGGAGGGATTGCGGTTGCCAAAAAATGCAACTGCATTTTTTGGGGTGAGGAGGAGCATGTGAAAGGACAGGTAGTTCTCATCACAGGTTCGAGTTCGGGAATCGGCAGGGAAACTGCATACCGCTTCGCAAAAGAGGGTGCAAGGCTCGTCCTCACCTATTACAAGGGGAAGACACGAGGCGAGGCTGCTGAGAAAAGGTGCAGGAGACTTGGGGCAACGGATACCCTCCTCCTCCATCTCGACGTGACTGACAACGAGAGTGTTGCAGGGGCGGCGAGGGAGGTGAAGAGAAAATACGGCGCTATAGACTTCCTCATCAACAATGCGGGTACAGGGGCCTTCAACCTTTTCAAGAAACAGACCGCAAAGAATATTGAGCGCCAGATCCGGACAAATCTCGAGGGGCTGATCAAAGTTACCCGCGCCTTTCTTCCGCAAGTGAAAAAAGGGATCATCAACATTGCGAGCGCCGCGGGAAAGGAGGCTTATGAGGAGATGTCTGTGTACTGCGGATCCAAGTTCGGAGTCAGGGGATTTACACAGACCCTTGCACTCGAATATCCCCGTTTGAGGATCTGCTGCGTGAACCCCGACGAGACAGCAACGCGCCTCTCAGGTTATCAGGGGCGCCCTCCTCAAGAGGTGGCCGAAGTGATTTTCAGGGCGGCTTCAGGGAAGGTCGGATGTCAAAAGGGGGGCGATGTGGATGTGTGGAAGGTCATGGAGTAGAAAGGGGTCAAGGTGTCAGGACCGCATTGCGAAGCCCTCAAGGTAAAGACGCTCCTGCCTGAAGATTCTGGAAATAAATAGTGCCTGTTGTTCATGCTCAGTAATTAGGTAACTCTTTTGGTATAATAACAAAGACCAAAGGAGGCGCTAATGCAATACTCAAATCAAGTCATAGTAAAGCGATGGATACCAATACTAAAAGAGTATGAGAGAACCAAGTTCAAAGTCAATCCAAGGCAATTTAAGTTCATAAAAGACCTCTGTAAAGCGCATCATATAAGCACCAAAGAGTTAAGGCGCTACTACAAGAAATGGACAGATGGAAATAAAACAGATGAATCCCTTCTTCCCAACAAACGGGGTGCCCGTCCTGGCTCAAGGAGAACCTCAAAAGAAATAGAACGCAATATAATAAAGGCATACAGAAGATTCGGTTCAAATAGATACGAACTTGTTCTTCTCTTTAAGCCTTATTATCTGGATAAGACGCCCTCACCTGCTACAATGGACAGGATAAAGGCGCGTTATCCTCTTAATGAATCACAGAAGAAGATAATAAAGCGTTATGAAAGACAGACACCGGGAGAGCTTGCCCATATTGATATGACCAAGATTCCTAAAGATATAAGATGCTCATTTAAAGTCAAGGATCTGTATGTTGCAGCCCTTTGTGATGATTGCACAAGGCTGACTTATGCTGAAATAATTAAAGACAAGAAGGCCTCAACACTTACATACTTCATGGCCCGGTCCTTATCATGGTTCAAACAGATATACAACTTCGAGTTTGAAGCTGTTATGTCTGATAACGGCGCAGAATTCAAGGGAACCCTTGATAGAGAGCATCCCTTTGAAACCATGTGCAGTGAATTAGGCATAAAACATATATACACAAAACCTTACAGGCCTCAGACTAACGGCAAGATAGAGGCCTTTTGGAAGATACTTAAGAACGAGTTCTTTTACCCTAATTCATTTGAATCGGAACAGGATATGTTCTTGAACCTTGGTAACTTCCTCTTTGAATTTAACCACCTTAGAAAACATGGTGGCTTGAACTATGAATCACCTTTTGATAAGCTCCAAAAAGTTACCGAATTGGTGAGCTAGTACACCTGTCCCTATTTACTTATTTACTAAGAGCCGTTGTTCCCCGATATAGGTTCATGGTAATTCATCAATAAAAAAGCCCGCATCTTAAAAGATGCGGGCTTTTTTGGGTTATTTTTATTTATGTGTTACTCAGGTACCACATTTGCTGCCTGAAGTCCCTTAGGTCCCTGCGTGACATCAAATTGCACACTCTGCCCTTCTTTCAAGGTTTTAAACCCCTCATTTGCAATCGCAGAAAAATGCACGAAGATATCTTCGCCAGAATCTTGGGCAATGAATCCATAACCTTTGGACTCATTGAACCACTTTACTGTTCCGTTTGCCATTGAACAAAACCTCCTTCCTTAGATTTTCATAAGCCATAGAGGTTTCGTATCAAGGCACACGGCCCAACCTAATAAACCAACCTACAACTTACAGATTATAGAACTCTATCAGAAAAAGAGATAAAGGTCAAGATAAAATTGCCTGCCTCTGACGTCGTATCCCTGCTGTTGCATATTTGGCATAATGCTGCACTAATCGGCGCAATGTAAGGAGCACCCTCATGAGCCACTGATCAGGCTTCCATATCTATATTCCCCTTAAACGCTTGCTGTCCCGATTTTCCGTTGCAAGACCATAATGTGTCAACAGCGAATTATCCGTCAGCGGGCAAAAAGAAGGTAGATTTATTTTCCAAGAGTCTTTTTAATTCTCTCAATATAAATAAATCCGCTTTTTCTCTTTTAGCTATTACATTACAGAACTTGCTTCAATGACAACAAAGTAGACCTGACCCTTTTGCCCTTTTAAGGCTGGACAAAGACCCCAAAGAGGTTTGGGCAGACACCCACCCTGAGCATTATCCGGTGAGGGTCAATAGGGCGGACAGAGAGGCCTTGCTCAAGGTGCCGGGTCTTGGGCCGGATACGGTGAAGAGGATACTTAAGATGCGGCAGGAACAAAGGATTACCAGTATTGCGGATTTAGGTATAAAGGGAAAGAGGCTGGAAAAAGCGGGAAATTATGTGATATTTGAATGAACTTTGCCGCTTTGAACTATCATTTTCGATGAATTTTTTTGCGGTCTTCTTCTTTCCACAGCATGCTGCGGACAATAGAAAGCTTTTTTCAAATCACCACGCCTTCCTTGCCGTCTTCAAACTATTTAGATAGTCCTCTTCTTCAAGGTTAGCGGTAACGCCGTGTTCTTTCATCATATCGAGCATCTTTGAGATAGATACGCCTGCTATGCGAGCGGATTTTTCTATTGATGCCTCGCCGTTTTTGTATTTTTCAATAGCAAGCATCAATCGTCCCAGTTCAACAAGCTCGCGTACTGTCTTTGAGACGTCCTCTTTCTCCTCTTTGGCGAGAGATACGATGGAACGATAGTCGTCTTCATCCATGCGTATGCTCAAGGTTTTTACAGACATGTTATTCATCCTCCTTTTATTTGTCTTCTTGCATCGGCGATTATTGATTTTTTATACCTTCCAACGGATGCGAGCTTATCTAATTTTAAAAGCGCTTCGCTTCTGCTAAAGAGTTTTTTCTCGGCAGCCCTTATCAAGATGGCAATCGCAGTAATAAAATCTATTTTCAAGAGCTTGCACGCCCTGATGGCATTTCTGTCGTCGGTGGCAACCACCGTTCCCTTTTTCTGCAACGCAAGTGTTATTGCCTCTGCCTCGCCTAAATCTATATTAAAATCTTCCATGAGCTTTTGCAGCAGTCTCCTATCATCTACTCTCAAAACGCCGATCCTCTTCCCACGGATCATGGCAGTTATTTGCGGAGACTCTTCGCTGTCCTTCACCAAAACTTCTTCTCTGACCTTTTCCGGTATAAGCACCTGCCCTGGAAAATTTAAAATGAGCACTTCCAACACTTCTGTCCTGGCAAGCAGGATCAATGTGGATGCATCAAAAACTACCATATGACGATTATATGACAAACGTAAGACATTGTCAAGGGAAGATAAACGAAAACGCCCCACCGAAAACGGTGAGGCGTTTATGTCCCAGAACGTTGATTTGTCTGGATGTAAAGACTGGCTCCCAGGGAGGGATTTGAACCCCCGACCCGGTGGTTACAAGCGGCCCCTATGTTTCCATAAGGCTTGGACTATCTCATCACCCATCCTGATGTTTGTCGGGATTAGGGTGTTGGGCGCTTTTGAGGTTTATTGATTGGGCTCCTCACCTCTTAGTCTCTGCACGTTTCCGCCTACTTTTTACCCTTCAGCGGACTTCGCTCAGGATTACCATGCTCCTTAATTAATTGCTGGAGCTTTAGGCTTCCCTGAATTCACCCGATTTTTCAATCACGGTTTCCCGTGAAAGCTGCAATTTTACAGCCACCTGCTCTGCCCCTGAGCTACCTGGGAATGTTATTTAAAGCTTGTATATACTAATATTTCTCCATGAAAAAAGTCAAGATTTTTTACAGTATTTATTGGATTTATTTGTGTGCAGGGTTTCGCTTAGCATGAATGCGGACCTTCATACGGTCTATCCGCTTCTTTATGCCAAATATTTCGCCGATCGGCTTTGTAAGCCTCTTCCTCTCATGCGGTTTGGAATATTTGATGTAGAGTATACCCATAATGGCGACAAATGCCCCGCCGACAAAGTCGTTTATTAAATCCCACATTGTGTTATCAAGGCCATTCTGCGTGTCTATGTTAAATATCTTATCAACAACAAATTCTCCAATCTCCCAGAGCCCACCTACGGCAACTGCAAAAGTAATGGTAAATAGGCCAACAAGCGGTAACGTGAGTCGGATTTTTTTTGTGTAGTGGAGTGTATAAACAATCATAAACGCAAGCATTGCTACGACCCCTGTGCCGTAGATATGCAGCGCCTTATCCCACAGCCAAACCCTGTCATAGAACTTAAGCCATTCGCCAAAGAATGTATGGAGAAATGTTATTGAGGTTATTAAAAGGTCAAGTTCAAAAGGAAGGGTGACATGGTAGCTTCTTTCAACAATACTCGGCAGAAGGGAAAGCACGATTGCCACAGTTATCGCTATGGCAAAGAGGTAGCTGCCGTTATAAACAACATACGGCAGCATGCCTATCATGATGAGCTTCATAAGCCAGGAAAGAGCTGCGCTTATGGAGATGTTGAGCCATTCATTTTTTGCGCTCATTTTTTAAAAAGTTCTAACTCAACCTTGTTGTTTTTATCTACGGTTTCATTTTCACCTTGATATCGCCCCTTATAGATATACCTGTCATACAGCTTATGATAACTTGTCCATTTTGAATCAACTTCTTTCTCTTTCTCTATTAAAGCCTGCATAGATTGAATCTTGGAGTCCATATCATCAAGATAATAAAGTATCACAGCCTCAACTGTCTTTGGCCTTTTTGGCGAGCCAAACTCAAGATAGCCGTGATGGCTTAAGAGCATATGCTTTAAAAGTATGGCGGTTTCTTCGGGGAATTCAGGAATTGCCTCAAGTTTTTTATCTATCATACTGATGCCGATGGTGATATGGCCGAGAAGTCTCCCCTCATCTGAATAGTCAAATGCCCTTTCAAACTTAAGCTCATATAGCTTTCCAATATCGTGCAGTATGGCGCCGGCAAGGAGAAGGTCTTTATCAATATTTTGGTAGTGTTCTGTTACATTGTGAATGAGTTTGCAGAGAGAAAGTACGTGCTCGAGCAGACCTCCGAGATAAGGATGATGCATTGATTTTGCAGCAGGGGCAAGTTTAAGGAGGTTTTTAATTTCTCTATCTTCTAAAAAGGCGGTCAGGAGTTTTCTTATGTGATTATTTTTAATCCCTGCTATGATAGATTCCAGTTTTTCCATCATTTCATCAGGTTCTCGACTGGATGTAGGCAGGAAGTCTGTTATCGCAATCGCATCATTGCCTATTTTTGCAATGTCTGATATATTTAACTGGACTCCGCCTTGATAGACGACGGCATAGCCTCTAATCTTCACAAAATCGTTTCTCTCAAAATTTTTTGAAAGCTCATCAGCCTCATCCCATATTCTTGCCTCTAATTCGCCAGTTTTATCCATGAGCTTTATATTGAGATATGCCTTTCCGCTCTTACTCATGCCAGTCTCTTTTCTTGTTGCAAGAAATATGTCTTCGACCTTATCTTTTTCTTTGATGTCTTTTATAAATGTTTTTTTCATTTTTTCGGCACCTTTTCCCAATCCTTTAAAAATCTGTCAATGCCGACATCAGTAAGCGGATGTTTGGATAACTGTTCTATAACCTTGAATGGTATAGTAGCTATATGCGCTCCGGCAATAGCTGCATCAACAACATGTAAAGGATGCCTGACACTTGCAACAATTACCTCTGTAGAAAATTCATAGTTTTTGAAAATAGTTAGAATCTGTCTGACCAAGTCCATACCATTATGCGAGATATCATCGAGCCTGCCTACAAACGGGCTTACATAGGTTGCGCCAGCCTTTGCAGCCATAAGCGCCTGCGTTGGTGAAAATACAAGCGTTACATTGGTCTTAATGCCTTCTTTTGCAACAACCTTAATAGCCTTGAGTCCCTCAAGGGTCATGGGTATCTTAACAACAATATTTTTGTGGATTTTGGATAGCTCCCTTGCCTCTCTAATCATGCCATCTGCATCAAGACTTACGGCCTCGGCGCTTATAGGGCCATCCACGATGGAGCATATCTCTTTTACAAGCTCTTTAAACTCCCTGCCTTCTTTAGAGACAAGAGAAGGATTTGTTGTTACACCATCCACCAGCCCCCATTCACTGGCCTTCTTTATCTCTGCTATATTTGCTGTATCAATAAAGAATTTCATGAAAATGCCTCCTCAGGATGTGCTTGACCCTTGACAAATTATGTGTTTTACTTTTGTAAAACACCGAACTAATTTGTAAAGAACTTACAAATCAGATAATTTGTCAAGGGTTGACATATATTCGGTGGTTGAGTATACATTAAAAAAAGAAAAATCTCAAACCTAAAGGTTTGAGTTTAATTGTAACTCAAGGCTTTAGCCTTGAGGAAATTCTTGCCGAAGTGGCGGAATTGGCAGACGCGCTAGATTCAGGTTCTAGTGGGTAACACCGTGGGGGTTCGAGTCCCCCCTTCGGCACCAAGCTAAGCTTGGTATGGGCGCGCTTAGCGTGTCCACCACGCTGAAAAACCACCCCTCACCTTAATCCTCTCCCCTGATGGGAGAGGACAATGGTGAGGGGTGGTTTTACAATATCCCCGTATTCTCCCTCACCCTTCTCATCAGTTCAATGAATCTCTCATCTCCCTTGCTGCATAAAAGCCTTATATTGTTTTTACCCCTGCCTATATTGAGGTCTATTGCTGTCTTAATCTGTTTTTGTTCCCAGACATCCTTTTCATTGACCATCTTCCATCTGCCAAATGATTTTATTATGCCAAGCCCAACTGCGTCGGCAGCCACGCGGTCTCCGCTTGCAATAATAAGATTAGTATCCGCTGGCGTTCCTTGCCATGGTCCTCCTTCAATCATAGAAACTGTGCCATCAACAATATTGAGGTCAGGCGAATAGGCAGCATTGAATTCTGCGACTATCTCTTCCCAGTGGCTTGAATCTATAAGATAGGGTCTTTGCTTTAAGTGGGTACAGCCAATAAAATTTTTTAGCGCTATAGAATAAGACGCCGACCGATGTGTTTTGACAACAGGAAGGTTAATGATAAGGTCTGTTTTATAGAGCCATTCAGTAACATATGCTGTTTTGACATGTTGATTGCGTGGAAGTTCTACCTCTACCCAATCATAATCTTCGAATATAACAACTTCTGCCCCGCTTTCTTCAGCAGCCTTTTTTATCCCGTTATTTTTCATATTTCGCAAAGTAGATAGGGTTGCCAGGGCTGACATATCACCTGCATATACCTTTGCTGCGCCGTATTCATAGAGAATGCTGACAACTGCGCCTACAACCTGCGGGTTTGTTGTTGCAGGATTGGGTTCCCCTGATACAACATTTGGTTTTACAAGTACTGTTTTACCTTTAATAGCAAGCTTTTCAAAGCCACCTATGAGAGATACCGCCTCTTTAATCATTTCTTTTACATTGTCGCTGCTTGATACTCCCACAAGGGCCTTATTTTCTTGCATAAAAATATTTTCCCGAAGCCTCGGTGGGAGTTTCTTTTTAGGTTTAAAAAAGATTTGCGCCATGGCAGATTTATTCCAAAAAAGGAGGAAGGACATAATCAGACTAATAAAATATCGTCGGGAAAACATTTTAAATATAGCCAGTCCAAAAACGGCAAAGTAAAAAGCTCCAGATGCAAGGCGGAGCAAGCCCCCGACAGATTCAATCGGGGGGAGGCATACTTTTCTGGTATGTTGAGCGCAGAAGCCGCAGCGACAACGCAGCAGATGGGCTTTTTACGAAGCCGTTATCTGTTTATCAAACTCGCTGCATACCCAGCGCCAAACCCATTATCTATATTTACCACAGTAACTCCGGCCACACACGAGTTAAGCATAGCCAAAAGGGTGGTAAGTCCTCCAAGATTTGCTCCGTAGCCCACGCTGGTTGGCACAGCAATCACTGGCCTTGAAACAAGGCCGCCAACAACAGATGGAAGCGCACCCTCCATGCCTGCAACAACAATGAGGACATTTGCGGAAAAGATTTTCTCTTTTTTGTGGAGCAGTCTGTGAATCCCTGCGACTCCCACATCATAGAGCCTTTCCACTTTGTTGCCCATGACCTCCGCAGTAACAGCAGCCTCCTCTGCTACCTGTATGTCAGATGTCCCTGCGCATATAACGAGGACAGTTCCTTTGCCAATGAGCTTTACAGGATGTGACTGTATGAATACGGTTTTTGCGCTTTCATTGTATTTTGCCTGAGAAACCATTTTTTTTATTTTTCTGAATTTTGCGTCATCAACCCTTGTGATGAGGATATTTTCTTTTCTCTCCTTCATCTTTTTTATTATAGCGATAATCTGTGAAGGGGTTTTGCCCTGGCCCAGGATAACCTCAGGAAAGCCCTGTCTCAGGGAGCGGTGGGTATCAAGCGTGGCAAATCCCATTTCCTCAAAAGGGAGGGTTTTCAATCTCTCTAATGCAGAGGAAATACTTATTCTCCCATTTTTGATATCGTTTATGAGTTTTTTAAGCGTGTTAACATTCATATCTAATTTTTTTGCAACAGGGATCTGCGGCTATGCTACAAGGGTTGCAGGGTCAAGTAGAAACACAGGCCTTCCATCTCCAAGCACTGTAACACCTAAAATGCCATGCATCTTTGTCAGAGGATGAGACAATGGTTTTATATATGCGTCTATTTCTTCTTCAAAATCATCCACAATGACTCCTGATATTTTATCTTTTATTTCAACGAGAACAAGAGAAACTATTTCGTCTTCTGCAGAGCTTGGTATTCCTAAAACACTCCTCAAATCAACAACAGGCGCTCTGCTGCCATTATAAGTAAAATAATATCCGGCCTGCTCTTTTTTTATATCCCTTCTCTCTACATCAAGAACTTTCAATACCTTTGCTATAGGAAGCGCAAATAGTTCGGTATCGAGTGATACAAGGAGAACCTTTATTATGGATATTGTCACAGGTAGTTCAAGTAAAATCTTTGTCCCTCTGCCTGTGTGCGAGGATATCTCCAGCCTTCCGCCAATTGACTCAACATTTCCTTTGACAATATCCATGCCAACCCCTCTGCCGGATGTCTCTGTAACATCCTTTGCAAGGCTTAAGCCAGGAATGCAAATAAGCATAAAGAGTTCTTTTTCTGACATCCTTTCAAGTTCATCTTTTGAAACCCCTGCTGACACGGCCTTTTCCTTTAACTTGTTTAAATCAATGCCCCGGCCATCATCAACGACCTCTATGATAATATTATCTCGCTGCCTCACCACGGTGAGGGTTATACGCCCTTTTGCATCCTTGCCAAGCCTCATCCTTTCTTCTGGGGATTCTATGCCATGGTCTATTGCATTTCTAATGATATGCACAAGCGGGTCAGAGAGGTGTTCCAATATAGCCCTATCTAATTTTACATCTTCGCCTTGGATGACCAATTCAACCTCCTTCCCGCTCATTTTGCACATATCCCTTACTATTCGCGGCAAGTTTCGAGTCAAATCTTCAAACGGTATCATCCTTGCTGTTATAACAGAGCGATTTAAGTCTTCGATTGTCTTACCGAGCTGATGGACAGCATCCTGAAATTCTACGGGATAGGATTTTGACGCAAGCTCTTTTAATCTTGAGCCAGATGTGAAAAGCTCTCCTACAACGGACATAAAATTGTCAAAAATCTTGCTATCTACTTTTATGATTGTTGGCAAACTAAGCTTTTGAGGAACCGCAGCGCCTGTATCTGTGGCTGTTTGGACAGTGGGAGGCGGGCTAAATGGCAAAGCACTTTTTTCTTCTTCCTTTGTTAAAATGGAGGTGATTTGAGAGACTAACTGGGTAGTATCCAAATTGAGGGGCTTATTTTCTGCAATGAGTTTTATAAATGCGCGTATGGTGTCTGAGCCGCTTAAAATGGCATCTATTATAGTGCGGTTGGCGGTCAGTCTTTTGTTTCTGAGGGCATCAAGGATATTTTCCACCTGATGGCTGAATGCCGCAAGGTTTTCATAACCCATAGATGCAGCCATGCCCTTTATTGAATGAAAATGCCTGAAGAGATTATTTACGATAACAGGGTCATCAGGCTTTTTCTCGAGCTGAAGCAGTTCCTGGCTTATCTCTTGCAGATGTTCCTCTGTTTCCTGAAGAAAGAGCGCTTTGTATTGTGAGGTATCCATAATAAATAGAAGTTGAGAGATTGAGAAGATAAGAAGATGAGAAAAACTCAACTTCACAACCGCTCAACTTCTTAACTTCTGCATCTTCTTAACCTCTCATCCTCTTAACCTACTGCCTACCGCTTATTGCCTTGTGTATTTCTTCCAATACCTTTTGACAGTCAAGGAGCTGTATCTTTTTTCCATAAGGGTCAATCAAACCCACAATGTAATCTTTTTTTAGCTGCTTAAACTCAAGATTTGAAAGTTCTTCCTTCCAGAGAAAGGACAATTCTTTTGCGCCGACATATATGCCAAGACTGGAGGCGTCTTTTTTGATTATGACCAATCTATGAGTATTTCCATTCTGGACAGGCGCTGCCTTAAAAAGGTTTTCAAGACTTATTACTACAATGACCTCTCCCCGCTGGGTTATTACGCCTTTTATAAATCCTGTCTTGCCTAAAGCAGGGTGGGAAGAAATTATTGGCAGCATATGAAGCTGTTTTGTTTCTATAATGCCTGCCACCATATTGGCGTCCACAGCAAATATTTCTCTGTCAGTGGATATCAAAAGCTTGTCGCTGTCTTTAAATGAGGCAGGTGAGGTCATATCGTCTTTTCTGTGAGCTCTAATTTTTCGGTTTGTTCTGCTGGAAAAAATGAAAGCTTGTCCTGTCCCACCTTAAATCTTGCTACCACATCGTCTAATTCCTTTGAAAGCTCAGATAATTTGTTTGCAGAGGCAATTAATTCTTCTATGGAAACCCTGTGCTCATCAACGATTCTATCCACATCCTCAGTAGCAGCCACGCTTTCCCTGGCTATCGTAGCTATCTGCTCTATTAATTTAACTGTTGCCTCTGCCCCATCCTTTTGTTTTTGCGTCAATGTTAGCACATGCCCGCTCTTATCAGCAACGACAGAGGTAAATGTATTTATCTCGTCAAGAGAGTCTTTAATCTTACTAATGTCAGCCCTGCCTTCTTCTGTGAATGTCGTGCTTTCAACTGACGAGTTTACTACACGTTCAACCTCTGCCCTCACCTCTTTAATTATTTGAGTAACATCCCCTACAGATTGCTTGGTATTATCAGCAAACCTCCTAACCTCTTCCGCAACAATTGCAAAACCTCTGCCATGCTCGCCAGCCTTTGAAGCCTCTATTGTTGCATTAAGGGCAAGCAGATCTGTCTGTCTTGATATGTGTGTAATCACATCCAGAACCTTAGGGATATGATTAATTTTTTCTTCCAGGCTTAAAATCATATCCTTAGTGAAGTCCACGCCCTGTAAAAGAGATTCCATCTTTTTTAGCGCTGAGGTGGATATGGCAACGCTTTTTTGGGCCACTGACCTTGTTTGAGATGCTACGGCAGCCATATCATCTATTTTGGCCGCCACATCATCAGATATCCTTGTCATTTCCTTTACTGTCCTTAAGGCAGTTTCTACATGATTCGATTGCTCTAATGCGCCTTCAAATATCTTTGCTGTGCCTTTGCTTATATCCTCAGAGGTTTCATTGCCTTTTGTTACCACCGAATTTAATGCCTCAGCAGCTTCATAGAGATTGGTTGATGCATCTTTAATATTGCCAACAAGGCCTTTAAGATTTTTAAGCATTATATTCAATGCATTCGCAAGCTCTGTTGATTCATCTTCAAGGATTTTATTGTTTACGCCAATGCCGTCAGGTTGTGTCAGGTCTCCGTTGCTTATGTCATTGGCTATTGAAGTGAGCTGGCTGAAGTCTTTTGTAAAACTTCTGCTAAGGATTGAGCCTAATATCAGCCCAATGAGGATGGCTATTAAAAAACTCACAGGTTCTTTCAGCCAGTCTACAATATTAAGGCTATGCACAATCTTGGGAGAAAAAGCTGCGGCGCTGACAACAAGAAGAAATCCAATGATAAACTTGTAACCTATCTGAACCTTTAATTTCATGATTGCCTCCTTTGGGGCAGGACGTGAGGCTATAGAAAGACTACATTTTTTGTAACCTTTGGCTTATTATATGGGTAAAATGGTAGGCTGTCAATATATCCAAGCAAAAAAAGAAAAATATCTGGCAATGCTTTGATTTTAAGGGCAAGGTGTTTAGATTGTTAAGTTTGATAAAAGAATTTGATAAAAGAAATTCTAATTGACTCGCTGCTCTCTTTTTGTTTGAATCAAATACAAACGCATTAAATAAAGTGACACATACGAGCACAAGAAATGGTTTTAGACAAGGTGGACGACGAGGAAAACCGCAGGCGTACTCTTTGCCGTACGTCGAGGCTTGTCCTGAGCATAAGCGAAGGAACTCGAGGAGTCCTACGCAGTATAAAGACATTTATTGCGCTCGTATTAATTAGAAACCGAAGATAGGGGGATTATGGATACATTCGCAATAACTAAGATAATTCAATCATTACTTTTACCTCCAGCGATACTACTGTTAATAATGGCTATAGGATTTACGGTAATAAAGAAATATCCCCGCCTTGGAAAGATATCTATTCTTATGAGCTTATTAATGCTGTATCTTCTTAGCATAAGGATAGTTTCTGACAGGCTAATTGGTTTTTTAGAATCCAGTTTTCATCCCCTGCAAAAAACTTATGTAAACTTTGCGTTAGGGGAAAAACCAACAATTATTGTTGTGCTTGGGGGAGGCACAATAAATCTTTCCTATCTTAATATGCAGCCAGCTCTTTCCAGAACTTCTATGTCAAGGCTTATACATGGGATAACACTCTATCGGCAGATAAATGGCGCTGTACTGGTTGCGTCCGGTGGCAGTGGCGACCCAGAGTTGCCAAATGTATCTGAGGCAGATGCAATGAAAAGGGTGGCTGTTTCCTTAGGTGTGCCTGATAAAGATATACTCGTTGAGGGAAATTCAAGAAATACAATTGATAGTGTCAGGACACTGAAGAATATTGCTAAAGATGCGAGAGTAATTCTTGTTACATCTGCGGCTCATATGAAAAGGGCTGTTGGAATGTTCAAAAAGATTGGTGTTGAGGTTATTCCTGCTCCTACAGATTATAAGAGTGAGCAGAAGAAAATTAACTTATATTCATTCATACCCCACATCAAATATTTTGATGATTCAACTAATGCAATATACGAATATCTCGGTATTATCTGGTATAAGGCGCAAGGTGTGTTGTAGACGTTCTTACTCCGCACCAGAAACTCCCAAGCCCCTGCTAAGGACGGAGGTGCCAAACCGAAGGCTTTCAGTGCGGAGTTCTGCTCCGCATCGCATCAGAGAATAAGTCGCCAACTCCTGTTGGCGTAGCTTCACCTTCAAACAATGGGGGTTTTTGCGTGTTTGGGAAATAAGTCATGGGTGCGTTTTAGTCACATGTTCATAATTTGAACAAATTTCTTGACAGCAGATGTCTGCGTATGATATTGTTCATAATATGAACAACAAAGACGATCAGCAGGCAGACGATTATCGCTCATTTCTGTTGCTGGAAGAGATATCCAAAAATAATGAGGTAACGCAACGAGACCTTAGTAAAAACCTGGGTGTAGCTTTAGGTCTTATAAATTCTTATATAAAAAATCTCTCCTCAAAAGGTTATATTACCATAGCTACGATTCCGCGAAAGAGATACAAATATTATCTTACTCCAAAAGGCTTCATAGAAAAAACCCGCCTTACCTATCATCACCTGCAAAATTTTACAAATCTTTATCGGAATGCGAGACACGACTTTCAAAGCCTGTTTTTTAATCTACATAGTGAAAATCTCAACAAGATTGCGTTCTGTGGATCTGATGAGGTAGCCGAGATTGCATATATAACATTACAGGAATTTGGCATGGAACTTGTGGCAGTGGCGGATATTTCAAAACAAGTCGAAAATTTTTTTGGTCATTCACTAATAGCAATCGAAGAACTGAAAGGCATTAGCTACGATAGGGTAATCGTCACCAGCTTTTTAAAAGAGGAAGAGTTATATTCTGAGCTCATAAAGGCAGGCATTCCATCAGAAAAGATATTGTTAAGAAATAAAATGTGAGTAATTTAATGAAAAGCTGTATGAATTAGGTAAGTTATAAGGCAGATAAAAAAGAAGATGAAATGAAAGATTACACCGATTATAAAAGCGGATTACACAGATTAAGGCAAAACAGTAGTTTTTAATCTGTGAAATCGTATTTCCAAAATCTCTGTAATCAACTCTTTCATAGGAGAAGAAATGAACCTACTAAAAAACATGGATAATTGTTCAGCAAAGGTGGGAATTATTGGTCTTGGTTATGTTGGATTGCCTCTGGTAATCAGATTCTGCGAGGAAGGTTTCAATGTGCTTGGGTTTGACATAGATGCGGAAAAAGTAAATCGCATTAGTAAAGGCGATTCCTATATAAAACATATACCATCTAAGATTATCAAAGCATTTTTAACAAAGAAAATCTTTTCAGCAACCACAAATATGTCCAGATTAAAAGAGATGGATGTGATAATTATCTGCGTGCCCACACCGCTTACTGACAAGAGGGAACCGGATATGCAATATGTTGAAAATACTGCAAAGGAGATATCCAAGTATCTTAGGAAAGGACAGCTTATATCGCTTGAATCAACAACATATCCCGGCACAACAGAGGAGCTGCTTTTACCATTATTCCAGAAGAAAGGTCTAATGGTCGGCAGAGACTTTTTCCTTGTTTTTTCCCCTGAAAGGGAAGACCCCGGCCGCAAAAACTTTACAACCAAGACAACCCCAAAGGTGGTCGGAGGCGTTACTCCGAACTGTCTTAAGGTAGGTGAAGCCCTTTACTCAAAGGTTGTAGATAGCGTCGTGAAAGTTTCGTCTCCAAGGGTGGCTGAAATGACTAAACTCCTCGAAAATATATACAGAAGCATTAATATCGCCCTTGTAAATGAGCTTAAAATGCTCTGCGACAGGATGCGTATAGATATATGGGAGGTAATAGAGGCTGCTAAGTCAAAACCATTTGGTTTCGAGGCCTTCTATCCAGGTCCAGGACTTGGGGGTCATTGCATACCCGTGGATCCTTTTTATCTTACTTGGAAGGCGCGGGAATATGATTTTTCAACGAGATTTATTGAGCTCGCAGGAGAGATTAATACCTATATGCCATATTATGTGGTGGAGAAAGCCGGATCTATTTTAAACAAGACCAAAAAATCTCTTAATGGCTCTAAAATACTTATCTTAGGAGTCGCATACAAAAAAGATGTGGACGACCAGAGGGAATCGCCATCCCTTAAGATTATTCAACTTCTAAGAGAGGAAGGCGCTATAGTTAATTACAGCGACCCTCATGTCCCTGTTTGCGCGGGACACCGCCATTATCCAGATATCAACATGAAATCTGTTGAACTCAGTGAGGAAACCTTGAAGAATTCTGACATGGTGCTTTTAGTAACAGACCATACATCATATGACTATGCATCCATAGAAAAACATGCAAAGTGTATTCTGGATACAAGAGATGCATTTAGGAAAAAGAAGATAAATAGCAAAAAGGTGTTTAAAGCGTGAAAAAGATGTTGGTTGCGGGACAGCACAGCTATGTCCCTGTCACCGAGGTGGATGTGGGTAATTTGATGAAAGATATTGATTTTAAACCGGTCATGCCTGTTGCGGTGGGGGGTAAGAGGTTTATGGTGTGGTATCGGGAATATTATGGATAATCTAACCAGTATCCCTAAAAATACCATTATAGGGTTTGCAATAAATTTAATTATCTTTGCAATTGGCGCCTTAACAAATATCTTGATAGTACGGATTTTAGGTCCGAAGGATCAGGGGATATATTTTATGGTGGTTACGGTCAACTATATGATAGTTTCTTTGGGTAATATGGGACTTGGTATTGCCAATACAACATTTTTAGCTCAAAAGAAACATTCAATATCTGACACGCACTTCAATTCTATAATCACAGCTGTTAGCATCGGAGGGATTTGTATTGCATTATATCTTGGTTCCCAGTCAGCGCTGGAGTTTACTATATTTCAAGGTATTGACCCCTTATATGTTTTGTCAGGCATAGCTCTTGTGCCTTTTACCCTGTATATGTTTTTCTGGAATAGTATAATGGTAGGATTGAATGCAATTATCCTTCTCAACAAAATATTGCTGGTACAAACCCTCCTCTCTTTTCTTTTGGTATTCGCTGCCCTAATTGCCTTTAAGCTGGGTATTAATGGCGCAATAGGGGCATGGGTGCTTGCAAATACTATTTCTGCGGCAATTATGTTCTATCTGCTTCATCGAATTGATAAGGTTAAAATTAGTGTTAACTATTCAGCCTTTAAGGAATCCATATTTTTTGGTCTAAAAAGCCACGTAGGAGGAATCGCTGGATATATCTGGCTTCGATTGGATGCATTTTTGCTTAACATGTATCACGGAGCAATAGCGGTTGGTTATTATTCCGTTGCAGTCAATTTGACCGAGATGTTATGGCGATTTATGCAGCCATTTTATAATGCCATTACTCCCAAGATAGCTGGTGCTGCTACACGACAGGAATCAGAAGTGCTTACGACAAAAGTCACAAGGCATGTATTCTTCATCCTAAGTGTAGTTGCTATAGTTTTAGCCCCCTTAAGTCCCTTACTAATTCGTTTTCTCTATGGTTCTGAATATCTACCCGCTTACAAGCCGATGATTATTTTACTTGTAGGAACCGTAGGAATAGGGGTGGCCATGATCACCTCTGTTTATTTTGTCTGCCAGTTAAAAAGACCAGGATTCCTATCTTTTCTGGCATGGATAAATGCCATCATAAATATTGCCTTATGTTTTGTTCTAATACCTCGCTATGTTGCGGTAGGGGCGGCAATGGCATCTACTCTAACGTATATTATAGGTTTTCTTATCCTCCTTATTGTTCTTAAGACCATTTCTGGATTAACTCCTTCTATGTTGCTTTTTATTAAGAGAGGGGATTTTAGTGATTATTTAAATGTTTTTGCCAACATTAGACAGTTTGTCCCATTTTTTGTGCGGAGAAAGGCTTTATGAAAAGCGCGGAACAAATAAAAATGCAACAGATAGAGAAAGGGCGTATTAAAGATGCTGGTGATTTTCCCAAGGTTGTCCTCATTGATACCATAAGTTTTTGCGACCTTAAGTGTTCTATGTGCGGCCATAAGGGTATGACCCGCAAACGAGGCAAAATGTCAATGGAGCTTTTTAGGAAAATAATAGATGAGATCGCAGAAACCGATAAAAATACAAGGATTTGGATGGTTTTCTTTGGCGAGGCATTAATCCTTAAAAAAACAACGCTTTTCCCCATGATTCAATATGCAAAGGATAAAGGACTGACTGATGTTGTATTAAACTCTAATGCCAATTTGTTGGATGAGGAAGCGGCCAAAAGCTTAATCAAGTCAGGTCTTGATGCCATATATATCGGCATAGACGCATTTACACAAGAAACTTACGCAAAGGTTAGAGTCGGAGGAGATTATCACAAAGTTGTCAACAATATAAAAAATCTCATAAAACTTAAGAAGAAATTTGGTGTGGAAAAACCTCAGGTCTATGTCCAGTTCGTTGAAATGGAAGTGAATAAAGCTGAAGTAAATGATTTTATAAAATTTTGGAAACAGGAAGGGGCAATTGGCAAGATAAGGCCCATGGTAAGCTGGGCTGGACTTGTGGATGCCCCTAATCTCACAATTCCTATGCAGGAACGTTGGCCATGTTATTGGGCTATGCAAACCATGTCAATTGCCGATGACGGCAGGGTTGTCATGTGTGCAGTAGATGTTGATGCAAGGTTTGTTGCCGGAAATATCAATCAAGAGTCTATTAAATCAGTATGGACTGGCAAACTCAAAAAGATAAGAGAGATGCACCAAAATGGTGAATTTGATAAGCTGCCTTTCCCTTGCAAGGAGTGTAAAGACTGGCAGTCTGCAAGGGCAGATTATTATAATAATGCTGAGGAGTGTAAATAAAAACAAATGTGCGGCATTTGTGGATTTACAGGGTGGTCAGACCAAACTTCTCTCAAAAGGATGACTGATTCCATCATTCATCGCGGTCCGGATGAGGAAGGTTTTTATTCTGATGGGAAAATAAATCTCGGCATCCGACGATTAAGCATAATTGATATAGAGACAGGGCGACAGCCTGTCCATAACGAAGATAAGACCATCTGGATTGTCTTTAACGGAGAGATTTACAACTTCCATGAGTTGAGGAAAGAACTGGAGGGAAAGGGACATAGATTTTATACTGACCATTCCGATACAGAGGTAATTGTGCATCTGTATGAAGAATACGGCAATGACTTTACTCATAAAATAAACGGCATGTTCGCCATAGCATTATGGGATAAAACAAAGGAAAAACTTATTTTGATAAGAGACAGGATGGGGGTGAAGCCTCTCTTTTACTGTCTGGTGAACAATAAACTTATCTTTGGTTCGGAGATTAAGGCAATTATTGCCAACCAAGACTATAATAAAGACATGAATTATCAAGGCATTTATCACTATTTTACTTTTAAAAATATCCCTGCTCCCCTGACTGCCTTTAAAGGAATTTACTCGCTTTTGCCGGGTGAGATATTGACCTTTTCAAAAGGTCAGATGTCAAAGAACCGCTGGTGGAAGATCAAATTTGTTGAAACTGAACAGTATAACGAATCATATGTAAAAGATAAAATACTCTCATTGCTTGAAGATGCAACAAGAGTCAGAATGATAAGCGACGTTCCTTTTGGGGCATATCTAAGCGGCGGAGTTGATTCAAGTTCTATTGTGGCGCTGATGACAAGGTTTTCGGATAAACCTGTTAAGACCTTTTCTCTCGGTTATGAAGATGAGCTTAAGAGTAAAGAGGCTGACCTCTATTATGCGAGGAAGGTTTCTCAAGCCTACAAGACAGAACATTATGAATATATAATGTCTCATAAGGAATTAATTGATGACATAAGAGATGTAATTGGTGCCTTTGATCAGCCATTTTCTGGAACAATTTCCACTTATTTCCTTTCAAAACTCATAAGGAAGCATGTCAAGGTGGCCTTGTCAGGTGATGGCGCTGATGAACTTTTTGGCAGTTATCTTTCCCACAGGGTGGCGCAGCCAATGCATTATTTCAGCGGACTCTATGAGAAGGTAAAGTCGAATGCTTTAACTGATACAGAAAAAAATCTATTTGCACCGTGTGATATGAAATTCTTAGAAGATTTGTTTAACAAATCAGAAGGGGATGAAGTGAAATGGCGTTACAATCTTGCACTTTTTTCAGATGAGGGAAAAGACAAATTATTGACGGATGATTTTAAGGCCAATCTTAGCAAGGCAAATTCGTTTGGACTCCTAAAAGAACATTTTAATGACCTTACTGCAAGGAACCCTCTCAACAGGATACTTGAAATGGAATGGAATACCCAGTTGCCTGACCAGGTGCTTGCCTTTGCAGATTTTCTTTCTATGGCTCATTCTGTTGAGATCCGCTCACCGTTTCTTGATTACAGGCTCGTAGAGTTTGTTGCGACCATCCCTGATAATATGAAGATAAAAAATGGCAATGTGAAGGATGTCCTAAAAAAAACAGTAGAACCTTTATTGCCTGCAGGAATAACTAAAAGGCGGAAAGAAGGCTTTGTTTTGCCTGTATACGATTGGATGGCGGAAAAACTTAGAGCTTATATCATGGATGTTCTTTCTGAGAGCAGGCTTAATAAACACAATCTGCTGAATACCGCTGAGGTAATGGATATTCTGCATAGCTATTATTCCGGTAACAGAAATAATGCAGGGAAGATCTGGAACCTGATGATGTTTCAGATATGGCGGGAGAGATATTTTGGATAGCAATATCATGCGGGTTAATGAAGATTGTTGACTTAAAAAAAGAAGTCGTTTTTATTGAACAGTATATCGAGCTAAGAAATAGTTACGCAGAATTGCTGTTGACGTCCCCGGTCGGTATGACCGGTACAAGAGAATGGCTTAAGAGAGACGACATCGAGATAAGAGGTCTTGCAGACGGATGTGTTTTGTTAGGGGTTGTTATCTTATACATAAGCAGGAATAATGAGGTCGCCCTTTTTGCAAAAGAGCGAAATCAAGGGATAGGTAGTCAACTTTTGAAAGTTATTGAATCCGTTGCTATGGCAAAGAAATTAGAATTTGTAAGAGCATGGGTGCTTGAGGGAAATATTGCAGCCCGACGAACATTCGAGAAGAATGGTTTTATTGAGGCCGGGACGAGCAGAAGGGAATACATGAGTTTTATACAACAGGGTATCGATTATAAAAAAAACCTAAAAGGAAGCCGTTAAAATGCAGGATAAAACTAAAACAGAACATGTAGGGCAGTCGTTTGGCATCAGGCCGGAGGCCGTTGAGTTTCCGATGATGTCGGTAATCTCGTTTGTTTACATCTGTAATGCCCTCTGTCCAAACTGTCCATACACAAATTCGGCGATCAGGTCTGATTACAAAGATACACTGATTATGGGAGAGGACACCTTTAAGATAATCGCCGACCAGTGTGGGGAATACAACGCATGGATACGCATATCGGGCGGCGGCGAACCGACGCTGCATCCTAATGCCGTTGAATTGATCGAATATGCAAAGAAAGCAGGAGCAAAGGTAGGACTTATAACTAACGGCTCAAAATTTACAAAAGAAAACAGCATCAGACTGCTTGAGGCAGGGGTTGATATGATAGAGTTCAGCGTAGATGCTGCTGACCCTGAAACATACGCAAGGGCCAGGAAAGGACTTGATTGGGAGAAACTGCTGCAAAATGTAAAAAGGATGGTTGAACTTCGCAATAAATTAAAAAGCCCTTCAAAGATAATAGCAAGTGGAGTTAATCAAAAGGGTGTTGATATTGAAATGGTTGCAAAATTCTGGGAACCGATTGTAGATAATTTCCAAAAAAGGAAGTATCTCACTTGGGGGATAAATGACCCGTCAAATTCAGCAGATCAAACGCCATATCTGCCGCCGGAACAGATGATACCGTGTCCATTTATATTTGAAAGGCTAAACATTGACTCTCGTGGCAAGGTAATGGTCTGCGGCTTTGATATAGCAGCTGTTACGGATATGGGCAATGTTCATGAGAAGACTATTAAAGATATTTGGCATGGCAAAGGCTTTGAATATTACAGGAAGATGCACCTTCAACGCAGAGGGCATGAGATTCACCTCTGTAAAAACTGTCCTGACTGGAAATACCGCTCATGGAAGCATAATTACTGGAAAATTGTAAAGAACGCTGAAGAAAAAAGCAAACAGAAAACTGATAGATTGGCTATACAGGATATGGAAGGATGTATAGCCGATATTGATAACACGGAATAAGAATTATGAGGATTGGTATTTTACAGCCTGGTTATCTCCCCTGGCTTGGTTTTTTTGAGCAGATGTATAAAAGCGATGTCTTTGTCATTTATGATGATGTGCAGTATGACAAACAAGGATGGAGGAATAGAAACAGGATAAAAACTGCAAACGGTGTTCAGTGGCTTACAGTTCCGGTGCTTGTTAAGTTTGAAGACAATCATCTGGTAAATGAGATTAAAATTGATAATAAATTGAACTGGAGGAAAAAACATCTTTTCTCTATCAAACAAAATTATTCAAAGGCGCAGTATTTCAAAAAGTATATTGATATTTTTGAAGAGGCTTATTCCAAAGAGTGGGAGTATCTTGTAGATATTGACATATATTTTATTTTAAAGTTGGCAGAATGTTTGGGAATGGGTGACAAGAAAATAATCAAGTCATCAACCCTTAGTGTAACCGGGGATAGAATTGAAAGGCTTGTCAATATCTGCAAGTTATATAATGCTGACATCTTTTATGAAGGGGCGGCGGGCAAAAATTATATTGATGACAGTCATTTTGCTAAAAACGGAATAAAAGTGGAATATCAGGATTATAAACATCCGGTATACAATCAGCTGCATGGAGATTTTGTTCCCTATCTTTCGGTGATAGATATACTTTTTAACAACGGGGACAAGAGTCTATTAATTTTGGCAAATCCAAATCTGGAGGTTAACAAATAAATGCAAAAAAAAATTTTAGTAACAGGCGGTGCAGGTTTTATAGGAAGCAATTTTGTCAGGCATATTTATAAAAAATATCCTGATTATAAAATTATAGTCCTTGATGCGCTGACTTATGCCGGCAGTATTGAAAACCTTCCGATAAACATCAATGAAAATAGCGATGAAAGGTTAGCCTTCTGGTATGGAAACGTGAAAAACGGCGAGCTTGTGGATACATTGATTTCTCAGTCTGATGTGGTAGTGCATTTTGCTGCAGAAACCCATGTAACCCGTTCAATCTACGACAATTTTCTTTTTTTTGAAACGGATGTTTTAGGAACGCAGACAATTGCCAATGCAGTATTGAAATATAAGGATAGGATCGAACGATTCATCCACATATCTACTTCAGAGGTTTACGGGACAGCAAGAAAGGAATTCATGGATGAAGAGCATCCTTTGATGCCAATGAGTCCTTATGCATCTGCAAAAGCAGGTGCTGACAGGCTTGTTTATTCCTATTGGGCAACCTATGAAATACCGGCGATAATAATTCGTCCTTTTAATAATTATGGTCCATATCAACATCTGGAGAAAGCGGTTCCAAGATTTGTAACGAGTTGCATCCTGAATGAACCCATCCGGGTGCATGGAGATGGCGGCGCAGCCAGGGATTATATCTTTGTTGAAGATGCCTGTATGGCAATTGACATGGCCATGCATGCTGATATTAAAAAGGTGCGTGGCGAGGTTTTTAATGTGGCATCCGGTATTCATCGTTCCATACTTTCCCTTGCCCAGGAGGTGGTAAGATTGATGGGAAAGGATGAGTCAATAATAACATTTGTAGGAGAACGGCCGGGTCAAGTTTTCAGACATACAGGTGATATAACAAAGATAAGGAAGACGCTCAGATGGAACCCTACAGTGTCATTTGAGGATGGACTGAAGAAAACAATCCTATGGTATAAAGAAAACAGGAAATGGTGGGAAAGACAGTTATGGATGAGGGCGGTGCCGATTATTACTAAAAGTGGAAAGGTAGAACTTCACTAACATGATAGAATTTATAAAACAAAAAATGATTGCATTGTATAGTTTTTTCGTAACTCCTCCCAAGGCTTGTTGGATTGATAGATCAGTCTTTGAATATGTGAATAAATTTGATGGTGGAAAGGTTATTAATCTTGGATCCGGCATTGGAACCTTTGATGAGTTTATAAAGGTTAAGACCATTGATCTGGACATAAGAGCAAATCCAAACATTCATATTATAGCAGATGCCCACTATCTTCCCTTTAAGGATGGCAGTATCGATTGCATTTTTAGTAATGCAGTATTAGAGCATGTGCAATTTCCCTGGATTGTCTCAAAAGAAATCAATCGGGTTTTAAAAAAGGGAGGCTATGTGTGCATCAATGTCCCATTTTTAAATATAATACATGACAGTTATGGCAATGATGGCCAAGATTATTTTCGTTTTACACCCAAAGGACTAAGAGCATGTTTCCAGGACTTTCAAGAGGTTAAAACTGGGATGAGTGCTGGCCCAATGGCCTTTCTTGTAGTTTATCTTGGTTCGTTAATATCCACTTTAGTTAATATTAGAGTGATTGGTTTTTTAATTTCTCTACCGTTTAAGCTCGTCCTTTACCCCTTTTTCTATCTCGACCTTTTAATGAAGAATAAAAAATGGGAAACCTTTGCTGATGCCTTTTATTTTGTAGGGATTAAGAGATGAAAGTCGAATTTTATAAGCATAACATAGGTGAAGAAGAAATCAGGAAAGTTGTTGAGGTTCTACACTCAATATTTCTGACCACAGGCCAGGTAGTTTATGAGTTTGAGGATAAGTTCTCTCATTATCTGGGATGTCAACACACCATAGGTCTTACAAGCTGTACCGCTGCTTTGCATCTTGCGCTGTTGGCTTATGACATAGGTCCTGGGGATGAGGTTATTACAACGCCTATGTCTTTTATTGCTACAGCCAATGCTATTCTCCATGTCGGGGCTAAGCCAGTATTTGTAGATGTAGAACCGGAAACTGGAAATATCAATGCTGAACTCATAGAGGCCGCCATAACACCATGCACCAAGGCTATCATGCCGGTCCATCTTTATGGTCAGATGTGCGATATGAAAAGGCTTAAAGCAATAGCAGATGAACACAGATTAAAAGTTATTGAAGATTGCGCTCATTGCATTGAGGGGGAACGGGATGATATAAGACCGGGTCAATTATCAGATGCTGCCTGCTTTAGCTTCTATGCCACAAAAAACATAACCTCTGGCGAAGGAGGAGCCGTCTCAACAAATAATTCTGATGTTGCTGACAAATTAAGGCGATTAAGACTCCACGGAATGACAAAGGGGGCTGAAGAACGATATGGCGGGAAATATCAGCACTGGGATATGGATATCCTCGGCTGGAAGTACAATATGGATAATATTCAGGCAGCCCTCCTTTTAAATCAATTAGAGCGGATTGAAGAACTGATGAAAAGACGACAAGAGATATGCCGCAGATATGAGATGGCATTAAAAAATATTGACGGCCTGAGTTTTCCGAGGGTTTTGCCAAATTCAAAGAGCGCAAGGCATTTATTTACTATTTGGCTTGACCCTAATAAGAGGGATTCCATACTGTGGAAACTCCAAGAGAATGGAGTTGGTGTGGCAGTCAATTTTAGGTCAATTCATTTAATGAAATATTATAAAGACACCTTTGGGTTTGAGGAAGGTATGTTTCCTGCTGCGGAAAGGATTGGTAAATCTACTATTTCCTTACCGCTTTACCCCAAATTGACTGACCATGAAGTTGATTTTGTCATTGCGAAGATTAAAGAGGCTTTAAACTTCTGATAATGACGAATGCAGTATATAAAGATATATGAGTAACAATCCATTAGTGAGCATTATTTTCCCGGTATATAACGATGAGAAGTTTCTCCCTGATATTATGGAGAGCATTTTATGGCAGACCTACTCACATTGGGAGCTTATCATTGTTGACGATGCATCGACTGACAACTCTCCCGCAATCCTATCAAAATACGAAAAAGAACACCCTCAAAAGATCAGAGTTATTTACAAATCAAGGCATAGCCGACCAGAGGCATGGAATATCCTCTATCAAGAGACAAAGGGGGATTATATATGCGTTACTGGTGCTGATGATATCTTTATGCCTGAAAAATTAGCCCAACAAGTTGAGTTTTTGGAAAAGAGAGCAGATATTGCTCTTGTTCACAGTGAGGCTTATTGGATAAATGAGGAGGGGAAAATTATTTATGAACAGAGAATAGAAGAATATCCAGCATATTCTATTGTTACGAGATTGTTCTTTAAAAACTTTATAAATACATCTACTGTTATGTTGAGAAAAAGTTGTGTTGAGAAGGCTGGAGGGTTATTTAAAGAAGAATTTGCAGGAGCTCAAGATTATGAGCTTTGGCTAAGATTAGCAAGAAATTTTAAGATAGGTTTTATCAAAGAGCCTCTTGTAAAGTATAGGGTGCATGAACAGCAATTGACAAGGATTCATAGTTTAAATCAGAAGTTGGGCTGGATGAGAAAGTTTTTCAAGCAGATATTGGAGCAGTGGAAAATTACAGATGTCTTACCGTTAAGGCTGGAAGTGCCTTCTGAGTTAAGTTCTGCGTATGTTGAAATTGCAAAGGTTTTAAGCCCATTATCTGCAATTTATCAGGTAGAGTTACAGAATGAGGCCATTCTGTTTTTTAAGCCTATCATGAATATTAAGGTGACTGATCATTTGGTGAATTTTAAAAAGGCAGAGGCATATCTGACTATAGGACTACACAGTCTCTTGCAAGGTGATAGAGAAGGGTTTGAGAGATATCTGAATAAGATTTCAGAAATTGCTCCGGCCTTTAGGAAAGATATTTATAGAAAAGTTAAGCATTATATTCTCGAATATGGCTTTTATCTGTATTTCGAGAATATAAAACTAAATGCGAAAAATATAAGAAAAGTTCTACTGCACTTTATTAAATGGAATCCTTTCTTTCTTCTTGATATGCGGACTTTGGGTTTATTATTCTTATCATTTATGGGCGATACCGTTAGAAGTTTTCTTATAAAATATGCTCTTAAGATGTATAAGCATGACAAATTGTTTGGCATCATGAACCGTTTACGTTTATGGTTATCCTTCAAAGATTTTCCCCAACTTTAAGTACATGATGTATATTGGTTCATGAGATAAAGATTTCATAAATAAGCTTACTTCTCTGTTGAGAGGTTACATCTACACTAATGATGATTCCCAATTGTTTTCGAAAACTCGTTACCATAGATGTTTCATTTTACACTCATAGGATTGCAAATAAGAAGCGAATTTATATATGTATTAGTATTATACCCCTGTGAGGTATTAAGCGGTTATAGATTATATGTGGAGTTAATAAGCCCGTCCATAGGATAAGGCATACGGCGGGCTATGGCGATTAAAGAATCTTAAATATTATAGGAAGGCATAGTTTCAGCATTTTTGGTGAGGGGAAAGATTAAATGAAGGCAACACTAGTTTTTACAGGACTTTCCGGATATGGATTTAGCAACTTTGGCAAGTTCGGCTGGGAGACAGCAGAAATCCATCACGGACTGGCCTTAATAGGGGCATGTGCAAAGGCAAAGGGCTTTGATATTGACTTAATTGACTTAAGACGACTCAAAGGCTGGAGACACTTTAGAAAGGAGGTTATAGGGAGAAAACCGGACGTTGTTGGCATTACAATGATGAGCGTTGAATATGAATCGGTAATGCGGTGCGTAGATATTATAAAGGACATTGACCCTACCATAAAGGTTATTGTGGGAGGAGCCCATCCTTCTCTGGCAACTCAGGATGTTGCTAAAAATGAAAAGATAGATTTTATCATGGTAGGTGAGGGTGAAATTAGTTTTGTAGACCTGTTAATGGATATTAAAAATAATACTAAGTCACAAAGGATTATCGTTGGTATAAAACCAGATGTGGAAGCCCTTCCATTTGCCGAGCGGGAGATGTTTGGTTATGATGAGGTGGTCGGGTTTTCAATCGAGGGATTAAAACCACCGTGTGTCTCAATAATTGCAGGCAGGGGTTGTATGTATAATTGTAGTTTTTGTCAGCCCGCTGAAAGGTCTATATTTGGAAAAAAGGTCAGACGACGTTCGGTAGATAATGTCATTAAAGAATTAACTATTCTAAAAGAAAGATATAATTTTAGCAGCCTTATGATCCATGATGATTGCCTGATTGAGGATGTAAATTGGGTAAATGAGTTTTGTCAGAAATACCCAGCAGCAGGATTTACCCAGACTTTCTACTGTCAGGGAAGGGCGAATATAATTTGTAGACATGAAGAGGTGATTGGAAGGATGGCGGAGGCAGGACTTTCTATTATCTCTATTGGCTTTGAAAGCGGCAATCAAAGGGTGTTAAACTTTTTGAGAAAAGGGACAACAGTTGAACAGAACCTTAAGGCAGCAGAAATATGTAAAAAATATAAGATAAAGATATGGGCAAATTATATGATGGGCCTTCCAACAGAAACAAAAGAAGAGGTTATGGATACAGTTAATATGATAAAAAAGATAAAACCTAATATTTATTCTCCCGCTTTTTATACCCCCCATCCCGGAAGCGATCTGTATGAATATTGTATAAAACATGATTTATCTCTTATTAAAGACCATATTGAGTATAGAAGGAATCCAGGGGCGCCAAAGATAAAAGGTGTGGATTATGATTTTCTCAATTGGGCAGTTGCAGAATCAATGGAGCTCACAAAACTTCAGAGATTTATCAGGAAGGTTGGTTCATTAAAGGTTGTTAGATCGTTAATTGTTAAGATGGCATCAAAAGTTCCAGCATTAGCAGATTTTATATATAGAACAGTACGTAAGATATACACTAATTGAGCATACGCAACGATGCATTATCCTTCGGTAAGCATTTGCATAGTAAACTATAATGGCAGGAAGTATTTGAACGATTGCCTTGTATCAGTTTATAGTGTGGATTATCCAAAAGATAAGATTGAAGTAATATTGGCAGATAACGCATCTACTGACGGAAGTTTAGATTTTGTTAAGGATAAATATCCAGAGGTAAAGATACTGTCATTTACGGAAAATTATGGTTTTGCAAAGGCAAATAACCTCTGTGCAGAAGCGGCCAATGGAGAATATTTGGTATTTCTTAATAATGATACGATTGTGTCAGCAGATTGGCTAAAAACTTTGATTGTATCGTTGTCTGCCGATATCCGTATCGGCGTTGTTGGTAGCAAACTGATGCTTATGGGACAGTCTGGAAAGATAAATTCAGCAGGAGGAAATATAATATTCAGCGGCGGCGGTTATGATGTGGGTTTTTTAGACACCGATTCAGAGATTTACAATGTTAGCGCCTATAGGGGCTGTGTTTGTGGCGCTTCTATGATGGTTCGGAGAAATGAATTCATAGATATTGGGATGTTTGATGAAGACTATTTCATGTATTGTGAAGATGTTGACCTATGCTGGAGATATTGGTTATTTGATAAAAAGGTAAGGTATATCTCAGAATCTGTTGTTTACCATAAGTTTGGTGGGACTTCCGGAAAAGATAGAAATAGTCCATTAAGGGTCTATCACAGCACAAAGAATGCTATATTCAATATGACTAAAAACTACGAAATACCTAATCTCATTTTGTATTTCAGCCTGTTTTTTGTATACAATATTATAAAGTTTATGTGGTTTGCGATAAAATTTAAATATAGACGGGCTATCGCTCTTGTAATGGCTTATTATACCTTCATTTCTTTATTGCCAGCAACTATCAGAAAGAGAAAAGACGTACAGGGTCTTAGAAAAGTAAGTGATAGATACCTATTTGAAATTGGTATAATAGAATCCCCCTTAAAGACAATTAGAGAGGTTATCCGATTGTGGAGGACTGACTAATTTTCACATTTTTATTGTAAGATGGCAGTATGAGTAAAAGCTTTAGATTAAATCATACCTATAGCTATACGGAGGGTTATTAAAACTTTGAAAGGTATAATCTTAGCAGGTGGAAGCGGCACAAGACTTTATCCGATAACAAGGGCTGTGTGTAAACAGCTTTTGCCAATTTATGATAAGCCGATGATTTACTATTCCCTGTCAGTGCTTATGCTTGCCGGTATAAGAGATATCCTGATAATATCCACCCCGCATGACCTGCCAAGATTTAATGAGATATTTGGTGACGGCTCACAATTGGGATTAAGGTTTTATTATAAAGAGCAGCCATCACCGAACGGTATTGCAGAGGCATTTGTAATAGGGGAGGAATTTATAGGTAGAGACAATGTATGCCTTGTGCTTGGTGATAATATCTTTTATGGCCATGGCCTGACTGATTTTCTAAAAAAGGCTGCGCAAGATGTGATATCAAAGGGTGGGGCTACTGTATTTGGTTATTATGTCAAAGACCCTGAAAGATATGGGGTGGTGGAGTTTAATAGAGACGGCACAGTTATATTCATAGAAGAGAAACCGAAAGCAGCCAAATCAAACTATGCAGTGACCGGACTGTATTTTTATGACAAAGAGATTGTTAGCATTGCAAAGAAACTCAAGCCTTCCCAGAGGGGCGAGCTTGAGATAACCGACATAAACATGAAATACCTAAAGAAGGGCACACTAAGGGTTGAACTCCTTGGAAGGGGATATGCATGGCTTGATACTGGAACTCATGAGAGTCTTCTTGAAGCAGGGGAATTTATCGCAACCGTAGAAAAACGACAGGGTTTAAAAATAGCCTGTGTAGAAGAAATCGCATATTCTCTTGGCTATATAAATAAAGAGCAGCTTATAAGGCTGGCAGAACCTTTTAAAAAGAATGGATACGGACAGTATCTTTTAAATCTTGTTAAATAGAGCTATGCACTCATATGCCCTTTGATTTTAAAAGACTTGCAATTTCTGAAATTATTCTTGTAAAGCCTCGGGTTTTTAAAGACGGAAGAGGCTTTTTTATGGAAACCTATAAGCGCTCAGAATTTACCAAAGCAGATATAGCGGAACATTTTGTCCAGGATAATTACTCAAAATCAGTGAAAGGTGTTTTAAGGGGGCTGCATTACCAGAAAAATCCAAATGCCCAGGGCAAGCTTATATGCTGTTTGAAGGGAAGAATATTTGATGTTGCCGTGGATATACGGAAAGGCTCGCCTACTTATACAAAATGGATTGGCATAGAATTATCAGAAGAAAATGATTTTATGTTGTATATTCCAGCCGGATTTGCTCACGGATTTCTTGTGCTAAGTGAGGCTGCCGATGTTATTTATAAATCTACCAAAGAATATTCGCCAGAGGATGATGGCGGTATAATCTGGAATGACCCTGATATTAAGATTGGCTGGCCTGTTAATAACCCAATCCTTTCGGATAAGGATAAAAAACTTCCTGCGCTTAAAAATGCCGATAACAATTTTCAATACTGAATGAGTTTTTAAATGAAGATTCTAATAACAGGGGCAAATGGTCAACTCGCAAGGGAATTTCAAAGACATTTAAATACCAGCGCTCGTTATCAGCCAATTACACTTGATAAAGAGAGGTTGAATATATCTAATTTGAATTTAGTTTCAGAAGCTCTTTTGCACCATAGACCCTCTATAGTTTTAAATTGCGCCGCATATAATCATGTTGATAATGCAGAAAAAGATTATGATGCAGCCTTTAAAGTAAACGCTACTGGGGTGAAAAATCTGGCAATCACATGCGACAAGGCCAATGCTTTATTGGTACATTACAGTACAGACTATGTGTTTGATGGTAGGAAAGAGGATTTTTACACAGAGATTGATACCCCCAGACCTATTAATAATTATGGGAAAGGCAAACTCGCTGGCGAGAGGTTATTGGCAGAAGAAACCGACAATTTTTTATTATTTAGAGTGAGTTGGGTATTTGGGACTGGCAGACAGAATTTTCTTTATAAATTAACTGACCTGGCAAAGAAAAATAATGTGATAAAGGTTGTTTCGGATCAGGTATCTGTGCCGACATACACAGAAGATATTGTTAGATTTACACTGGCAGCGCTCGATAAAGGATTAAGAGGCATATATCACTTGACAAACAATGGATACGTTTCCAGATATGAGGTTGCCAGATACTATTTTGATAGGCTTAACCTACCCAATCTGATACTTCCTGTAAATTCGGATTTTTTCAAAACAGCAGCCAAAAGGCCGTATTTTTCAGCCATGACGAATTTTAAACTTTCAAATGACCTGAGACAGGAAATCCCTGATTGGCGCGATGCTGTTGATAGATTTATCAGCAGGACAGTGGAGGGAAATAGATGAAAAAACTATTAGTTACAGGCGGCGCTGGATTTATAGGAAGCGAGTTTGTCAGGGCAAGTGTCCGGAAGGGGTATAAGGTAGTAGTTGTCGATAAACTCACCTATGCAGGAGACATGGAAAGGATTAAAGAGGTTGAAAAGGATATAACTTGTTATAAAGCTGATATTACGGATAAGGGGGCGATAGAAGACATTTTTAAAAAAGAGAAACCTGAAGTGGTTTTCCATTGGGCTGCTGAAAGCCATGTGGACAGAAGTATAATGAACGCAGCTCCATTTTTAGAAACTAACGTGCTGGGAACTTTGGTTTTATTAGAGGCATCAAGGCGATTTGGAACAGAGAGGTTTATAAATATATCCACTGATGAGGTCTATGGTGAACTTGGCAAGGATGGTCAATTTTATGAGGAAACGCCGCTAAATCCGAATTCCCCATATTCTGTGAGTAAGGCATCTGCTGATATGCTGGCCAGGGCATATTATAGGACTTATGGACTTCCTGTTATAACAGTGCGGCCTTCCAACAATTATGGCCCATGGCAGTATCCGGAAAAACTCATTCCGGTTGTAATACTAAAGGCATTAAATAATGAAAAGATTCCGGTATATGGAAAAGGCGAGAATATAAGGGAGTGGCTTTTCGTTTCTGATTGCGCAGATATGGTTCTTATGATTATGGAAAAAGGAAATATAGGCGAAATCTACAATGTGGGCAGTGGAGAGGAAAAAAGGAATATAGAAGTTGTTACACAGATTTTGCGAATAGTTGGTAAATCAGAGGATTTGATAGAATTTGTAAAGGATAGACCAGGCCATGATTTCCGTTACTCATTAAACTCTGAAAAGATAAAAGCCCAGCTTGGCTATAAAAAAATTATTCCTTTTTCAAAAGGCATAGAAAAAACTGTGAAGTGGTATGTTGATAACATGGAGTGGGTGAAGGGCAAGCTTGAACACATTAATAAATACTGGAACACAGTTTATAAATGATGTTTTTTAGTACTACTCCGACACTTTGTCATTCTGAGGAGCGAAGCGACGAATAATCTCAGTTTTATATACCCAAAAAACAGATTCTTCGCTCCGCTCAGAATGACATTGTTAAGAATTGTCGGAGTAGTTTTACGTTGAGATTGTGCTTAGGGAGATAAAGATTGGATTCAATATTGCTCATGGTTTCAATAATTATCATTAATTGGAATGGACTGAGGTTTCCTGAAAAATGCATAGCTTCATTATTTGCCCAGACATACCGTAATTTCGAGATAACAATTGTCGAGAATGGTTCAACAGATGGCTCTGTAGGATTTGCACGGGTGAAAGAATTTTCGTGGTGAGAGACTGCTATGCAGGCATTATCTGTTCTTAAAAAAGAGCTTCTGAGGGCAAATAACTAATGAGGATTTGTTTTATCCTCGAATATTATCACCCACATATGGGTGGAGTTGAATATTTATTTAAAAATCTCATCGAAGGGTTAAGTAAAAGGGGTTTTGAAGTAAGTGTTCTGACCAGAAGGTTAAAGGGGACCCCACGACAGGAAACTATAGAAGGTGTTAAAATATTAAGAATCAGAACCTTCAACAGATATCTATTTACTTTTCTTTCATTACCCATGGCTATTATCATGGGAAGGGGTTGCAATTTGATTCATACAACTACATTCAATGGAGCATTTCCGGCATGGGTTGCGTCTAGGATATGGGGGGTTCCTATTGTAATCACCATCCATGAGGTGTGGCTTAATAAATGGAGGACGCTCACAGATATGAACTGGGGTTCAGCAGCGATCCATAGCTTCCTTGAAAGGTTGATATACTTATTGAGATTTGATTTTTACATAGCCGTATCGCATTCCACAGAAAATCAATTAATAGAAGCAGGCATTGAGAAAAAGCGATTAAAGGCTGTTTATAATGGCTTTGAGCACGAGTTTTTCAGCCCTGAAAGATATGATGGAAATATTGTGAGAGAGCGGCATGGTCTCGGAGATGCGTTTGTATGTTTTTCCTGGGGAAGGCCAGGTGTCTCCAAAGGTCATGAGTATTTAGTAAAGGCCATTCCTTTGATAGTTAAAGCCATCCCACATGCAAGATTCCTATTAATGTTGAGTGGTAGAGATTCCTATAAAAAAAGATACAGATACCTAACAGGTCTCATACAAAGACTCGGCCTCAACGAGAAGGTTCTACTTATAGACCCTGTTCCAAGGCAAGAACTCGGTCACTATTTAAAGTCAGCAGATTGCATTGTTATACCGTCCCTTGCCGAGGGTTTTGGCTATACGGTACTGGAGGCATGCAGGATGGGAAGGCCTGTTGTGGCGTCCAATACAACATCTATCCCTGAGGTTATCGGTGGTAAATATGTGCTTGTTGAACCAAAAAGCCCAGAGGCTATTGTGAAGGGAGTAGAAATGGTCTACCATGGCAAATACACAATCTCTGATATGAAGGTCTTTGCATGGGAAAAGGCAATATCTGAATATGCGAATATTTATGAAAAGCTTTCAAGTACGGTCCAGTAGTAATAAATGAGCAGGATATTAATCATAATTCCAGCATACAACGAGGCTGAAAGCATTGAAGCTGTTATATCGGTAGTAAAAAAGGAACTGCCGGCTGCAGACATCCTTGTTGTAAATGACGGCTCAAAAGACGCTACAAGCATCCTTGCAAAAGAGATAGGAGGTGTGGTTGTTGTTGACCTTCCGTATAATATGGGCATTGGCGCTGCCATGCAGACAGGTTATAGATATGCTGACCTAAAGAATTATGAGATAGCAGTTCAGGTGGATGCAGACGGACAACACCCGCCGGACCAGATAAAGTACCTTACTACACCGATTATAGAAAAAGAGGCAGATATTGTTATTGGCTCAAGGTTTCTCGGGAAAGGTGAATATAATCCATCCTTATCAAGGAATATTGGCATAAAGGTTTTTTCAGCAGTAGTATCCATGATAACCGGCCAAAGATTAACAGACACCACTTCTGGTTTCAGGGCTGTTAATAAAAAGGTGATAAAATTCTTTGCGCAATACTACCCTGAAGATTATCCAGAGGTAGAAGCCCTTGTATTGCTTCGCAAGGCAAGATTTAATATAATGGAAATTCCAATAAGAATGAAGGCAAGAACTGCTGGACAATCATCTATTACGCCTTTACATGCTATTTATTATATGATAAAAGTCTTATTGGCTGTCTTTATAGATATTCTGAAAAAGGTGGAAAGGTAAGTGAAACAAGGTTAAGGATTTCTAAACCTTAACCTTAGCCGCAGCCTTATAAAGCGCTATGCAGTCTATTCAGTTTGTTGCTATTATTATAAGCCTTATTATCCTTGTAGTCGTGGTTGACCTTATCCGGCGAGGTATGCTAAAGGAACAATATGCGCTTTTGTGGATTGCGTCGGCTATTGTCTTGATGATGCTTTCAGTATGGAGGGGATTGCTTGATATAATAGCGAGTATTTTGGGTGTTGCCTACCCACCCTCCTTTTTGTTCCTTGTGGCATTTTTGTTTCTTCTATTGATAGTCCTGTACTTCTCTGTTGTTATATCGAATATAAGCGAAAAGAATAAAAAACTTAGCCAGGAGGTTGCGCTGCTAAAGACAATGTTTGAAGAGCACAAGAAGACGGGCTGAGGAATATATTTATGGATAAGAAGGTTCAGGATATTACGGTAGAGATACTAACGGCAATTAGAGGTGAGATAGAACCTTAAACTAATTTTTGAAGGGAGACAGTATGGAAATAGAAAAAGTTTTTGAAAATAAAAGATTTCATCTCATAGCAGGGCTATTGATAGGCGTTCTAACGCTCCTGGTATATTCCAATACATTCTATGCGAGTTTCCATTTTGACGATACGCCCCAGATTGTAGAAAACTATAAGATAAGGAATTTAGGCAATTTGCCCGAGATAATAAGAGGCAACCGCGGCATATCAATAGCTACTTTTGCCCTTAACTATGCCATAGGCGGCCTTAATGTTGTAGGCTACCATATAATAAACCTTACTATCCATGTCATAAACGGCATATTAATATATTTTCTCATCTTTCTCACCCTCAGTCGCATAGACCTGGGGACAGATTTTAAATCTGTCCCCAATAAGGTGAGGGACAGGGCAAAAAAGATAGCTATATACACCGCCCTTCTCTTTGCAGTTCATCCCATCCAGACCCAGGCTGTTACCTACATTGTTCAGAGGATGGAGATACTTGCCTCAATGTTCATGCTTATTGGCATCTTATTTTTCATAAAAGGCGCAGAAACAGAAAAAACAGCTAAACGGGCGCTATTTTATGGGGTTGTGGCCCTTTCATACCTCTTAGGCTTTTACTCCAAAGAGATTGCAATTACACTGCCTGCCCTGATACTCCTCTACGACTACTGTTTCCTTGCCAGCGGTGACATAAAAAAGATTGCCGGCAGGCTGCCGCTCTACCTGGTCTTATTAGCAATGCTTGCATTTTTTGCTACCAGAACGCTTACAGGCCTTCAGGAAACCCCTGGCGGCTCAGCAGGTTTTGGCGTTCAGAGCATAACGGCAAAGGAATATCTTTTTACCCAATTTAATGTGCTCGCATATTATATTACATTGCTCCTTGTGCCTATAAACCAGAATCTTGACTATGATTTCCCCATATCAAAAGGGCTTTTTGAGATTCCGCTTGTAAAAGAAGGGACGATATTAAACTATCCCATTCCGCCTGCCTTTGTCTCTCTGGTCATTCTTTTAGCTATTATTGGATTTGCCGTTTATCTCTTTACTCGCCACGCAGAGCATATAACTCGACGTAGTCGCTCAATAGCTTTTTTCATCCTCTGGTTTTTTATTATTCTGTCACCCACATCAAGTTTTGTCCCTATTATAGATGTTATCTTTGAGCACAGACTATATCTTGCCTCAGCGGGGTTTTTCTTCCTATTTAGCCTTGGATTCGATAGTTTTTTTGACTATCTGGATATCAGGAAAGCAAAGACTGAGTCTGAGAAAAAATCTTAGATTGTCTTGGTCTGCACTAATACAAACGCATTACTACGGGGAGCATTAAATAGTTTGCATTTTTCATCTGCTAAATATCCCTATTCGTCATTCCCGCATGTATTTAGCGGGAATCCATTACGATTACTCTGGATGCGTCCCCGAATGTTTCTATCGGGGATAGAGGCATTCGGGCATGACAGAAATGGCGATGTTTCTTGGAATAACGCAAATGTAATCTGTATTATGCGCTCATTAGTAAGTATTGTTACATTGTCATTGCGAGCAAAGCGAAGCAATCTCATAGTTTGAGGGGATTATGGAGCCTGTTCCGATCCGCCTCAGGCGGAGAGGAATCTCCATGTTTGCTGAATCTGCTGCAAGCAACAGGAATGCATGCTCCAAGTTTGCTTCGGCTTCGCCTCGCAACCGCTCTGC